>JAEEGL011971047.1_pt1 | contig 13527 bp, 14 predicted proteins | sample 9134231 | NCBI WGS metagenome assembly JAEEGL01 (sample SAMN16246548, study PRJNA631951) | gut metagenome | biome: gut microbiome; feature: rumen; material: fiber-attached | host: Bos | place: Iran: Karaj | collected 2018-10
CTGAACCGAGTATTTGTCCTTCTCGCTGCGCACATGCTTGTGGGCTGAGAAGTTGGCCACGATGTCGAAGCCACGTTCCTCGCGGAAGATACGGGCGAAAATAGGGTCGGCGAAACTGAGGGTATAGCTCCGATAATCGTCAGGGACAAATTGTCCTTCAGTAGAACGCAGATCCCTCGTCAACTCTACCAAACCATTCTCATTCAAGTCAATCACCACAAGCGTCCTCGGACGAAAACGGAGTATCGCCTTGACGAAGGAAGAACCAATGCTTCCAGCTCCTCCAATGACACACACCGAATTACCTTCGATTTCTTGAGTCAGTTGGGCTGTATTAGCGTGAATGTCGTCCTCAAACAGGCTTGATGGACGATGAGTGACGCTTTCCGCTATAAACTTATCGAGTTGAAACACTAATTTGCTTCGGTTTGACCTGTTGGCACATTCACCTTAATCACCTTGGCCGGCACACCCACCACCGTGGCATAATCCGGCACGTCTTTCGTAACCACAGCCCCCGCACCCACTCTAGCATGTTTGCCAATGTAATGGCAGGAAGACATGATCATCGCTCTTGAGCCGATATAGGCCCTTTCGCAAATATGCAGTTGGGTTGGGATGTTCACATCCTTTCCTTTATCGTATGCCTCCATGTCGCGATAGTGGGTTTCTATAATCACTCCGTTAGCCAACTTTGCATGATCATCAATAATCACTTCTCCGGAATAATCAATAAATACATGCTTTGCCAAAAGCACATGATTCCCTATTATGATACTTCCTTCCAAATAGTGTTCACGATTAATATCCACATCATATTGAACCACACACCCTTCACCCATATTATAACGACCTTTATAGGCAAGCTGGCGCTTTTTCCTTCGTCTTTTCGTCTTCTCCCATCTTTTTGTGGTATATCGGATTTGGAATTTTCTATCCCTAATATATTCTTTAAACCAATGATTCCACTTTGCACTCCATCCAAATTTCTCCTTCAATGCCCTCATGAAAGCTATGGCTTTCTCCTTTTTTTGATTAGACGGCAAATAACATAGACCATCCTTCAAATAATAAGCACTCGGCATGGCATAACGTAAACTAAACCAGGTCATATTTAACCATACCCACAATGGTTTTCTTTTTGTATTATGAAAAACTGCAAGCCAACCAAGAAGAGCTGATTTGAAAAAGCGAATGCTCCTTTTATTAAACATTTTTCGTTTAACATAACGACTCCTCTCCTTTTCGGATATCACACGTGCTGGTTTCATAGTTTTTCAGATTTCACTCCTCTCCATTTCATAATAATACTATAAATTCTCTGTTTTTTCACCTAGTCCTGACTTTGACAACAAATGCTCTGTTTTCCATAAGCGTTGTTGCTCACTGGTCATATTATTCCATTCCTCTTTTGTCAATTCCCCTACCCCCGTTTCATAAATGCGTTTCAAACCCTTGGGTATTTTCGCCACTATCTTTGCAGGATTACCAGCAACTATGCAATTTGAAGGCACCTTCCCCTTCACTACAGCACCAGCTGAAATCATCACATTGTCACCAATTTCTCCAACCCCAGGCATGATGATGGCTCTAGAACCAACAGAGGTGTTTTTGCCAATTTTTAGCGGTGTGGCGAAAGCATAATTCGAAAAAGGCAAATAATCATTATCACTATTAATATTGAAAGAATCATGGGCATGTGTTAGTATTTTTACACCATCCATGAGTGACACACTGTCGCAGAGTTCCAACCCACCCGTATAGTCAATATCAACATTTCTACCCAACAAACAATTCTCACCCACAACTAATTTCCCTATGGTATAGTGTTCTGTCATCAAAATCAGGCCATACTGTAAAATAATACTTTTAGGGAAATGATATCTTTCAATATAGGCCTCAGCCCTCTTAAGAACTAAACGAGGAGAACTTTCATATTTCATGGCAGAATACTTACTCAGAAAAGCCCTTTCCGCATATTTATACTGGATGAACTCATCCCTCATTTTGAAAAGCTTCCCTTGTTTTGATGCCATCTCAATTTTCTCGTCAAGAGGTTTGTTCCACAAATCAGCTTCACGATAATAATTACTCCAACAATTAAACAAACGATAGCATTTCAACATATCCTTGTATACTGCAAAATGACTAGATCTATTGTTTTGTGCCACAGTTCTTGAGTCTTTCCAAGCAAATCTGAATGCCTGGAACTTTCTCCTAAATTTCAAATAACGTATCACAAAACTCATATTTACTATTGCTCAATGAGCAATCATAAGATCTTTCCCGTATACCTTAATCTAAATGCTTAGAAACACATTCAAAGCCTAAGCATCAATATTGATGTAACGGAACAACCATTACGTTTTCCGTCTTCAACACCATAGTTCCCCATGTTAATCCCAATCCAAATGAAGAACACAACAATGTTAATGGCCGAGTCCGCAATGCTTCTCCAATTGTAGTAGCCATTAACATTGGAATGGAAGCTCCTCCCAAATTACCGAATTCCTGCAAATTGTATGGCACTTTTGCTTCATTCAACTTCAGTTTCTTCACAATACGGTCTACAATCAATTTGTTAGCCTGGTGAATCAGAAAGTAATCTATGTCCACATCCTTGTCCAAACCCAAACGCTCCATCATGTTCTTCACGCTAATGGGCGGCTTGGAGATGGCAAACGAGAACACATCCATGCCATTGATTAATGCATCTTTAGGTGCACGAACTATCCCGTTTCCAAAATCTTGATACTCAAAAGATTCCTTTTTCAAAGGATAGCGATAACCACCATGCGGGGTCATCAGTGCTTGATAGTTGGAACCTAAAGTGTTCATTTCAACAACGATATCTGCTGCAGTCGGATCAAACTCAAGCGCCATGGCGGTACCGCTGTCTCCAAACAGTGGCATACGACTCTTGTCTTTTAATGAGCCCATACGCATAGCCGTATCACCCACCAATACCAAAGCACGTTTGGCAGTACCTGCAGAAAGCAGATTACCTGCCACTAAGATACCATATATACTGCCACAACAGCCCATAGGTACATCCAAAACGAAAGAGGAATTGGGCAAGCCCATACGATCCTGCAAAATGGCCGAGGTAGGTGGCGTCTTGTAATCACCCGTCACCGAAACGAACAACAGCACATCAACCGTTTCTTTTTCCCAGCCCAAAGCTTTGAGTAGTCGCTCTCCTGCATCCTGACAAAGATCGGAAGCGCAAACATTCTCAGGAGCAATGTAACGACTGAGAATACCTACAGTCTTATCAAAGGTGTCCGCCTCTTCTTGATTGAAGATAGGCAAATCCGCTGATTTGACCGGATTATTCGGCACGGTGCCCGTCACACCGCGCAAAGACACGTTTTTAATGTTCCAAAAAGCCATATCAGAGTGTTATTTCATATTTTGCCAAAATAGTCTTTCCCTTTTCATAGGAAGTAAAGTCAATGATGTCATCGGTATCAAGCATAATATCGAATGCATCTTCCATTGCAGTAGCCAGACTCAGTTGGCGTACCGAGTCCCATATTTCCAAGTGTTTACTATCAAAGTCCAAGTCCAATTGCGACTCCTCAACGCCAAAAACACTCATAAAAATCTGATTGTATTTCTCGAGGTTATTCATTTTGTCAATATTATACTACTGTATAATCACTTTTCCAGCTTCATTTCTCAATATGGATTGCACGGTCTTCACCGTAATGTTCTTATGGAAGAGATGCGTCTTCTCCTCCACAAAGGCAGCCACTTCATCAGCCACAGCCGAATTGGTGATACTGATGGTCAGCATCTCGTCGGTACCGCTGCAATAGCAGTCGGTATTGAACTCCGACTTGACCAAAAGTTCCACCTCGTCAAGGCCGATGCGCAGCCCGAAGATCTTCAGGAAACGCTTCAACCGGCCGACGATGAAATAACAACCGTCAACATCACGTCGGGCCAAGTCACCCGTATGCATCACGCCATGGTTCTCGTCGCCCTTCATCAGGTCTTCGGCACAGGTGGCATAACCCAAGGTGACGTTTTCGCCCCGATAGACCATCTCGCCTTCTGCTTCTCCCTCAAAAGTCTCGTTTCCTTCCTTGTCGATGATGGAGAGTTGTCCGCCTGGCTCTGCAATACCGATACTACAGGTTTTCGTCATAGCCAATTCTGCCGGCAGATAAGCCATACGGGCGGTGCACTCCGTTTGCCCATAGGTGGCAATAAACCGTTTGCCTTTTTGCTCCGCATAGTCGGCACAAGCCTTAAACAGCTCTTCTGTCATCTTGCCACCCCCTTGGGTGATGGTATGCAAGTCGGGCAGATCCATACGGAAGAAACGCAGTTTCGACAGCAACTCATAGCTATAAGGCACCCCCGTGAAAGAGGTGACATGATGCTCACTCATCATTTGCCAGAAGCCCTTGTCAAGCAAGGAACGACCTGAGAGAATCAGCGTTGCCCCCGCCAACAAGTGGCTGGTAATCACCGAAAGACCCATGGTGTAATGCATCGGCAAGGCGGCCATAGGCCGTTCCTCCTCAGTCAAGCCAAACAAACGCAGCACATTGGATGCGTTGGCTTCGATGTTACGGTAGGAATGCCGCACCAATTTGGGACTGCCCGTGCTTCCTGAGGTGGGGAGCAACAAGGCCAAATCCTCATACAACGCAGGAGACCGCAGGTCTGTCTTCACCAATGTATACCCCGCTTCAGAAAAGCCTGTTGATTCATAACCCAAATCGGGCAAGATTTCATCAGGTGCCCACAGATAGGCTGGCGCGTACTTGTCGCGCAAGGTCTCATAGAGTGATTTTTCAGTCTTGGCACTGATCACCAAAGGTACGATGCCCGACGACAAGGCGCCGGCATAGCCCAATAATGAACCGATTTTGTTCTCGGCCAAAATGAAAATCAGAGACCGTTGAGGCAAGGCACGGGCAAAACGCAGAACAAAACCACAGATTTCGCCATAGGTCACACTTGTGCCACTGTCGTCAATAACAGCAACTTTTTCTTTCGGCTTTTTATCTAAGTCAAGGAACATTATCTTTAGATTATAGCGCCACCATCAATACCTATGATTTGGCCTGTGATATAGGAAGAATGATCAGAAGCAAGGAATAAGCATAAACTGGCCACCTCGTCTGGTTCCGCCAAACGTCCAAAAGGCACATCGTTGATTTTCTGTGCGAACTTTTCTTCCAACACAGCCTTAAATCTTTCCGAACCTACCATTCCAGGAGCGATGGCATTGACTCTGATCTTATTCTCGGCCAATTCTTTTGCTGCTGACTTTGTAGCTGCAATCACAGCACCTTTGGTCGCTGCGTATGACAATTGCCCTTTTGAGCCCTTTTGTCCCACCATGCTGGCCATATTGATAATGGAGCCGCTTTGCTGTCTTGACATGATTCTTGAAACCAATGACATCAGATGCACCAAAGCCACCACATTGACATCCAGCATCTTTCTGAACTTATCATAGTCAATCATCGGCATCAATTCGTAAGAAATAAGACCCGCAATATTAGCCAATACATCGATTCGACCATATTCTTTTTTAATGGCCATCACAGCATTCTTCACTGCAATAAAGTCACAAATGTCAAGTTGAACAGGAACGATTGTTTCACCTTCTTTTTTCTCTTCAGAAATCCACTCCAAACTATTTATGTCAACTGCATAAACAACAGCCCCTTCTTTTGCGAATAATTGAGCCGTTGCTTTGCCGATACCTGCACTAGCTCCAGTGACAAGAGTAACCTTATTATCTAATTGTTTTTCCATGCGTTTTCAAAAGGAACAATAAAACAAACAAGCCACAAAGTGTTTGTCGCATTTTAGAATACTTTCAAAAATAATAAGTAACAATAATTGCAAAACAAAGAAAACCTTTTCACTTCTTTTTTTTACCCGTTTCCCATAAATCGTAGGGGAAGCAATCAAGTAATCCTTTTCTCAAACCCGACAAATCAGGAAGCGGAGGAGGTTCAATACCAAGTGCTTCCTCAAAAGTATCTACCATTGGAACTTCGAATCGTCCTGTACTGTAATAATAGTCCTTGTATTTGAAATCTATGGTTTTTGCCAATCCTCTATAGAATACAGCAGGAACCCCATACGACTCCGCCAAAATGATTCCATGCAAAGAACTCGTGTATACAATTTTACTTGCCACAATTTTGTCAATTACAGATTGATAGTCATTTGTATTCATACTTACCATGGGTAAGTCCGGATGTTCATCCCGAAAAATGCACTCATTATAAAACTGAGGAATCACAATAAAATCATTCTTCTTAGTCGTATCTGAAGGAGAATAAATCATTGGCATCAAAATGGCAGGATCACCATACACCTCAGGACAATTATGGCCAAACCTTAGCAGTACCTCTCTTGTTAATGGGCCTCGTACTGCGCGAATATCCAAGTGCCTGTGACTTAACCTCTGTAAAAATGACAAACGAGGTGATGGCTCTTTTAAGATTCCACTCCCCCAAATTGTTGCATTCTGATAATTACCGATATAATCACCAAAGATATTCGACCCAACCGTAAAAAGATGCTTCCTACCTTTGACGGGAGCATCCCTCTTCAAGCCTCTATTTGACAACAAATAATCTACTATAACCAATCCCAAAGAATCTCCCAAATTATATGGGCCTAATGACCGGTTGTATCCTAATTTATCTGGGTGATACTCAAATACATTCACTCTGTTTTTTAACGAGGGCACATCAAGATGGCAATTATATCTTTGTGAAAAAACAATAGCCTTTAATTGCAGCCTAGTACGTCGTGAGAAAACAGCAGACTTTATTTGACGCAAAGAATACCGTGTTAGATTATGGATGTTTTTCATAAAAGCAGATCAACATTAAAAAATAATACATCATCGCAATATCACTCCTCCATCCACAACAAGAGTGTGGCCTGTCACCCAAGAAGAGGCATCAGAAAGAAGATAGATGATTGCATGCGCTATATCTTCAGGTTGGCCAAAACGTCCGAGCGGATATGCTTCTACGTTTTTTTTCAGCTGTTCTTCAGATATAGTTCCTGCAGACAAAATGCTGGTAGCCACAAATCCAGGATTAACACTATTGCTGCGAATGCCTTGCGCAGCCATTTCAAGCGCCATTCCTTTCATAAAAGCATTCAGGCCTCCCTTGGAAATACCATACATGGTGTTCCCAACCGTTGAAATCATCACACCTCCAATCGAAGACGTGAACACAACCGAGCCTCCCCTAGTTATTTTTTTCTTCTTCAACAAACGTTGAGCAAGTAAAACCGGGCCTACCATATTGACTTTGAGTACTTCCATCAAATCATCATTATTGATAAACTTAACAGGAAGTGTCTTGACAATACCAGCATTCATAGATACGCCATCAAGATGAGGCATAGCCTCAACAAGATTGTTGATTCCATCCTCAGTAGCAAGATCCGCCAGAACCAATTGATGGTTCTGCGAAAATGATTTATCCAACGATTCAAAAGTCTTGGAAAGTCGTTCTTCGTTGCGTGCTGTAACAATAACGTTGGCACCCATTTTTGAACATTCAATTGCAGTTGCCTGCCCTATGCCAGACGATGCTCCGGTAACAAGAACCGTTTTATTCTCTAGTGTAAATGGATTATATGACATGGACTTTATCAGTTTCATCATCCGATACCTCAACGAGATCGGAAATTATTAATTCATTTGATTTAAATGCTACCGTACCCCAAGAAAGGCCAACTCCAAAACCACAACAAATGAATGAAGTAGGCTTGTTTTCAACTTTCCCTTTCAGTTCAGCCACAATTGTCATAGGAATGCTAGCCCCATTTGTATTGCCAAAATAATACATACTAGAAGGGACTTTTTCTTCTGGTAGTTTCAATTTCTTGGAAATCATGTTATTCATCTTCATATTAGCTTGATGAAAAATGAAATAATCCGAATCAAGATAATTGAAGCCATAACGTTCAGCAAGGCTTTTCACCGACTTTGGAACCGTAGTGATGCCGAAAGAAAACACATCCATACCTTTCATTCGAGACAAAAGACGATAGGTCTCTCTTCCTTCCACTATTTCCAAATCGAAACTTGATATCGTTACAGGGTTCCGGCTACCACCATCAGGAACGATAATAGCATCAAAACCACTTCCGTCCGTACCAAAATGAAACTGAAAACCTGGTTCTCCTTCCTTATACTCAACTGCGGTAACCGTACCAGCACTTCCAAACAAAGGACTCAGTTTCCGCTTGCTTCCCTGAACTCTCCCCTTTGCTTCTCCAACTAGCACCAAAGCTTTTTGAATAGATCCATGGCCAAGAATTGAAACAGCACTGTTTAGGCCATACACCCAACCCGAACAGCCCAATGAAATATCTTCGGTATAACATTCCTTACTCAGCCCTATACGATCTTGAAGTATACAAGAGGTCGCAGGAAGAATGTAATCAGGATTCTGTGAAACAAAAATTATTGCGCCAATCTCCTCCTTACTCCATCCAAGATCTTTAATCAATTGCTCAGCAGCAGCATAACAAAGATCAGAAGTAGTCAAAGTAAAACTAATTCTGCGTTCAAGAACACCGGTAGTTTTCACAAACTCTTCAGGAGTATAGTCTTTTGACACTACATCGTACTTTGTAGGATGCAGATTATTGGCAATGTTCCGTGGAACGCCAGCGGCAATGCCAGCAATTCTCACATTTTTATACTCGAGAAAAGCCATTATAACTTACTGATTACACGGTTGTACAAATCTTCCACTGTGACGGAGCTTTTCACGTCATTACCTTTCAAAGCCAGGTCAAATTCTTCATCCACCATAGCGATAATTGAAAGGCCAATAAGTGATGACCATTCGTCCAAATCATGGAAGGCAGTTGTCGATGTGATTTCACTTGGATCAGTGTCGTCAAATTGCTCTGCAAAGAGAGCCACAAATTCTTCTAAAGTTTTCATTTTGTGTCTTTTTTTAATTGTTAATACTAATAATATTATAAATTTTATTGTTTCAATTCCTTGCGTATCCTTTTCACTGCTTGTGCTATCTTTAGTGGCAAATTATCATAATCGCCCTTATAGAGATGCTCCAAATACTCTTCTTTCAAAATAGCATAATGGTAAATATCATGATAAACTCCGTTTTTATAGACTGTCTGTCTCTCGATGCCCTCAAGAGTCCAATATGAAGCTTCCATTACAGCTCTAGACAGCGCCTGTTCTTTCAAACAAGATCCCGATATGCGATGCATATTCAGTTCATTAATAATATAACAAAATGCCAAATCACCTGCTTCTTGGTAGGCATAACCGTCTCTATATCTCTTATCGCCAATAACCACACCGCTACAAAGACATTTCCTATTGATATAATCAATATTAGAAATAGAATACCAGCCTATCATTTCATCATTCTCAATCGCACAAATTGCCAAATAAATGTCCCTCTGATTATTTTCAGCCTTCGAGGACACCCATTTGCGTTCAATTTCTTTTGACACAAACCTAAACATACCACAGGTTGTATTCATCAAATCATAATCATTGTGCCAATAATAAGTTTTCTCATAATCGTCTGGCTCAAAAAGACGTAAATACACATATTCTCCTTTATACATATTGTACTGTATTAGTTTTTCAACTTGAACAACACTTTGATAACACGACAGCAATCGCTCTTGATAACTCATCTTTCCCATATCGTTGATCACAAGGTATAGGAATCAACCTTTCTGCCAAATTGCTTTCCAACATGTAAGTAACCTTATCATGAATATTTGGCCAATAAGTCGCCACAAAAACCTTGTTTTCAATCAGTCTCTGCTTTAGCGAAGCGTCATCCGTCAAATAAGGATAAACCATCGGGCAGGCAAACGAGTCCATGGAAGGCATATCAAAAAGATTCGTTCCCTTCAAATGCTCATGCAAATACCCAAAATTCTCTCTTCTCTTGTCCTTTATCGCTTCAAAGTCCACCGAGCAAAGCATCCTTCGGGTTAGCTTCGACATCCGTTTGACAGGCTGTCCGACCAGTTGTTTGCTGTTTGCCCTAAAGTCGGCATAACCCTCCGAAGGACCCAAATCCAAACGTTTCAACAAATGGGAACAACGCTCATACGACAAATCCTGTTCAAAAGCCTGTTCATCAACAGGTTTCGGACAATATGCCACGCCACCGTCAGGGAGGCCCACATATTTTCTTGGACTATATATGGCGCTAACACCATTTATCGGCTCTGCAAACCAAGCCTGGGCGTTATCCACAATCAGTTGCGAACCATAGTGCTTGGCTAACTTGCCGACATACTCGTCTTTGATTCCAAAATAGTTGTTGAATATCAGATACTCACCGCTTTGTAGGGTGGACCATTCTTTCAATTCAAGGTTTTGGTTAATCTGATAGAATGTGTAAGGAATACCGAGTTTGACCAGGGGTTCCAAAACCACATCACAGGTATAATACGGCACAAAAACATGCCTGACATCACCCAAGACCTGAAGCACATATTCCAACGCATTCCTGCCCGTGTTGAGCAAAACACCATCTTCGTGCGGGAAGCCACCTCGTTCAGGAAACTCCCATTCAAAATACCCACCTATCGCGTCTATCATTATTCCAATTCAATTGAAACCCAATCGTTTATACGACTTAATACAACATCCAATTCCTCTCGGGTATCTGCTCTGAGGAAGAGCGTCCCAAGCGAAGTGTTGGCACCGGCAAAGGGTTCAACCACATCGCCTTTTTCAACTCTCACTTCTTTTTCGAAAACATATTTATTCTCAAAATCAGGGTCGATGACGAGCTTCTCAAAATGTCCGAGTCTGTTGGAGTGAAGATTATAGATGGCATAATAGCCGTTGTAATTAGGCTCATGCACATCACCGCAATCCATGCCCACTGATTTCAGGGTTTCCGCTTTGATGACATCAACATCCGTCGCGTAATTGAGGATCTCGGCCAAACGGTTTCCTCCTGCACGAGGTGACACTTCCATCAGATACACTTTTCCGCCCGACACCCTCCATTCCACATTGAAAATTCCTGTCCCGAATCCCAACATCGTACCCAAATTTTGAAGTTGCTGTTTAACGTCATCCAAGATTGATTCATCTTTGGCAGACGGCCATTGTTCCACCATCGGAACAAAGGGATTGGATGAGTTCAGCTCAAACAGCTGGTCGTAGAAGGCATTGTATTTTAATTCGCCATCCACGAAGAAGCTCTCACTTCCCGAAGGCCTCCCTTCAGCGACCAGAAAATCCTCTATGATGATATGCTTGTTGATGGACGACTTTAAAGCCCATTCACAAGCTTGTTTCAAGTCTTTCTTCCGAAACACCTTGGTTACCCCTTTGCTTCCTGCCGAATCCACAGGCTTCACGATGACCGGCCAAGAAAAATAATCTATATCATTAAGGGCCTCTTCAACATCATCATAGCCTTTCGCCTTAGGGCAGTTGAAACCATGCTCGGCAAGAAACTGGCGAAACCGCGACTTGTCCTGAAGGATGCAAGCTGCCTCGTAGGAACACTGAAATGGAAGTCCCATCTGCTCCGCCACATAGGCTGCACTCACCACGCCCGGGTCCACCCCGAACGACATGATGCCGTCGATCTGCTTCTCCTGCGCCGCTTTCAGTACCGCCTCTTTGTCGATAATGCTCACATTGACATACGCGTCGCTGTATTTGTGGGCAATATTATCCGGCAAATAGTCAGCGGTGATGACATAATAGCCCATTTCATGCGCCGTTTCAATAACCGGCAACAGATAACGGATACCGCCGAGAAGCATCAACTTCTTTTGCATGCTACCTCACAATTAACTCGAGAATCCTATCCAGGTCTTCCCCACTCAATCCATGGTGCATCGGCAGGCAAATCACCTCGTTGGCAATACGTGTTGCCACCGGCAGATTATCGTCAGCCGCCGAAGGCAAACCTCTATAGGTGCTGAATGTACTGATCAAGGGGTAAAAATACCTACGGCCATATACACCTTGTTCTTTCATCTTGAAATACAGCTCATCACGCGTCATACCGTATTCCTCTGCATCCACAAAGACGGGGAAATAACTGTAGTTGTGTCGCACACCTGGCATGTCATCGAAGAAGCGGATGCCTTTCACGCTTCGTAAAGCCTCACGGTATCGGATGGCCACCTGATGCCGTTTCTCAATGGCCTCGTCCACCTGCTTAAGGTTCAACAAGCCGTAGGCAGCACGCACCTCGTCCATCTTGGAATTAATGCCAGGCCCTATCACTGTAGTTTCGCCTGCAAAACCAAAGTTTTTCAAATAATCGATTCGCTTCTTGGTCTCGGCATCATGCATCACCATGGCACCGCCTTCAACCGTGTTGTACACCTTGGTGGCATGAAAACTCAAGGTGGACAAATCCCCGGCCTCAAGAATGCTTTTACCTTTTACTTCCACACCGAAGGCATGAGCGGCATCATAGATGACTTTCAAGCCATAACGTTCTGCTATCGCCTGGATACGTTCTATGTCACAAGGCTTTCCATAGCAATGCACCGGCATGATAGCCGTGGTGCGTGGCGTAATGGCAGCCTCAATCTTATCAGGATCCATTCCGCAATTGGCAGGATCGATGTCCACAAACACCGGCTTGCAGCCATTCCACCAGATGGCATGGGTGGTGGCGACAAAGCTATACGGGGTAGTGATCACCTCTCCCGTGATGCGCAATGCCTGCAATGCGGTGAGCAACGGCAAGGTGCCGTTGGTAAAAAGGCTGATATAAGGCACCTTCAGATACGCACACAGGGCTTCTTCCAAACGCTTGTGGAAGCTACCGTTGTTGGTAATCCATTTGCTATCCCAAACTTCTTTTAATAACGCGTGAAACGCATCCAGATCAGGCAGCAAGGGAGAGGTAACGGTAATGGTGTCTTTCTTTATGACCATCAATCATATCCTTTCTATCTTTTCCGAAATTTGTTTGCTATTTTCTTGCGTGACCAGTCAAAAAGATAGCCAGCCACAAAAGGCATTCCCAATTCCTTAATGCATCTCCTTCTTTGATCCCTCAAAACACCCTCATCCTTCACGCCAAACTTAAGCATCATCCTCTTTGTCCTACGATACCTATCCATCACCTCTTCCTTGGCACAGCTTTTCACTTCGAAATCAATAGCAGCGGTATCATTGATCAAACGCACTATTTTTACATTGGCGTCAAAACTGGTCAAATACTTTTTATTGAAACGCTCACTCAACGACCGCACTGCACTCGTCTTTCGATGATAATATCTATAAATAGGCTTTGAGATAAAGCAAGTGGTCCCTCGAGAAAGGCACAAGAATGTTGCTACAAATAGTGTGCCCTCTCGAATTGAAACTGTCGGGTCAAAACGGATATGGTATTTCCTAATCACCTCCATCCGAAAGAGACGCAGCCAAATATGTCCAACATAACCCCAATCAGCAGAATAGGGAGCAAAAAGAGGACGTAAGCTTTTCGATTTGTCAAGAATTACATGTCTAGAAGAAGCCTCTGACGA
>JAEEGL012005680.1_pt1 | contig 13527 bp, 11 predicted proteins | sample 9134231 | NCBI WGS metagenome assembly JAEEGL01 (sample SAMN16246548, study PRJNA631951) | gut metagenome | biome: gut microbiome; feature: rumen; material: fiber-attached | host: Bos | place: Iran: Karaj | collected 2018-10
ATAGTGTGTGATAAGATTCAACACCCCAGCTATGATATCATTAAAATACAATATAATTATAACATATGGCAAGCAAATGTCAATATAATTTGCTGAATTTTGTCGAAGAAAATAAATAAAAAACTGCATCAGCAGTTTTCTTATTCTACAATGTCATTTTGATTAAATTTTACGTCTAAATACTTCTTGCTTGCAAGTAAATCACACATATGGACAAACCTCTCATATTTATTTTTAGGTAATGGCATCATGACATTACCGTTAAAATCTTTATTAAACGGTCCCATATGAGCTTCAATCATACCACATAGTAAATCTAACTCTTCATCAGTAAAAGTTAGTTTTTCTTTGTTGTCACGTACTAATTTAGCAGCTAAGATGGGATGATTTACTAAAGTATATTTACCTTTTTCAAAACCATATTTTAAACCATCATGCATAATAAGCGCAATGATGACTAAATCTTTTTCGATATCTGTATATCCTTGGCATAAGCACTCATCTGATAAAATATCGTATGCAATCTTAACAGCAACTTTAGTATGTCTTAAAAGTCCCCCATCTCCTTGGGCAAATGCAGGATGATATTTACCGGTTGAAGATGCTGGAACTTCATAAAAATAATTTGGTAATAAATCAATTAATTTTTTACTATTTTCTAATATTCTTGCATCTTTTATATAGCTTAATTCTTTTACAAAAGCATTATTCATAATTACCTCCTAAAAACTCTATTAAAATATTATTTGATGTATATATCATATCATGATTTATATAAATATTTATACCATCATCAATAAGTTTATTTTCATTAATCAGTTTTTTTACCACACTAATATCTAATATATCAATCCCATATTTATTTTTAAAATCTAATTTATTAATTCCTTTTAGTTTTCTAAATCCTAAGATGAACTCATTTTCTATTTTAATAGATTTATTTATATAGTCTTCTTCTAATCTATAATTGCCTTTCAAATATTCACTTAAATTTCTTGTATTAGTATATCTTATATCATCAATATAGCCACCTGATGATAGACCAAATCCATAATAATTTAAATTATTCCAATATACTAAATTATGTTTAGACTCATACCCTTCTTTAGCAAAGTTAGAAACTTCATAATGATTGTAGTTATCAAGTTTATTGCATATTAAATCATACATAGATCTATCTAAATCTTCAGAGATATATTCAGTATTATCGTTATATAATTTTGTATGTGGTTCAATAATAAGCGAATAAGTAGATATATGATTTACCTTATCCTTTAAATATAAAATATCTTCTTCTAATTCCTTTAATGTTTCACCTTTAATGGCATACATTAAATCTACGTTAATATTATCAAAATATTTTAAGGCGATATTTAAATTTTTATCTATTAAATTTTTGTTATAGTTCCGATTTAAATATTTTAAATATTTATCATGCGTAGATTCCATACCAATACTTAGTCTATTTACTTTTAGCTCTTTTAATTTATTCATTAATAATTCATTAATATCTTCAATATTACATTCAAAAGTAAGTTCTTCAATCTTACCTTTAAAAATATTTATTATATCTTTTAATTTATCCAAATTAGTTAAAGATAAGCAGGATGGTGTCCCACCACCTATGTATAGTGTATATATATCTTCACCTTTATAATTAGATATAATTTCTTTTTTTAGTTCATCAAGATAAGCAGATGCGATTTTCTCATCATAATAAACTTTAGAAAAATCACAATAAGAACAAATATTTTTACAAAAAGGAATATGAATATATACGCTTATCATGTCATCACCATCTTAATTATAACATAAAAAAGATAGAATTAATCTATCTTTAATCATTTTCACCCATTGAAAGTATTGACAAGAATGCTTCTTGTGGGACTTCCACAGAACCTACTTGTTTCATTCTTTTCTTACCTTCTTTTTGCTTTTCTAAAAGTTTTCTTTTTCTAGATACATCTCCACCATAACATTTAGCTAAAACATCTTTTCTAACAGCTTTTATATCTGCTCTTGAAATTACTTTATTACCAATAGATGCTTGTACTGGTACTTGAAATTGTTGTCTAGGTATTAACTTAACTAAGTTATTGACTATTGCTTTGCCTCTATTATATGCAAAATCTTTGTGAACAATCATAGATAAGGCATCTACAACATCACCATTAAGCAATATATCCATCTTAACTAAATCAGATGGTTTATACCCTATTAATTCATAATCAAATGACGCATAACCTTTAGTATAACTTTTAAGTTTATCAAAGAAGTCGTATACAATTTCAGATAAAGGTATTTCATAATGGATGTTTACTCTTGTAGGTGTTACATATTCTAAAGAAATATAATCTCCTCTTTTATCTTGGCATAGTTTCATAACAGGTCCAATATATTCAGACGGTACAAAAATATTTGTCTTTATATAAGGTTCTTTAATTACTTTAATTTTTTCTCTCGTAGGCATTAAAGCTGGGTTATCAATCATTTCTATTGTTCCATCAGTAAGTTCTATTTCATAAATAACAGAAGGCGCTGTTGCAATAATATCAATACCAAATTCACGCTCTATTCTTTCTTCTATGATATCCATATGTAAAAGACCTAGAAATCCAGATCTAAATCCAAAGCCTAATGCTTCAGATGTTTCTGGTTCAAATTCTAATGATGCATCATTTAGTTTTAATTTATCTAAAGCATCTTTAAGTAATGGGAATTTAGATGATTCCAAAGGATATAATCCTGAAAATACCATAGGTTTCATTGGCCTATAACCTTTTAATGGTTCTAATGCTTTATTATCTAATAAAGTAATAGTATCACCTACACTTACGGTTCTTATATCTTTAATAGAACCACAAATATAACCTACTTCGCCAGCTACTAAACTATCTTTAGATACTTTATTAGGATTTGATATACCAAGTTCCACAACATCATAACTAGCTTTAGATGCCATCATATACATCTTATCGCCTAATTTAATAGAACCATCTACAATTCTTACCAGTGCAACTACGCCTCTATAAGAATCATAATAGCTATCAAAAATCAATGCTTTTAAAGGTTTATTAATATCACCTGTAGGTGCAGGTATTCTTTCTATGATAGCTTCTACTAATTCTTTTATCCCTACTCCTGTTTTAGCAGAACATAAAAGTATCTCATCTTTATCAAAGCCTATTTCTACTAACTCTTTTGTAACTTTTTCAGGATCTGCATTAGGTAAATCAATCTTATTAATTACTGGAATTATTTTTAAATTATTGTCTAAAGCTTGATATAAAGTTGCTAATGTTTGAGCTTCAATACCTTGAGCTGCATCAACTACTAATATAGCTCCTTCACAAGCTGCTAAACTTCTTGATACTTCGTAAGTAAAATCAACATGACCTGGTGTATCAATTAGATGAAGGATATAATCTTCATTTTTATAATTATATTTTAATTGAACCGCATTTAATTTTATTGTAATACCACGTTCTCTTTCAATATCCATATTATCAAGTAATTGATCTTTAGCTTCTCTTTTTGTAACTGCATTAGTTATTTCTAAAATTCTATCTGCTAAAGTAGACTTACCATGATCAATATGCGCGATTATTGAAAAATTTCTAATGTTTTCTTGTTTCATTTTCATCACCTAATCCTATAGCAATACCTATAAAAATATAATAATATACCATTACATTGTATACATTGATATTAAATATACCTTGTATATTATAACCTATTACACTAAATAATAAAATATAAGAAAGCATATTTTTTTTACTTATAATTTTTTTATGATATATAATCATCCATAATATATAAATAATCAAGCTAAATATACCTGTTTCTACTAATGTATTTAAATATATATTGTGTAATTTATCATAGTTTATAAAACCAGTTATATCATTTTCATTAATAGTAATACGATATAGATTAAAATTATCTGGACCACATCCTAATAATAAAGAATTATTCCTATCAATATACTTAAAAGAATCATTCCATAAAGCAAGTCTACCATTAGTCGCCCTATTCAATTTCTTATATAAGCTATCATCATTAGAAAGGCTTAAAATATCTCCTGAAATAGTATTGATTTCTTTTACATTTCCATTATATGTTTTTGAATTAATATATACTGTACTTAAAGAAAACACAAAATATAATATAACATATATTGGTACAAGCATTAGAAACTTCTTAAGTAAACTTCTTTTTTTAATGAGCAAATATATAAAGAGCATAATTAACATTCCAATAAACGTTAAAAATGGCCCTGTAGAAGAAGCTAAGACAAGCCCAGCATACATAATCATACTATATATAATATATTTGATGCTTTGTCTTTTTAAATATAAACATAATGACATTATAGCAAGCATAAGTGTATATGTAGCAAAAAAATTAGGATGACCTATTAAGCCATACGCCATATGCCCAAATGATTTAGCGCTAAGTATATTGTAATTTAAATATGATTGTATAATTGCATAAATAAAGTTAATAACTCCTATAACCATGGCAATATTAAATAGTTTTTTTATTTTATCATTATCTAAATTTTTGGCAGTTTCATATACTAAAAAATATAAAAGATATGTTATAAAACCATCGTGTCTTAAACTACTACCTAAAAGTGATTTAAAAGGGACATATGAAAATATTGATGAGATTAATATGACCAATAAATATAATATAAATACTATATCTAGTTTTTTAAATCCTTTAGTTTTAACATCATAAATTAAAATATACATAGATATTACAAAAAATATAACATATGTAATATTAAATAATAAATCCAAATATGAGACTTTGAATATCTCATATAATAAATATGGTATTGGTAAAAGTATAAGTAACAAGGCAAGCGAAAAAAAGCTTAAGTATGACATCACCTTATTACTTAAGTTAAATTTAAATATATCATTCAAAACTTTTTCTAGCTTTTTCATAATATCACCATATAAATTATAACAAAATTTATGAAAATTAAAAAGATACATGAAACAAAAAAATTATGCATATAAGCATAATTTTCATATTTAAAATTATTAAGCAGTTACTTTTGCACCTGTAGCTTCGTGGTATTCATATGTACCAGCGCCATCTACTGTACATCCAGTAGCGTTTTTAACTGTACCATCAGCGATTTCATAGCTTGTACAAACTACTCTAGCGCTTGAATTAACAGCTGCTGCTAATGTTGCATTTAATGCACCGCTAGCTTGGTTGAAAGCGCTTAAGTTTAAAGAACCTTCATCAAATGCAGCTGACATAATAGCGATTTGAATATCTTTAACGTGTCCTTCAACTGAACGTGCGTTAGTTGCTTGTTTAGCCTTAGAAATAATATTAGATATTACTGGTGTAACGATTAACGCAATAATAGCTAAGATTACGATTACAGCTAATAATTCGATTAATGTAAATCCTTTCTTATTTAATTTCATTTAACTCACCACCTTATCTTAATACAATATTATATTACCATAAAATAGCCAGGAAAGTCAATCTTATAATTTTTTCGTTTCTAACTCAAAAACGGCTACACAAATATTATAACCGTTTTTATATATTATATACTACCTCAAAGCCTTAATCCAATATCCATGTATCTTTTCTTTAGTATAGTCTAATGAGGTTTTATACGCTTCTTCACCCATTGATTTTAATAATTCCTTATCATTTAATAATTTATAAACTTCTGATGCCATTTTTTCTTTATCTCTATTGTCTATTAAAACGCCATTCTTACCATTTATTAATTCACATACTCCTTCAGCAGATGAAAAGGCCACAGTTGGAACTCCTGATGACATTGCTTCTATAACAACTATACCAAAAGATTCTGTATATGAAGTCATTAAAAAGATAGACGATTTAGATAATTCTTTATTAATGTAATTTTTATCCTTAAATCCAACCAAAGATATCGTTTTATCAAGACGCTTATCTAATATTTTTTGTTTTAAATAGCCGTTTAATTCACCATCACCAATAATAGTTAATTTAATGTCTTTGTCTTTTCTATGAAGTATTTCCATAATATCAATCATGTCTTCATGACCTTTAACCCTCGTTAACCTTCCAACTGAAATTAGATTTTTTGATGTTAAAGATGATCTTTTAGGGGCGCTATCAACGACATTAGGTATATATAATGTTTCAATATCTGTTTTGGATTTATATAATTCATATAAACCTTTTGATACTAAAACGATTTTATCCATACCTTTACAACTAGTAATAACATCATTTATATATGCATCATCGCCATGGTTATGTTCCCACGCAATTTTAACCTTCGCATGAGCATATTCGCTAACCAAAGGATTGTGTTCAATTCTAGTAGATACAATAATATCTGTATCCACTTTTTTTAGATACTCTATCAGTTTCAATTTCTTATCTTTAAGTAATTTCACACTATCTATAAAATCTTTTAATAATTTAAATATATTTAATTTATATCTATAATGCAATTCTTTAATAAATGCCTTTTTATTTTCTTTCAAAAGTTTCTTTAATTGACTCATTCTAATTGCTAGATCACTATTGATCAAATAAGTTATCTTAACACGACTGTCAATATCATAAATGGGTTTATCATATAATTTATATACTGAAACTATTTCAATTTCATAGTCACTACACATATTATTAACAAATGAAGCAATCGCATTTTCTACTCCACCATATCCTAAATGAAGTGCAACTACAGTAAGTTTTTTCATTTTATCACCATCTTAATTATATAATAAATATTAAAAAAAACATAGATTTAACTATGCTTAATTTTAAATATAAGTTTAACTATACCATATAATCTCAAATTGATTAAATTATAAATAAGTTTTCTATTTTTGCTTATGTATTTTATGTATCTATTATTCTTAAAACAAGGAAATTGTTGTTTTATATATTTTTTATAATCATTAATAATTCTATTCTTAGATTTATATGGAACATCAATCCTTAAAACACGTGCAATTCCCATTATATACATATGATAAATTGCTAGAAATTCTAGTTCAGAATACACCTTATCATAAAGATTTTTCTTTTTAAAATATTCTATCATGCTATCAAAAGCAGGAATTAATTCCAAATTTCTATCAACATTTTGATTGTTCATTGTAGAACCAGGTCTAAGTAAGTAATTATATAACGGTTCATTTACGAAAGAAACCTTAGCTTTTCCTAGCAATAATTTAGCTGTAAAATCAATATCTTCATACCAAAGTTTTTCTCTAAACTCAATATCAATAATTTCTTTTTTATAAATTTTATTCCATACAGCCATATTTCCTAATAAAATATTTACGTTAATATCGTCAGTAATACACGGCAAATAAGTATCAATAACCTTGTCATCAAGATTAACTACTTTGTTGCCACAAATAACTACATCAGCATTATCTTCTATTGCTTTATCATACATTTTTAAAAGCATATCTAAATCTATATAATCATCAGAATCAACATACGCAATATATTCACCTTCCGCATGTTTAAGCCCTAAGTTTCTAGCTGAACCTTGACCACCGTTTTCTTTTTCAAAGTATTTAATATTTTTATATTTTTTTAAATATTTGTCTACTATTTTTTTGGAATTATCTGGTGACGCATCGTTAACTAAAATGATTTCGATATCTTTCAAAGTTTGATTAACTAAACTATCTAAGCATTTATCTAAATATTTTTCAACATTATAAATAGGTACAATTACACTTATCTTCATATAATCACTTCTTCTTTAAAACTTTAGTATTACATAATATTCCATATAACAACACAAATATATACATATATTGCTTATTAGAAATTAAGTTTTCTGTATAATTATTAAATATAAATAACAATAAAATAATTATTGGGAAATACTTCTTATTCTTAAAACTATCATAACATATAAATGCAATATAAGTAAACATTAAGATTGAACCTACAACACCTATCTCAGCCGTTATCATAACAAAAGCACTATGAGGATACATATAATCTTTTGTTAATACTTGTGTGTTTTTCAAATATTCGCTTGCATTTTGATTATTATATAAATATGAATAATTATTTAAACCGATTCCTAAAACAGGTCTTTCTTTAATAAACTCTATACCTATATTATTATAATATTTTCTATCATTTAAAGAATGATCTTTACTTATATCAGATATTTCACCAGCATCAACTTCAACAAGACGAATTCTCAAATCAGTTGGAATATGCAATTTTGAATATCCATAATTGATTGTTGATTGGAACGAATATACAAATCCAGGTATTAAAAATGCTATTACAAGTGTTGATAAAGGTATTATTACATTTATATATCTCTTGTTGACAAATGACTTGATTAAAAAGAAGAATGTAACAATCATATATGATATTAAAGCACTTCTACCAAACGTTAGAATAATATTAATTGATAACAAAAAGGCAAATACTGAATACTTTATGTTCTTCTCATTTACTAATTTATATAATGCAATAGCATACATAATGATTAAGTATTTATCATATATCGTTGGTAAATAAAAAGTTGACGGAATTCTTCCTAATATTCCAGGATATTTTTCATTAGCAAATATATTTAAGTCAAATTTAAAGATATACTGTAATATTCCATATATAGAACATATCAAAGCAGAATATATAAAATGACTAAATATTCTTTTTCTATCTTCCTCATCGAATTTAATTTGTGACATAAAAAACAACAAAATTATGATATTAGAAAAGTTTACAATACCAATTAATGATTGTATACCAATATTAATACCAAATATAATTGTTAAAAGATACCAAATAATATTTGCACATATAAATATTACATGTGCTTTATATTCCTTTAATTTTGATAAGTTTTTAATATTATCAATGATAAATGAAACGCTGATAATACTAGGTAACCCCATCATTAAAATTTTCCTTATTATATTAATGATATTATTATCTATAATTCTTCCTAATCCGCAAAAAAGCGTTAAGATATATATAGATACTATGACGATATTTATACTACGTCTTGATGCTTTCATAATTATCCCTCATCCTATAAACTTAATATATATTTTAGGACATAATGTAACGAAAAGTTTTTTTACTTTTCTAGCTAAACTATTACTTAAAAGATATTTAAAAACATTTCTTTTTCTTAATTCTTTTACATAATTATTTAAATCTTTCCCTTGTAATAAGATAGCCTTCATAATAAGGCCATTAGCCAAATAACTATATATTAGTATTTTTTTAGCATTATCTATTTTTATGTCCTTAGAGATTATATCATATAAATTGTCAAAATGATATAACATATCTGTGCATCTTTTTAAATTCTTTTCTGCACCATTCACAATACTACCAACCCTTTGTACGTAATTGTAGCCATAACAATTCATAGCATATATGTTAGCTGCTTTAACAAGTATATAAGGTGTAAGACCAAAATCTTCATGAATACGACCTACAGGATATAAAAACTTATTATTCTTAAAAAATGATAGTTTATATGCATAAGCCCATGCTGGTTCAGAGTATTCATAAGTAAGAAGCTGTTCTAATGTTATTTCACCATTAAAACTACCAGCTTCTTTTTTTATAATATCACCTTTATCAGATACAACATTAATTTTATACTTCACTAAATCATATTCATTTTTCTTTAAAATATCATTTAAATTTTTTAGTAAATCATTTTCCAAATAATCATCACTATCTAAAAATAATATATAATCACCTTTAGCATAATTAATACCATAATTTCTCGCATCAGAAAGACCACCATTAGTTTTATTATATAGTGTAAATCTTCCATCAGATAAATATTTTTTTATAATATCAACAGAATTATCTTTAGTTCCATCATTAACAATAATAGCTTCAAAATTATCATATATTTGATTTTTAAGACTATCCAAACATTTTGCAATGTATGCTTCTACATTATAGACAGGAATAATTATACTAAATTTCATAATTCACCTCTATTTTTTTAGTTTGTTTTTTAATATATTAACAAGTGCCTTACGATCGCTTTTATTAAGTAACATAAAATAGTTGACAATAAGACCTATTGCACCAATAACAATAATTGAAATAATAACATTAAACCAACTAGACATCGTAAATAATTTTGCTACAAAATAACAAATAATAAATAATACTAATGTCGTAATATTATACCTTAGAATAATAGGAAAAAATGTTGTTTTTTTAAGGTTTAATAGGAAACACAATTGTAATGGTGTAATAACAAAACATAGTACGATTTGCATGAATGCTGAAGTTCCAACAATAGCATATGCACCTAAATTAGTAAATTTTAACATAACAAGTACTAATATAGTTGAAACAACACCTGATGCAATTCTTAAGATCGCATTTTCTTTTACTTTATTTGCAATAGTATATAGATTATATAATGGATTAATCAATCCACCAGTAAATATATTTATAAATGTTAATGAACATAAAATATATAATATTGATGTATCACTATCTGGCATCCATATTTTAAAGAATCCATATCCTAATACTAATATATAAACAAATGGAATATTACCAAAAATACCACTTATTTTCATAGATTTTTTAGATTCTTCAATCAAACCATCCATATCACCTTTGGAATAGAATGTAATCATTTGAGGTTGAAAAACATTAGAAATACTAGCAATTACAGTATTCATAATAGTTCCTGGAAGTTTGGCAATTGCTACTAATCCCATTACAAATGGTGAGATGGCTAAATTACTAATAATTAAATCAAGTCCATCTGCTAATGTATTACCTAAATTTGTAATAGAATTCCACATGCCAGAAGATAGTAATGTTTTAACTTTATCTTTTTTGTAATTATTTTTATCAATTTTAATATCAGGAAGTAAGTCTTTTGTAAACTTAATATTAAATAATATTACAAATATACCTGCTATTAATGTTGCTACACCAACATAAAAAACTGATGGTTTAAAGAAAATAAATAACGCTACAATAACTAATGCTTTCAAAAAATTAGATTCCATGTTTTTTATTGATGTTAAATATAATTTATTAGTTGCATATGTTGCAATAGTAAATACACCACCAATTAATGTAACAAAGAAATTAGCTGTTATAAACATAAATAAAAGTTTTACATCTGTAATTAAATTTATCGGTATATTAATTACATGTTCTAAGAAGTATATTAAGACTACTGCAGGTATAAGAAATACTAATACGATAAAAATATTAGCAAGTAAAACAGATGAGAAATATTCATTAGCTTCTTTATAATTCTTTTTATGTATTTCAATTGTAATAAATCTACTAGCCATAGAATTTAATGCTGTAGTAAGTATAGTAGCATAACTAATAAAATTATTAGCAAGTTGGATAAACCCACATGCCTCTTCACCGATTGTTTTAACTATATATGGTGATAAAACAAAATTAATTAATAAATTAATAACAAGGACAAATAATGTTGTTATTAAATTAATAAATAATTGTTTATTCTTACCCATATTATCCACCTACTTTTCTAATATTTTAATTAAATTATGATAAAAGTTTTCCAATGTAAACTCTTTAGATTTTTTTAAGCCCGCTTCAGACATTTTATCTCGCAAATCAGAATCACTATATAATTTTTCAATAGCGTTTTTTATATTTGTCGATATAAAGTCATCTTTAGAAACTACGATAGTATCTTTTGCCGCATATTCAGGCGCACCACCTGAAAGTGTAATTATTAAAGGAAGCCCAGATGCCATATTTTCTACTACAACTAAAGGGGCAGCATCCTCACAGATTGAAGGTATTACACCAATATCTGAAGCTTTATAATACTTATAAATTTCTTTATTATTAATAAAACCTGTAGTCTTAATTCTACCATTAGATTCTAAAACCAGTTTATTAATAACATCGAGATAAGAATTTTTGGCATTTGTACCAAAATTAGTAGAACCTATTATCATAAGTTTAATTTTATCATTATCAATCTTATTAATAGCTTGAATAAGTTCCAATACGCCTTTTTCTTTTACAATCCTACCACAATAAACCACAACAAAGTCATCTTTCTTAAAACCTAAGTTTGTCCTAATAGAATCACGTTCTTTTGCTGTTATGTCTTTACTAAATTTAGCAATATCTATTCCATTTCTTAAAACATTTAAGTCTGTTATAGCAGAAGTATGTTTAAATGTTTTAAGAACATAATCACTTACGCCTATAAATCTCGAAAATGTGTTATCTGTATGATCATCGGAATTACCTACATGATGGAAATGCACTATCATTTGATCTTTTTTAAAATATTTTAAATAACTTTCAAATGAATGAAATGCACCATCCTCAACCAAAATACGATCGTATTTAATATTTTTAATGCGTCTTAAAGCATGCTCATTATATGTATTTAAATGCTTACCAAATAAATTCAATATATGAACCCTTAATGATTCCAATTTATATCCAAAACTATTAGTATTTATGTATACAAAATTAGAATATTTATACTTTTGACTAGCATCATATGCAGCACTATTAAAAGTGGATACAACTGTTATATCCATCTTATGCTCACGTTCATTAACATCTACAATATGATTAATGAGTGTTTCTATTGCTCCACCCATTGTAGCAGGTACAGGAAGCCCTTTTGGTAATATTATACATACCTTCATACAATCACCATATTAATTATATCATAAATTAATATATATAAAAAGAAAAGAGATATAAAATCTCTATTTCATTAATAATTCTAATTTGGCTTTTTCTTCTGCTAATTTTATTCTGTCAGCCTCAACAATATTAGCAGGTGCTTTAGCTACATAATTTTCATTAGATAAAAGTTTTTCTCTTCTTGAAATTGAATCTTGTAAAGTTTTAATTTGAGCTTGTTTTGATGCAATATCTTCTTCTGTTTCTACTTTTTCATAGAATATTGTTGCTTTATATTTAGAAGATTCAACTTTATATGATTTTATCTTTTCTTCTTCTGTTACTAAAACATCTTGTAATTTTAACATTCTAATAATTATATCATCATCTGTATTAATCATTACTTTAGCTTCTTTAGGAATATTATTTTCTGTTTTAACATTTCTAAACGCTTTAATAAAATCAATTTTTTCATCTACTAATTTTTGTGCATCAATAAATATAAACTTTTCTTCATATTTAGGATATTCGGAAATCATAATTGATTCACTATCTTTAATAGGTAGCATAGAGTATATTTCTTCAGTTACAAAAGGCATAAATGGATGTAACATTTTTAAAATGCCTGTAAGTACATAACATAATACTGATTTTGTCGTCTTAGAGTTACTATTAAATTTAGAAAACTCAATATAATTAGAACAGAAATCATCATAAATAAATGAATATGTTTCAGCGCCAAATAAATTAAATTCATAATTATCCATATGGTTAATACTTGATTTAACGATATTTTCATACTTAGTTAAAATCCATTTATCTTCATCTGTTAAATTAGAAAAATCATAATTATCTAATCCTTCAATA
>JAEEGL017100978.1_pt1 | contig 13527 bp, 9 predicted proteins | sample 9134231 | NCBI WGS metagenome assembly JAEEGL01 (sample SAMN16246548, study PRJNA631951) | gut metagenome | biome: gut microbiome; feature: rumen; material: fiber-attached | host: Bos | place: Iran: Karaj | collected 2018-10
ACAAAAACTAAAAATAATTTATAGTATTATACCACAAATCGTCTTCCGGGGGAATAATAAAGTGTTTTGCACGGACGGAAAAGTTCAGATGGAGGGCAAAAAACTCAAAGCCCCTCGCGTGAGGGGCTTTTCCTTTCAATATACTACAGGTTCAAAAGATCGAGTACGCGGCCGGCGCCGGCTTTCACAGCCCGCTGGTACACGTGCTCTGCACAGATGACATCCTCGACGGAAACGCCCACGGCGCCGGCCAGGATGCGCTGGCTGTCGGACTCGCGGCCGGGCATCTTGCCGATGATGACATCACCGGTCTCCCCTGCTACGTCCTCCTCTGTAAGATCTACCCACTCAAGGCCGCGAGCCTTGGCGCTTGCAGATCCGCCGTCATTGTATCTCTCAAGAGCGCACTCTGTGAAGTCACAGAACCACTTGTCAAACATACCTACGGCTTTCTTGGTGAGAAGCTCGCAGACTGTGATGACTGTAACGCCCTCAGCCGGCTCACCCTTCTCCAGGAGAGGTATGTCAGCGGATGTTGCGTACACAACAATATCCGTGGTCTTAAGAGCTTCACGATGATTTTCCAGCCCGCTGAAGGAAACGCCGGGATATTCAGCGGTTCCCTTGGCGATGAACTCCTCGCGTCTCTCAGGTGAAAGATCGCAGGCTACGACTTCCTTGATGCCGGGCATGGCGCGGAGGATCATCTCCATGGATGTATAGCCCTGAACGCCTGCGCCTACGATGGCCAGGCTGCGGGAATCCTTGCGGGCTAAGTGTTTTGCATTAACACCGCTGACTGCACCGGTCCTGTAGTCCGTAATGAGTGTTCCGTCCATGATGGCCTTGGGCACGCCGGTCTCAGGATCGTAAAGAATGATAGTTCCGATGGTCGTCGGAAGTCCGTATTTCTTAGGATTGTCGTTATAAACTGAAACAACTTTCACGCCTGCCACGTCCCCGTAGGTCATGTAGGAAGGCATGGAATTGATGTGTCCGTTATGATATGGATAGCAAGGCAGGATCAGTTTGCTCGGGTTGTTGGCATTCCCCAGAGCGAATTCCTCCAGAGACTTCTCGGTGAGTTCCAGCGCCTCATCCTTGGTGATGAACTGAGCAACCTCGTTCCTGCTCAAAAATAATACTTCTCCCTGCTTCATATAGCAAAAAACTCCTATCTGTTTTTGATTGTTTTAAACTCTTCTGTATTATAACAGAGGGTGTTTGGAGTAGCAAGTGATTTATGCATATGATTATTTGATTATTCATTACTGAAAGCCTTTGATATGCAAAAGCCCCGCTGCCGCGGGGCTGTATGATCAATTCTGGGCTTTTAATTTTTTTGCATAAGCGGCCGTCATGATATAGGGTCCTACTCCTTTGCCGTCATTGGTGCAGAAGCCGTTTATCTGGTATTTATCCGGCTCCGGAGTCACGCTGGAACTCCTGTACACATCAAGGAGCCCTTCTTCAGTGATCTCGTTCTCAGTCAGCGCTTTGAAAGCCGTGATTCCGGCATTCCTTAAAGCCTTATCCGTCAGAAGGCCCGAATCGGATCCTCTGAGCAAGCTGTAAGCGAACATAGCGGTCCCGCTGGTCTCCGGCCTGTTGTCGGTAATTTCCTCCCTCATGATGGTGACATTGTACCAAAGCCCCGTCGCAGGATCCTGCCATTTAACGATGGCCTCCATAAGCTCACTGAAGTGATCCCTGAGGACCGCCGCCCTCTCCTGATCGGGCATTTTCTCCGCCGCCTCCACCAGGACCATGGTGAACCAGCCCAGGCCCCTGGACCAGGTTACCTTATTGGTCTTCTTCATGCCCACAGAATAGCCGTGGAACAAAAGCCCCGTCTCAGGATCTTTCATATTCTCAATGGCGAAGCATAGTCTGCTGTAAATGTCATCCCAAAGCTCCTGACTTGTCACTATATGGCCGTCCTGAGCCGTGATCTCAGCCTGCCCGTCGTCTATGGCCTCAGTGAGCCTTACCAAAAACAACTGGGACATATAAATGCCGTCCAGGCAGATATTCCAGTCCTTCCAGTGCTTACGCGGAGTACCGTCAGCATACTGGCTGTGCAAAAGAAGGTTGCCGGCCTCGGGATAGACCACCTGATTCTCCAACTGGTTATATGCGAAATTTATGGCCTTATTATACTTAGCAGCCTCTTCCTCAGTAAGCCTGCCGCTTCTCAGGATATTGATCAAGCTGACCATCGGCATATATGAATCCAGCTCACCGCCTGAGAACTTAATGATCTCTCCCTCATCATTGATATGCTGATCATAGAACTTCTTGACTTCGTCAAAATGACTATCAAAATCATACATTAGGAGCGATTCCAGGACCAACCCGTTGTAATAGAGCCAGCTTATGGTCCTGTCATTGACCTGCCAGGTGAAACCGCCCTTGGTATAGTCCTCCATGATGTTGTCCGAATAGGTCTTCCGGACGTAATTATCGGCAGTCTCCAGAAGCTCGGGGGTGATGAGTTCGATCAGGTCGGGCACGGGTTCGGGCTCCGGTTCCGTGGGATCCGTGGGCTCCACGGGCGCCGGGTCAGCGGGTTCCTCGCCTTGATCGCCCTGCTCGCCCTCGTCGGGCGCAGGCTCCGGACCGGTCACAGCCTTCCTGATTTTCGAAAACCTGCCCTTCTTCGTCCCCTTCACCGCGCGGACGGAGAATCGGTAAGTAGTATCGTACTTGCCCTTGAACCTGAGCTTCAGCGCAGTCGTCCCCTTAAGGAATCTAAAAGGATTGACGCGCTTGTAGACCTTGTACTTGCCGCCCTTGAGGACGATCTTGTAATTGATCTTTCCCGAATACTTTGCCTTATTGGCCGCAGTCTTCTTCACCGTCTTCAAAAGCTTCCAGCCCTTGGCTCCGCCGGTCTGGACATAGACCTTGTACTTGCCGGCATATTTTACCTTAGACCAGCTGACAGTGACCCTGTTTCCATTGACCTCGGCAGATGATATGACCACCCTGCCCGGAGTCTTGTCAGCAGCCACAGCCTTCCCCGCCGGTCCGTTGATGCAAAAAACTGCAAGCACCACCATGGCCAGCACCAAAAGCATGAATATCCTCGATATGGAGTTGATCGGTTTGTTTCTTTCCATGAATCTTTCTCAAATTGAACAAAACTATTCTTTTTAAATATTATAAAAGATAAACCAAAAAGCGTCAATTAAGGAATAATCGACATTTTTCTTATCATGACATATTTATCGGATATGTAGTTGTACCTTTGTTCATATTTTCGGGTCAAAGGTACGACTGACCGTACCTTTTGCAAAAAACTTGCACCAAAGGTACGAGTTTCGATCCTGGTTTAGTGACTATAAATGGGTGTTTCGTACCTTTGTCTCTTATCAAGGCTAAAAGGTACGATGCTTTTTCAAAAAAAGACGTACCTCTTGAAAATATTTTGGGGCAAAGGTACGAACCGTACCTTTCACTCTTGTTCATACCAAAAGGTACGAACCCGCCAACGCAAAAGCCCGCCCCAACGGGCAGGCCTTGTCTTTCCTATCTTTTCTAAATGCATCACCTGGCGATGATGGGCAAAAGCACCGGCACTATGATGGTGAACACCACTCCTGAGAAAAATGCCAGGGCTGTTGTTGCTTTGTTGGTGGCGCCTTCGATGGTGGCGATGCACACGTCCATGGCCGCCGCCTGGGGTAGCCCGATGGTCTCTATGTAACCGAAGGTCTCGGCCACCCATGGGATTATCAGTATGGAAATCATGTCCCTCAGGAAGTTCACCAGAAAAGCATAGGCTCCCGCGGTGATCATTCCTGCGTCCATGATGATGTTGGGCCCCAAAGAATACCAGCCGAAGGTGCAGCCTATGCAGACCATTTCTTTGGTTCCCAGATCTACAAAGAAGGACATGAGTACCATGGCGATAGCTGTGGCAACCGCAGTTGCAATGGGAATCACCAGAGCTCTCAGACCTGTGGATCTGAAGGTTTTGGGAAGCGAACCGTCGAAGCCCATGTCCATGCCCACCAGAAATACCATGAGGTACAGTCCATAGGTTATGAAGGTGGCGGAAACCGACGAGGCGGTCTCGAAGCTGACGGCTTCAAACCTTAGAACCAGCAGATATCCCAGCAGGAAGCCCAGGACGACTGCTGTGAGATACCTGATGGTGGATGGAGTGAAGAGCTTGGCTTTCCTGCGCGGCTTGCGCTTAGAAGCACCTGCTTCATCCGGCCACTCCTCCCCCTCGCCTTTTCTCATGGCGTAATGGTCGTAGCCCATGAGCCTTCTCACCAGAGTGAGGACCGCGATGCAGACGGCGATGGAAACCAGGGACATGATCAATGACTGGATGCCTATGGTCCCCATGTTTGCCACTACTTCCTGGTTTTCGCCGATGCGGAAGCCCATGGTGAAGATCAGAGCCGTTACGATGAGAGGCAGGACTTTGCCGTTCCACGAACCGGCCGCCTTCCCTGCCGAGCCTGCATCGTAACCAGGGCCTGCGCCGGAACCAGAGCCCGCCCCAGAGGCGCCCGTGCCGGCCTTATTGTTTTTTGAGAGAAAAGCAGCTACAAGATACCCTATAGCTGCTATTCCCAAATACGTGATCGCTATCTTCATTTTAACTCTTTATATCATTTAACAAACACGGATCTCACGTCCCCGCATTAATTGATGAATACCAGGGACAACCATGGCACGAAGGTCACTATGAGAAGCGAGATCACTCCTACTATAAAGTACGGAACTATGTATTTGAACATGGATTCCATCTTTATCTTAGCTACAGCTGCTCCAACGAAGAGGTTGCATCCGTAAGGCGGTGAGCACAGGCCGAGAGCCAGGTTTACTGCCATTACGACACCGAAGTGGATGGGATCCACACCCATGGACTGCACTGTCGGCAGAAGCATGGGAGCCATAACGATGATGGCGGGTACCGTGTCGAGGAAGCATCCTACGATGAGCAAAATAATGTTGATCAGGAAGAGCACCACGTAAGCGTTGTCGGAAACGCTGGTAAGGAAAGTGGTGATGGCCTGAGGAACCTTTTCGAAAGTCATGAAGGTGGAGAATACTGTGGAAGTACCCAGCAGGAAGGATGTGATACCGTTAAGGACGGAGGTGTCCAGGAAGGTATTGTAGAGATCCTTCAGCTTCATGTCTCTGTAGACGAAAAGGCTGATTATGATGGAATATACTACTGAGATACAAGCAGCTTCTGTGGGAGTGAATACTCCGGAGTAGATGCCGCCCAGGATGATGACGGGTGAAAGCAGAGCCCAGAAACCATCCTTCACAGCGATTCCGATGTTTTTGAATCTGTTTTTCATGGAGACGCCCATGGGCACCTTCTCGACTACGACCACGCTGTTTTTGCGGAGGTCAGTGCCGGAACGTCTGCACATGATGATGTTTGCAGCTACGAAGATCACACCGATGAGGATTCCCGGAAGGATACCTGCCAGGAACAGTTTCGGAATGGAAACGTTGGTGGAAGCTCCGTAGAGAACGAAGCTCAAGCTGGGAGGAATGATGGGTCCTACGATACCGCCGAAGCATACGATGGTAGCAGCGTATGCAGGATCATAGCCCTTCTGCTTCATCTCAGGGATCATCATGGAACCGATAGCTGAAGCTGTGGCCATGCCTGATCCGCAGAGAGCTCCAAAGAACATGCATGAGATGATAGTAACGCAGCCGATGGCTCCATCAACAAAGTCGATGAGGGCTGAGGCGAAGTTTACTATCCTTCTGGCGATTCCTCCTGTTGACATGATGGTACCTGCCAGCATGAAGAACGGAATGCACATTACGGTAAAGGAAAAGATTCCACTGTAGCAATACTGTGCATTGATTACCATCTGCATATCGGAGCAAAGGAACATGGAGACCATGGTCGCTCCTCCGATGGCGAAACCTACGGGAACGCCGATGACAAGGAGTACGAACAGTACGATCATAAGTACAGCAACTGCCATTAATTAGTCCCCCCTTCCGCAATTCCTTCATAGGCTTCTACAGCCTGATCTATCTGTGAAACGGCAAGAGGATGAGACGGAGCGTCATAGTTTTTTGTAATAAGCGCTCTGATATCTCTGTATAATACCGCAATTATTCTCAATACCATAAATGAGCATCCGAGGAGCAGTGACAGATAGCCCCAGGATGTGCTGATCTTGATACCGGCATATTTGACTTTGACCTGGAATTCTACAAGGATGACAGAATAATAGATGATTACGCCCAGGATCACCAGAAGTACAAGATAAGCCACGATCTCAAATACCTTCTGCCACTTGGGAGAAAACCTGTCAGTGAGAAGCGTTATCTTGATGTGTTCATTTCTTCGTTCTCCTATGGAAATACCCAGCCAGGAAAGCCAAACGAAGATGAACTTTCCTAACTCTTCAGACCATACCAGCGAGTGTCCGACGACGAATCTCATTATGACCTGCAAAAATATGAAGAATACCATCAGCGCAAACATCACAACAAGGCAGATATCTTCCGCCTTATCGATGACTTTTGTCACTTTGTAATAAGCAGAGTTTTCACTTTTCATAATATTCTCCTTTTAGGGAAACAAAGGGGGCCCGAAAGCCCCCCTATCTGAGTAAAAGATTTTTTTTACTGAGGAACAGTTGCAAGCCACTTGTCGATAACTTCCTGGCCAACTCTCTCAGCCATCCAGTCATATACAGGCTGGCAAGCATCGAGGAATGCAGCAACTTCATCTTCGGTGAGCTCATAAACTTCAGCGCCTTCGTTCTGGAATCTTTCGATGTATCCAGCTTCGTTAGCTCTTTCTTCAGCTCTCTGTCCGGCAGCCATCTGGTGTACGCCTTCCTCGAGAACTGCTCTGTCTTCCTCGGAAAGAGCCTCGATCCAGGTCTTGGAAACGATGATCGGGAAAGGTGATGAGCAGTGGTTGGTAAGGGTAACGTAAGGTGCTACTTCGTGGAGGTTGAAGTCATTGAATACTCCGAGGGAGTGGTCAAGAGCGTCGATCTGTCCCTGTGAAAGGGATGTAACTACTTCACTCCATGCCATAGGTGTAGGGTTAGCTCCCATAGCATTCCAGATCTCTACGTTAAGGTCGTTCTGAGCGATTCTTACCTTCTGTCCGGCAAAATCAGCTGTGTTGTGATATACCTTATTTCTGGAGATGATCTGTCTGATTCCGTTGTAGTACAGGTCGATGCAGTAGAAGTTAGCATCTGCGATGTACTCGTTGAAGAGTTCAAGTCCGCCGTTGTTGATCATACCTGTTTCCCAAGCTTCAAATGTAGGATACAGATAAGGAAGGTCGATGCAAGCAGAAGCATCTCCAGCAACCTGTGTGAAGCAGGAAGCAAGGTCGAATACCATCTCTACGGTTCCAAGTCCGAGACCCGCAATAACGTCGGTGGTATCACCAAGAGCGCCGTCGGAGTAAACTTCAACGTTGAATCTTCCGGGAGCATTCTCTTCAAGATAATCGCCTAACCACTCAGCCCATGTGTTGGTGGATCTGGATGATGAGTCTGTATGAGCGATCTTGATGGTGATAGGCTCAGCTGCTTCACCGCCATCATCAGTAGGTGCAGGCTCTGATGAATCGCCGCCGCATCCTACTAAGAATGTGAAACAAAGTACGAAGCAGAGTAAGAGTGCAAAAAACTTTTTCATTCTTTCACGTCCTTTCTTTTTTTGAAAAAAATCTTCTTTGTTGTTTTAATAACTGAGAATTAATATAGCAAGAAGCATGCCATTAATATGCAAAAAATTTCATTACAGTTTCAAAAACGCCGCAGACCCTTGATTTTCAAGGACTTTAAAAGCCTCCGGCTCTGTGCCGAAGGCTTGAAATTCGTTACGAAACTGTCATCTCCCCTGCTTTTTCATGAAAAAAATATCTCGGCAACTGAAATAAATTTCAGTCTTTGCGTATTTCATACTGCTTAATCTTGTTCCAGAGCTGTCTGGAGGTGATCCCCAGGAAGGCTGCAGTACGCTCCACGTTCCAGTCATTCTTGTTGAGGCTGTCCGTGATATAGTTTTTTTCGAAAACTCCTCTGGCGCTTCTCAGGTCCTTCTGATCGTCCATGACCAGATAGAGATTCTGGCCCGATCTGGAGTTGATACTGAGCTCGTTCATGGTGACGCGGCCATCGATGGAAAGCGCGATCATCCTCTCGATCATGTTCTTCAGTTCCCTGACATTTCCCGGGTAATCGTAGCCCAGAAGATAGTCCATTACATCATCGTCCACCTTGATGGAACGCTTTTTCTGATCGATGGCGGTCTGCTGGATGAAGAAATCTATGAGCCCCGGCAGGTCCTCCCTCCTCTCGCGAAGAGGCGGAATGGTCAGAGTCAGAGTGTTGATACGATAAAGAAGGTCGTCCCTGAAGGTGCCGTTTTCGATCTCCTTGTCAAGGTTCTTATTGGTAGCAAATATGAAACGTACGTCCAGAGCTATGCGCTTATTGGAGCCAACACGTTCGATGGACCTGGTCTCCAGAGCCCTCAGGAGCTTGCCCTGGGTAGTTACAGGCAGGTCCCCTATCTCATCCAGGAACAAGGTGCCGAAGTTGGCCTCCTCGAACTTGCCGACGCGGGAACCCACAGCTCCCGTGAAAGCACCCTTTTCGTGGCCGAAAAGCTCGCTCTCGATGACTCCCTCGGGGAAAACCTGGCAGTTGACGGGAATGAAGGGTTCATTCCTCCTGTTGCTCTTTCTGTGGATGTAGTTGGCGATGACTTCCTTGCCTACGCCGGACTCACCCAGGAGCAAAATATTGATATCCGTGTCCGCCGTCCTGTCGATCATGTCTATGAGTCTGAGATACTCAGGATTGCGCGAATCCATGAAGACGGAACCGGCATTCTGATTCTTTATGAGTATGTCTCCCCTGCGCTTCAGATGGCGGATCTCAGCGATCCTTTCCACCTTGATGAGAAGTTCACTGGGATCGCCGGACTTGACGAAATAGTCCGTGGCCCCCTCTTTGATGGCCTCTACTGCGCTTTCGATGGAGCCGTAGGCAGTAACCACCAGAATGTCAACGTCATATTCCTTCTCGCGGATCCTGGCGATGAGCTCGTTACCGCCCATGACAGGCATCCTCAGGTCGGTTATGACCAGATCGAAGTCATACTTTTCCATAAGCGCCAGGGCTTCCTTACCATTGGAACAGGTCTCCGTCATGTATCCGGCGTCCCCAAGGATCATGGACACCACCAGCTGATATTCTTTTTCATCATCCACTATAAGGATGCGGTAATTGTTATCTCTCATGTTTTTACTCCTCATCTGTCTCTATGGGCAGTTCCAGGTGGAAGGCAGTGCCCTCGCCCTCCTCGCTCTCCACGGTCAGGCTGCCGCCGATCTTTCTGAGCTCCGACTGCAAAATATACAGCCCAAGGCCGGTGCCGCTGGCCTTGGTGGTGAAGAAAGGATCAAAGATCTGATCCAGCTTCTCTCTGGGTATTCCTGAAGCATTATCCTCGAAATCCACCTTCAGGGCGCCGCTTCTGTCGCTGATCTTAACTGTGATCTTTTTGTCTTCCTTATACACGCCCTCGAAGGCATCCAGGCTGTTTTTGGTCAGGTTCACCAGACAAAGCTTGAGAACGTCCTCGTTGATCTTGATCTTGCCCTTGTTCCTAAGGTCGAAGACCAGTTCGGTACCTATGAGACGCTTATCCAAAGTATCCTTTTCCAGGTCCATGGCGGAAGTCACAGACTCCCTTATATCCGTGTACTGCGCCTCTTCCATGGACAGTCTGGAGAAGCCCAGCATGTTCTCGATGAGGCGATTGATGCGGTTCACGGAATCATCCATTACATTTACGGCGTGAGATTCACTGTCGCCGGAAAGTTTTTTGCGGAGGATGAAAAGATAGTTTTTGATGAGGCCCAAAGGATTGCGGATCTCGTGGGCCAGGCCCGCTGTAAGCTCACCTACGGCGATCATCTTGGCCTCCTGGCGGTTCAGGCTTTCGTACTTCTGCCTGTCGGTGTAGTCGTCTATGACCAGAAGATCACTGGTGGAGTCCTCGCTGAGCTTCCTGGAGTAGACCAGATAATACTTGCCATTGTAGAAGAAGGCTTCCTGCTCATTGGCTCTGGCTTCGAAAGGCTCCAGGGCCGGAATGTCTCTTCTGTCCTTATCTATGATGTCCGAATAATCCAGCCCCAGCAGGTCTATGAGGGCCCGGTTTACGGCCTGGACTTTGCCGGCGGAATCGGAAACCATGATGCCGATATTCAGGGAGTCGATGAGGTTCCTCAGATCCTGACGGCTCTGATTAAGTTCGCTGGTACGGACGTTGACCCGGTGAGAAACAGTCTGGTTCCAGATGAGCATGCCGCCGAAAAGAATTACCACGAAAACAATGATGTTGGCCGTCATGCTGCTTCCGGTGCTCTCGTTTATCTCAGGAATAAAGGAACCAAACCACTTGGAGTTGATATGGCTGTACTGGTCATTCTTTTTCATGACCAGAATACCCTTGTTGAGAATGCTCAGAAGCGTCTTGTCATCGCGCCTCACGGCGATGGCCACATCCTCCTCGGATACAGAGCCCTCGACAAACTTGAAACGGTTGGAGCGAAGGGCCTGATTCAGATGATAAGAGATCCTGGCCTCGTCGCCTATGATGGCATCCACCTGCCCCAGACCCAGGAGTGTGAAACTCTCCTCCAGATTGGCCGTCAGAACTATGTGGACGTTATTAGCTTCTGTAAAAAACTTGTTAGCAGCATGATGGGCTGCGCTTCCGGTGATTACAGCGATTGAAATGTCCCTGATGTCGGAAATGCTCTCATAGGAAGCTTCGCCATTCACCAGGACCTTGCTGCGCTCCGTGTAAAGGGTCTGCGTGAACTCAAAAACACTGTCGTTTATTGCCGTCCTGTTGAGGACCGCCATGTCGGTATCGCCGGTGTTGAGCCTGACCGCGATATTGTAGTCGTCATAGGCTATAGGCTGCAGGTCCGTTTCAAGAGCTACAGCCAGCTGATTGAAATAGTCGACGACGATTCCGTTGGGCTGGCCGCTCTCAGGATCCAAAAAAGCAAAAGGCGCATTGTTCAGATTGACTCCATACTTCATGGAGCCTGTCTTGAGCCTGGCCCTCTCCTCATCCGTCAAGGGCGCAGAATACCTGAGATAATCGTCGATACCGATGTCATAACGGGTGACAATATCCAGGAATTTGATGCCTACGATGATCAATATGAAAATAATTGCATAACAGATCAGTCTTTTTCTCATGATGATTTGCCCTATCGCGAAAAAAATTTCATACTTATGGCTTGATTATATATTACAGGTTGTGATTTGTCAAAGAGTATGTTCGGATATGGAGGCCCCTAAGAAAGTTTTTTGTGAAAACTAAAAACTGCAGACCCGGATCGCCGGATCTGCAGTTTTTGATTATTCAATTACTATTGCCATTCAACTGAGCTGATCAGATGCTCTTATATTTATATACGGTCTTGCGGGTCGCTTCGCCATCACCATAATCATATACCAGTACTGTCAGCGGATGCTTGTGAGTCTTGTAGTACTTGCTGTACTTGTATGTGGTCGTGTACGTAGTGGAATCATAATCATCAGACACTTCAGAGACCTCTTTCTTCAGGCGACCATAAGAATCATAAGTATAAGTAGTGAAGCGGTTAAAACCACTTTCTTCTACTACTGCAGTTGTAACCTGTCCCTTTTTATTATAGTTTTCCGTTATCGTCATACCATTGCCGGTCCTTACGATCTTTTTAATATCCCCGGAGCTGTAATATGTATATTTGCTTGTATCCTCTAAATTCGAACCCAGATAATACTTCTCAGTTTTCACACGCTTCTTCGAATCCAGAAGCTGTACGGTTTTATTTTCCACTTTGCCCTTAACATTGTACTCTGTTATGGTGTTCTTAGTGCTGCTGTAGGTATACTTAGTATGGCCATTCGCAGAGTATTTGCTGGCAGAAGCTTCCTTCTTATAGTACTTTATTTCCTTAAACTTACCGGAAGAAGTATAATAGAAAACACTCTTATAATAAATGCCATCGGCCTTTCTGATCTCTGTTTTCAGGCGACCCTTGGAATTATAAGTTCTGGTAAATTCAGTCTTATCAGAAGTATAGGCATTGTTATCACCATAAATACGGTAGTTGTAAACACTTTTAGTCAACCGGGCCTTACTATTATAAGTGTAGGTTGCCTTTTCAGTCATTCTCCAGTCCCCGTCATACTTTTCATATTGTGTCTCCTGAGTCGTCACTACCTTGGTAGCAGCGAAACCTGCCATAGGCATCATAGCCAAAGCTACAAGGAAAACAAGGACCATGATCAAAACTCTTCTTTTCATGTCTTTTCCTCCCAAAAAATCTTCGTCAGACAGCAATGTATTATCATCATTTGTTTAATTTATTATACTAAATCGGTGAAGTAGAGTCAAGATGGTTCTGAAGCATTGCAAAAGCCCCGCGGACGCGGGGCTTGACAAAAGTTCTTTACTTAACGGTTACTTTTATTCTCTTGTAGATACCATTCTGCGCATAGGCATATACATAGCATGTGCCCTTCTTCTTGGCGGTGATAATACCCTTCTTGCTCACGGTGGCTATCTTCGTGTTGGATGATTCGTAGACAGTCTTTCTGTGAACACGAGTCTTCAGTTTAGGAGATACCATCGTTACCTTAGCGCTGAGCTTAAAGGTCTTCTTCACCTTGAGGGTCACCCTATCCTTCTTGGCTCTGGTAGTAACTTTCTTGGCATTTGTATACCTGCCTCCTAAAGTGGCTATATGTGCCATCTTAGAAGTAGAAATTACCTTATTGTTCTTATCCAAAGCAACTACAAGGAACTTATAATATGTACCCTTCTTCATCTTCTTGCCATTCATCTTAGTGAAAAGCCTTGATGTTCCGGTTATAGTCTTGACCTTCTTAAGTTTCGAAGTCCTGCCGCAGCTGTTGGCGTAGATCACGTACTTCTTTGCTCCTGAAATCTTCGACCAGGATATCTTGATGCTTGTCTTGGTAACCTTGGTCTGTCTCAGCTTCAGAAGTCCGAAGACGGTACCCTTAGGATCGGCATTATCGATTACTTTGGAAGTTATCTCCTGATCTACAGCTTCGATAGCAGCTCCCTCTCCGAAAGGTGTTCCGTCAGAACCCATTTCCTCTTTTGGATCCACAGGAGCGGGCTCAAGCTTAGGTATCACCGTTACAGAAGATTCATCGATAGCATCACAATCTGCACAGTGTAATGACTTGCTTCCTTCCTCTGTTTCCGTAGGTTCCTTATCGACTACCCAGTTGGAGAAATCATGACCCTTAGGCTCTGTCTCGTCAGAATTGTAAGTATCGCCACAATTTGTACAAGTATGGATAGTATACCCACCTTCGGTACAAGTTGGCTCAACCACTGTATCAGTGTATGTGTGGCCGGTTGCTTTGATCAAAACATCTTCTTCCGTGATCTCATTCCCACCTTCTGCGTCACTGTAAAGCTTATGGCACTTAGTACAAATCCAGT
>JAEEGL010011417.1_pt1 | contig 13526 bp, 10 predicted proteins | sample 9134231 | NCBI WGS metagenome assembly JAEEGL01 (sample SAMN16246548, study PRJNA631951) | gut metagenome | biome: gut microbiome; feature: rumen; material: fiber-attached | host: Bos | place: Iran: Karaj | collected 2018-10
AAAAAAATTCAACGCGCCATCGTAGGCAAGTCGAAGGTTGACGACGAAGTGCTCGACAACCTCGAAGATGCGCTTATTACTTCTGATGTAGGCGTAGACACCACTTTGAAAATTATCAAACGTTTGGAAGAACGCGTTGCCAAAGATAAATATGTGGGCACGTCGGAACTCAACAAAATTCTCAAAGAAGTTATAATCTCGCTCCTCAACGAGAACACAGCCAACAATTTCTCCGACAGCATAGCCACTAAGGACGGTCTTCCGTATGTGATTATGGTTGTGGGTGTTAACGGCGCAGGCAAGACCACCACCATAGGCAAACTTGCCAACCAATTTAAAAACGCAGGCAAAAAGGTATACCTTGGCGCCGCCGACACTTTCCGTGCCGCTGCCGTTGAGCAATTGGAAGTGTGGGCTCAACGTGCCGACGTGCCTATTATCAAGCAAAATATGGGCGCCGACCCTGCATCGGTGGCGTTCGATACTCTTAATTCAGCCGTTGCCAACAAAGCCGACGTGGTGCTTATCGACACCGCAGGACGTTTGCACAACAAGGTTAACCTTATGAACGAACTCTCTAAAATTAAGCGAGTTATGACCAAGGTGATACCCGACGCTCCTCACGAAGTTCTCTTGGTTTTAGACGGCAGTACAGGTCAGAACGCATTTGAACAGGCCAAACAGTTTACCCTTGCCACCGAAGTATCGGCAATAGCCCTCACCAAGTTAGACGGCACTGCCAAAGGCGGCGTGGTGCTCGGTATCAGCGACCAATTTAAGATTCCCGTTAAGTATATCGGAGTGGGAGAGAAGGTTACCGACCTGCAACTGTTTGACAAAGAACAGTTCGTAGATTCGCTTTTTAACTAATTGATTTTTAGTAATATATAATGCTTACGGACAGAATTCCAATTTACTTGGCTCCATTGCAAGGTTTCACCGATGCAGTGTTCCGTTATGCATTTCAAAAGCATTTTGGCGGTGTGAAAAAGTTTTTCACGCCGTTTTTTCGTTTGGAGGATGGTGAAATACGCCGCCGCGAACTACGTGATATTGACGTAGCTCGTCAGTTTGGCAATGTAGAAAAACTTGTGCCGCAGATTATAATCTCCGAACCTAACGAGGCTGAATTGCTAATTTCTACCATTAAATCATTGGGTTTTAATAGAATAGATATTAATTGCGGTTGTCCGTATCCTATGCTTAATCGCAAGTTCAAAGGCGCGGGCATACTTCCATATCCTGAAAAATTGTCTGCATTGTTGGATTCGCTGGCTAAATATTCCGACATACGGTTTTCGTTGAAAATGCGTCTTGGAATGACCTCTTCCGATGAATGCCTTGCCCTTGTGGAGATTATAAACTGTTTTCCCTTTGAACATATCACCATCCATCCTCGCACAGCCAAACAAAATTATGGCGGAGAGGTTGATTTAGAGGTATTTAAGCGTTTTGCCACGTTGCTAAAACATCCAATTGTATATAATGGCGATATACTTGATACTCAGCAAATTAACGATTATTATCAAAACTATCCCTTTATATCTGCCGTTATGATAGGTCGCGGCATTTTGTCAAATCCTTTTTTGCCGATGGAATATGTAGATAATTCACCTATCCAAGATAAGAAATCAATATTTCTTGATTTTCACAACACACTATTAACCACCTACTTAAAATATTCCGAAGGCGGTGAGTCGCAAGTATTAGACAAGATGAAAACCTTTTGGGAATATTTTCTGCCTACCTTTCCTCACAAAAATCGCAAGCAGATTCTCAAAAGTCGCACCTTGCACGAGTATGAGGGGTTTGTAATGATTGGAGTGAGGGGGATGCAATTCTAAATCAATCCCACCGACTTAATCAGCAGCAGCAGCAGCAGTATCGGGGCGATGTATTTTACCATTACCACATAGAGGCCGCGGCGGGTGAAGGGTTCGCCGTTGAGGGTGATTTCGTCGATTATTTTTTGGGGTTTGCAGATCCAACCTACAAGTATGCAGGTGCAGATGGCTACAATGGGCATCATTAGATTGTTGCTGACATAGTCCATGAGGTCGAGGATTTGGGCTTTAACGCCGTTGGGCATTGAAAGTTCAAAATAAAATACATTGTATCCAAGACAAACCAAAATGGCAAAAAACGCAGCTATGCCGCTTTCTATCGCCGTGGATTTTTTGCGAGTGTAGCCAAATTTATCGATAAAACTTGATACTATTGCCTCTAAAATCGACATCGCACTTGTGAGGGCGGCAAACAAAACCATCGTAAAAAACAGTGCGCCAAGCACATTACCAAAAGTGCCCATTGAGGCAAATATCTTAGGAATGTTTACAAACATAAGTCCGGGTCCCGATTGTGTCATGCCTTCGGCTCCCATAAATACAAACACCACCGGTATTATCATTACGCCTGCAAGAAACGCCACAAGCGTGTCGAAAATCTCTATTTTGTTGATGCTTTTGATAAGGTTTTCGTTTGATTTTACATACGAACCATACGAAATCATTATGCCCATAGCTATGCTCAAACTATAAAATAGTTGCCCCATTGCGTCCATAATGGTGATAGATAGTTTGTCGAATGTTAATCCGCTGAAATCGGGAATTACAAAAATCTTTAATCCGTCTAATCCTGTGCGAATAACACCTTCGGCATCAGTGTGTTGTATTGTAAGGCTGAATATTGCTACGCCTATTATAAGTAGTAGCAATATTGGCATAAGTATTTTTGACGACATTTCGATGCCTTTGTTAACGCCACGAAATATAATGTAAGACGTTGCTAATAAGAATATTAATGTGTAAGCAATGGGTTCGTAGTCGGATGTGATAAAATTGGTGAAATATCCGTCTTCTGCGGCTGCAGCACCGTTGCCTATGAGATATGCCACTGTATATTTCATTACCCAACCGCCTATGGCACAGTAATATGGCAAAATCATCATGGGAATAAGGCAAGCGAGCGACCCAAGAAATTTGAATTTTGGGTGCATTCGTCGGTATGCGCTTAGTGGACTGCGTTTTGTGCGTCGCCCAATGGCTATTTCAGTGGTGAGCAGTGTAAAGCCGAATGTTACTGCAAGAATTAGATATACAAGAAGGAACAATCCTCCGCCGTCTTTTGCTGCAAGGTACGGGAAACGCCAAATGTTTCCCAAGCCTACTGCGCTGCCTGCTGCTGCAAGCACAAATCCTATTGAACCGCTGAACGAACTACGTTTTGCCATTTCTCTATTTTTGTTTTTCGGCGGCAAAGTTAATAAAAAAACAGATAAAAAAAATGCCGGACGATTTTGGGGATCGACCGGCTAATGATAAAAAATTGTATGGAATGCGGAGAATGAAGAATTGTTGGCGGTCCGGACGAGACTCGAACTCGCGACCCCATGCGTGACAGGCATGTATTCTAACCAACTGAACTACCGAACCAAAATAATAATGTCAAATATCTAAACCTTTCTTCTCTTTTTGTTGGCGGTCCGGACGAGACTCGAACTCGCGACCCCATGCGTGACAGGCATGTATTCTAACCAACTGAACTACCGAACCTAATAACCTTTGCAAACCAAAATTCCTTTGTTTTGCGGTGCAAAGGTAGTGCTATTTGCCGAACGTACAAATTTTTTGCACTATTTTTTTTGATTTTTTGTAATTTTTTTTTCTAATTAGCTTTTGAGCGTTGATTGTTAGTGGGTTTATAGGGTAGGATAGAGGTGTTATTTCATACCTTTAACGTGTCCTGCTTTGTAAAAATGCTCTTTGTAGTATGTGGAGTTGAGGTTATCCACTTTTACACCGATGTTTTTCGACGTGGCGGCGTGTGCAAAATTGTCTTGTCCGAGGTAGATGCCCACGTGGTAAATCTTGCCTTTATCGTCGGCAAAGAACAGAATATCACCGCATTTGATATTGTTTCGGCTTACTACGTCAACGTTTTTGATAATGTCGTACGACGAGCGGTTGAGCTGAATGCCGTAGACAGTCTTGTAAACCTGCGTAACAAATCCGCTGCAATCGGTGCCAACTCCTTTTTGGTTGGAGGCATATTTATAAGGTGTGCCAATCCACTCCGAAACCTCTTTTAAGAGTGCCAAATCCTCAGTGCCTTTAAATTGAGTATGGAGTTTGTCGCCATATTTTTTGTATTCGGCAGATTTGTTAGATGTGGTTGATTTTGTGGTGGTTGTGGTTTTGGTGGTGGTGGTCTTCGACGACGAAGAGCAACTCTGTGCGTTTACTGCGGCGTATCCTATCAGAAGTGCCACTGCGATTTTTACTAATGTTTTCATTGTACTTAGATTTTTTTATGGTAGTTTTCTAATAAGGCTGTTGCCGTTGTATTCTTCGTTTTGTAGCGATGTATCTTCCTCGTTGTTATCATCGTCGGTATTGAGATATGCAGCACGGTGCAATGCGGCTTGGAGCGAAATTAGGCGCATCCCCCAATAGTCTTTAAAATTGTTGCGACATTGTGTAAGAGCTGCCGACATTGCCTCTTCCGACCCTGAACGGCAGTTTTCGGCAAAGTTTTTAAGGTCTTGGTAAATGTCGGCGGCACATTCCGAAATTTCTGCCTGTTCGTATTCGGCGTAATTATCTTCGGTAGGGAAAATATTGATGTAGCCGTCAACAGAGCCGAGCCGTTGCGAGGTCTTGTTTTTGATATATTCGTAGTCGTATTCCGAAAGAAATACTTCTGCCTCACCGTCGGCGTAATCGTCTGTTTCGGGAAGCATTGCGGCTTTGAGATAGAGTAGAGGAAGGATTTTTTGCATTTTGGCAATGAAATCCTTGCGGGTATATTTTTCTGATTTTTCTAAAAATCCGCAGTATTCGTTGGCTACGGTAAGGAACTCTAAGGTGTTTTTTTCAAAAATGTTTTCCATGATTATTCTTCAAGTCGGTAAAGAGATTTGGCTTCTTCTGCATCAACATTTTCGGCAAAAGGACCAATTGCTAAGGTTTTAAAAGCGAGACTTTCGCGAAGTACGTCGCTAAATTCTTTTTCGGTTCCTTCTGCCACGCGGGCTGCCATTCGCTCAAATTGGTATGCGTGAGCACGTTCTGTTATGTTAACTTTTACAAGAAACCACGCCCGGTTTTGGTTGGTGGCTCGTGGCGTGATGGTGTCGTTTACCATTTTGTAGAGTTTGAGAGCTTCCTGAGCCTGATTGTAGCTTTTAAACGGTCCAATGGCAATTGATTGACCCGAGGCAGTGCATTTCCACAGAGCCTTTGAAAATGATTTGATGCTGCCGTTTGATATTTTGGCAGAGTATGGGCGCAAGTCGTATTGCTTTTGACGGCTGTGCTTTTCAAATTTGTTGTAAACCTTCACGTTAAACCAAAAAATTTCGTTGTCTTGTGCCGAAAGCGATGTGGCTACAGCTATCAAAAAGACTGTTAATATTGCGGTAATGGTTTTCATAGGGCTTTTATTTTTTAAAACATCGGTTTTTGTTGCTATATTATATAAGGTGTGTTAAAAAACTATAATCATCGGACAAACCGTTGTTTGGGCAATCGGTATATTTTTAACTCTTTAGAAAATTCGTAGTTTTTGTAATCCTTTACAACATAGCGTATTGTGTTAATCCCGTAAGCAAGAGCCAAGTCGTAAGATAGCGGAAAATCGCATCCAGCATCTCTATCGGCTTGGGTGGGCGGCAGAAAATCGTTTTCGTTGATTTGTAATTGCCCATTTACATACACCTTTACATTTACTGGAATGCCAAAACTATTGAGGCAAAGTGTAACATTTATAGCGCTTTGTTGTGTGGCAGAAATAGAATCGAGCGGAAAATGAAATTGAAGTTCGGTTTTTTCGGCGTTTTCCATTTTTAGTACGCCAAAATCCCATCCTTTGCCAAGCGAATTGGTGGTGCCCACAAGCAAAAGACCGTGCTCATGGGTTTCTACAATTGATTTAGAGTAGTCTTGACTTTTGCGTTTAAAGTTAAATTCCCACATTTGGTGTCCGCGCGAATCGTATTTCACCATTAGGAAATTAGAGTTGTCGCGCTTGTTACTCTTTGAAAATCCGCTCATTACGTAAGCTCCATCGTAAGTTTCAATTATATCTGTGCCTTCTTCCCAATCTTCGTTGCCGTAGGTGCGCACCCAAATAGAGTCGCCGTCGTTGGTAAGTTTCATGGTAATGGCATCATAATCTGTAATGGAGTAAGCCCTTGTAAATCCGGTAACTACAATGTTGCTGTCGCGAGTGGCAATAATAGATTGTCCCGAACACCAATCGTTAAAGTCAAACCATTGCATCCATTTTTCTTCGCCGCTGTCGTCCATTTTGATAACAATCATATTTTTTCGTCCGCCTTTGTCGCTGCCGATGTAGCCTGTTACCACAAAATTGCCGTCGTAAGTTTGGGCAATTCCGAGAGCGCGGTTTTCGTCGCCTTCCATAAACTGCTTGTCCCACAGTTTGTTGCCATCTTCGTCGAGACGAACCATATACCACGATGGTTTGCCTTCGTGATTCGATGTGGTGTATCCGGCAATGGCGTAACCGTGGTCTTTGGTTTCGATAATTTTGTAACCCTCCTCGTCGCCTGTGCCGCCGTAGAGTTTTTGCCAAAGCACATTGCCGAGGGTGTCGATTTTCATAACAAGAAGGTTGCTTTGCACTTCGCGTTTACGAATTGCGTAACCTGCTATTACAATGTTTCTATCGTAGGTTTCTACCATGCTGTGGGCAGCCGACACTGCGTAATCTTCGTAAGCTTTGCCCCATCTGCCTCTGCCATCGGAATAGAGTTTTACTATCCACATATTTCGCTCTTTGAGTTTGGCATATCCGCCAATGATAAAGTCGCCGCTGCGGGTTTCGATGCAAGTGCAGGCTTCGTCCCAACCATCGCCACCAAAGCCCTGAGCCCATTCTACACTATATTGAGCCGAGGCTGATAGTGCCGTCAGCATTGTTAGGGTTAATAGTATTTTTAAGTATTTGATCATTTAGTGCGTTTTTTTCGAGACAAATTTAAGAAATGACACTGAAAAAACGGATAATGTTGCAAAAAAAACTTATTTCTGTCAGTTTTTTTAACATTTATAAACCAAAACCGTATTAATATATTAGGTTTTGCTATTTTATTCGTTAATAGCAAAGACTGTTACAAATAGCAAGTTGTTTAAAGGAATAATTTTATTGTATATGTATATTGATTTGATACTCAGCCTAATAATCATTGCTTTTGCCGCTTTTATGGCATACGATATTCGCAAAAGCCGACTTTACGAGAGTGGTAATGCCAAAAAAATGTCCCGCGCAAAAAAATAATTTGTAACTTTGCCGCCGTATTATATGTATTAAAAAATGGCAAATCTACGGCACAAACTTACAAATCCTGTTTTTGAACAAATTGCGCAGGTGGCAGAAGCTTATAAATTAGAAACTTACGTAATTGGTGGCTATGTGCGCGACCTTATTATGGAAATTCCGTCTAAGGACATCGACTTTGTGGTGGCAGGCAGCGGAATTGATCTTGCACAAAAAGTGGCCGAAAAGCTTCACTGCAAAAACGTTCAATATTACAAAAACTTTGGTACGGCTATGCTGCGTTACCGTGGCACCGAACTCGAATTTGTGGGTGCCCGCAAAGAATCTTACGACCGTAATTCGCGCAAACCAATTGTGGAAAACGGAACAATCCACGACGACCAACTTCGCCGCGATTTTACCATTAACGCTCTTGCTATATCGCTCAACCGTAGCAACTTTGGCGAATTAACCGACCCATTCGACGGTCTAAACGATATTAAACGTGGCATTATCCGCACGCCGTTAGATCCTGATATAACTTTCTCCGACGACCCTCTGCGTATGCTCCGTGCCATTAGGTTTGCTTGTAGGCTCGATTTTAATATTCAACCCGAAACCGAAGCCGCTATCGCCCGCAATGCTAAACGTATGGAAATCGTGTCGAAAGAGCGTATTGTTGACGAACTCAACAAAATTATGGCTACGGCTAAACCTTCGCGTGGTTTTATGCTGCTGATGAAAACCGGACTGCTCGACCTCATTATTCCGCAGTTGGTAAAACTAAAAGGTGTGGAGATAAAAGAGGGCAAAGGTCATAAAGATAATTTCCTTCATACATTGCAAGTGCTTGACAATGTGGCTGCTATGAGTGATAATATTTGGTTGCGATGGGCGGCGTTGTTTCACGATATTGCCAAGCCAAACGTTAAAAAATTTGTCAACGGCACGTGGACCTTTCACAGCCACGAGTTTCTTGGCGCAAAGATGATTCCGCAGATTTTCAAGCAGTTGAAATTGCCGTTGGATTCAAAAATGAAGTATGTGCAAAAACTTGTGGGAATGCATCACCGCGCAATTCCTATCTCAAACGACGATATTACCGATTCGGCTGTGCGTAGGCTTATGTACGATGCTGGCGAAGATCTCGACGACCTTTTGATACTTTGCCGCGCCGACATAACTTCTAAAATCGAAGAAAAACGCATAAGATTTCTCAATAACTATAAGATTGTTAGCCAAAAGATTAAGGAGCTGGAACAGAAAGACTTCCGCCGCAATTGGCAGCCTCCGATTGATGGCAATTACATTATGCAGACCTTTGATATTACACCTTGCAAAAATGTAGGTTTGATCAAAGATTGCATCAAAGATTCGATTCTCGACGGCAAAATAGAAAATTCTTTTGAGGCGGCATACAACCTTATGGTTGAAAAGGGTAAAGAACTTGGTCTCGAAGTGGTTAAACCAAATATTCCACAACCGTGAAAAAATCTGCATTGTTAACGGCTATTTTGCTAATGTGTGTGCAAATGGTTTCCGCACAAAGCATTACATCGGTCTTAGGTTCTGGGCGATGGGTAAAAATAGCTGTGGATGCCGATGGCGTGTACAAAATACCTTACACAAAACTCTCCGAATGGGGTTTTGATAATCCAAAAAATATTCGCGTTTTTGGCAATGATTTTGGATTGCTGCCGTTTATCAATAGTGCCGACCGTCCTCAAGACCTTATTGAAAACAAGGTTTTCTTTGGCGACGATGCCGTGTATTTTTTTGCAAAATCAAAGGATATTTGGAATTTCAACGAGAGCGAAGGTATTTTTTTACCTAAAACTCATCTTTTCGACAACCGAGCTTACTACTTTTTATCAAACGTTACAACAAATTACAACAACCGTATAACCAAACAGACCACCGCTCCGACACCGCAAACCGTTGTTTCTCAGGGAGATTTTTATGCCATTCACGAAAACAACGATGTAAATCTTCAAATGTCGGGGCGCAATTGGTACGGTGAAAATTTTTTTTATGCCACTCAGCAAGATTTTAGAATCGAACTTCCAATTGCCGCTGATGGGGGAGAAGCTAAGGCAAAAATCTCTGTGATAGCTCGTTCTGCTGCCGATAATATTTTTGATATCAAGTTTAATGGCGTTGGCTCAAAAAGCATTACCACACATTCGGTGTCTAATACTGGAAAATACGCCGATACTCAAACGCAAATATTTGATTTTAAATCGGTTAATAATATTATTCAAAACGTTTCAATCACATTCAACAAAGCCACAGCATCGTCGGAAGGGTATTTAGATTACATTATAATTAATGCCCGAGGTAATCTTGTTTATAGTAATAAACAACTGATATTTAGAGATATACAATCGTTTAAAAACTATTCTTCTGCCGAGTTTCAAATTGCAGGAGCAACTCAAAATTGCATTATTTGGGATGTTACCAACAGCACAGCACCTGAGGAGGTAGATTACACCTTATATAATAGTGGAGCAAAATTTATTGCCAAAACCGAAACTCTTGGAGAATATGTTGTGTTTTCTCCCGAAAATGCTTATATTCCTGAGTTTGTTGAAAATGTTGATAATCAAAACATTCATGCGCAAAATACTCCCGAGATGGTAATTATAACACCTTTGGAGTTTAAGACTTGGGCAGATAAAATTGCTGCTATTCATTCGGGAGAAATATCGGTTATGGTTACGCCTATCAATCAGATTTACAATGAGTTTTCGTGTGGAGCAAAGGATGTTTCGGCTATTCGCGATTATCTTCGTTATCTCTATAAAAATGCAAAGGGAAACACTCTCCGCTATGTGCTTTTGTTTGGTGATGGCACTGTCGACAATATTACAGTTTCGCAGGGCAATACCAATTTTATACCCACATATCAAAGTCCGCAATCGCTCGACGAAGATGGTATATTTTCTTTTGTATCAGACGATTACTTTGCACTTTTAGACGACGATGAAGGCGAATATACCGGGCTTCCAGATATTGCTGTGGGGCGAATCCCAGTTAAAAATAGTTCTGAAGCCGAAACTGCCGTTAAAAAGATAGAACTTTATGCGCATAATTTTTTTAACGGTTGGGAAAAAAACATTGCCTTTGTAGCCGACGACGAAAATCAGAACATTCACGCCACTCAAGCCGATAAAATTGCAGTTTTTACCGAACAAGATTACCCTGAATACAACATTTCCAAAATCTATCTTGATGCCTATCCGCGGCAGCAGACCATCGGTGGCAACCTCTATCCACAGGCTCGTGAGGATATTCTCAAGCAGTTTAACCTTGGTGCAAAAATAATCAACTTTACGGGGCACGGCGGTATCAACTACCTCACCGACGAGCGAATACTTACCAATGCAGACATCGACAACTTGCGAAATATCAATACTTTACCAGTGTTTATTACCTCGTCGTGCGATGTGGGACGATTTGATCATTACGAACGGGTTTCGGACCATGGATCAGATTCTCCTGCCGAACGAGCCCTCCACAACCCTAATGGCGGTGCGATAGCGATGATTACTGCAGCTCGTCACGCATATTCGGAGCAGAATTTTAATCTTAACAAAAACATTTTCAATCATATACTTAATACTAAAACAGATGGTCGCATTATGCGGCTTGGCGATGTGGTGATGCTTGCCAAACGTCAAACCGACGATATTAATATGCGGTGCTTTATGCTCTTGGGCGACCCTGCTTTGGCGCTTCACTCACCAAATTACGATATTAAAATTGTAAAAATCAATGGTAAAGATGCAAAATCCTTTGCTGATACTGTTAAAGCATTATCGGTGTGTAAGTTGGAATGTGCTGTTACTCAAAGCGATGGAACAATTTTTTACGGATTTAACGGCACTGCACGCACAGTTTTTTTCGACAAGCCATCTATGCGTAAAACCTTGAACAACAGCGGACACGGAATTTTTGAATTTATGGATTACGACAAAAAACTTTTCGACGGCGTATCTACTGTTAAAGACGGTGTTTTTTCGGTAGAGTTTATTGTGCCAAAAGATATTGATTATAAGGTAGATAAAGGAAAACTGAGTTTGTTTGCCCGTAGTGAAGGCAATTCGGCATCGGGATTCAGCAAAAATCTTCTTATAGGATCGGTCGACAATAATGCTGCCCACGACAACGAAGGTCCGCAAATAGAACTATATTTAAATTCACAAGATTTTATGGATGGCGGTAATGTAGGCGTTTCGCCGCTTGTAATCGCCAAATTATCCGATAATTCGGGTATCAACATCACCTCTGAGGGCAACGGACACGATATTTCGCTTTCAATTGATGGCGGACAGCCAATTTCGCTCAATAGTTTTTACCAATGCGATGCTGATAATTATAGGCAGGGCAAAGTTCAGTATCAATTGAGCGGACTCTCAGAAGGAAGGCACACAGCAAAGTTGAAAGTTTACGATAGTTACAACAATATGTCGCAAGCCGAGCTGTCGTTTGTAGTGGTCAAAGACGATGGATTGAAAATCACCCGTCTGCTCAACTATCCCAACCCATTTACCGACCATACCGATTTTTATTTTCAGCAAAATTCTATGCCCGATGTGTTTGAATACGAAATAACAGTTTTCAGCATTTCGGGCAAGCCGGTAAAGACCCTCACCGGCACACTATCGTACAGCGGAAATCTCAGTCAGCCAATATATTGGGATGGTCTCGACGATTTTGGCAGCAAAATTGCACGAGGCACATATATATATCGTCTGAGAATCCGCGATATGCAGGGACGAAAAGCAACTGCTTACGAAAAACTGCTTTATTTAAAATAATTGTATATTTGCATCGTTTAATTAAAGAGAAAATTTTGAAAAATACAAATGAAAACAACACACTTAAAACCTAAATCCTTGGTGGCGGCGCTTTTGTTGTCGTTGCCATTTTCAGTTAGTGCTCAAATTGATCCTAATCAGCAAGATGTAATTGGTAGAGAATCCTCAAGCAATATTATCTCTACTTCTGCTTCGTTTTTGCTTATAGCTCCCGATTCTCGTGCAGGTGCTATGGGTGATGCAGGTGTGGCAACTTCTCCTGATGTTAATTCGCAGCATTGGAATGCCGCTAAATACGTTTTTTCCGACGATAATATGGGCTTTTCGCTTTCTTATTTGCCGTGGCTCAAAAATTATGTTGACGATATGAAAATTTGCTATTTGGCAGGATTCAACAAAATTAAAGACAGTCAGGCCATTGGCTACTCTCTTACATATTTTTCGCTCGGAGATATGACCTTTACCGACATCAATGGTGCTGTGCTTAAAAATTTCACTCCAAAAGAGTTTGCCATTGACGGTTCTTATTCGTTGAAACTTGCCGACGACCTTTCAGCCTCGCTTACAATGCGTTACATTTATAGCAACCTTACCGGCGGCGCCACTGTCAACGGTTCGGAAGAGACTCACGCAGGACACGCTATTGCGGGCGACATCGCTGTTTATTACAACAAGGCTTTCGAGGGTTCTAAATATACCCACATTTTGGGTTTAGGTGCAAATATCAGCAACATAGGCACTAAGATAAGTTATACCAAAAATAACTCTAACTTTATACCCACCAATATGAAACTTGGCGCGGCTTACACATTAGAACTCGACCAATACAATAGTTTTACACTTGCATTCGACATTAACAAATTGCTCGTTCCAACACCGCCAATTCGTATTAACGATACCATTGTAAAAGGCAAAGACGATGATGTTTCGGTACCTGTGGGCATTTTCCGCTCGTTTGGCGATGCCCCCGACGGTTTTAAAGAAGAGTTGAAGGAGATTTCCTATTCAATGGGCTTAGAATATTGGTATTCAAAGACTTTTGCCGGACGTATGGGTTATTTCTCAGAGCATAAAGACAAAGGCGGACGCAAATATCTCACATTCGGAGTAGGATTGAAACTCAACGTCTTCTCGTTCGACTTTTCGTATCTTGTTACTACCACAGCGTCAAACCCTTTGCAGAATACTGTGAGGTTTACTTTGGGTTTGAATTTCGACAAGTTGAAGAAATAAGCTCGCAAAAATTTTGCGAATTTGAAAACATTGCATACCTTTGCAACGCTTAATGGGGCTGACTTTGGTTTTGACGGCGTGCAAGGTCAGCATGTAAGCATGCCGGAACAGGTAACAGTTTCCGTAATCATGGTTACAAAAAATTAACTGGCAATAATTACGATTATGCTCTCGCTGCCTAATTGAAGTATAGTA
>JAEEGL010405271.1_pt1 | contig 13526 bp, 15 predicted proteins | sample 9134231 | NCBI WGS metagenome assembly JAEEGL01 (sample SAMN16246548, study PRJNA631951) | gut metagenome | biome: gut microbiome; feature: rumen; material: fiber-attached | host: Bos | place: Iran: Karaj | collected 2018-10
CACTGACGCTTCCAGCAAGGAAGAAACATCCGGCCCATACCACAAATGGAAGGATGTCTTTTTTAAGAAGCCTTCTCGCCCCAAGCTCCCAAAGAGCCCTGACAAACAGGTACACGCAAATTATATTACCAAGATGAGCAACCGGTGCACCAAACAGAAGCTGCCGCAAACCCTCTGAAAAAGAGCATATGACTATTGCCGCAAAAAGCAGGTATCTATCCAGTCTTTTTCTCAGCTCCAAACTCAAATCCAGTTCCCCTTTGTATCGCTTTTCTTCCATTTATTAATGGCAAAAGACATTTTGAGTAGCCGCCAAATTCCCTTGAAGAACTCAGCGCTGCTCCGCTTCATGATGGCCCCTTTGCCTGTAGCAGGCTCGTACAAAAGAACTCTTTTGTGCCTGTAGGTATCCCAGGGAGAATCAAGGGGAGTTATCACCTTAAGTTCGTTGTCCCCGGGTAGAAACCATCCATTAAATGTGGCCATCCTGTATAGCGGAGCCCCAAACCTTGTATGAGTATAGTAGTCCCTTAAATCATCTATGGTCATTACCCGTGCTATACCATCAAGCTGCTGTCTTATGGCTACCAACTCCTGACCTCCAAAGAGCTTATCCACCATATCCATTGGACAAAGCTGCTTATATGAATCCATGAGTTCTTTATGGATCTGCTCAGGATCACTCTCCTCAAGCCATTTCCTCCCCTTCAGAAAATCCATGAGCCCCCTGTAGACAAACTCACAATCCCCATATCTATAGCTGATCAGCATGCCAATATATCGTCTTACTGCCCAATAGCGAAGATTATCCTTTAGATACTCCGGCTCGTACATTGCCGATGTGATCAGTGTGTTTCGCATGTTGTAGTACTGCTTGACTCCGGGAAAAGAAAGCTCGAACCCCTGATGCCATACACAGATGCCATTAAGAAACACAATCCCTCGATTAAGCTGCCTTAGCCCAAACTGAATGTCATCGTGATGAACAAATAAAGGAAGCGGGAGATTTTCTTTTGTAATAGCACTCATATGGTAGCAACAGCACCACCAGGCACCGTAGACTTTGTTCTCATCTGAAGTGCTGCAAACCCACTGGCTGGTGCACTCTTCAAAGGAACGCATATCCCGCATGATATGGTCATTGTTGACCTTAAACTGTCCATACCACTCACCGCTGGCATGCTGGATATACGGGTGGTCTTCACGCATCAGCGCACCGCCCACAGTGATTTCCTTATATTCATCCCTTAAAAGAGATAAAAACCCATAGAGTCTCACAAACAATTCCGGGTCAAAAACAGCGTCATCATCCATCATTAGAAGATGGCTTAAAGCCAGCTCATTCTGCCTGTTCATGGCCTCAACCATGCCTCTTGAAAAACCGCCGCAACCACCGGTATTGTCATTCTCGATGACCTCTATGAAAGGTTTCCCGGCGCCCAACAGCCCTGAAACAGCCTGGGCAAACTTCTCATCAGCCTGGAGGCTCTTTCCATTATCAACTATAAAAACATGCATATGCCTGGCAGCTTCCGGTATGCGGCCATCAATGTCAACACTCTCCATCCACCTGCCAAGGGTCCTCATGTTCCTGGCAACGTAGTGTTCACGCCTGAAGGTGCAGATATTTACTGCCAGCTCAACCTGCTTCTTCCCTGAAGCCACCAGACTATTATCCGCAACACCACTTCCTGCAGCACCTGCATCACTCTCAGATGCTCTGCCAGACTCCGCACTAAAATACCCCTGCACGTCCCAGTCCTGGCCCTCTGGCACCTCTACCTTAAACCACAAAACACCCTCATCATACTTCAAGTAGGGTAGTTCAACACTCAGACGCCTTTCCTCGCTGACATCCCCGGTCTTGCCACGAAGCCTGTCCATGCCGCTTGGCCGCATCCCTGCTACATCAACCTCACAAGCAACCTCGCGGCCATGGCATACCTGCAAACGCTTAACGCCGTGCACCCTAAGCTCCAGCGACAGCCTGTCAATATCGCAGTATTTGTGATGTTTTTCCAGGTAAAAGAGATTAAAATACCCGTCAAAAAGGATCCACTCCCCCTCACGGTGGAAGTAGAGACTTTCTTCATTACATATATCAGCCTGTGGATATAGAACAGATTGAAGTTTCACTAGTTAATCCCCCCCCAAAAAAGATTATCGTTAAGCCTTAAGATTCCCGCCAAGTGTAGCGCCATTTGCGCTCTGGCACAGAGCCGCAGCATACTTGCCCTCAAGTTCCGGAAAAGCCTTTAGGTATTCCTTCTCAATCCGGAAAAGAACTTCATCCGCCCTGCCCGGATCCACCAGCGCCATACAGCATCCCTTAAATCCTGCTCCTGAAAAACGCCCGCCGTAGATCCCGTCAATGCCGGTCATTATCTCATAGAGCTTTATCAGCTCAGGGCATCCACACTCGTAGTTCTCAACGCTGCTCCTTCCTGATTCAAATACCAGCTGTCCATAGCCCTCAATATCACCCTTTTCCCAAAGGCCGGTTCCAAGCTGTGCCCTCTTATACTCTGCAAAAAAGTGGGTAGCCCTGCGCCTGAAGGGTTCCGGGAGCCTGTCTTTATACTCCTCAAAAACTTCCTCAGGAACATCCCTAAGCACCGCCTCAGAAAACTTGCCATAGGGCATTCCCGCATAGGCCATAAGGTTGTAAGCAGCGGCCTTGCACTCATCCTGCCTGAGGTTGTATGCAGAGTTTGCAAGGCTCCTCTCAAGCCCCGAAAAGAATATGGCAATCTTAAAGTCCGGGCCATCCCATGGAATGAGGCGGTAGCTGTCATCCTTGCAGTCCAGATAAAGAAGCTGATCCTTCCTGCACAGCACCTCGCAGCTCTGGTCAAGCTTGCCGCAGTTGACCCCAACATACCTGTTCTCGGCAGCCTTGGCCATCATAATAGTCTCCCACTGATCAAGCCTGATTCCGTTTACAGCAGAAAGTGCAGACAAAAAAGCTATGATAACCGAAGCTGATGATGACAATCCTCCAATAGGAAGACTTCCTTCAATTACAGCACTTACGCCGTACCGAAGCTTGTACTTCTCCCCAAGCATCTTGGCTGCAGCCCTGCAGTGGTCCGCCCAGTCATTCTGTTTTTCTTCAGGGATCTCATTGACGTGAAACTGCGCCCTCTTTGGAAACTGAAGGCTCCAGATCTCGCAGATACCGGACTCCTTTTTGCCATAGGCGATGTGGATTCCTTTATCTATGGCAAGTCCGTTTATTGCACCGTTCTGATGGTCTATATGCGCTCCAAGTGGCGCAATCCTGTATGGACAGAAGGCAACAGCCTCCGGTTCTTTAGAATATAGTTCCTGATATTTTTCTATACAGTTCATAACTCCCCCAACAAGTTAAAAGTTTCATCTAAAAGATTATATCATGACCTGCTGACAGCAGAGCAATTCTATAGTTTAGCAATAACAATCAGCTCTTCCCATACTGCAATCTGTACATCGTTCTAAGCGCCCCCGGCTTCTTTAAGCGGCAAGCCATCGTCACAACTTTAAGCTTTGGCTCAAGATTCCCAAGCTGGATTCCCTTAAATGCCAGCTTGTAGGGCATGGTGTCCATGTAATTTCTAAGCTCTTCCAAAATTTCTTCTCCAGACTTAGGATTCTTTGGATTAAAAAAGTACAGCCTCATACTGATGGCAAAGCTCTTGATGATACGGGCATAAAGAGCCTGTCTGAACCTTTCAGACTCCACCCGGTCAAATCCCATTCCATTTATGGAATCCTTAAGGTGCTCAAATACCTTCATGTCCTGCTGTGGCCGGTCTGCCTTGTAGCTATTGGTAATGGATGTCTCCTCTACCCGGTAATGATACAGAAAAGTTGGAATATAGGATATGGAATGTGCCTCCCCAAAGGCTTCAAAATTAAAGCACATGTCATCCAGTACCCGGAGCTCTTCCGGAAATCTCAATCCTTTCGCCACCAAAAAGCTCCGCCTGTAGACCTTATCCCATGGCGCAGCCAGAGGCACGTGCTTATCCATTGTAACTCCGTCTACCCTTGCTGCCATGTATGGATACAGTATCTGCCTCTGCATGGACATGATATCTTCCCTGGACGTGGTGTTAAAGCTGTAGGGAGCATGACTCCACTTCTCTGTCTCAGTCTCGTCCCCCTTGACCCTTTCACGGTAGGCATCAAAGATCACAATGTCAGAGCCAAAGTGCACAGCCTGGGCATATGCCACTTCCAGGTACATTTTTTCCACGATATCGTCAGGGTCAATAAAAGCCACATACTCTCCGGTAGCCAGGTCAAGTCCTGCATTTCTGGCTGCAGCAGGGCCGGCATTTTCCTGGTGGATAGTGGTTATGAAATTGTAGGAGCCGGAATATTTTTCGCAGATGTCACCGGAATCATCGGGAGAACCATCATCTACAAGAATTATCTCGTAGTCGGTGCTGGCCATGGACTGCTCCACCAGGTTCTCCATGCATCTGTCAAGATAAGCAGCTGCATTGTACACCGGTATGATCACTGAAAGTTTCTTATGCATTCTGCCAGGGCCTCCTCACTTCCTCTTGGAATAAAAAAGTGTCTTGAATCCTGTGAAAAGAGCTCGCGGTTAGCCCGGGTGTCTCCAAGGATCATGGGCTTTCTCATAGCCTCGTAGATGAAAGCCTTGCCCGGAATGGTCCTGGATGCCTTGTCTATATAGAGGCAAAAATGGCCTGCAATGCAAAGGTCGGCACTTTTTATGCGCTCAGAAAGAGCTCTCTGGCTAAGCCAGTGAATGATCTCAATATTGGGGTTGTTGCGAGCTTTTATAAGTTCAGGCTTTGGGATCCCGCGGGTCCTACCGATAAACACACACTTTGTCACACTCTTAGCACCAGCTCCGTCACCAGCGCCATCCTCCCCAGCAACCCGGTTAAAAGCTCCCATCACAATATCCGTCCCCTGAAGCGGAAGTCCTGTTCCAAAGTAAAGAACCGTCCTTACAGGCAGCGTCTCCTTTGAAGCACCTGCGTCAGTCCCTGCACCATTTCCTGCCCCGACGCCTTTTGCTGCGTTCTCGCTCTCTTTTATCACAGCTTCTGCATCAGCCGTAACAGGAGGATAGATTTCAGGATCCGCCTCAAGATAGAGAGTCTCAAACTTATCCCTGTCAATGTCATAAAGGCTTGATAGAAAGTCCCCGTTAGCTCTTGTGTCAGTAAGAACAAGGGATGCTCCATTAAGGGCCAGAAGATCCAGCTTCCTAAGCTTAAGGGCCACAATATGCCCATCTTCAACGATCCGCCTGTCAAGGACAACAGTGTCATAAAGCGAAAGGAAGAATTCAGACACCAAAGCCGGTGCCTTTCCTGCTGCAGTTCCTGTTCCATCAATCTGTGCATCTTTGCCTGCCGCACTGGCTGTGGGATTTTCTCTCCCCAGCCGTTTCTCCACCGCACTCCATATGAGCTGCGGCAAGAATCCAAGGATTACCACATCAACCCCTGAAAAATCAATCTTTCCTATGCGCCTTCTGATATCAAGTGCCCGTCCTATGGGCCCTCTCTTTTCAGATGAATACACCTTAATGCTCTTGCACTCTTTTTCCAGTATCCGCCTGATCTGGCTGGTTCTTATGTAGTCACTGTCCTTAACAGTGATATATACGACATTTTTGCCTCTTATCAGGCTTCGAAATCTTGAATCCGCCATAGTTGTCCCCTTTATATAATATTTTAAATAACATAAAGGTTTTTTACAACCTGACGAAAAAACAAAAGAGGGCTGCAATCTCAGCCCTCATAAAGTATAAATCATTTATTTTACAAGCTCTTCCTTTTTAGTCAATTCCTCGAAGACCTTTTCTGCATCATATTCCGGCGCATATTTCATGGCAATTTCGTAAATCTCTTTGATATATTTTGTATCGTCCTCATCCAGTTCTTCAGCTATCTGATCAGGCAGTTTGCCTTTTGAAACCTTTTTACACACCAGTTTTACAAGTTGCTTAGCTTCACCGGTCTTAACAGCTTTCTGATAATCGAACCCTTCCCAATCATCCCAAAGTCCCATAGGCTTCCTCCTTTTTATCCTATCCACCATGTTCTGGACATCATACTCAGGAACATTCTGCTTCCTGAGCACAACAGCAATAACCTTTGCAATGGCTTTAAGTACATCATCAGTGGAATTCTTAAACAGGTTATCAAGATATTCTTCTGGAAATACAATTGCCTTGAATTCCTCAGCTCCCTTAAGCTTATTGATCAGCATAACAAAAGAAAGTTCATCCCGCTTGCCAATAAGCTCTTCTCTGTCATGTTCCCTTAGCTGTATCAGATAGTATCTGCATAACTACATTATAGTCTACGTCAGACTTGTGTTCAATGAGTGCGATGAAAATGTCCTCACCTCCAGGCAGATGCACTTTCTTGACCACGTCTGCATCTCTCTGCTCTGTAAACATGGGGATATATCTCTCTGTGACATCCTCGATGTCTTCAGGTCTGACATTCTTAAGCTCATCCATATCGACATAGCCATTGAGAAGTTGGGAACATAACACAGCGTTTTCAAATATTATCTTTCCCCCGCTGTCAGCAGTCTTGCTGTTATGGATCTGCCCGGTCTGCCAGTTTAAGTTCCGCTGCCTCCTCTTCTTAGAATCTCTTTTATTTCTTCTTTTCTGCATTCACATGCCTCCTCGTATTATTCTTGTAACATCAAATACACACAAGAGGCATATCTCAGAAATAAGAATCTCCAGAATCCAAAAGAGCTACTGCCAACAAATCTTAGTGTAAAGTATGAAAGTTTCCCATCTACCGCCTTCATTCTCAAAGTGTTACAATTTGTAACGCTTTCTACTGTAAAGGCACTCCAAATCCTGGGGCCATGAGCGCATTTATCAAGTCTCACTCTCATAGAAAAAAGCTTGAGGAAATGCTATACTATATCCTAACAGGACAGAAACCGCTACAGCAAATACGTGTATCGACGACATAGACACCGTCGTCTCCAAAGTCAAAGGCCGGGAGGAGGTAACCACAGAGTATATGAGACAGTGTGATAAAGAACACATCATCAGACGTGAAGCCACCGAAGAAGCCACTCTAAAAGCTCATAAAGACGACGTCTTAAAAATGATTCGTTTTGCTCACAAGCACAGCATTCCCGACGAGTCAACAAGAGCTGATATCGCTTCTTTCAATCTCTCTCCCGACGTCGTTGACTCCCTCTTCTCTCAAATCGAGAAAGAAGAAAAAGCCAAAAAAGAACTATAAAAGTCGGCGCAGTCTTGCGCAAAGCAAGGCTGTTGTGAAAGATGGAGGAGGGCAATTTGATCTTTGAACTCAACTACGACAATCAGGAAAAAGAGCTAATGGAAGGCCGCAGAAGGTACCGCGAGCAGCTAGCAACAGCATATGCAGCAGGTGAGATCCATACAAAAAGAGAGCTACAACCAATAATTGATGAACAAAACGCCATCATTGCTGAACTAGATGCCACCATCGCCAATCACCAAGCCCGCATAACAGAACTTCAAAACACCAAGCTTGAAAATACTAAATAACTATACATGGTTCCATTTACTCATTTGCGTCAAAAAGAAACATTTTCAACGCTCCCATATCTGTTCTCGGATTACACTCTACTGAAGGCCAAAAACAACCTTCAAAATATTGTTCTAATTTAGCTGAATTTGAAATCGCTTCCTGAATCCTGTCAGCACACGCCAAGAAACAATCTCGATTTTTCTCATAATCTGGAATATACCTTTTCAACTCATTGATAACGGCATTTCCATCAGCACAATGCTTAGTAGTATACTTAAAATGCAAAAGAAGCCATATTTCAAATGAAGGATTAGAAACAATGAACCTCTTCACCGTGACAGGCACCTATGTCCCTTAGGTTAAAATATTTTAAATAACATAAAGGTTTTTTACAACCTGTCGAAAAAACAAAAGAGGGCTGCAATCACAGCCCTCTACGAGTCTAAACTTCTCCACTTATTTGGCAGGAGCTCTCCCGAGTTTATTACTCCTAAAATATTATAAAAATAATTGGAACATCAAGGCTAACGCAAAGCATACTACTGGTACTATCCACAATAGCTTTTTCTTTGAATCATTTACTATTGCATCTACTATAGCCATCAGCGCCGCCACAGCTCCGACCATTGAAATATTTAATACTAATAAAAACTTTGTATTTAGGCTTTGCTGTGCCATGGTAACATTTAAATTAATCAAACTAAAAACTCCCACAAAAATTGCCATTATTGCTAAAACATTACCATAAATATGCTTTTCAACCTCTTTAACACCATTAATCTTTTTCTCTATGTCTTCCAATTCTCTAGAATATACCGATGAGTAATCCCCCATACCATTGTAATTAAACTCATTTTGAAAAGTTCCTGTATATGGTTTTTCTACATCTTCTTCAAGTTCCTCAAAAACAATCGTAGCAAACTCATCTCTAATATCCAAATTTATCTCTTTGTCAGATAAATTCGTAATCCTAAAAAAGACCTTGGTTTTATGCCCTGGCTGATACATGGGCGCATCCAAAGATAACCCCTGCCTGATTCTACTGTTTCTAAGAATAACTTTTGCACAAACATTCTTGGGCAGTTCAATTGCTTCTTTACACATAACAAAAGCAGACTGATGTGGCATTAATCTTATATTATCAGTATCCTTATTGTCACCAACCGTATATTTTTCTGTAGAAAGATCATACCCAATGTTTACCACCTTGTCTGCATCATATGGATGAATAATATCTGCCCCCATGGTAAAAAGCTTTTTATCATATATAATCATGCTCTCACCTCCTAATCACACATCCCACGAATCATAAATATCATACTACATATTGTGTATATAATAATATTATTTCAAAATATAGAAGAAAACAAGAGAATAATTATAGATGTAAAACATATTACATACTTTGTTTCATCCACTCCTGTTCATACAGAGTCAGAAGCTCATCATTCTCAAGAATCCATTCACCCAAATAAGTCAGCAAGCCATTTACTTTAGCGCTTTTAGATGTTCCAAAACTTTGCAGAAATGCATCTGCAACTTTTATGAATGATCCAATAAAATTATCATCGAAAAAATCCTCTGCCTTCATTACCAGCTTGGTTATATGGTATTTACGTCCCAAACGTTCTTTTCTACTTCCATACACTCTTTCCGAAAACTGCAATGGATCAAATCTTTCATTATCATTTTCGGCAATGACAAATCCGGATATATCCTCAGTTTTTAGCATTGGAACAACAGACATAACAGCCTTTATCAAAACAATATAGCGCAATTTTTCCAATTCATTAGGATTTCTGTATGCATCAGATTTTATGCTCATGTAAGTTTCTACAAGATTCTCTGCGCCCAGTAATCTAAAGATGGGATTTACAAGTCTCTTTGATTTGTTTGCCATCCACCAGCGCTTGGTTTCCTCAATTGTTCGATTTCTCTTCTTATCACTGCCTTTCTTTTCGATGAAAGCCATCCCTTTCATTTCTTCAGAAAAAGATTCAGAAACAGCTCTATCCTTTGCGATATTTCGCACAAGTTGACAGACTATATAATACTTCGAATTCACATCGTATCTACTAGAAATAGAATCACTCCAGTATGGATTAAGAACTCGAAGCACTTCTGCAGAGTCACTTGGCCGCCATTTTACAATGCTTTGATATAAATATTTAATTGTTTCAACCTGTGTAAATGTTGGTCTACTGCGTTTATCCCAATAAATCTCGCTTTGAACATTTATCACCAACGGAAAGTCCAACCTCCCACGGGCGAGATGATTTACAAAAAGTATTCCTTTTAAGCTTTCATCTTTCTGTGCGCAAGGAATTGACACCTTACTTCTATAATATATAGTATAACAATCTCCTTCTCCAATCTTTTCTGCAATCAGATCATTACCCTCATAAAAGTAATCAAGCAACGCATTTTGTATTGTTTCTTTTTCATCCAATGGAATGCCTGACAACGTCAAGCGAGTAATACCATCGTCATCAACCTCTTGATATTCATAACCAAGCATCGTAACATTTCGGCCATCAATCTCTTCATCATATGTTATCGGGCTTATGAGCCACCCCTGTGAGTGCATAGTCAGCCTCATATCGCCCATCTGAACTAACCTTAGAACAGACATCTTAAAACCTTCGCCATACTTTCCAACATTATCGGTATTGTTCTCAGTTTTAGTGCTACCTCCCACATAAGTAAGCCATTCATACGAAAAAGGGTGATTTTCTGTGCTCATCTCCAAATCATAGAAATCTCCAGTATCAGATTTGTCCCAGGTGTAATAAAAATCTTTTTCAAATCTTTCCGAACCAATTGCGTCATAAAAATTTTGAACCAAGTCTCTTAGTACAATCCTAAAGCCCCATTCTATAGGATAATCAACTGCAATATCCAATGGAATATCAACACGCTTCCCATTCAGATTCAAACCCCAATATCTCCTTCCTGTTTTCAGCTATAATCTCATTCATCTTAATTAGTGCCCGCCTGAACTGAACACTAGAGTCTCCTCCATACTGATGAAGCAACTCATGAATATATACCGGCAACACGGTCACTAATGAATCTTCTTCAATATACCGATCCAAAAGGTAAACTCTCCTAATCCTCAATACAACTCTTAGCCCAATGCTGTTATAATACATATCTTTTTCCTTATAACTATCCGCTTTTCCTGCCAAAGGAGATTTTGCATTTAGTATAATCTGGCACTCAGGAAGTTCATCATAACAGATTATGTTATGAAAAAACTTGCCAGCTATATTCCTTAGAATATCCACTCGTTTCTTCTGCCTCTCATTTGGAAGAGTCACCTCCTCAAATCCTCCATTTTCAAAGCATAGTGTATATAGATCAATGATTCCGAGACGAACAAACACACTTCCAACACGTCTTCTTTCTGAATAGTCAGAGCGGCGAAACCACTCATGTGCAATAGCTTTTTTATGTGGTGAATACAAAGCCCAACAACTTTCAGCAACTAATGAGGATGAATATTTCTCTTGAAATCTCATTAAAGCATCCCTGTCAGAAGAAATATTCTTTATCAAATCTGACAAGACATAATGCCAGTTAAACCTTGGAATGCCATTTCTGCCATAATAGTCAAACCAATACGATCTATATAATTCCAACACCTCTAATGATTCTTCCGGTGTTAAATAATTGATAACCTCTCTGACAGCATCAATTACAATCCAATATGGTAGCGACCCCCTATCCCTGTCATCTCCAGGAACATCATAGCTATGAAGGCAGAAATAACTCGGAACAGAAAAGCTCTCCCTATGCTGCAAATTCAAAAAAAGCCCACCAAATATCCTCTTATCATTTGGAGTTTTCACAGCAGTGTATACAGCATAGTTTTCGCCCTTAGCAATACATCTTCCAAAATATCCATTGCTCTCATAATAAAAATGATTGATCATGCCAAAAAGCTCGTCATAGTGTTCCTGCGTTGCGCAGGTCAAAGTAAGAACCGAAGTCTCTTCATAAGGTCTTTCTACTATGTCATATGCCAAAACTTTTACAGGTTTTCCATCGATAGTATCATCTGCCTCTGTAACAGTCATCTTCCAATCTCTGGATTCCATACAGACCCCCAGCCCCATATCTCTCATCGCTACCAGAGCTGCAATCTTAAATCCTTCTCCAAACTTTCCTGCATGTTTTCTGTTTCCATCACGCTTAGTAGAAGCTCCAATATAGAATAACCAATCCTTGCTAAATCCCACATCAGATTTCATGACAATCGTTCCATTTTCAAAGCTGGCATGGAATCTGTCACTGAATCTATCCATTCCCAAGGCATCATAAAAATTCTGAACAAAATTATCCATAACTTCATATTCTCCCCAATTAACTGGGTAGGTCATAACCATATTTAATTTCCTAACCGCCATAACAGTATTCTCCTAAAAAATTACAACCATGGAGCAAACTCACTTTCAACACATAATTTTCGCCCTAGTTTCTCTTCTGACAGTTCCGGATATTGTTTAATTAGATCAAGCAAGTACTTTTTTTCATCAACTGACATTTCTTTTAAACATCTTGCTTTGTACCCTTCCGGTAATTCCTTTTTCCCCAAAATCTGATCTTCATCCAGTTCTTTAAGATTAATTTTCATATACAAAATTTTCAATCTTGAATTAAACAACAAATCACAGTCATATTTATTATAATCATCTAGTTCTTTCGCATTCATATCATCATATTCAAGCATTTGTACCCCCTCTCCAATCCAGCCCTCTTTACTATCTATAGTATATTGTCCCTCTTGTCATTGCATTTAACGCTTAGTTAAATAGGCTTCTATTATCTCGGCTCATCACATGTTGAGTTGCTTCCTGATACCATATTCGCTTTTTTGCCACTATTTCATATCTGATAGCATTATTCTTTCACGGTGACAGGCAGTATACCTGCTTTCGAATAAGTGACCTGTAAGATTATATTTATGATTAAAATCCATGCTATATGGATGGAGCATCTTCTGCATCATCTTCCAGAGTTCTTCGCCTCCCGTCTCCACTATCATATGAAAATGGTTTGTCATAAGGCACAATGCATGTATCTTACATCCATACTGTTCCACTGCTCTTGCAACACACTCAAGAAATCTCAGATAATCTGCTCTATCCTTATACAGTGCTGTTCGTCTGTTCCTTCTGCTCATTACATGATAGGATGCTCCTGGATACCATTCTCTCTTTCTCCTGCTCACCAGATAATACAATTACTCCTATTATACGGATTTTGTTTCAAAAAATACTTACCCCATAAGTCCCTTCAAGGCTTCTGCATATCCCAAAAGTCTTGCCTGCTGGGACTTATCCATGGAATTAAATGCTGTTATCAGTTTCCCTCCGTCAGTCTCAGCCTTGATCGCATACCACTGTCTTGGATTGCCACGCTCTCCCTGAGGCTCTACATCAGACAGCAGCCATTCCGGATCAACATCAAGTACCTTACATATAACCATTATCTTATCTGCTGTTGGATTGGTCTTCTTTTTCTTCCAGTCACTTATTGTGCTCTCCGCAATCCCGGTTTTTTCAGAAAAGGCTTTCTGGGTCATATTCAGTTCTTCAAGCTTATCAAATATCTTATCTCTTATGGTCATGATATAGACATCCTTTAATCCATTTCTGAATACAGACCATTCCTGATCAGTACTTCCTTGACATGCTCAACCGATACCTTGGATTTTTCAGCAATACTGTCAATTGACATTCCATCTTCATAACGGGCTGTTATCTTCCCTTCTTCCCGGCCCTTCTCTATTCCCTTCTCTATTCCCTTCTCTATTCCCTTCTCTATTCCTTTTGTTTCCATTGCCGTCGCATAACTACACATTTCTGATACCTCGCTTTCCACATCCCTTGTAAGCTTTAGGCCATAGTCATCCTTAAGTTTATTTACCTTTTCAGTTCCATCCAGTCTTTCGTCAAAAAGATCCGTCAGCAAACGTATCAATTCACTCTGGGTACCCCC
>JAEEGL010732146.1_pt1 | contig 13526 bp, 13 predicted proteins | sample 9134231 | NCBI WGS metagenome assembly JAEEGL01 (sample SAMN16246548, study PRJNA631951) | gut metagenome | biome: gut microbiome; feature: rumen; material: fiber-attached | host: Bos | place: Iran: Karaj | collected 2018-10
CAACTTCTACGGTGTTTGATCCTACGGCTTCTACTGGTCTTCTTCCGAGGAGTGCGATGCCGGTTTCTTCGAGGTGAATCTGTCCGGCGGAGTCTATGAAGCGCACGGTGAAGACTTTTCCTTCGAGCCGTTTCGCCTGCCAGTCCATTCCGCCGGTAGTATCCATCTTTACGACCCTGACCTTAGATCCGCGCTTAATCATTATCTCAGCACCGTCCCAAAAACCACTAAAACCATAATTGTAGAAAAGAAACCGTTATAAAAACGCATCCGGACACCAGAAAAAGCTCTTGATGCCTTAGCCGAAGAGGGCGGGACAACATCAGGATCCGGGAAAGGAAAGGCAGAAAATTCAAGTTGTATCATTGCCAAATCCGCCCCCCTGATGTGGCCGGTAGTACTATATGAAAAGAACAAAGAACCGCTAAATCCCATGATGAAGGAAGATTTGGGTAGCGGTTCTTATTTGTTATTGAATTCAAGCTATCAAAAAGAGTCTATGAGATAATAACGAGCTTCCAACTGGGCCGTAAATCTCTCTTCACATGCCCCAGATTAATCACCTTGCAAATTATTCAGTAACAGACTTTAAATGTAAACGTTAATGCTATTTCGACATATCTGAGCTAATGTCTCCCTAGCTGGAAACATCTATCTTTCAGGCCTCATAAAACAGTACTAAAGGATGATTACATATGGCTTTCATTAGTAATTCATTTGGGAGCAGCCCGTCTTTAATATGAGGTCGATACTTCTGGTGAAAAGCGCATTTATAACCTCTTTGATCCATCTCCTCAAAATACCCCATTTCGAGATCATCCATTTTTATTATCACCTTATCATCTATATGGATGATGTCCACTCGAGTATGATGTCCATCTTCCATTTCAATGTACATTCCGACTTTATTCTCACGCCTCGCAAAGTCGAATAATTTATTAATAAAATCAATCAAAGACAAAGCCCCTTCATTAGCATAAGAATTATCTTCTTGTCGCATATCATACGTTTTCAAAATAATTATTTAACTAGGAATCCAGATAAAACAATGTGTCGCGTGGACCCAGGAACTATTCTGAATCAATTAATCTCCACCCAGAAGGAATATTCGCCTCCGCCGCTGTTGTCCAATAAGCATCTTTATTCTTTATAAATGTCCCGGGTTGATTGTTACCATAACTCGGCCTAACTGTTCCTTCCAACCAATCTGTAAGGCAGTTTTTGTCTGCTATAACAAACAAAGCTTTGACATAGTCGATCTTACTGCAGCCTTTGAACATATTTGAATAACAATTTGTTGCCAAATACAAGGCGGGAAGCTCTGGTGCCGTGGAAAGATTAGAACAATCCGTAAATAATGACGTATAGCAGCCCTCCGTTAATTGAGTAGCAGGAAGCGATGGTGCTGATGTTAAACTCTTACATCCAGAGAACATAGATGAATAGCAATACTTTGCCAATGTTGTCGCAGGAAGAGCCGGGGCTTTGGTCAATTGAGTGCACCCGGAAAACATTCCAGAATAACAGCCTTCTGCTAATTGAGTTGAAGCAAGGGCTGGCGAGGAAGACAAGCTAGTGCACCCGGAAAACATTCCCTTATAGCAATACCTAGCCATCGTTGTTGCTGGAAGTGTCGGTGCCGTAGTCAATTTAGTGCACCCGGAAAACATTCCAGCATAACAATTCTCAGCTAATATTGTTGCTGGAAGATCTGGTGCTGTCTCTAAACTGGTGCACCCCCGGAACATATGAGAATAGCATCCTCCTGTTGTGTAGCTATAATTGTACTCTCGATAATACATTCGTTTAGCTGGTAGAGTGGGTGCTTGTTTTATACGAGTACAACCATTAAACATCCCATTATAACAACCTTGTGCCAAGGTGGTTGCAGGAAGATCTGGAGGGGTTTCCAGACTTGTACAACCATCAAACATATAGGCGTAGCAAAACTCTTGCATGGTAGTGTGGGGAAGCCTGGGTGCTTTTTTTAAATGAGTACAACCACTGAACATTTTGGCATACCCTTCTACACAAAGTGGAGTATCAATTGTTTCTGGCACCTCGATTAAGTACTCGCAATCAGAAAAGAAACTTTTTAAGGAAGCTTCTGTTTTAGGAAAAACCAGATTTTTAGCCGATATAATTTTAACTCCCTGAAATACTCCTCCGCTATGCCAAAAATCATATTTTGAGTATGGCTGGCAAGACGGATCCCAGAAATTATCCCGGTTAGTTACTGATAGAAGATTACCAGATACATTAGCAGTAATGGTTGATCCTATAAATACCGTTGACGCGCCATATTCATAATCAAGATTTGCTTTTTTCCCTTCTTTGAGTCCTCTCAACATGATGGTCTCTCCTGCTTGACATTGAATGGAAACAGACGGCGTATAATGACGATAACCTTGATCTGTCCGGTAGGGCAATAGATTCCAGGACTTCCCAAAATCTTTACTGTACTCCAAATCATCTCGCGAAGGATACTCTAGTACAATTTTGCCTTGGGCGAGTATTTCAAAGGTCAAATAATTAACATGGGGGTCATTTGATGGAACGACGTTTATTTCACAGGAAACCTGTTTATTTCCTGCTTGAGCTGTTATCGTTGCTGTCCCGAGTGCTTTTGCTACAACTCTCCCTTTGCTACTAACTGAAGCAATCGCCGTATTAGAGCAAGTCCATTTAACATCACTGTCTGTCGCATTACTAGGATATATCTTCGCCTCAAGTTGTTCAATCCCGTCGACCACTGTATATATTACAGATTTATTTAAGGTTAAACTTGAAACAGGGATGCCTTTATTCTTAACAGCGACCTTGCATTCTGCGGTTTTTGATCCAGCTTTTGCCGTTATTATGACGTTTCCTTCTTTAACTCCTGTTATTGTTCCTTTGCTAACGGTGGCAATCCGGTTATCCGAAGATGACCATGTAATCTGTTTATCCGAAGCATTGTCGGGTGTTATCGATGCAGTTATTGTTTCCGAGTCTCCGACAAATAAATCTAATTCAGTCTTGCTCAAGGTAATAGACTCGACCTCAACAGGCGTAATCTTAACTCTACAGACCGCTTTTTTACCACCACAAGATGCCGTAATCTCAGTCTCGCCAGCAGCAACACCTTTTACTAAACCATCCTTGACTGTCGCAATTGACGAAGATGCGGAGGTCCAACTAACATTCTTCTCTGAGGCGTTGCTTGGAACAATAGTAGCATTGAGTTGGTATTCCTCCCCGATCTTTAGAGATAGAGAAGACTTATCCAATGTAATACTAGATACCTCAATGGTCTTTGAGATGACCGTTATTGTACATGAATCATTCTTTCCTCCGACAGACGCCTTGATTACTGCCGTTCCCACAGAAAGAGCATTAACGGTGCCTTTTTGATCAACAGAAGCGACAGACGGTTTGCTGGAAGACCATGATATCGTCTTTTCCGTCGCATCACTAGGAGAAACATTTGCTGTCAAAGTGAGTGATTCCCCTTCAACAAGTTCTGCGGAAGACCTGGAGATGCTGACTGAAGCCACAGGTATATCGGTCTTCTCGATTGTACTTGTACAAGACAAAACAAAGATAAGGGCAGAAACAAACGCAAAATAGTGTTTCATACTATGATTAGTTTTAATGAGCAAATATAAGAATTTTAGAGAAAAGACTTGAAAGCCTCTTGGGCCTTAACCTTTCAAACCCTTACTTTTGTATAAGAGTCCATTCTAACCGCTATCCCCAGGTTTCTTTGCTTTCAGCAGCATCTCATCTATTACCTAAAGAAACAGGTATTGTTTGAATTGTGTTCATGGGGACGGAAAAGCCATCCAGATTCCGACGCTCTAAAAGCGATAGGAGCCATAAGGTTTCCGCTTTGCCGGGCAATACTGAACCGCTTATGAGCAAGTTTTGAAACTGATGGTACCGTATCTTTGTGATAGACCACAAAGAATAATCACGTGTATAGAAACAATGATTATGAATCTTTTGAAGGCGAGGTCCGGTATCCTTATGCTGATGTTGGCGCCCCTGAGCTGCTTCACATCGGAAAAGTAAATCAAGGCAATCGGAAGCATTACAAGTACACCTGCCCATTTTGCAAGAAAACTCTGCTGCCGCGTCTCGGCAATGGAAGCCGGCGATCACACTTTGCCCATTACCCTGGAGAATGCTGTGATCCGGACCGATACATTCATTCAACCGCCGAGCGCCTCCTGAAGGAAAAATGGGAGCGGGACGAGCCCTTCGAGATCACGATGAATGTCAAGACCGCCTGCAAGCATTATCCAGACTGCGTCTTGGGCAAGACCAACAACCGGTGCATCTCCTCCGAGACGAAGACTTACGACCTGAAGAAGCATTATTCACGTTGCCTCGTCGAGAAGAAATGCGGTGAGTTCATCCCGGACTTGTGCCTTCTGGATGAAACAGGGAGACACGAGCCGATCTTCATCGAGATCTGGAACACGCACAAGAATTCAGAAACGAAGGCTGCGTCCAATTTTAAAATCATTGAGATCCGCTTACGGACTGTCGCCGACTTGGAAGAGCTGTCCATGCATCCGATAACGGAGTCGGAAACCGTCACCTTCAGCAACTTCAAGCACCGCGAGAAAGAACCGAATTCATCGGTTGGACCGAAGCTGATGAAATACACGCTTTACTCCGGTACGCTTAAGTCGTATGTTGACACGGATTCCGTCACGTGTGCAAATTACAAGACCAATCATCACCGTAAAGCCGTTCTTGATATCGTCGGATCAAAGGACGACTTTTATTCGGTCAGTGATTTTCGGAAATACTGCAATGCCATCGCCGTTGATAAAGGATATGATACTCGATCCTGTTATCTATGCCGTCACTACGGTGAATACAAGTCAACCGTAGCGTGGGATGCCGAGCGTCAGGAGTATACGAATCCAGGGCGTGGTTGCCGCAGAGATTCTGAGAAACAAGGCATCATCCAATGCAAGCCAGATGATGCCAAGACTTGCGAGCATTTCCTCCGCAAGGACTATTCGTTGAAAAAGATCAAGAAGATATACGCCAATGCGGCGCTTTACATCTGGGAACGGCATCAAGATGGAACCGTGACGGAAGAGTGCCGGGAAGGTAAGGCTGATGATTGTTCTCCGATTCCTACCTACTGTCCTTACCATCTTGTTTGAATCTCTTTCAACCTTTCAGACGAATAAACAGGAACCACGATGATAAACGAACCCTGTCTGACCATCACGGCAAGACAGGGCAAAGGGGAAAATGAACTATGCTATGCCGGGTCCAGAGGCACCACTGGCATCATAATCACACAACACAAATATACACAATTATTTGAATATTATCAACTAAAGTAATACATTCAATAATCGAAAAATCCATTAATGAAATAAGTGCCATCCAACTACCATTCGTATGGAGAGGCTATTGGAGAATTTGGAGATTTTGGCGTTTTGGACAAATGGTATGTTAGAACCCTGGAGACCACCTTCGATTGCGTGATAACAGAAAGGGAGCCACACTATAATAGCCTGGCTCCCCGATGAAGAATTACCAAAAAGAAACTACTTGCCTCTCTTCCGATATTGTCCGTGTGAAACCCTTTCCAAAGGTCCGTTCTCCTCGCAGAAGCTTCGAACCCATTTCTCGCAAGTGCTCGGTTTTACCCCAGTTCGCTCTGCAACATCCTGATAGTCCTGGCAACTGAACTCATTTGGTAAAGCCTCCAAGAACAGCTTTTGCTTGACCGTTCTTGCTACAAACGCTGACCGGGATGACTCCACTGTTGTCAGTTCATCAAATACGCGAGAGGTATGCACGATAAGTGTACTGCAAATCGTTCGTGTAATCTTGAAGTCCTCATCCGTACAAACCAGGTCGTTGGTCAACTCTCCCGTATCCATCAGCCGAAGCGCTGAAATGATCATGGCAACACGATAGAAAACGAGTCCCATGCGGCGAATCGACGCGACAATGTCATCCTTGAAGAGGTCGTAGTATTCCTTCTGCAAGTCGGAGAAGAATTTGTTGAACTCATTGCGCTGCTCCTGAGTCATCGTGAAATTGATGGGGCCGCCGAAATCGACGAGGGAGTCGTAAAACCCGAGATACAGATCACCCAACTTGCTGAACTTTTCATCCAAGGGCTCCGAGGTCTGGTCACCGAGCACGTCTCTCCACCGCAACTCTGTCTCAAGTCGGTAGAAAATGAACCGGCTAAACAAGCCGTTTTCTGCGTCCTTGATAAGCGAGAGAATCTGTCGCGGAGTGCCGGCAAGGACTGTGGATAGCTGAGGTTTCTCTATTTCCACGTCCTCGTCTCCAGTGCGCCGATGATACGAGATACACTCGTGGTGAAAGGCCTTCCTAAATCCGTCGCTGTAGTTCGCATAATCGGCTTCGAAGGCATTGGCCAGCGTGTCGCCTTCAGACTCAAAAATTAGCCCTTTCCCGTGATTGTCACCCAACAGTTGGTAGACTGCAGTAGCACTGCTATTGGCGGGGATTATCAGCATCGTCAAAGGGGGGTTCGCGGGCTTTGGACCTCGGTTTGCCCCTGCCACCTCCCACTTGGCAACATCAGCCACGTACTTTGCCATAGCCTGCAAATGTTGATTCTTGAGCCGCTGATGGACCGGACGAATCAAGAGCCGGCACAATTCGATACGCCCTTTTCCGGATGCCGCCCGTGCTGTCAGAAAATAGAACAGATTGGGAAAGACCGTGACCCCGTCATATCGACCTTGGACTCCAGGGAGGCAGCTCGAGAAGACTGTGACCGCCCCGAGAAGCAGCGCATCAGTTTCCTGCGGTGACTCCCCTGCCGCCGCCACTTCACGTAGGATTCCAGGGAGCTTTTCGCAAACCCTGTCGGTGAAGGTCGGCAGTTCAACTTTGTCATTTTCTCCAATAACTCCTAAATCTCCAACAACTCCGATGGCTTCTTGCTTTAGAACTGGTTGCCCTGCAGCCAAACCAGAAGCGGGAGGAATGCCCATGCCGGATTTCTCCGGCATGGATTGACGAATTTGCAATGATTCCATAACCATCATTCCTTGATTTTGAAAAGCCGACATAGTATTTTCCGGGCGCACCGTTCGGTCTCCGTTTCTTTGCCGAGACGATATTCTATCCGGCCTTCGAGGGTTCCACACTTGTCCTCAACTACGAGCTGGCTGAGATTACGCTTTATCACGGATTCCAAGTCAGAAACAGAACAGCTGCTTACCTCCGAGCTTAAAGGTTGTCCTGTGGAAGAATTGGTCGAAAAGGTTGTTACTATCCTTCCTTCGACATCCTTGTCGGGCTCGACTTCTACGGTCCAGACTACCTGCGGCAGTTCGATCTTGATTGTTTGTCTCATAGATTCCTTTGATTTAAAAAATGATTCTGAAGTGGACTTACTCGGCATGACTCCGGATGATTTCAGGAGCGTGATCGAGACGCAAGAAATCTTGCTGTCCGTTTCGTCCGGAAGGGTAAGACTATCGGTATCTTGCACCAGCGAATCGGTCTCCTCTGAGTCCACCACACGCGCGAGGTGCTTATCTGCACGGGCTGCGCCTTGGGCCGCTACATAGTTCTTCTTGTTCATTGTTTCCCCTCCTCAAGTCGTTTAACTTCGGATTCCGCATAGTAGATGGATCGACCAATCCGAATCGGATGAATCTTGCCAGCCTTCTCCCAGCGCGTAAGCGTCATTGGAGTCTTGCGCAGGCGCTTCGCTGCAGCCGCACGCGAAACCTTTACGTCATCGGTCGATTCCTGCTTCTCGGCGAGGAATTCAGAGACAACATTCCTGATGGCTCTCTCCAGGTCGGGTGCCGTCGTTACGAGCAGTGTGCGCTCGTCACTCGTTTGAAGAATTTTGTTCATTTTCAAAATTTTACATTAATAATTCTACCTCGACAGCGTTGCACCTGTATGATGCGTTTATGTGGTCGGCATAAACAAACGCAGTCCAAAAGCTCAGCGTGACCAACGCCTCTGCTTTCGGACTGCAATTTTATATAAAAAAAAACCGATTGCCTGCTCCACGCTGCGGTCATTTGTGGGCGACCGCAATTGACCGCAATTGACCGCAATTGACCACAGTCGGCAATCAAAACCAACTGTTACTGAAGAGAAAATTGTCTTCTCAGCGCAGTCTCGTAATTGTCCACTACTGATTGTTCTATATCTCTACCACCTTTTTCATTATAATAAGAATTGAACACACTCTTGCCGCAAAACTTGCCGAAAATTCTGGTTGCCACTCGATAATTAAGTCCTCCGACTATTCCTACCTTTCTTGCGGCAACAAGAAGAGCGATTGCGTTTACTGGAGTGCTTCTATCAAGATGCGCGTCGAGGTATTCGTAAACCTCGATCTCCCTGCCCTGCAACAAGACATAAGTGTATATATCATCTTTCGGGTATAACTCGCGAAATAACTTCTCGCCCTCTTCCGGGGACAAAAGGCCAGAACTATCAGGGAAATAAAAAAACGGATCGTTCTGGACGGCATCATCCGCAGTGGCTCGGCTCTCCGAATGGATGCCTGGATGCTTTGACTTAGTTTTCATTCTGATATAATACTTAGATTCGCGTCCGTTTTATATGGTTGCTGATCAAAAGCAAGGTTCATTAGAGCGATCCTGTCCTTGATTTCAAGGGCCGTATAATGCTCTACAGCTCCACTGCCTTCTTTGTGGAGACCGGAGGCATACTTGTCAATCTGAACTTTTGCCATCATATCGACATGCGTCTTTCTCGCCAACTTGCTTGATCCTGCCTCATATAAGGGAAGATAAACGTTTTCCCTTTTTGACTCGTCATAATGTGCTACCTTGCGATCAATTCCACAGACTTTCAACATCTTTCTGATTCTTTCGTTATAACCGTTTGTTCCACTGATATTTCGGAGTATTTTGAATTGGAAACCGGTGCGCTTGATGATGTCGAATGCGTATCGAACAATAGGTGTTTTCAGTTCCGTATTGCTTACTTGTTCCTTTGCGGTCTTGCGAGGGATATAGTGGATATATGGAATACCGTCTTCAGATACGGCAATCTTATCCATGGTAAGATTCTGGAAGTCACTGATTCGACAACCGAAAGCACATTGGACAACAAAGGCGTCTCGGGTCTCCCGCAAATCCTGCGGCAGTTCAGCGTTCCGAATCTTCGTCAGTTCATCAGCGCGAAGGAAGACGGGCTCGTCGTACTGAGTTTTCATCACTGTGCGGCGGCGCTCGGTACCCAAACGGCGGAATGGGGATTTTGGAATTTCATCATTGTCTTCCAGGACAGTGAAGAAAGTCTGGATCATCTTCAGCTGGCTGACCACTGTATTTGACGAGGCGCGGGCTGAAGGGAGATTTTGCTTTTTGAAATCCTTGTACAAGCGTTTGTGCTTGGCAACATACTTATACTCTTCAAAGATGAAGTTACGGAAACGCATCAGGATGTCAGCCGTAAATTCTTCTGCAGTGATCTCGGAAATGCCCTCGATAATCAGAAAGCGCCGAAGCTTGGAGCCAACAACCTTTACATGCTTCTGCCGCGCTTCGCTCATGATGCCATCTCGAACGGCTTCATCCGCATATCTGTCAAACCGATCCAGGAGGGAAGACTTCTCTGTCCGGAGCTCGACGACGGGAAAAAGCAGTTTTTCCACTTCACGCTGAAGAATATCAGAGGTTATGTCATACCCATGTTGTTTCATTCCATGGTAAGCCTTGGAAATGATCTCCTTCCTCTCCTTGATTCTGTTGACCAAATCAAGATCCACGGTCGAGACTCTGGGTTTGGCTGTACCATCCACCGCCAGCTTCGGCAGTTGTTTGACATCGGCGGCAATGTCGCTCTTATAACTGAGGTCTATACCACCAGTATCGCGGAGTCTAAACGTCAGTGGAACCTCTCCATCTTTCTTTGTTGTGCGTACGCGCAGTGTAATTCGTTCCATATTCCCCTGGTTATTCGTACTTTACAAAGATACAAATCTTCGTGAGAATTGTCCCAAAATTGTCCCAAAGATTTGTCTTTGAATGATATTCCCTTGTTTACGAAAGTTTTTAGAATACATATAACTACTTAATAATCAGCGCACATTCAACAACAATAGCGTATCATTCGCAGGCAATATTTCGACCCTGTTGGAGTCACTGAAAAAGAAACGCAATTGGTTGATTTTCAACCAGTTGCGTTTCTTTTTTTGTCTCTTTTGCACTACCAATGCACCACGAACTATTTGAAGAAGTGCAATGTCGAGAGGTAATCGAATGTGTGAAAACTCTCACCCACATCTCTCCCTCCCCGCCGGGGCAGACAATCGAAGGCCAGATTATAACCGTCGATGATAAGTGAGACGGACTAAGGCTTGAGGTGCCGATGACCATTCAAGTCCGGTAGAGTTTTTTTCTATCTATGTATTACTTACGTCCTTGTGATTTGCTAACCCGTCATGGACTGAAATGGCCGGAAGGGTTGGTCGTTTTTATTATTGGTTATGTCGATGTGTAATATTACCTTATCCCAAATGAGTATTCGAGGAGGACGACAGATTAGTTAAAGATACTTTATTCGAAATAAGCGAATTTATTCCAATAGTTCGTTGACTTATATCTTTCGAGGGCTCTAGCAGGTATTCGAAGGGAAGCGTTAAAGAATGTGTTATTATGAAAACAATCTTTTGATATCTCACACGGGTACTCCATATTGGATATAACTGTTGCTATGCTGCTACAGCCCGCGAAGGCGGATCCGCCAATTTTTCTCACGGTACCTGGTATCGTTATGGAATTCAAACTGGTGCAATCCCTGAAAGCGTTAATCCCGATTTCCTCCAAGCGACTGCCCAAAGTAGCAGAGGCAAGACTGGAACATCCATTGAAAGCCGACTCACCGATTTTTCGTGCGGAGATGCTGATCGAAGTCAATTTACTGCAACGCGCGAAAGCAAGGTCTGCTATTATCGTCACGGATGATGGAATTGTAGCGGAAGTGAGGCTGCTGCAATTCCAGAACGCACCTTCTTCTATGTTCGTCACCCCGCTGGGAATATCGACGGCGCTCAAGCTGAGGCAATTACGGAAAGCATACTCCTTTATTTCCGTTACGGTATTACATATTGAAACGGAAACCAGTTTGTGGCAATCTTGAAATGCCGATTTCTCAATGCATGTCACTCCATAGGGGATGCTGACTGAGGCTAGACAGCTGCACTCGCGGAAAGCATTCATATCAATCACCTTCACAGAAGCGGGGATGTTGACGGACGTCAGGCTATTGCACTGATAAAATGCAGCCGCGCCGATGGTCTTCACGGAACTGCCAAGTGTGACGGTTTTTAGGGAGTAGCAACCACGAAAGCAATTGGTTTTAATCTCCTCAACGGAATTGCCGATGGTAGCAGAGGTCATTTTGACGCAATCCCGAAAAAGACAATCAAGTTCCGTTACAGAATTGGGTATGTCGATAGAAGTCAAGCTATTGCAGTGTTCAAATGCATTGAGTCCGATGCTTCTTACCGAGTGTCCGATGTGAACGGAAACCAAGCCAGTGCAATCTCGGAAAGCAGCGATGCCAATGGCCGTCACGGTATCCGGTATCGTGACGGAGGTCAGATTCTTACACTTGGAGAAACACCACTCCCCGATGCTGGTCACTTTCCTTGTGCGTCCCATACGAGTCACTTCTGCCGGTATCTTGATTTTCCCAGAATAAGAAAAATCACCCGGAGGACTGACCTCCAACTCAGTGCCGTCGTTAATGTACGAGTAATAGATTCTCACCCCGTCAGCATTCTCGAGAACGAAGTCATAAGCATAACCTGTCATGCACAGGAATACACCCAGAATCAATGATAATCCTTTTTTCCTATTCATTTTCTATAAAGATGAATTTATTCCAATGGTCCTTTGCCTTATAATTACCGTTCGTGTTGCGGGGGACACGAAGTATCGTGTTGTACAAGATATCGCTTGAAAAAGTATCGTAGGAAATATTGCAAGGAATAACCATATTTGAGATGATGGTTACCAGATTGTCACAGTCAATGAACGTACGCCTACCGATACCATCCAGAGAGCCAGGGAGAGTGATCGTGGAAAGGTTGCGGCACCCGCGGAATGCTTCATCCCCAATGAAGGTCACTGCATCAGGAATAGAGATGGAGGCCAAACTAGTGCAGTTGAAGAAGAATCCGACACCAATTTCTGCAATGGAACTCGGGAGGGTGACCGACACCAAGCTGGTGCAACCATAGAATACTCTCCACCCGATTTGCTTGACGGAATTGGGAATCGTAATGGAAATGAGATTGGTACAGTTAAAGAACACATTGCTGCCGAGTTCGGTCACAGAATCGGGTATGGTGATGTGGGTCAGACTCGTGCATCCGTCGAAAGCACCTCCGATATACGTCACAGAATTTGGAATAGAAACAGAGGTCAGGCGCCTGCAGTCCGTGAAAACAGATTCTTCGATTCTCGTGATGGATGCAGGCAGCGTGATGGAGGTAAGGCCCGAACAAAGGAAAACGCCAGGTTCGATGATCTTCACGGAATTGGGAATTATGATTCCAGTAAGGGAGGAACAATGACCGAAGGCCTCATCACCGATACTTGTCACAGAACTCGGGATTTCGACGGAAATCAAATCGAGACATCGATAGAACGCATATTTACCGATTCTGGTAACAGACCTTGTCCGGTTCATGAAGGTCGCTTTTTCGGGTATCGTTAATCGACCCGAATAAGAGTGATTATTTCCCGTAACCTCCAACTCGGTGCCATTGTTGATATAATTGTAATAGATGATCACTCCGTCAGCATTCGGGACAGCGATGTCATAAGCATAACCCACCAGACTGAAAAACAGTCCCATAAGCAGAAATACCATTCTTTTCATAGTTGATTTGAAAAACGACTTGAATGATCAATCAAAAAGATAATTTGCAGCCATCCATTTGTTGCTTGACAAAAATAAGAGTTATCTTTGAAAAAGGCAAATGGACAAGTTTCTCAAAGAAATCACCACTGAATACAGTGATGATCCAGTCCATGCTGATCCGAAGTCCCTTTGCCACAGAAACTTCAGAATCAACGAAATAAGCCTCTGTAGAAAGCCAGAGGCTTTTCTTCATCTTGTAGAAAAGAAAGACGCTGGATTCTACGATCAAGTGCAACGCTTTGAAGCGTGACAGTATATCTTTACTGTCATAACGATCAGAAGCCGCTCGAAAAGCGACACGGTCGGCTAGGAAAAAAGGAAGGTGACCAATAAGTCTATTAGTCACCTTCTTTCTTTTTTGTATCTTTGTATTTTGCAGATCCATCCGCACTTGTATGAAGACGAGACTCGATTCTTTCTCCGGCCGGCTGACACGGACCGTCGTCATCACCGTGTTGGTGACCATGACCATCATCTCGGTGTTCGTCTTCCTGGTCGCCGCTTCCGGCATCCTGATGTTTTCCAAGGCGCATTACTCCGACATCCTGGAGAAAGCCAACCGGGACTTGGCGCTGACCATGAGCAAGGTGGAAGTG
>JAEEGL010856504.1_pt1 | contig 13526 bp, 7 predicted proteins | sample 9134231 | NCBI WGS metagenome assembly JAEEGL01 (sample SAMN16246548, study PRJNA631951) | gut metagenome | biome: gut microbiome; feature: rumen; material: fiber-attached | host: Bos | place: Iran: Karaj | collected 2018-10
CTCGACAGTGGATGATCCGTATATACATGAAAGACTTTACGCAGTGGCTTTAGGATGTGCTGTGAGATCGAAATCTAAAGAGCATCTGGCGGGCCTGTGCCAATACATCTATTCGAAGGTGTTTGATGTGGAAGACGATGTATATCCTCATGTGTTGCTTCGGGACTATGCACGAGAGGTTATAGAATATGCTATTTCAATAGATGTAGAACTGGATGTTGATGTGAACAAGATACGGCCTCCTTATCATAGTTCTTTTGATTATAAGACTGTGCCAGACGAGGAAATAAAAGCCATATATGAGGGATGTGGTGGATATAAGGATTATCCAGGATTGTGTAGTATGCTAACCTCTATGTTTACGGAACATACGACAGTCGGCTATTCATATGGTGATTTCGGCAGATATACATTCCAAAGTGCATTAAGCAATTGGGAAATAGACGCAGAATGTCTGAGTAATTTAGCCATCAAACTCATTATCGACAAGTATGGGTATAGAGAAGAAAAGCATGGCGCATTTGACCAGAATGTAGGTTCTGGAAGAGGGCGCTCAACTGTGCCCAATGAGCGGATAGGTAAGAAATATCAGTGGTTGGTCCTGCATGAGCTGTTGGCCAGGGTAGCAGATAATTTCCCAAAATTGGAACATGTATGGAGTGACCACGTCGTAAGATATGAGGGCCCATGGGATCCTTTTGTTCGTGATATAGACCCGACAACACTTGTTCGAAGGGAAGGAAACCAGCAAAGGACAAAGTCTCGCGATGATTACTGGTGGTATGGAGGGTTGTATGATAACTGGGAGCCAGAAATGGCTGACTGGCTTAACATTAATGATGATATACCAGCTGCTGAACCGATTATAGAGGTGAAGGATTCTGAAGGGAACATTTGGTTAGCTTTGGAATGCTATCCAGAGTGGACAGAGCCCCATAGTGAAGATGATATTTACAAAAAGCTATGGTATCAGGTAAGAAGTTGTATCATTGATGAAGAAGAATTTCCTCGTATTTACGAATGGGCAACGAAACAGAACTTCGGGGGGAGATGGATGCCGGAATGTAGTGACAGGTACGAAATGTTCTATCGGGAGTATTATTGGTCGCCAGCCTATCAATATTTTGATGTAGAAGGGCTGACCAAGAAGGACATTTATGACAGGAATACGAATCGGCTCATTGGCCATGCAGAAGTAACAAGTATCGGTTATTTGTGGGAGGCGGGAGAAGACCATTCTAAAGAAGAGGCTTTCTATTGCCTTGTACCCTCGAAGCAATTATTTGACGGTATGGGGATGCGACATGGTGATAAGGAAGGCGTGTTTGTAGATGAAGAAGGTAAGGTAATCTGTTTTGATGAGGGAGCAGTTGAAGAATCGAGAAATTATCTATTAGTGAGGAAGGATGCACTGATGAATTATCTTGCCAGTCATCACAAGAGGATTATGTGGTATGTACAGGGTGAGAAAAATATCATCGGACTGCATGGTTATCAAAGTATACCAAATCTCCCCATGTGGCTTGTCATTAGCGGTACTTATACTTTGGATGATACAGGTAGAATCACAGGATGCCTAAGAACGTTTCATGAGAGATAGCAACTGTAATTTTCACTTGCCAGTTGAATTCGCGAAGAGTTTATAAAAGTTAAAAATGTTAAATCTGCATGTTTCCCTCCCTTTACAGAATCTACGTAATCACTTTTCTACCATTTTAACAGGAATCCATTGACCCACAACAAGTTGTAAGTACAAGAACTGTAGTGGTTTGATTGATGTGACTGTAGGTAAATCTGTCTCTTCAATTGGAGACTACGCATTCGATGGATGTACTGCATTATCAACACTCAATTACAATGCTGAATCTTGTGCTGATTTTAATGCACCAAATGACCGTTATAGTGAAAGGCCTCCTTTCTATAACCTGAATATATCTAACATTATTATTGGGAATAGCGTGAAAACTATTCCTGCCTATTTTGCCTACTATTTATCACAATTATCCAGTGTTTCTATAGGCAATTCCGTTTCATCAATTGGGTACAATGCTTTTGCTTATTGCTCCAAACTGTCTAATGTTACCATCCCCAATTCAGTCACATTAATAAACGATGCTGCTTTTCAAGGATGTGCAAGTATGGCTTGGGCTACTATTGGCAATTCCGTTACGTCAATTGGCAATTACGTTTTTCAGAACTGCTCAAGTATGACTCGGGCTACAATAGGCAGTTCCGTCAAATCAATTGGTTATTGTGCTTTTTATTACTGTTCCAAACTATCTAATATCACCATCCCCAATTCTGTTATTTCCATTGGTGAGAGTGCGTTTTACGGTTGCACGAGTATGACCAGTGCTACAATTGGCAATTCAGTGAGTTCCATAGAAAGGTCCACATTCTATGGCTGTACTGCCTTGAAGAGAGTCATCATTGGTAACTCGGTCAATTCGATGAAAGACAATGTTTTCATGGAGTGTAAAAACCTGACTCAAGTTATCTGTAAAGCGAATATGCCGCCTAAATATGAGCCATACTATGACGGTACTCACCTTTTTGAAGATATCGTGTATCAGAATGCTATTCTCTATGTGCCCGACTTGACATATAACTATTACACCCAAACGGAGCCGTGGAAGAATTTTATGGAAATCAAGACGGAATCCTATAGCGACGATGGCATCTCGTTCGCCACTTCAATCTATCCGACAAGTATCAGGATGGAGGCTGTCGATATCACTGGCACACAACAGGCAAACGCCTACTTTACCTTTGAGGGCACTAACTATAACCCGCTCGTGGTTACCGGTCTCGAACCGACTAACATCTATAGCGGAACCTATACGCTGAAGACCGCCAATGGGACTACAGTGACTCCTTTCAAGTTTTATACGTCTGAACTGAATATGGTGCCCGAGGGCGCAAAGATGTTGACCGAGACTACCGCCTTGCTAAAGGCAGAGACCAATATGGCGGACGAGGAGACGATCTGCGGCTTTGACTGGCGTCGCCTTGAAGGCCCTGATGATTATTTGGGTACAAGGGTTTACTGCCCTGTCTATGACGGCACAATGGCAGGCACGCTCAAAAACCTTGCTAAAGACACCTTCTACAAGTATCGTCCGTTCTACAAATCCAAAGCTAACAATGTCTATTACGGCGATTGGGTAACGTTCTATACTGGTGACGTTGGCGTGGAGTTTGACCCCGTGGTTTACACCTATAGTTCACCTGAGGTGACCCAGAACAGTGCAATTCTGCAGGGTGTGGCACTGCGTGGCTCGGACGAGATTACCGAGCAGGGCTTTGAGTATTGGAGGAAGAATGGTAATGTAAACAAGGTGACGGCTACAGGTGAGCGCATGAGTGCGACAGTCACCGGCTTGCAGCCTGGAACGTCCTACATCTTCCGTGCTTACGTCAAGGCGGGTGGCAAGACTTCCTATGGCGCCAATGTGGATTTTGTCACTGTTGCAGGTGGACTTGACGTGAATGCTGACGGCGTGGTGAATATCGCTGATATCAATGTAATCATCAACTACATCCTGTCGGGCAATCAGAGCAGCATGGGTGACGTGAACGGCGACGGTGTGGTCAACATCGGCGACGTGAACCTCATCATCAATGAGATCCTGAGCCATTAATTCTGGCTGTAAGAAAGGTATAAGACAAGAGGGGAGAGTGATTCATATTACGCTCCTCTCTTTTGATTTACAGCCGCGCAATAAGTAAAATTCGCGTAATTAGCATTAGCCCCGCAGGGGTTGGGCCAACAGCTATATCATCGCCAATAGTTGTTTTAAGTTTGTGAGTTGTATTCTTTTAATCTGAGTTGTATTCATTCTAAAAAGCCCTATGTTTGACTTTTGACGGTGCAAACATAGGGCTTGTGTTACTGAATAGTCTGATGGCTGGCTATTTGCCCAGAATGATGTCGGTGATGCCGGTGACGTCGCTGATGCTGATTTGGCCGTCATGGTCAACATCGGCAACTTCCATGTCAATCACGCCCTGCTTGCCACCCAGGATGTAGTCGATGATGATAATCACGTCGCTGATGCCCACCATGCCGTCATGGTCAACGTCGCCCAGGAGAACCTCAATGATTTCGTCAGTGAGGGTCACGTGCTGGATGTTGGACCAGACGCTCTCGCTTCCGTCGGTATAGATGGCCTTGACGTAGTACTCAAAAGTTCCTTCTGCAAGGTTGTGAACCGTATAGCAGGTGTCGGTGATGCCGCTCACGTTGCGCCAGGTGGAGTCACCCTCCTCAATGACGGCGCGGCGCGGAGGCGTAAGGGTGAGGTCTCCGTTATAGATGTCAACGCTATAGACATAGAAGCGCTTCTTGACAGCAGTCATTGAGAGCTTGACATTGTTGGCGTCACAGCCCCTGAGCACGACGGTGTATTCGGCTTGGGTGTCGGTTAACGAGACCGTCTCACTGACGTCGCCACACGACACGATGACCGAGCTGCCGTCGCTGACGCTGTTGCTGGAAATCCAGTTCTTGGCATTGAACACTACAGTGACAGTGTTGTCAAGTTCCAGTTCGGGGCTGATAAGATAGCCCACGACAGAGGTGGTACCGACTTTCAGGCTCTGGTTTGCTGCAGGATAGAGTTTATAGCCCGTCCAGCCGGGATTGTCGGTGTAGTTGTCCAACTGTCCCGAGATGTCCCTACTACCATCCTCGGTGGCGTTGACATTGGAGAAATTCTCGCTCATCAGCAATGTGGCTGTCTCATCGGCGCTGGCAATGCGGTTCACCTTGAGGGTGTAGCTCGACACGTCGCCGCCATTGGTCCAATCGGCACGGAACGAGTTGCCGCTCACTGCTGTCAGGTCAACATCCATCATCACCGGCACAATCTTGACGATTGTGTCTTCGGGGATATCCTGTCCCGTCCATGCGGTATTCTGCTTAGTGCCCCAGATGTATTCGGCCAGCTCGGGGTGGTCAACAAAGGGGTTGCGGTTGCCTTGCTGGTCATATACTGCCTCGTTGCGGGCGATTTCCTTCGCGCTCACGGGGTCGGCGCGGTGCCACTCCATGAGCATATTAATTGACCAGCTCGAGAATGCCTTGTAATTGTTGGCGCTATAATCCAGCTGTCCACTGCCGGGCCAGTTACCCACATCACTCTTGTAACAGGTCACCATATAGAAGTAGATGCGTGCAAAGTCGCCCTTGTACTCATCGTCGGGCTCAAACACTTTTTCGGTGTAGCCGTTATAGGTGCTGGAGCCCAATTTGCCCTTCATGGTTACTCCCAACTCGTCATTGGTGTAAGTGACGGCGTCGTAACCATTGCATACGCCATAAGGGTAATTGCTGCGGCGCTGGTTCACAAAGCCGTCGGTGGGAATGAGCATGGTCAGGTCAGTGTACATCGGGTCCACCTCGCCGCCAAACCAGCTCTTGGGGAACGAATGCTCGCGGTTGATGCCCTGTCCCACGTAGGATGCCGCTGACACATGATAGGAATCGTGGTTGTACTTGCAGGTGGAGTACATGTCGATGTAGTAGCCGTCGCTGCCCAAGTCGGTGTAGTCGTAGGCTGTCCACATGTAGTTGTAGCTCAACTTGGTGTGCGTGTAGATGATGCCCTCGAGAGCCGTCATCAGTCCCTCGTCATGCTTGCCCACAGCATTGGTGTAAAAGCCGTCGGGGATGTCGGCCCAAGCAGTCATCCCAATAAGCGCACTCAATAATAATGTCGTAATCTTCTTCATTTATTTATCGTGTTAAATGGTTAAGAAAGTCATAAATCGTGTCAAAAAGGTGCCTGAAAGACTCTTCATCGGCCAGCGTCTGGCGAAATTCCTCCAGTCGGCGGGCATTGTCGCCATAGGGAATCCATAGCTTGAGGTAGCCTCCGTAGTCATATTTCTCGCGCATGTGCTCTTTCAAGCGGCGGTACTGGCCTTCTCGGTCCAGCCCCGGTTCATGCTTCATGCCGTATTGCAGGGCACGGCGCACGATGGTTTCACCATCGATGATGCGGTCGGCCTCGGCGACGATGCGTCCATAGATGGTGCGGGGCTCGTGGTCGCTTGAGGCACGGTGGTCCTCGGCAGCGTCGGCGATAGTGTTGATTTCTTCTTCACTGAACCACTGGCGCAGCCGATTATCCTCGCGAACGATGCGGGCACTGTCGGTGTGGTGATGCTCACGCCCATTCACCAACCCCAGGTCATGGTAAGCCGCTGCCAACAGTAGCAGGCAGCAATCGACCTCGGGGTAATGCTCGGCGAGGCTCAAAGCCTGTGAGATGACCGTCTGTACATGATCCCTGCCATGCCCAGCGTCAAAACCGTCGTATCGCGGCACAATCTCCCGCTCCACAAACGCCCGTATCTCCTCAATCTCCCTCATCGTATAAAATCCCTAAAACCTAACGCCTAAAGCCTAACGCCTAAAGCCTAAAACCTAAAACCTAATCCACCTTATGCAAATCGTGGCCCATGCGCGTCTTCTTGGTGTGCATGTAGAACTCGTTGTAGCGGTTAGGCGTCACCTCGATGGGCACGTTCTCAACCACTTCCAGGCCGTAGCTCTCCAGTCCCACACGCTTGACGGGGTTGTTGGTCATCAGGCGCATTTTGGTGATGCCCAGGATGCGCAGGATATTGGCACCCACGCCATAGTCGCGCTCGTCGGGCTTGAAACCCAGATGGACGTTGGCGTCAACAGTGTCCATGCCGCCTTCCTGCAGCTTGTAGGCCTTGATTTTGTTCATCAGGCCGATGCCGCGACCTTCCTGATTCATGTACACCACGACGCCCTTGCCTTCCTTCTCAATCATCTGCATCGCCATGTGCAGCTGCTCGCCGCACTCGCAACGCATCGAGCCGAAGATGTCGCCCGTGGCGCAGGATGAATGCACGCGCACCAGGACGGGCTCATCGGCTTTCCATTCACCCTTGATGAGTGCGATATGCTCCAGGCCGTTATTGATTTGCCTGAAGGGGATGAGTTTGAAGTGGCCGTACTGCGTCGGCAGGTCCACCTCGTCGCCCACCTCGACAACCTTCTCGGTGCGCAGGCGGTAAGCAATCAGGTCCTTGATGGTGATGATGGGCATATTGAATTTCTCGGCCACCTTCACGAGCTGCGGCAGTCGGGCCATCGTGCCATCAGGGTTGATGATCTCGATAAGCGCGGCGGCAGGGTAGAGGCCTGCAATGCGCATCAGGTCGATAGAGGCCTCGGTGTGGCCGGCACGTTTGAGCACGCCCTTATCGACGGCACGCAGCGGATTGATGTGGCCAGGACGTCCAAAGTCTTGTGGCTTGCTATGGGGATTGGCAAGCGCACGGATGGTCATCGCGCGGTCATGCATCGACACGCCAGTCGTGCATCCGTCAAGCAGGTCCACCGTCACGGTGAACGGAGTGCCCAGCATCGAGGTGTTGTCATCCACCTGCATATTCAGATCCAGCTCATGGCAGCGCTCGGTGGTGATGGGTGCGCACAGCACGCCACGACCTTCACGCAGCATGAAGTTGACTTTCTCCTCAGTGATTTTCTCGGCGGCGATGATAAAGTCGCCCTCGTTCTCACGGTCCTCATCGTCAACGACGATGACAAATTCGCCGCGGCGCAACTGCTCCACGGCCTCGTCAATGGTATTCAGTTTAATTTCGTCCATTTTATTCTATAGTTGTCAATTTTCATTTCAAAACCCTAACACCTAACACCTAAACCCTAACACCTAAACCCTAACGCCTAAAGCCTAAAACCTAAAACCTAAACCCTAACGCCTACTTATACTCCATCTCACGGCTGTACTCGCCGTTGAAGATAGCCACAAGCTGGTCACAGGTCTTGATGGTCTGGCTGATGTCACGTTTCAGGTTCTTCTGATGCCTCAACCCGATGAGCCACAGCGGCAGGCCGATGGGGAACAAGGCAGCCATGATTGAGCCCAGTGTCTTGTTGCCAACTGGCTGATAGGTGAGCAGCTGGCGGATGATGGGATAGTCCATCGCCTTGTTGAGTATCATCTGGTCACGGGAGTTGGAGAGATAATCCACCACGCTGTCGGCTTCTTCGGCAAGGGCCTTAATTGAGGGTTTGTCATAGCCCTCCTGCCAATAGGCAAGGTAGGCCTGCCTGCCTGGATAGCGGTCCAGGAACTGCTGGCACGATGCTTTGAGGGCCTCGATTCGCTCCAGGGCCACATCGGGAACCACCTCGTTGATGATGACTTCCTTGGCCTCGAGTTTGCGCGTTTGGTGCAGGCCCGTGAAGCGTCGCAGGAAATTGATCCACACGTCGGGGTTGAAGACCGCCGAATCGTTGACCGCCTTGCGGGTGAGAAACACGCCCAATGGCAGGAGCACGGCCGAACTGAGCCACACTCCTTGCCACACCTCCCAACGGCCGTCACGCGCAAGCTTGTAACCCATATTGTCGATAATATAATAGACAATGAACAGGAGGACCGAGATGACGATGGGCATGCCGAAGCCACCCTTGCGGATAATGGCTCCCAACGGCGCGCCGATGAAGAAGAAGATGAGGCACGCCAGCGAGAGGGTGAACTTCTTCATCATCTCAATCTGGTGACGGCGGATGATATAGTTGTCATCATTGATGTTGTATCCCTGGAACTGCAGATCCTGCATGGCGGTTGTCGTTTGGGAAATGGCGTTGCTCAGAATCTGCTGTTGCTCGATAGCCGACGACTCCTTGAAGAGTTTGTCCAGGTCAAGCTTCTTGTCGGTCTTGACCTCGGGCACAGGAACAGTGGTTGACTTGCCATCCTTATGCACGTAGCGCTCTGAGGGCACGCCGCACACGGGCTGTGACCGCAGCCGTGCCAGCACCAAGGTAGCGGCCGAATCCACCCTGAGGCGAACCGAATCGATGGTTTGCCGCAACTCGGTGATGTTCTTGCCCACATATTGTGAACGCATCGTCTCATCGTCCATGCGGGTGAAGTTGGCGTCGTAGGGGATGAGGATTTCCTTGTCGTGGAAGGTCTCGCGGCGGTACAGGTTATTGCCCATGCCGTTCACGCCGGCACCGTTCTTCATTTCCTCATACCATGACCCCTTGAACAGGGTGAGCACCAAGTGTCGCTTGTCCTCGGTCATGCTCAGGCGCCCCGAGTCGGCAGCGACGATGCGCGGCGACATGGTACCGTTAGACACGTCATAGATGAGCAGCCCGTAGAGCTTGTCATGCTCTTTGTCATTCTTCTTGACAAAGATGTTGTAGCCAGGAATCTGGCTATAGACGGCCCCTTCAGGGATGTCCAGGGTGGGGGAGGTCTGGCGCATCGAGAACAGCAGGGTCCACATCTTGACCTGGGACTGCGGCAGGACGTTGTTCTGGAAGAAGAAGGCTCCGATGGCCACCACCGCCATCAGGATGGCCAATGGCTTCATGATGGTCGTCAACGAGATGCCCGACGACTTGAGCGCCGTCAACTCGATGTGCTCGCCCAGGTCGCCAAAGGTCATCAGCGCTGCCAGCAGGATGCTCAGCGGCAATGCTAGAGGCACCATCGACAATGCGGCATAGAAGAATAGCTCGGCTATCACGTCGATGCTCAATCCCTTGCCGACAAGTTCATCGATATATCGCCACAGGAATTGCATAATCACGATGAAGAGGCAGATGCAGAAGGTCATCAGGAACCTCGGCAAGAACCTCGACAGCATGAACGTATATAGCCTTTTTATCTTCAACATGAGAGTTCTAAAGCGTTTTACGGCTGCAAAGGTAGTAAAAAAACAAAATGCTCACGTCGGTACACTGTTTTTTTAGTACCTTTGCACCCTTGTGGGTATGACGATACGACATATTCTGTGCCTTTTAGTGACGCTGATAGCGGCGCTCACGGCAGTCGGGCAGCAGCAGGCAATCACCCAGATTACCGGCCTGGTGCGTGACTCGGTGAGCGGCGAGGGGGTGCCCTACGCCTCGGTCACGCTCGTGGGTACCAACGAGGGAACGCTGGCCAACGACAAGGGCGGTTTTACCATCAACACCCGCGCCCGCTTCTCTAAACTGCGCATCACGGCCATGGGTTATTCCCCCAAGGAGATACCCGTCAAGACGGGGCAGGGGAGTGTCGTACTCGTTGACCTGGTGGCCTCGGGCGTGAAACTGAACGAGGTGGTCGTGCGTCGTGGCAAGGAGAAGTACAGCAAGAAGAATAACCCTGCCGTTGACTTAATAAAGGAGTTGCGCGCGCGACGCGACGATAATGACCCGCGTCAGCACCCTCACTATGGCTACTACCAGTATGAGCGCATGATGCTGGGCTTTGGCGACCTTGACGGCCTCCTCAAGAAGCCCGAGGAACAGCGGTGGATTGACGAGTATGCCGACACGTCGCTGCTTACGGGCAAACGCGTCCTGCCTGTCTCCATCAAGGAGACCGTTGCCCGTGACTATTTCAGTCATAACCCCGACGCCCATCACCAGGTGGTCCTCGGCGTCAAGAATGCGGGAATTGACGAGGGCATCGACCAGGAGAACGTCAAGAAGGTTCTCAGCGACTTCATGGGCGAGGTGGACATCTTCCAAAACGACGTGACGCTGCTCTCCAACCGTTTTGTCAGTCCCCTGTCACGCATCGCGGTGGATTTCTACAAGTTCTACCTCAACGACACGGTCGTGATTGATGGTGAGCGGTGCGCGGTGCTCAGTTTTGTGCCTTTTACACCCCAGACCTTCGGTTTCCTGGGACGCCTCTACGTGTCGCTTGAGGATAGCACGCGGTTTATCAAGCGGGTGACGATGGGTGTGCCCTACGACATCAACCTCAATTATGTGGAGCGCATGAGCATCGAGCAGGACTTTGAACGCGCTTCTAACGGTTCCCGCCTCAAGATGCGTGACAACGTGGAAATCAGCCTGAAAATCATGCCTGGGGTGCCTCCGCTGTTCGCCCGTCGGGAGACCACCTACCGTAACCATAATTTTGAAAGGCCCGAGGGCGGCATTTTCTCCGGTAAGCAGGAACAGACCGTCGATAACAATGCATCATTCATGCCCGACGAGTTCTGGCGGGAATACCGTCCCGCCGACATCCGCACAACCACTGCGTCGATGCGTAGCCTGATGCAGCGGCTGCGTGGCTCCAAGCTCTTCTATTGGGCCGAACAGGTGATCCTGGTCTTGGTCAATGGCTATATCCCCACCGCCAAGGAGAGCAAGTTTGACATCGGTCCGGTAAACAGCATTCTCAGCGGCAACTCGCTTGAGGGCTTAAGGCTGCGGCTTGGCGGGGTGACCACCGTCAACCTCAACCGCCATTGGTTTGCTCGAGGTTATGTGGCCTACGGTTTCCGTGACAAGAAATTCAAATATATGGGGTCGCTGGAGTATTCATTCGATGCCAAGAAAGTGCTTGACCAGGAGTTTCCCATCCATAGCCTGCGCCTCACTCACCGTTATGACGTGAACCAGCTGGGACAGCATAGCCTCAATGCTAACCCGGACAATGTGTTCCTCACACTGCGCCGTCACAAGGACGTGAGATTGCAATACCTGCGCACCACACGCCTCGAGTACCGCCGCGAGTGGTACAACCATTTTTCTATCTCACTCGGTATCGAGCACAACATCCACGAGGCGACACGCTACGTCCCCTTCATCCCCGTTGCCTCACCCGTTGAGACGCAAAGTCTTGCGACTTATTGCCGCCGTTACACCCAGGCCGGCTTTACCGCCCAGTTGCGTTTTGCCCCAGGCGAAACCTTCTACCAGGCTCGCTCGGTGCGCATCCCCATCAATATGGACGCTCCCATCATTACCCTGAACCAGACCTATATGCCTAAGGGCTTTATGGGCAGCCGCTATGAGGTGAACAAGACGGCCTTGAGCGTGCTGAAGCGCTTCTGGTTCTCTGCCTTCGGTTATGCCGATGTCACCCTGCGTGGAGAAAAGGTGTGGAGCCAGGTCGCATATCCCGACTTGATTATTCCAGATGTGAACCTGAGCTACACCATTCAGCCAGAGGGTTACACACTGATGAAGCCCATGGAATTTATCAACGACAAGGCTTTATCGTGGGAGGTGATTTATTGGGGCAATGGTGTGTTGTTCAATCGTTTGCCCTTGATCAAAAAGTTGCGTCTGCGCGAAGTCTTCACCTTGCGTGGCCTGTGGGGTAGCCTCAGCGACAAGAACAACCCCTCGCTCAACTCCAATCCCTCATCACTCAGCGACGACAAGGCCGTTCTTTTCCATTTTCCCACTGATGTCCTGTGCCAGCCCATGGGCAAGAAGCCCTACATGGAGGCCGGGGTGGGTATCGACAACATCTTGACCGTCCTGCGTGTCGATTACGTCTGGCGCATCAATTACCGTGAGCATGCCGGCAGCGACCGCCACGGCATCCGCGTATCGCTCCACTTCAACTTCTAAGCCCACTGAACTCCACGCAAAGGCGCGAAAAATAATTCTATCCGCACCCATGAGAAACTGTGGTGCTGATGCCCTCAGAAAAATCAGATCAATCTGTAGTTCAAAGTTGGGAAGTGCACTTCTTGTGTTCTTTTTAGTGGCGTTTCTTGTCGTTTGCATCCTTGTTTTAATGTCCCAAATGACTCAAGTTATTATTAAATAATAATAATCTTGGGTTGGTTGTTTGAATTATTGGTGAAATAGTAGTACCTTTGCGGGCTGAAATCAAAGCATACGCGTTTAGCGTCAACAAAATTGATTTATTTTTTAAGGTTACTATATAATTTTCTAAAAAATGGCAGAAACAAAGAAATTGTTCGACCAATTCGCGCCTGTCACTCCTGAGGAGTGGCGTGCCAAGGCCGAGGTTGACCTCAAAGGGGCCGACTTTGAAAAGAAAATGGTTTGGCGGACAAATGAGGGTTTCAATGCTCAGCCGCTCTATCGCAGCGTGGACATTGCTGACCTGAAACAGACCAAATCACTCCCCGGTGAGTTCCCCTATGTTCGCGGAACCCGTCACAACAACGATTGGAAGGTGCGCCAGAACATCGACGTTGACGATGTCGTGGCCGCCAATGCCAAGGCGATTGAGGTGCTCAGCAAGGGCATCAACTCGATTGGCTTCCACATGCACAATAGTGATGTGGACCTGAGGGCGCTCTTGAAGGACATCTACCTTCCCGCCTGTGAAATCAACATCCAGTGCTGCCCCAAGTGTGCGATTAAGTATGCCAAGGAACTCGTTGATCTCTGCAAGGAGAACGGCTGCGTGGATACTTTCGTCGGCAGCATCGCTTTCAACCCGTTCAAGCGCACCTTTAAGCATGGTGAGCCCTTCCCTGGCGACATCGTTGCCATGGCAACCGAGCTGATGAATGCCGTGAAGCCCGTCGCTCACCTGCGCGTGCTCAGCGTTGACTCGCTGGCACTGAACAATGCCGGTGCCTACATCTACCAGGAGCTGGGTTACGCTCTGGCATGGGGTGCCGAGTGGATGGCCATGCTGACCGAGGCAGGTTTCACCGCCGATGAGGTGGCCAACCGCATCAAGTTCAACATGGGCGTTTCGACCGTTTACTTCATGGAGATTGCCAAG
>JAEEGL010971948.1_pt1 | contig 13526 bp, 9 predicted proteins | sample 9134231 | NCBI WGS metagenome assembly JAEEGL01 (sample SAMN16246548, study PRJNA631951) | gut metagenome | biome: gut microbiome; feature: rumen; material: fiber-attached | host: Bos | place: Iran: Karaj | collected 2018-10
AATTATAGAAAATGTCTTTATAGACTTATTCTTTAAAATCAATACTCCCCACCAACTTTTCTTTAGTCTGAATATTTGGATGCTGCCTTAAGCCTTGAAAGAGCTCTTGCCATACCGGCCTGAGATTTCTTGAATTCCTTGATGGACTGTTTCTCCTTAAGATGCTCCATAGCGTAGACATAAGCGTCCTGCGCCCTTTTCTTGTCAATTTCCCCTGGTCTTTCCGCTGTATTGACCAGCACAATACACTTATTGTCACTAGTATACTGCACGGACCCGATACTAACAACACCTACCTGCCACTCGTTATCAGGTTTTTTGATCTTTATTATGCCATCATATATGGCATAGATCATTTCCTCATGGCCAAAGAGAATGGCCAGTTCACCGTCATGACAGGGCAGAATGATCTCTCTTGCAGGTCCGTCATAGAATATTCCGTTTACCGAAATGACCTTCAGATCAAAGGTCTTAGCATTTTCACTCATATATCAGGCCTCTATCTGCTTAGCCTTCTCCACTACTTCATCTATAGTTCCCACATTAAAGAAAGCTGCCTCGGGATAGTGATCCATTTCTCCGCCAATGATTGCCATAAAGCCCTTAATGGTCTCTGAAAGCGGCACATATTTTCCCTTGATTCCAGTAAACTGTTCCGCGACATGGAAAGGCTGGGAAAGGAATCTCTGAATCTTACGGGCTCTGTGGACGGTGGCCTTATCCTCCTCCGAGAGCTCCTCCATACCAAGGATTGCAATGATATCCTGAAGCTCCTTGTACTTCTGAAGGATCTCCTGAACCTTCATTGCGGTCCAATAATGAGCCTTACCAACGACAGTCTCCTCCAGTATACGGCTTGAAGATTCAAGCGGATCAACCGCCGGGTAAATACCCTGCTCAACAATCTTACGTGAAAGAACCGTTGTGGCATCCAGATGTGCAAAGGTTGTGGCTGGCGCCGGGTCAGTCAGGTCATCCGCAGGCACATAAACCGCCTGTACAGAGGTGATTGATCCGTATCTGGTGGATGTAATTCTCTCCTGCAGTGATCCCAGGTCAGTTGCAAGGGTTGGCTGATAACCTACAGCTGAAGGCATTCTGCCTAGAAGTGATGAAACCTCTGAGCCCGCCTGTACAAATCTGAAAATATTATCGATAAACAAAAGCACGTCTTTCTGCTCAACATCTCTGAAGTACTCAGCCATGGTAAGTCCGGTCTCCGCAACGCGCATACGAGCTCCCGGAGGCTCATTCATCTGGCCGAATACCAGCGCAGTTTTATCTATAACTCCTGACTGTGTCATCTCTGTCCAGAGGTCATTTCCCTCTCTGGATCTCTCTCCTACACCGGTAAATATTGAATATCCGCCGTGCTCGGTTGCAATATTCTGTATGAGTTCCTGTATAAGAACGGTCTTTCCTACGCCCGCTCCTCCAAAAAGTCCTATTTTACCGCCCTTGGCATAGGGTGCAAGAAGATCTATAACCTTGATTCCGGTCTCCAGTATCTCCACAACAGGGCTCTGGTCCACAAGCTTTGGAGGCTCTCTGTGGATCGACCACTTCTGTGTGGTATCAACTTCACCCTTTCTGTCTATTGGATCCCCAAACACATTAAATAGTCGTCCAAGCACATTTTCTCCCACGGGAACACTTATGGTTCCTCCCATGGAGACTACTTCCATATCCTTGGCAAGTCCCTCACTTGGGGAAAGCATGATGCATCTGACACAGTCTCCGCCAATATGCTGGGATACCTCCATAACTCTCTTTTCCTCACCCACCATAATGCTCATGGCATCGCCAATGTAAGGAAGGTCCGAGTCAGTAAATTGTACGTCCACTACAGGCCCCATGACCTGTATAATCTTACCTTTGTTCAAAGCTGTTTCCTCATTTTGCCTTTTTTTGCCCTGGCATCTTTGCTTCTCTTTAGTGCCTTAGCTCCGCTGACAACCTCTGTGATCTCCTGAGTTATCATTGCCTGTCTCTGTCGATTGTATTTCTTTTTCAGATCAGTGATCATCTTCTCGGCATTCTTTCCCGCCGAGTCCATCGCCATCATTCTTGAATGTTGAACGCTGCAGAAGGATTCCACAAGCGCGCCGTAAATATAACCTGTAATGTAGTTTGGAACAATGTTGTCAAGAACAGCCGAGGGGGACGGCTCCATCAAAAATTCTTCTATCATGGTCCCTTTAATGGATTCGTTCTCCTGATGCATCCTGGTAAGGAAATCCAGAGGAAGAAGCTTTTCAAACCTTGCTTCACATACCGTTCCCTTCATAGTGGTATACACGATATAGAACTCATCAATCTTGCGATTGAAATAGTAATCCAGTATCTCTGCAGAAATCTTACGGGCTCTGTGAAGAGACGGGTTCTGTGATGTAAAAAGAAAAAACTCCTCAATGTCCATGTTCTGGGAAGCAAAATGATATCTTCCCACCTCACCTATAACAAAGAGTTTGTAGTTACCCTCATCTTTTTCAATCTTTTCCTGTGCAAGACGCAGGACGTTATGATTGTAAGCACCGGCAAGACCCTTGTCATCAGTAAAGATAACGTATCCTCTTCTGAGCTTTTCTTTTGGTATATCCTCTCTTGTCTCCAAAAAGATATTTCTGGTTCCCTCAGGAAGGTTCTTAACAACTCTCTCCATCAAATCCTTGGTGGCAAAAAAGAACGGCTCGGTATCCACCAACATCTTCTTGGCTTTTCTAAGCTTGGTGGATGAGATGAGATACATTGCGTTTGTAATTTTTCTCGTGTCGTTGACACTCTCGATCCTCTCACGGATCTCCTTGATATTTGCCAAATTACTGAACCTCTATCTCTTCATTGAACTCATCTATGAGCTCAAGTATCCTTCGTTTTAAACTCTCAGAAAGATCGTTTGTCTTCTTTAGTTCATCGCATACATCTGAGTGTTGGTGGTTAAAATATGTTATGAGCTTCTGTTTATACTCATTGACCTTTTTAACCTCAACATGATCTATCCTGCCTGCGCCGGCTGCGATAAGTATTATGACCATTTCATGCATTTCCAGCGGATGCTCCAAAGGCTGTTTTAGGAGCTCCATCAGAATACTTCCGTGGTTGAGCTGCTTCTTGGTAACCTCATCCAGATCAGAAGAAAACTGTGTAAATACAGCCATCTCTCTGTACTGGGCCAGATCAACCCTTATGCTTCCGGTGGCTTTTTTCATCGCCTTGGTCTGAGCGGCACTACCTACTCTGGATACTGAAAGTCCAACATTTACAGCCGGTCTCATACCTGAGAAGAACAGATCACTTTCCAGGAATATCTGCCCGTCTGTGATTGAAATTACATTTGTTGGAATATATGCCGATACGTCTCCCGCCTGGGTCTCGATAATTGGAAGCGCTGTAATTGATCCGCCTCCAAGGTCAGAGGATAGCTTGCTGGATCTCTCCAGAAGCCTTGAGTGCAGGTAAAAGACATCTCCCGGATAAGCCTCACGTCCCGGCGGTCTCTCCAAAAGAAGTGATAATGCTCTGTATGCCACTGCGTGCTTGGAAAGATCGTCATATACCATCAGCACATCTTTTCCCTGATACATGAAATATTCTGCAAGAGCCGTTCCTGAATAGGGTGCGATATACTGAAGTGGCGCAGAATCAGAAGCTGTGGAGCTGACGACGATTGTATAGCCCATAGCTTTATTCTTTTTAAGGGTAGTTATGATCTTGGCAACGGTAGATGCTTTCTGACCTATAGCGACATAGATACAGATCACGCCTTTGCCCCTCTGATTGATAATGGTATCTATAGCGATTGAAGTCTTACCGGTCTGCCTGTCGCCAATTATAAGCTCACGCTGACCACGTCCTATAGGAAACATGGTATCAATTGATAGAATACCTGTAGCCATAGGCTCATTAACAGACTGTCTGTCGATGATTCCCGGTGATCTCTCTTCAACGGGGCGATAAGCTGTTTCCCTGATCTCACCCTTTCCGTCAATAGGCGCTCCAAGGGCGTCTATTACACGGCCGATAAAGGCTTCACCAACAGGAACTCCGGCTTCTTTATAGGTTCTGACTGCTCTTCCGCCCTGTCTGATTCCTCTGTCGTCACCAAAAAGGATACACCCGATATGATCATCTCTGATATCCTGGGCCATACCCTTAGTTCCGTCTTCAAATTCAATTATTTCGCCGTAGAAAGCATGGTCAATACCCCTTACATTGGCAATGCCATCACCAACCCATTCTACGGTTCCAACCTCCCTGCCCTGGATAGATAGTTCAAAGTTGTCTACCTTCTCCTTAAGCATACTGATGATATCCCGGGAATTAATGCTGCCAAGTTCTGAGCGCAGCTGTTTTGCTCTTCCCTTATCACTCCAGTCATACTCGTAATTGCCGCAGGAAACAATAAAGCCTCCGCCAACCTCGGGATCCTCTATGGTTTCAAGGTCTATTTCAGCACCGTCAAATCTCTTTTTCAGAATGCCCTTGATGCTCTCAAGCTGCTCAGGGCTCGGCGCTGTAGAGGCATAGCGAAGATTTGCCACTAATCTGTTATCCATTATTCGCTCCAGCCTCTTTTATAAACTTGTCATAGAGTTCACTGTCTTCGGAAGCACTGTGTTTTGTAGCTGCAATCTTAGAAGCCGCATCGATGACCATATCTTTGAGTTCATCTGCGCACTCCTGCCTTGTCTTTTCTGCTTCAACTCTGGCATTATGCCTGGCTTCTCTTACAATCCTGTCGCCGGTCTTCCTGGCATCCATAACTATCTTTTCATATTCCTCATAGCCAAGCTTTTTGATATCGGAAAGGATCTGTTCCTTCTCCTCATCTGCCATTTCAATCTTCTTTTCATATTCCTTTTTGGTGGCTGTTGCCTTTGCCATTGCCTGATCTGCAGCGGCAGTTGCGCTGTCCACCTCTTCCTGTCTGGTCTTTATGATCTCATCGATCTTTCCAAACAGAAATTTCTTCACAAAGAAAAGAAGAATAAGCAGATTAACTATTGTACAGATAATATTTACAATACTTATGCTAAGCACTTGTTATCCCCTTTACTTCTGAATCAGGTTTATGAGAAAAGAATGATCATGATTGCCACAACGAAACCATAGATCGCTGTAGCCTCTGCCAAAGCACAGCCCAGGATAAGAAGTCTCATGATCTTACCATCTGCTTCGGGCTGTCTTGCCACTGCATCAGTTGCCTTTGCTGTCGCAAGGCTGATACCGATACCTGCGCCAATTCCTGTAAATGCTGCTATAGCTGCTCCAATAGCTGTTAAACTCATTTCCTAATCCTCCTTTATTCAACTGCTTCCTTAATGTACAACGATGTCAAGAACACAAATACGTAGGCCTGTATACAGCCATCGAAAATATCAAAGTAAACACTCAGCGCCGCCGGTAGAATAACCGGAACCACATGCTTTATCAGTTCCATGATAACCGTGGCTCCCAGAATGTTACCAAATAGTCGCATACACAGCGAGAGTGGTCGGATGAACAATTCAAGAACATTCATAAAGGTGATGGCGACCATTGGCTGTGTAAAGCTCTTTAGCCACCCAACAGGCCCCTTCCTTATGATTCCGGCCAGCTCAACGGTGATGATGCTCATCAGCGAAAGAGCTATGGTCACATTCAGATCCATTGTCGGAGGCGTCAGTCCTACAAGTCCCACCATATTACAGCATGCAATGTATATCAGTACGGTGACTATATATGGACAATACCCTGCAGCCTCTTCTCCAAGCAGTCCCATGGCAAGATTTCTCAGCCATAGGACAATGGATTCAAGCGCCGCCTGAGATCTCGATATATTATGTACTTTAAGATTATGAGTTAATACCAGGATAAGGATTATAAGGAAAAGCAAAACTATCCATGACACGACTACGGATTTATATATGTCAAAAAATCCATTGCCTAAGGGGATATGAATTAAGGTCTTATCCTCCATTAACAGTTCATTGAGCATTTCTTTCATAGGACTTCTCCCTAATAAAAAAACTTACTGAACTTATTCTTTATTCTTTTCGCTATTATTCTTATTGTTTTTATTTTTATTCTTTTTATATTTCTTTTTCTTGTATTCCTTTGTATCGAATACTTTTCTTTCAGGAATTTCCTCGCCGCGTTCTTTTGCCAGCTCCTCTGCATAGTCATTTACTTCTTCGGTAAATGACTCAAGCTCTTCAAGCTCTTTTGCTTCTGCAGCGGTTATATTTATTCTTTCAACCAGCTTTGATTCTATTTTATCAGTATCATCGAAGAAAATCTGTTCCTTGTTCTCAAGTCTGTCGGAAACCCTCACAATGAACCTGTTAAATATCTTTGGAACAGTTCCTCCGTGTCTCTTAATAATGTTTACAACAATGATAATGATAACTATGACCAGAACAAACGCTGCGACCACAATAGCTATCAGCATCAGTCCGACATTTTTTATACCAACCACGCCATACGATAAGGTGATCTCATTGCCGGGAAGATCATAGGTAGCATACCTGCCAATAGCACCGCTTGGTTCAAGCTTAATCCTGCCGTGGTCTGTAACCTGATAAAGTGCAACATCGCCACCGGCAAACCTGCCAAAATCTTCCTTAAAAATGTAAAAATCCTCTGTCGGTTTGAACCTTATCTGATGAGTGCTTTGGCCGTCATCAGGAATTTTCAGATTAATTATCTCAATCTCTGATAAAGTATCAGTATTTTTTTTATTATAGGTTAGAGTTCTTGCGACTTCAAGCTTATCTTCTTCCCTGAAGTTTCCATCCACAAGAAGTATTGACTGATGAATATCTTTTTCACCGTCATCTATTGCCAGCGTGGTGCGATAAGGTTTATAAGTAGCTGTAATAGTGGTATCAGCCTTTAAAGAATCTACTTTTTCGATATCCCAGTCCACATAGCAGCCTTCCTTTGGCGCAACTGCCGGATATTCATCCTCACAGATACTCTCTTCATACTTCTTGCTGACCCTTCCCAGCTTCACAGTATCATCTGATTCTTCATCATCAAGGACAAAAGAAACTGTGATATTGGAAAACTCATAAGGCAGCTCTCTGTAGGTAGGCTCTGCGGTGTTCTCATCATCAACTGCTGTGCTCAGTGCGATGACAGTGCCGTTTTTCTTATTATCTTTTTCTTCCTGTTTCCCTTTTTCCTCTATTTCTTCCTCAATTTCAACAAAGACCTTATTATTCCTTACATTGTCATAGCTGACAGGCTCTGCTTTAAGGGCATAGCTGACTCTGTCAATACCGGCCAGTTCATCACTGACAAAGAAATTGTCTCTCACCTCGCCCTCTTCAGCGATGTGGCCAGCTATTGCTCCTGACCAGTCAGGTTCATCTTCAATACTTACCATTGAAAGACAGTCGCTGATATTCTTACCCTCGCCGACTATACCTCCAACGTAGCTTTTTCCCTCAAGCTCGCCCTTGGCATAAGACTCTACAATGTAAGATATTGATGAACCTGCGACACCGCCAACATAGTTTCCCTCTGTAGCAGTGACCCTTGAATAGTTTCCACAGTTTAGGATCGTTCCCATGTCCTGGCGTCCGCAGATTCCACCCGAATAGTTCTTCTGTGACCTGATATCCCCGTAGTTACGGTCATCTCTAAGGACGCACTTGGTCAAATAAGACGCATTGATTCCTGAATCTTTAAGGGATGTAACATCGCTCTCTTTATCAAAATCATATTCTATTGCCATGGTACCGGCAATACCGGAAACATCAATATCGCCCTCGCAGATACCAAAATTGAAGCAGGAATCTATGGTTGCATCGGTAGTGAATTTGGCATCTTTAAGTGAATCATCATTAAAGACGTTGGTGTAATCCTTCTCCAGAACACCATCAAGCGCATCTGTGTACAGAGTGAGTATATTATTGAACTGATCATTAACAGCGCTTAAGTCTGAAACCAGAACTCCGGTGGCACCGTTCATTTCCGAGTTTAAAAGCCCGAAGTTGTCGTTCATGGCCGCAAGGTTATCCGCAAGGCTTGCTGTGTGTTCCTTGTACTCACTGGAAAACTGTGGGAAGGCAACTGCGCCTCTTCCAGCCACATCACTTATAATGGATTTAGTCTGCTTTCCGGCCGTGCCAAGATTTCCGGCAGCTGCTTCCAGGTCTGTGATTGCACTCTGAGCATCCTTTCTGGTGGTTTCTGACATCTCAAAGAGATGGTTAGAATACGTAGCGGCTATAACAGCACTCTGGGTTCTTATATCTTCATCGTAACAGTAGCTTCCCGTACGTGTCTCATCGAAAGGATTTATGTATTTATCTCTGGCATAATCATCACTGGCACTGGCTGCAAAGGCTTTTGCAGAACTGTTAAGAAACTCATCAGCTGCCGTTCTTTCATCAGATGTGTTAGTTATTGGAAATTCTGTAAAAGAGCCATCATCATGCTTCCATGTACCGGAAGTATCAGCACCCGCTCCAGGATTTGTATCCATATCAGCATCTGTCCAGCTGCTTTCATCCACCACATTTCCTGCTACATCGAAATACTTAAGGTCGCTGGTTCCTTCTTTTTCACCCTTGGCTGCACTTATATACATGTTGTAGTAGGTTCTGTTAGATTTCTTTACTCCTGCCTCATACTGGGCTGCTGCAGAAGCAAGAATGACCTTTGCGTCATTGTACTGCTGCTTTTCATCGCTGCCCTCAGCAAGATAATTACTGATATCAAGATCATTTATGGTCTTATTGATATTTGATGCAGAGGACTGAACCTTTAAAACAGAATTGGATGCATTATCAATAGGTCCTCCGTCTTTTGAGGACTCCTGCATTACATATTCAACTCTTGAAAGAGCCTCAGTAGCTGCTCCGGAAACACCATTGGCAAAGTCCACAGTGGCTCCTGCAATATATCTGGTATCTTCCACCGCCTGCCCGGTAAACTTGGAAATAACAGCCAGTCTGGCAGTCAGAACATCAGACTGATTCTTGGTATCAAGAAGTGTAGCCGATACAGTATCATGCAGCTTGGCAACTGCTTCCTGAAGCTGATACGCTACATCGGTAGCAAAGTCGATTGTGATATAGGGCTCTGCCTGTCCTACAATACCGCCAATATCCTTTCTGCCTCTGATCCTGCCATTATTCGAGCAGTTGTAAAGATATCCGGACTGTCTTCCTGCAATTCCGCCGATATTGTATCCAACGTGAGCATAACCCACATCTCCATTGTTGATACATCTGGAAATAATACCGATGGATACTCCTGCAATTCCTCCTACATCTGTTACTGTAACATCAGCCTGTGCCTCTTCATCACTCTTATTAATACCGTTTTTGATAAGATTAAGAGCAGTATTGAGTTTTTCCATTGAGTCAATGGTGACCTCGGTATCGGTGTTTGTAATATTGACCAGAGCTTCATTTCGGCAATTTGATATGTTACCGTCATTCTTTCCGGCTACTCCCCCAACAAAGTGAGTGCCGCTTATAAAGCCCTCTGAATTACAGAATCTAATATCTCCGGTGAGCTGATTAATACCTGCAATACCACCTATGTAGTCTTTTCCCGATACCACTCCCTTAAAGGAACAACCATTAATCTGGCCGCTGTTCTCACCGCAGAATCCGCCAATGATAGTTGTGTTACCTGTAGGCATAATGCTTCCGGTGACATTTAGGTTCATAATGCGGGCACTCTTGGCAACATGAGTAAAGAAGCCAACATAGGACAGACCTGTCTTATCCTTTAAACTCACATCCGAAATAGTATGTCCCTGTCCGTCAAAGACTCCTCCAAATGAAGGTATGCCTGAAAAGTTCTTGCCCACAAGGCTGATATCTTCAGTAATTACAATCTTTTTATTTACAGACCAGGTGTCCAGCGAACAGCTTCGAACCATGTTCATGAATTCATCTGCATTGCTGATGGTTATCTCTTCAATCTCATCCGGGATGGTTGCCTCTATATCGCTCTGAATATCAGCATCCACATCCACTACCTTTTCCTGGGCTTTGATCTGGGTACCGGTGGATACTTCCCCGGCAGCAGTTGTCTCTTCCTCCTGAGTCTGTGGTTCATTTTCTGCAAAAGCCATCACAGTTGAGGCTCCGAATATTATTGTAGCCATAAGGGCTGCAAGTATTCTCTTTTTCAATTTACACGCCCTCCTCTTCCGGCTTTCCGTTAATATTTTCAGCATCATCCTGATCAAGCATCTCTACATTGCCATTTTCAATGTATGCGCTGACATTTCCCTTTACTATAGCGTGAACAACGCCGTTAACCGTTCCATCGATACGACCGCGAACAAGACCATCAATTCGCATGGAACCTGAAATCTTCTTGGTCTGTATAGGCATGTTCATAACAAAAGCGGTAAGCTCAATAACCTTATCTCCCACAAGAAGTATCTGAGGAAGAACAAACATAGTAACAAAAAGGGAAATAATGGTACCGCGTCCAAGACATTTTCCGATACCGTAAATCGCGCAATCCGATGTCATCTTACCGATAAGCGTTCCAGCAACGGCAAGCATGGTTCCGGAGGTTATGATTGTAGGGAATGACAGATTCATTGTGTCTATGATGGCATCTCTTTTACCCATTGTCTCTCTAAGCTCGGTATATCGGCCTGCGATAACAATGGCATAATCGATGTTGGCACCCATCTGAATAGAACTTACAATAAGGTATCCAAGGAAAAAGAGATTGTCGTGCTGTATAGCAGGGAAAGAGAAATTTATCCAGATACACCCCTGAATAACAGCAATCAGCAGCACCGGCATACCGGCAGATTTGAATGTAAAAAGAAGCACCACTAGAACCGCAAGAATGGAAATTACACTTGTAACTGTATTATCCCTTGCAAAGCATTTCTTTAGATCAAACTGGCTGACTGACTCTCCTACCACATATATCTTATCTTCATCGTAATATTTCTCAGTAATCCTGTGCAGTTCACCAATAAAATCAAAGGTTTCATCAGATTCCTGAGGAAGACTTAAATAAACCAGAATACGTGAATATTCCTCTCCTCGAAGCTGCTTCTTGGCAAAATTCATCATCCTGTAGGCGTATTCCAGTTTTTCCATCAGAGCATCATCAAGAGTAACATAGCCGTCTTTTACTTCCTGATAAACAAACATGAACATGTCGATGAGAGGCACTTTGTAGTTAACAAGACCATTTACAGCCTTGGCATAATCCTTATCATTAACGGCATATGCAGCATAAATAAGCTCTGCAATCTCATAATCAATATCCAGCAGCTCAGAGAACTGTCTGGGACTAAGCTTCTCTGTAAGAGTGTAACCTCCGATAGCCTCTGTGTTGGCCAGGCTGGTGATAGAAGTGACCTCATCACGGTTTAAAAGGTCGTCGATAAGTTTCTTTTCAGTATCGTAATCACCGGCAGGAAACACTAGTGCCACCATATTATCAGTTGGGAAATTATCATCCTGCATGCTTTGTGCCACCTGGACCTCATTGGTCAGCGGAGGCGTGATCTTGCTATATCCATAAACATATGGAGTATTTGATGATATTCTGTTAGCTGCAATTATTGCCACTACAAATAAAGGAGCAACGATATATCTTGATGCATAAGCAAATTTTCCTACAAATGGGATTTGGGGGATAAAGTTCTTGTGCTGGGTTTTCTCCATGGCAGTTGCGAATACCATGATGATACCGGGCATAAGAAGGAACACTGACAAAAGACTCAGCAATATGGATTTAATAAGTACGATACCCATGTCACTACCGATACCGAACTGCATAAAGAGCATGGCAATAAGACCACCGATGGTAGTCAGTGAACTTCCCGAAATCTCGGGAATAGATTTTGAAAGAGCTACAATAGTAGCTTCACGGTATGGAAGCTGTGCATGCTCTTCTTTATATCTGTTCAGGAAAATAACAGCATAGTCTACAGAAAGCGCAAGCTGCAATACAATTGTCACAGAGTCTGACACAAAAGAGATAGTACCAAAGAGGAAGTTTGTTCCCATCTGAACCAGCGCTGCCGATCCGAAGGTAAGGAGCAGCACAGGGACCTCTGCGTATGCCTGGGATGTAAAAAGCAAAACAGCCACGACAATAATTACAACAAGAACGGAAATGACACTCATCTCCTTGTTGATAAGTTCAGACTGTGTATCACCCAATGAAGTGGAAATATATGCATCATAAGGAGAAAAGAATTCCTTCACCTGGTCCAGTAAAACAAGACACTGGCCCTCATTTTCATCATAATCAAAGGTTATATTAAAAAGAGCTGAACCGTTATTATAGTATTTCTCTGTATTATCCATATCCACAGAGAATACTCCCTCAATATCTTCCACCTGCTCCTTTATAAGGACAGCCTGATCATAGGAAATATTGGCCACCATTGCCTTGACGGAACCATAGGTTGTAAACTGTTCCTCCATAAGGTCAAGACCTCTTCTGGTCTCAGAAGTAGGAGGCAGATACCTGTCAAGTTTATTCTCAACTCCGACCCAGTTTCTGGAAATTACTGAAAAAATGCAGAGTATTGCATATATAAGAAAGAACAGATTGCGCTTATCGACGATAAATGCGCAGATTTTGAGCATGACACTGTTCCCGGCCTTTTCGTTTGCTTCCATTATTTCCCCCATCATTTAGAATAATTCAGAAATCAAAACTAAACATATAAAAAATTATACCCTTTATTTTATGTAATGACTAGTGGTCACAACAATATGTTGTGACCACTTTCATCTGTCAAAATTTATTTAGTAGTTGCCAGTTCCCCTGCAAGAAGATAGATAATCGGTGAATTCCAGTAGATTGCTATCTCATTTGTGGAATAGCTCTGGGAATTATCTGCATAGCACTTAGCCGGAGCTGTGTCTTTTAATACGTTCTGAACATAGGAATCATTAAGTCCGTTGTTTGGTCCGCCTACTACCATTCCAGGAACAGTCTTGCCCATTGCCTGAGAAGGTCTGTGATGAGGGTGATCTGAATATGTGGTACCGAATCCTGTGAAGAAGCAATATCCGGTTGCATTGTTTCCAAACAGGTAGTTGAGCTGCATATCAACCACATCCTTATCGAAGTTATCGATAAGCCCCTTCATCATAAGAAGGTAAGATCCGTTGTTTGCGATAGTCAGATTACTTCCCCATGGGTAATCTCCCACGATAGATGAGCCGTAACCATACTTGCGGGCGTTGTCTATTATCTCTTTTGCCATCTTGTCAGCTTCAGCCTTAACTGTCTTAAGAGTAGACTCATCTGCTCCCTTTGCTGAGAGATATGCATATCCGCCATAACCTGCTACGCCCTGCCATCCAAGTGAATATCCGTTGTCAGGAAGCTCTTTTTTCATTGCTTCTTCATAAACTTTGTCGCCAGTTGTCTTAAAGAGCTCTGCATATGCCCAGAATCTCTCATCAACATCATTTACGTCCTCGTATTCACCAGTTGAAACATCTGATGGGTTCTTGTAGCCCTTGGTATCCCTTGGTGTCTTATGAAGGTACTCTGCAGCTTTCTTGGCAGCGGACAGGCAC
>JAEEGL011347234.1_pt1 | contig 13526 bp, 8 predicted proteins | sample 9134231 | NCBI WGS metagenome assembly JAEEGL01 (sample SAMN16246548, study PRJNA631951) | gut metagenome | biome: gut microbiome; feature: rumen; material: fiber-attached | host: Bos | place: Iran: Karaj | collected 2018-10
GCTCATTTGATTACCTTTTTTCGCCAGCGAAGCCGAGTGAATGGCTAAGAATTTTGTTTGACCGAAATGCGAACCAATTCCGGGGTTCGCATGAGACCCAAAATTCGTGCCATCACTCGGTTCGCCCACTTGCCACTTGCAACTTGCCACTTGCAACTTGCCACTTGCCACTCAACTCTTAACTCTGAACTCTGAGCTCTTAACTCTTAACTCTTAACTCTTAACTCTTAACTCTTAACACATAACACTCCCTCTTACACCAGATACCAGCTCCCTATATCCGGGAACAGGTTCCAGCTCTCCACGCCCGCCGAATCGCCCCAGTGAAGCCTCTCGGAAAACAGCAGGCAGTTCGTACGCACGTAAAGCCCTATAAACGGAATCTCTCTCTGAAGCCTCACGTATACCTCGTCAAGCTCCGCGCTGTACTCAGAGGCGAAATTCGCGCACGCCTCCGCAGCATCAGCACCGCCGGGCCATTTTCCCGCCGCTCTTGAAAGTTTCTCCGTGATCCACGAGGAATCGTAGCCATTATAATTGAAAATGCTTCCTTTTGCAAACGCGCCGTCCATATCCGGAGCAAAACCCATATTAAGCCTCAGGAAAGTATAATCAAACTCGCCCGAAAGCAGCAGCGCGGTGTACTCCCCTCCGGAAGCGACCTTTACAGTCGTCTTTATACCGATCGATTTCAGCTTGCTGACGGCGCTGTCACACGCGTGAATAAGCTCCACGTCGTCACTGCTCACAAGAAATTTGACCGTGAGCGGTTTCTTCTTCTCGACGTCATCCGCTTTAAACCAGTTCGTATTGCCGCCCTCGTGCTTATACCCTTCCGCTTCCAGAAGCTTCTCCACTGCGGATATTGACGGCGTCGAAAACTCCGGATTCTTGCGGAAAATACAATTGTCAAACACCGGCATGTCGTACGGCTTTCCCCAGCCCGAGACGGTGCGCTCGATCGCGCGGTCGCGGTCAACGATCTCCGACAATGCCTTTCTCATATTTATGCTGAGCGCTTCCGCACGCTTCGTCGGGAGCTGCTCGATCTTGTTTTTTGCGTCAATTGCGTACGTGATTTTTTCGCCCGTATACATATACGGAACGATACAGATGAGAGAATTGTCCTCGAACCGCCTCACGCCGTATCCGAGCTGCGACCCGTACTTGATCGCCGCGTCGCCTTCCAGCAGCACGATATCGCATCCCGAGACCGCCTTCTTCGAAGCGTCACGGAAGAAGCGCAGCTCCAGCGCGTCAATATTCGTTTTTCCGCCTCTGTATTGCTCAAATCTCCCGAATCTGACCGAACCGGATACGGAACGGTCAGCGCCGGCTACACTGAAAGGCCCGGTACCGGACGGATACGCACTGCCTGTCTCGCCCGCTTTCAGTATCGGGAAAAACAGCTTCCACGGAAGCAGCCCGTCCGCTTTCGAAAGAACTATCTCAACGCCGTTATCTTTCGCTTCCGCGCTTTTTATATTCTTAACGCACGCCGAGAAAGGGCCATCGGTCTTCTTCAGCGCGTCTATCGTCGCCGTCACGTCGCCCGCAGTAAGCAAAGTACCGTCATGAAACTGCACGCCGTCGCGAAGCGTCACCGTCCAGTTAACAGCGTCGCGCGATGACCAGTCCGACGCAAGCACCGGCTCCGGCATCATCGATTCACCCAGCGCCACCAGTGGCTCAAAGAAAAACTGCCTGATATTAAGTACGTCCTCGCTGAAGCTGCTTAGCGGATTGATCGAATCGCCGCTGCCCGAGAGCGCAACAGATAAAGTTCCGCCGGAAGGAACTGCTTCGGGAGTCGGAGCCGCGGTCACGTCAGGTATTTCCGGGACAATAGTATTCCGCTCATACGTATATTCGTTCCGGCAGCCCGGGACTGCGGCCAGCAGCGCTGCGGTCAATATCAAAGCGATTATTGTTTTAACCGTTTTCACGCCCATCACTCATTCCCTCAGACAAATAAAAGCGGCCATTGCCCCCGACGCCTTTCCGTCGCGCCTGTGCGAAAAAAAGCGGTCTCCGAGGCAGAACGTGCAGGCACTGTCGTCGAAAATATTGTCCGCCTTAACGCCGCTAAGCGTAAGTGTTAATTTCACGAATCCGCGCATATCGACGTGCCATTTCGGATCGTTTCCGTGCGTTTCCCCGGCCTCCGGGCCGCGTATAAGCGAATTCAGCGTACATTCGTCCACGTCTTTAAACGCCTCGCAGAACTGCCCGTAAACGTCGGAACGCACTTCAAAATGCTCCATGCAGATAGACGGTCCTATGATCGCTTTGATATCTCCCGGATCGCTTCCGAATTCTTCCGTCATACGCTTTACGGCATTGGCGGAGATCTTAAGGCACGTCCCTTTCCAGCCCGAATGCACTGCGCCCGCGGCACGTTTTACGGGATCGAACAGCAGTACCGGCGTGCAATCCGCGTGAGTAGTAGATAGCGTTACCCCCGGGACGTCGGTGATCATTCCGTCGTACCCGTGAACTGCGAGCGCGGCGTCAATATTTCGCGTAACTCCCATGCCTCTGTGCTCCCTTCGGACTGTCAGAATGTCCGATCCGTGGACCTGAGACATGCGCGTTACAGAATCCGTACCGATCCCGAGCTGCGAGCACGCGATGCGGTAATTTTCCAGTACATTTTCTCTGTTTCCGAAAGGTTCGCGCGAAAAACTCAGGTTCAGCGAATTTTCGGGCATAGGCGAAACGCCACCGTTTCTTTCGGAGAACCCGGCGACCACATTTTCCTCGTTGAAAAAACCGTACCGGATCATAATAATCAGCTTTCGTTCACAAGGCTTCTCAGAAGCGCTATTTCTTCGCCGTAACCTTCCACCTCGTTCGGTGTTTCGAGATAGAACGGAAGTTCACGAAGCGCAGGATGGTTCACGATCCTTCCGAACGCCTCCGTTCCGATATATCCGAGACCGATCTTCTCGTGGCGGTCTTTATGGCTCGAAAACGGGTTTTTAGTATCGTTTATATGGATCGCCTTCAGGCGGTCTATCCCGATGACGCGGTCAAATTCCTCAAGCACTCCGTCGAGGTCGTTGACAATATCATACCCGCCGTCATATACGTGGCACGTGTCGAGGCACACGCCGAGTTTTTCGTTAAGTTCCGTGCGGTCAATTATTTCGCGAATTTCTTCGAACCTGCTTCCCACTTCGCTGCCCTTTCCGGACATCGTCTCGAGCAGCACAGTCGTACTCTGTGAAGGCTCAAGGATCGCGTTCAGCATTTCCGAAATAAGCCCGATGCCTTTCTCGATACCCTGACCGACGTGGCTGCCCGGATGGAAATTATACATGTTTCCGGGAGTGAATTCCATACGCTTAAGATCGTCGCGCATCGTATTTAGCGTAAATTCTCTCACCTCAGGCCGTTCGGCGCAGGGGTTAAGCGTGTACGGCGCGTGGGCAAGAATTTTGGCAAAACCGTGATCGCGCATAAAAGACATTGCCGCCGAAGCATCTTCGGGGTCAATATCTTTCGCCGCACCGCCTCTGGGGTTTCGCGTAAAGAACTGAAACGTGTTGCCGCCGATGGAAGCCGAAACGGTACACATATTCATATAGCCTTTTGAATTTGATAAATGGCAGCCGATGTTAAGCATTGCCGTTCCCTCCGTCTATGCGTGCGTTAAAGATCGTTCCTTCGTATATTCCGAGGGCAAGCGTGCGGTCTTCGTCAAGTGTGAATTTCAGCGTGTACTCCGCCGGTTCTTTAGTGTCAAAGAACGTCTGCGCGACCGTTTCAAACGTGAGCGCGTCTTCCGCGAATAATCTTCCTCTACCGCTGACAAGCACCGTGAATTCGTGTTCTCCTTTTTCCACGTACAGTCCCTGGTATAACTTTCCTGCCCCGACGTTCGCACACCTTTCCTGTTTATCGATCCAGACGTCCCCGTCTTCAGTCCAGAAAGCGCCGCCCATCGAAAAATCGGAGTTCTGGAAAAACGATGCGGAACGGATCGGAGTATCGGACAGAAAGTTTGCAGGCCTGATGCACAGCAGATCCGTAGGAGAAAGGTAGCGGTTATTAAAGATCTTAACGTTCTTAACTGGTGACCAGTCGTCCGTTTCGGTGTTATCGAAAGGCATCTTACCGTTATAAGGGTTATCCGGCCACGTTCCCACGGCATACCCGCCGGCCAGTACGCAGTCGTACACGTTTATATCGTGTATCTCGGTACGCTCAATATTAGGATCGTCGCTGCCCCACGTGATGAAGCAGATCGCCTTACCTCCGCCCGAATTCAGGTAGCAGTGCGCGACCTCGATATGATGCGGGCCGTTGTACATCCCGGGCGTCGCCCACCACCATCTGATGCCCCTCGGATCGTTGTACGAGCTGGTGAGCACGATGGCGTCGTCGTTCGACTCGAAGAAACAGCGCTCGACTTTTACGTGATTTGCGCCGCGCGAAAAACTGAAGCCGTCGCCCGAAACGCACTTGACCTCGTGAAGCTTTACGTTTGCGATATATCCATTCCTGCTCATACTGAAGTCAGTGTGGTAATTGTTTGCCCGCACGATCTCGATATCGCGCACTTCGTAATTTTCGACGCCAATGAACGCCACGCTGATGCAGTGGATGCGGTCCTGACAATTGTTCGGGTACCACCCTATCCGTTTTTCCTCGCTGCCCGTATCCATACTGCGGATCTTTCCGCGCCCGGTCAGTTTAACGTTTTTCTCAAGCCGCGCGAAGATGAGCGGGTCGGTGGCAATATGCAGCGCGTGCGTCCAGTTTATATCCCGCATCGGAACGTCGTGCCCGTAAAATGGCGTGTATTTATAGTCAGAATCCGTCTGAGACTGCCAGAGCACCGTGCCTTCGCACAGATGAAGGTCAACGTTAGATCTGAGCAGCAGGTTCGTGATCACGTAACGGCCGGTGTTATGTGCAGGGACAATAACTCTGCCTCCGCCCAGTTCATGCACCCGGTCGATCGCCGCCTGTATCGCATCCGTATCGTCCGTGAACGCGTCGGCAACGGCTCCGAAATCGAGCACCGATACTTCCCTGTCCGGAAGCTTGAATTCGTACGGATTCGATGCGAAATCTTCGTAATTATCAATATAAAACCGCGGCGCGAGCTGTATCCTCTCCCCTTCGTCCGTTTCTACAAAAGCGAGAAACTGCGACGTGAGTCTCGTAACTTTTCCGTTTTTCATAGGGAAGCTCACGGTAACGTCCCCTGCCTGCGTCCTTACTTCGGAAAGCTTATTCGTGCGCTTTTCCGTAACGTCTTCGACGATATACATAAACGTTTCGTAAACGCTGAGCGTTCCCGGAATATCCGTATGAAGTTTCGCGGTGACGGTCTCATCATCCGCCGTACACGAGATGACTTTTCCGGCAAAACGTTTTATAGGCTCCTCTTCTTCGCACGTGACCCTGCGGACAATAACATATCCGCTTCCGTTTAGTAATTCCAGGCGGAAGCCCGCGAGCCTTCCTTTTGCACCGGGCACGTCAGAGAGGTTAAAGAAGTACGCTTTCGCACCGCAGTCAGGCTCGACGTCAAATATTTTTGAGTTTTCCGTCTTGTATTTGCGATCGCCCGAAGTCAGGAACCACAGGCGTACCTTATCGCAGCCGCTTCTGTTCTCAAGGACGAAAAACAGGGTGTTCCTGAGTTCGAGCGGCGCATTGTATTTTGTATTATGAGCATCGGGAAAATACGGAGAAGTAATGTAGGTCGAGGTGCTTCGGCGTGCGTCAAAATCGAACCGCAGCCCTCCTTCGAACGAAGTGTTTCCGCCCTCAGCGCTAAAACCTCTCCAGGCGCCCGGAACTTCAAAAGCGAAATCGCACACGTCGCCGAGCGATACGCTGCCTATCTGGTATAGCCCCGCCCACGGCTCTTCGCCTTCGTTTTTAACTCCTATCTCGATTGAACGGACACAGGAGGCGCCTTCAAAAGCTCCTATAGTGAACGCCGTATTGTTCCAGCATTCGGCAAGTATCGGCGCTTCCCCTTCAAAATCACCGCGGTCAGAATGCAGACGAAGCACGAGCCAGTATTGATCCCCCGGCGCGAAACGCGTGACGTCTGATACTACGCTAAGGCAGGAGAAGCCGGACATATCCACAGGAGTGTCGTACGTTTTTTTCAAAGAACGCAGCTCACCTGCGGGCAGTTCCATGCAAGTACCCTGCACGCAGCCGCAGCCCTCGCGGCAGCCTTTAAAAGGGGTGTTTGGAAATTCAGTCACGTATTCGGCGTGCGCGGTGCCCTGCGAAGGTAAAAAGCCTTCGTCGCTGCCCGAAAAAATATGAAGCAGCTTTTCGTTTGCAAGCGGATATCTTTTGGTAATTGCATTTTTAACCATATCATTCCCTCTGTTTCTTTACTGACTTCCCCGAAGAGCAGCCCGGAGATCCTTTATAATTCGAAGCAGCATTGCACGTAACTGAATACATACACTCTGAACAGCCTGTACAGCACGTGCCGCTGCGCTTTTTTCTTATAAGTATGAAAGCTGCTGAACCCGCCGCGGCGAGCACAATGACAGCTATCAATATATAATCCCAAACGTTCATAGATAAGCCTTTCTTACGCCTTCCCGCCGCAGGCATTGCCATTCGCGTTTTTACAAGACCGCGGCGAATATAAGGTGCGCGATCAGAGCAAAGATCCACGCGATCACGCATTGCCACACTACGACCCCCAGCGACCATTTGACGCCGAGCTCGCGCCTTATTGACGCGATCGCCGCGACGCAAGGCGTGTACAGGAGCGAGAATACCAGGAGAGAGACTGCGGAGGCCGCAGGCATTATGCCGGCAACGTTTTCACCAAACAGTATCTGCATCGTCGAGACTACGCTTTCTTTTGCCATAAACCCGCTGATGAGGGAGGTCGTGATGCGCCAGTCGCCCAGCCCGAGAGGTTTCATGACCGGCGAGATCCAGCCGGCAACTATCGCAAGTATGCTGTCCTGCTTATTTTCCACCAGCCTGAAGCGCGGGTCAAAGCTTTGCAGCAGCCATATCACTATCGTTGCGATCAATATCACGGTGAACGCTCTTTGCAGGAAGTCCTTCGCCTTCTGCCAGAGGAGCTGCGCCACGTTTTTAACGCCGGGCATGCGGTAATTCGGCAGTTCCATCACGAACGGCACCGCTTCGCCTCTGAACAGTGTTTTTTTGAATATCAGTGCCATCAGTATTCCTGTGACGATCCCCAGGAAGTACAGCGCGATCATTATCAGCGCTTTGTATTTCGGGAAGAACGCGTGTACGAAAAAGGCGTAGATCGGCAGCTTAGCCGTGCAGCTCATAAAAGGCGTGAGCAGTATCGTCATGCGGCGGTCGCGCTCACTGGGGAGCGTGCGCGTTGACATAACGGCCGGGACGGTGCAGCCGAAGCCTATAAGCAGCGGCACGATGCTGCGGCCGGACAGACCGATCTTCCGAAGCAGTTTGTCCATGAAAAACGCAACGCGCGCGATATAGCCGCTGTCTTCGAGAAGCGACAGAAACAGGAACAGCGTCACTATTATCGGCAGGAAGCTCAGCACCGAACCGACGCCCGCAAAAATACCGTTGATAATAAGCCCGTGGATCACTTCATTGACCCCGCCCGCCGTAAGAGCCCGGTCTACCGTGCCGGTAAGCGCGTTGATCCCGGTCTCGAGAAGCTTCTGGAGATTGCCCCCTATCACGTCGAACGTGAGCCAGAACACCGCGCCCATAATAAGTATGAACAGCGGTATCGCGGTCCATTTACCCGTAAGGACCTTATCGATCTTTTCGCTTCTGGTGCTCTCGCGGCTCCTTTTAGGTTTGTGTACGCAGTATTCGCACACGCGCATTATGAAAGAATAGCGCATATCTGCTATTGCGGCGCCGCGGTCCAGTCCGCGCTCTTTTTCCATCTGCAGCACGATATGTTCTATCATCTCGACCTCGTTCTGGTCCAGCCCGAGGCGCTCTTTAATAAGTTCGTCTCCTTCCGCGACCTTGCTCGCTGCAAACCGCACAGGCAGTCCGGCAGCTTTCGCGTGATCTTCGATCAGATGGCTGATGCTGTGCAGGCAGCGGTGAACTGCGCCGCCGTTCTCGTCTTCGCCGCAGAAGTCCTGGCGCATCGGTTTTTCCCGGAAGTGGGCGACGTGTATCGCATGCTCTATAAGTTCGTGTATTCCCTGGTTTTTCGCGGCGGAGATCGGGACAACGGGAACTCCGAGCTCTGCTTCGAGCTCGTTTACGTCAACGGATCCGCCGTTAGCCGTTACCTCGTCCATCATATTCAGCGCGACGACCATCGGCGTGCCCATTTCCAGAAGCTGCATCGTCAGGTAGAGGTTGCGCTCGATATTGGTGGCGTCAACGATATCGATGATCGCCTTCGGTTTTTCGTCGAGCACGAAATTTCGCGAAACGACTTCTTCGCTGCTGTACGGAGACATGGAGTAGATCCCGGGAAGGTCGGTCACAAGCGTGTTCGGATAGCCTTTTATCACTCCGTCTTTCCGGTCGACAGTAACGCCGGGGAAATTGCCCACGTGCTGGTTTGCGCCTGTTAACTGGTTGAAGAGCGTGGTTTTTCCGCAGTTTTGATTGCCGACGAGCGCAAAAGTGAGCTGCGTATCGTCCGGAAGCGGATCGCCGCTGCCTTTCGGATGGAACTTTCCGCCTTCGCCAAGTCCCGGGTGCTCCGCCGCTCTGCTTTTTTTGCCCTTCTCTTCGGCCTCCGTACCGCCTTCGGCAGGTTCCGTCAGGATCTGATCCGCATCCGCAAGCCTGAGCGTCAGTTTATAACCATGAAGCTCGAGCTCGACCGGATCACCCATCGGCGCGTATTTTACGACAGTTACCTCGGTGCCGGGTATGAGACCCATATCGAGGAAATGCTGTCTCAGCGCGCCCTCTCCGTTTATCGCGACGATCCTGACGGTCTCGCCGATCTTTGCATTTTTTAGCGTCAACATTTGAAGATGATCTCCGTTAACTATTACTATTTGAGGCTGATAATGCTGCCCGGATCCTTTTTATTGCGGTCTGCGCCAATCAAAAGCAAGCTCGGGAGCTTTAAACGGCAGTTTGAACATTCTGTCGCTGAGTTCTTCACCGTCTCTCAGGTGTTTTACGATATTCACGAGCATCTGCACGTCCGAGACCGAATGAGAATGTACACCCGGGCGGAAGTACCAGAAAAGATTGTCCCCCGCGCCCAGGAAATCGAACACTTCTTTAGCGGCCACCGTCGTCTGCCATGAGCCAACGGGATTTGACCAGAAGTCCCCGGCCGCTTCAGAAATGAACAAAGCTCGCGGCGCGACCATTGCCTTCAGAAAATGAGTGTCGAACGGCAGTTCTTCTTCTCTGTTCCTGTACTTTTCCATATCCGGACCGGTCCAGAATGAAAACACGCGCTGAAGGTCGTCGAGCGTTTCGCTGCGCCCTTCCGTACCGTCCTCATAAACGCCTTTCATATGTATCCTGTAGCAGCCGCACGCACCTGCACAAGTCGCATTTGGATTGACCACCCTCGCCCTCGTATCAAGAGCCCCGGCCAGTGCACATGTCTTGCCCCCGCGCGAATGGCCCGAAAAAACGATCCAGTCGTAGTCTACGGGAAGATTTGTCAGCTTTTCAAGGGCGTCAACGCACCTCGAGTACCCCCAGGCCCACGCTCCCAGCGCTCCGAACGTCTTATCCGGATAAGTCTCGTAAAGCTGCCCTTTTCCCCTGCCTTCGTTGTTAATGTCGTGGGCAAGTTCGGTGCGGTCAAAAAACACCCATCCTACGCCTTTTTCGAGCGCGGCGTTAAGATACGTTTCGGACATGTGATACATCCAGCACTGGTCGCCGTCAACGATAAACGGGTATTTTTCCTGCTTGTCTTTCGGATAGATCACCTGCATCCTGAAATGTACCGGCTTTTCGCGCGTTCCGGTATGTATGATATATCCGCGGATATTCACGCCGTAATAAAGCAGTTCCACATCGAGAAATTCAGGCTCCGGAGGCTGCGTGCCGTACTGAAGTTCGACGGCAGTCTTATATATTTCTTTGCGCCTTTCTTCCCATTCTTCCGGAGAACTGATCCGCTCCCCGTTATCTTTCAAAAACGGATCCGGAAGTTTTCCCAGAAGGTTATACTCTGTGATCTTCAGCATATCTTCGTTTACCGTATCAAAAATACTTCTCATATCTGCCTCCTGCAATCAGTTTACTGATTAACGTTAACTTAACTCTTAACTCTGAACTCTGAACTCTTAACCGTTAGTTATTAACTGCACAAACTGCACCTTCAATTATCTGAAAGCTTCAAGATTTGCATACGCCTCTTTGGTGCCCTGCTCGAAATCGCCTTTCCACGCGCATTCGACAGAGACTCTTCCGCTATAGCCGGCCCGCTTAAGCGCATCAGCCCATTCTTTAAGAACAGCGGCATCCTCCGCCTTCGGTTGACCCCTGTCCGGATCAGGTCTGGCAATATGTACGTGCCGCAGCTCCCCTGGTTTTACAGTGTCAAATACGGAGAGTTCTTCCCCGTTCATGAAAAAGTGGTAGAAATCTACGAGGCAGCCCACGTTCGGATTACCGATCGCGCGGCAGAACTCGAGCCCTTCGGAGAACGTATTGAGCAGATTCGTTTCAGCTTTTCTGAGCGGTTCCAGGATGACGTCGACTCCGTACCCGGCGGCGCGCTTTCCCATAAGATCCATAAGATTCATAAAGCTGTCGTACGCTTTTTCCCGGTCCATTCCCTCAGGCACGGCGCGGTAGGCACCGCTGCCGACGACGCAATAAGACGCGCCTAAAACGGCTGCGGCATTAAACGCCTCCTCCGAAAAATCGAGGATCTTCTCTACCGGATCATTGTAGAGAGAAATATTGCCCGTAAAAAAGCCGTTGAAGCCGTCGATCGTAAGGCCGTTTTCTTCGGCGCGCTTTTTGAGCTCGAGGATAGAAGCATTGTCCTTCCCCCTTACGAACGCCGTGGCAATCTCAGCATAAGAAAAGTCGCTCTTTCCTACGGCGGGAAATCCGTTTTCAGCGCAGCACACACCTAATTTCATAATCGTACCTCCTGTTTTTCCGGCTTATCCTTCCCAGGGAATAAGCATCTCTTCCGGGATACGCGAAGCATCGAATCTGTAATGCGCCGCGACTTTATGGTCACCTTCCAGATAATCCTGCTCGCGATCCGCCTGTCCGCCGTTATGTATTATATACGGCACGCCTCTTTCGTTGCGTATATCCGAAACGATCCCTATGTGGGTGTTATTGTTGAAGATCACTATATCTCCAGGCTGCCACTCCTCTATCTCATATATATCGCGAGTGAGTTTTACGGCATACTCGTCGAAGAATATGCGCAGATTACGCACGCGGCGGAAATCGATCTTATTATCACGCTTTTCCTTCCCGTTCGCGATCTGAGGATAACGCCATGAATTCTCTTTGATATCCTTATCGACCATATATCTCAAACTGTATCCGGCATGCTTTAAGGCGCGCCAGATCACGTCTGCGCATACGCCTATATTATCGGGCGGATAACCGTTTTTCTGGTAGCTTCCGTCGTACCTGGGGTGATTCTCGGCGTCGATCCTCGCACCTATAAGTATGTCGGTGTAGTCGTCGATTCCGTTGCCGTTAAAATCTACGGGACTTACGGCGCGCTCAATATATGAGAAAGGATCCGTCGGTTCCGGCGTTTCTGTCGGAACAGGCGTCGGGGTCTGGTTGGGTTTAACGATGGGTTTTTCCGTGGGTTTCTGAGTAGGTTCCGGCGTCGGTTCCGCAGTCGGGGACGGCGAAGGTTTTCGCGTCGGTTCCGTTGTCGGTGCGAAGGAAGGCGTGTCAGCCTGTCCGGGCGCCTCCGTTCCGGGCATCACCGTTCCAGAGGAAGGCGTCAATTCTGCCGCGGGCAGTTCGGCCGTTTTCGGAGCGGTGATCTGCATGCTTCCGGTCTCTATTTCGGTTGCGGGAGGTTCGGTGTCAATGACCCCTGCGGGGCTTATGTAAACAATAACGGGACTGCCCTGCCATGTCGGAGTGGCGGGAGAAGTGCTCTCATTCTTTACTCCGCCGGTGCACGCGGTAAACAGCAGAATGACAATTATTAAGATCAGCAACGGCGCTTTTTTCAAAGTCTGTTCCTTTCTATCTGAACCGCCTTTGCGTTTTAACTGAATCACGGCAGTTTTTTCAGCAAAACGAAGTTTATCACATAAGCACAGTGATTTCAAGTAATCAGGGCGTCAAAACAAGATTTTGGATGATTTGGTTGATTTTAGTTGATTTTTATTTGCCAGGGTGATAGTATTATTATGAGGAATGCGTTATCTCCGCTATCCGGCAGATATTAACGTTGTTAACTATTTATAGGGTTTAAACGGTCACGTCCTTTTGCTCTTTAGGGAGGGTAGTTCTATGTTAAAGAAAAGGTCATTGTTAACGGTATTATTAAGTTCTTTTGCATTGCTTGTGCTCGCTCTGGTGCTTATTATCAGTGCGGTACCTGACTCCACTGCGAAGGCCGCGGAAATCGAAGGCATGAAAGGCAGCGGTACGTTTAGTGATCCGTACCGGATCGAAGAAGCGAACGATCTCGTAACGTTTTCTAAAAACGTTAAAAACGGGAACAGTTTTAACGGAAAATATGTTTTCCTTATTAATGACGTAGATATGAGCGGCATCACGTCGTGGGTACCGATCGGAACCAGCTCAACAGCGTTCGACGGAACGTTCGACGGAAACGGACACACATTGACCGGGTTTACGATATCCGACGACTCGCTTGACCGTGCCGGATTGTTCGGCGAAAACTCCGGAATAGTGAAGAATCTCTTCCTGAGCGGTTCGGTTAAAGGCGATGAGAACGTCGCCGGAATCGTTGCCCGTAACCACAACGGAGGTCAAATCACCAACTGTACGTTCAGCGGCACAGTCCAGGGCCGCGCGTACGTCGGCGGAATTGCAGGATACAACGACGGTATGATCGAGAACTGCTTCAATGAGGCGGCAGTCACCTGCAATGAAAAAGGCGGCGGTATAGCAGGCGTTTCCAACCGGGATATCGTCAGCTGCACGAACAAAGGTGAGATAAAAGGCAATAAATATATCGGTGGTATCGCAGGCAAATGTGAAAACGGAACTGTCACAGGCTGTCTTAACGAAACATATGCAAGCGTTACTTCCCTTTCAAGCGGCGGAGACACGTACGCAGGCGGAATAGCCGGTGAAGCAAAGGGCGAGATATTATACAGCACCAACAAAGCGGACGTCACCTGCTCCGGTCAATGCGCAGGCGGCATCGCCGGATTCGGCAGTTCGTTAAACATTTCAGAGTGTATTAACGAAGGAAATGTCAACAGCAACGGTAATGAGCGTACGGGCGGTATCGCAGGTGCGGTATCCTCGAACGAAGACAACACCGTCGGTATCGTCAGATGCACCAACCGCGGCGCTGTTTCAGGCGGTTCGAAGACAGGCGGAATTGCCGGCAGCGCAGGATATTGCAATATCGAGAACTGCATCAGCAA
>JAEEGL011824824.1_pt1 | contig 13526 bp, 10 predicted proteins | sample 9134231 | NCBI WGS metagenome assembly JAEEGL01 (sample SAMN16246548, study PRJNA631951) | gut metagenome | biome: gut microbiome; feature: rumen; material: fiber-attached | host: Bos | place: Iran: Karaj | collected 2018-10
AGCCCATTTCGTGTATGAATTACTGCAAAACGCTGATGATGCTAAAGCTACTAAAGCATCGTTTCATCTGTATAAAGAATTCTTGATTTTTGTCCATAATGGTAAACGACAATTCACTATCACTGAAGATGGAGAACTTGGGCAAAAGGTTAAACCTGATCCTTATGGTGATATCAATTCAATCACAGCCTATAGTTCATCGAAAGAAAATGAGCCAAATACGATAGGAAAATTTGGTTTAGGTTTTAAGTCCGTTTATACATATACTGATCGCCCAGAAATCTATGATGACAAATTTTGGTTTGCCATAGAAGATCGAATGGTACCTGTTTTGTTGGAACATGATCACGAATTGCGCAAACGTGGTGAAACCCTTTTTGTGCTTCCCTTCAAACCTGGTACGCCCATTAAGGAGATTTCAGACAAATTGACGTCCCTCCAAGCCCCAACATTGTTTCTTCAAACCCTGGTCTCTGTTAGTTTTTCAGACGACATCTCAGGTAAATCCTTACATTTCGTTAAGGATGTGATTGAAACAAAAAAACCTGGTGATATAACATATCAGTATGTACTTGTTGAAGATGGTGATGCAAAGTCTCAATTGCTTCTGTTCCATCGATTCGTTAATTCGGATGGAATGAAGTTGAAGGTGTCCGTAGGATATTTCTTCAACAAAGAAGGTGAAATCGACACTTCAATTTCAAGAGGCATTCATTGTTTCTTCCCAACTAGTGAAACATCTGGACTGTGTTTCATCTCGCATGCTCCATTTCTGCTGACGAATAATAGGCAAAATATTACTCGTGATAACTTCAATAAAAAACTTCTTCGTGCGATTGGTGATCTTGCTGCTGGCGCTTTAGTAATCATCAAGAAATATAATAAGAACGGGAAACATCTACTCACAGATAATTTGTATGATTTTTTGCCGTATAGTGATTACTATCGGTATCAATCGATCTTCGATTTCCAAACTGAAAATGTTTGTAAGATGTATTTCCTTGAAGCGGTGAAAGAATTGCTGGGGAAACAAGCCTTATTATACACAACAACTAAAGGTTATGTTACAATTGACAACGCTTGTTTCTTTTCTACAGCTAAGCTTCAAAACATACTCAAGACAACGCAATTAAGGGAACTGCTTCAAGACGACAAGTTAGGTGTTCTTAAGATTGATGAGAATAGATATTTGCGTAATTTTCTTGAAAATTATCTAGGTATCAAACAATTTGTACCTGAAAACCTTGCAAGGAGTATTACGCCTGCATTTATGCAAAACCAAGGAACAGATTGGGCAAAGAGATTATACAAATACTTAAAAGAAGATGCAGTACGTTTGTGGGATCAGAAATATAGACAAAATGCTGTTTTTAGATATTCACCAATATTCTTGTCTCAAAAGAATGAATGGGTCGCTCCGTTCAAAATGGTTGCACATGAAGAGCAGCCTAATATCTATCTGCCTATAGGTAACGCAAAAGGCACATATAACTTTGTCCATCAATCCTTGATCGACGAGGAAGATGAAGACCTGAAAGGGTTTTACAAGAATCTAGGCATTAATAAACCAGATATTATTGATTTCCTGCAAAAGCATATTATTCCTAAGTATCAAGATAAAAATAGGATTAATGAATTAAGGCATGAAGATAATCTTGCAGACTTCAATACAGTTTTTGAGATTTACAAAGAGGAAAAAGATGATCATCGCAAGGATGAAATCATAAAAATTGTAAAAGACAGAATGCTATTTCTGGCACATGACAAATCATTCTATCGCACATGGAGGCTGTATATTAGGTCTATTGAACTGAGCCAGTATTTTAGAGGTAATAAAGACGTGGCATTTCTTGACCTTGCGTTCTATACAGAAGGCAAAAATAGAGACACCAAGGATGATATTACAGCTTTCTTTATTAAACTTGGTGTAGAAAAAGCACCACGATTAACAGATGATTATCCAAGCATATATTCTTTTAATGACAATAGATATAATAAAGTCGATTTCAAATATTCTACGCAAGGATATGATGTTATGGATTATTGTATTGATGGATTTAACCATTTCATAAACAATAATCTAAATTTATCATCTTCTAAATATTTGTGGAGCGTATTGTCACAAGAGAAGGATCTTGAGAAGTACAAAGAAGGAGAATACTGGTATTTTTACTATTCTGAAAAACTTATCGCTTTTGAGTCGTCTTTGTTTGATAGCCTGAAATATAAGAAGTGGCTTGTCAATTCAAAGGGTAGCCCCTGTTCAGCAAAAGATATTACCCAAGAAGAAATGCTGAGCCTTGGGTATGAGAGAAATGAACAATTGTTTAGGATTCTCGGAATACGTAAACGCGAGAAATCTCTTATTGATTTAGGTGCAACCGAAGAACAGCAGCGTCAGCAAGAATGGGGAGCGCTAGCTGAAGATTATGGTGTATCAACAAAAGAGGAATTAGAGGAGATACTTAAAGAGCATAAGAAATCAGAGGAACTGAAGCAAAGAGCCCGAAATGTACTAAATCATCGAGGCGATACAATTGATTCATCACATTCAGGAACTTCATCTTTTGATACATATGGTTCTTCATCAGGCCAGGAGTCTTCAACTCTTAGCGATTTATATGGCGATTCTAAACCAAGGGACACGGAATCGACAAACAATAGAAAAACCGCTGATTCTAGTTCTAATCAAAAAAGAATAGAAGAGATCTTAAGAAGACTTGACGATGATAAAGAAAAGAAACTAAAAAGAGAGACGCTCAAGCAAGAGGTTGAAGATATTCCAAAATATACAAAGGAATGGTTTCAAAAGAAGCTACAACTGGAATATTGGGATACTTATGACAGTGACTCTAGTAGTTCTACCAAACGTTCTATCTCGGTCTCTTTCAGCAAAATTGTTATTGACCGCAACAACAATCGTTTATATGAACTGAGAAACCCGTCTAGAGATATTCCTGTTTGGGTTGAGGAGATTGAAAACCTCACTGTGAAATTTCTGTTTAATGACAGGGACGAGATGCCATGTTCATTTGAGGTCGCTAATGTCAGGGATTTTTCTTTGCGTCTCAAAGCAAAAGCAAGTGACGCTGAAAGTTTGTCATCCATAGACTGGACTAAACTTACTCAAGCAACTATTGACATCAACAACCCGACGAATCTGGTTGATAATTTCAGGCGGGCATTTAATGAATTGATATTGCCTGATGGTTATAATCTCAAAGAAAACTTGAGAAACAATATCTCGTTTGTTTTTGGTCCTCCAGGAACAGGCAAGACAACCTTTGTTGCCAAACATATCATCGATTACATCCATTCGAAAAGAACCTATGCAAGAATTCTTGTTCTTGCTCCAACGAACAAGGCTTGCGATGTCTTAGTCAAGAAAATCATGGAAGCAGACGACTCCTATTCTTGGCTTGGACGATTTATGACAACGGGTGATCCTGAGATTGAGGATAACGGTCTTGTATGTGATAGAAATTCAGAACTGTTCAAAGAAAACAAATGCTGCATCGTGACTACTATGGCAAGATTGCCCTATGATGGCTTCCAGACTGAGGAAGGATATCATAATTTGAGAGACATTGACTGGAATCTCGTGATTTGCGATGAAGCATCAATGCTCCCTATTGCTCAAATCACTTATGCTATTTACAAATTCAAAGATGTACCGTTCCTTATTGCCGGAGACCCGATGCAAATTGCACCGATCGACGTTACTGATAACTGGAATAGCGAAAACATCTATGATATGGTAAACCTCAAATCATTTGAGAACCCAACAACAGAACCTATTCAGTTCAAGATCACAAACCTTGAAACTCAGTATCGAGCCATCCCGTCAATCGGTCATTTGTTCAGCGATTTTGCTTATGAAGGTCGTCTCAAGCACCATTGGAAAGATAGTGACCAACGATTACTCAATATATCAGAGTTGCCGTTGAAATCGGTCACTTATATCCCGTTTAAGGTAGAAAGCTTTGATAGTATGTTTGGGGCAAAGAAACTATCAAAGTCTCCAATACATATTTACTCTGCTCTACTAGCTACAGAACTTAGCAAATTCATCGCAAAGAAATATGCTGAGAGAAATCCTAATGAAGAGGACCTGGATGTAGGTATTATATGCCCATATGCTTCTCAAGCGCAACTCATTGAGAAGATGCTTGAGCAAGTAGAGAATTTACCTGATGGTGTTAAAATCACCACAGGTACTATACATAGTTTCCAGGGTGATCAATGCAACATTGTAATAGCCTTATTCAATCCTCCTGTGGGTTTGAGGTATGGCGCTTCAAATATTCACCTCAATAAGCTGAATATTATCAATGTTGCCATTAGTCGCGCTAAAGATTATTTGATTGTATTCCTGCCTGACAAACAGAATTGTCAGGGGTATGAATACTTAGATAAAATAAACCGACTTGTTTCTATTTCATCCCAAAAATACGAGGATGAGACAGGTATTATACCTGCTACTACAGTAGAGAAAATTGTATTCGGCAAAGCACACTATTTGGAGTCGAACACTTTTGTAACCTCACATCAACTTGCCAATGTATATACTAAACCAACCTGTTTATACGAAATCCGTGTTGACGAGAATTCAGTAGATATTCAGATTGGCTCATAATAAACCCAGGTATATGGAGAAGATTGCTCGAATATGTTGGAACACGCATGAATGGAAGCGCCCATCGGGTAGCGAGGGTAAGTCACGTTCTGATAGCACTTATGAAAACAGGATAGGTTTTGGTCATGAGGAATGGCTCCTCGATGAATCTAAAATCGTTGATGGTTATCACTACGCATTCCTTCAACCCATGAATGCTAAAGTGCACGTGGGCAAGGTGTATGACATCCATTTGTTTACGATTTCTCCAGACAATCAAAAAGTTTATATTGGCTGCCTGCGAAACGCTGAGGGCGTTACTCCGGAAGAGAGCAAAAGAATCTTCAAATTGTATAAAGCGAATGGATGGCTTCAAGAGATGAAAGATGAAGTCATCCTTGCTGGTGGCATTGTTAGGGGCTTCTATCCACAATTCCTGTTTAATGTCAAGTTTAAGTTTTCTGAAGCGGAGATCAACTTGTCAAACCCGCCCATCATCAAGAGTGATAGCATTTGGCATCGTTACAATCTGATGGATAAACGTAGTGACTTTGAGTTTGAACTTGATGAAGATGGCAACTGCCAAACTCTCAATACTTTTGAGTTTTGGCGCAGCAACAAGGCTGGTGATATCCTCATAAATCCGATGCACAAGAAGATGCAGAATGCAGTAAAAGCATTGCTGGAAAAAGACTATGTGCATCTGTATTTCGAAAAGGATCATGTTGACATGAAAGGTCAGCCTAAAGATGGTGATGACACGTGGCATTACTTCGAGTTCAAGACCTATTCGGCCAAGCGTTGCATCCGTGAGGCCTTAGGTCAAATTCTCGAGTATGCCCATTATCCATCAAAGACAAGGGCGCAAAAACTGTTCATCATTGGCCCCGAAAAACCAGATGAACAGGACAAGGCATATATGAAAATGCTGAGAGAGACATACCACCTACCCATCTGGTATCGCTGGTATTCCTTTGAGCAAAACGTGCTACATGACGGAATATAAATCTATAAACCAATTATATTATGGCAGCAAAAAGAAATTACGAAACTAAAGCAGAATGTCTCGCCGCTATTGATGCACTCAGATTGGCCGGTATAGAGCCTTTTGACTGGATGCTTGAACAGCTTGAGGATTTTGAAGAAGCTGAGAGAACAAAAGTAGAGGCAACAAATTCTGATACTCCTATCTGGAGTACCCTTAAAGCCCATTATCCGTATGGCACGATGCCACAAGAGAAAATTGATTGTGTGGAGAGTACAGTGGATCAACTCCTTGAAGAAGGCCCTCGCGCAGAGGAACCAGGATTGCTCCTTGGTAAAATCCAGTGTGGTAAAACCGATACATTTGAAGATATTATCGGTCTTTCTTTTGATCGTGGTGTTGACATTGCTATAATAATTACTAAAGGGACGAAGGCGCTTGTCAATCAGACTATCATGCGCAGTAAGCATGATTACCGTTTCTTTAAAGAGAGTGATGACCTTGCACAACGTGCAACGATCAATATCTATGATATCATGAAGATCAAGAGCGGCTTGAAGCGTACTCAAGCTAATGGCAAGATTGTGATTGTGTGCAAAAAGAATGCAAGAAATCTTGATCATCTTATAAATCTGTTTGAGTCAAAGAGTCCTTTCTTAAAGAAAAAGAAAGTGCTCATTGTTGATGATGAGGCAGACTTTGCCAGTCGCAACTATCGTGCCGTCAAGCCTGAAGAGATACTTGATGAAAACGGCAATCCAGTGCGCCAAAAACGAGAGCTTGATATGGCAAAGATTAGCCAGCAGATTGACGACTTCCGCAAGGTGCCGGAATGGTGCCGATACCTGCAAGTAACGGCAACACCATACTGCCTCTACTTGCAGCCTTCGGGTGAACTGAATCTGAATGGCAATTTTGTAAAGCCATTCCGTCCTCGTTTTACAAGCCTGGTACCTGTGCATGACAAATACATTGGCGGTGATGAGTATTTCTTTAAATCTCAAAATCCGAATTCAATGTACAGTCATTTGTTCCATCAAGTAGAACAAAAGTGTATTGAAGTGATGGGTAAAGTAGATAGACGTTATCTCAAAGAAGGCATTTCAAGTGGCAATATTTATGGTCTAACATACGCTCTTGTGTCATTTTTTATGGCAACTGCCATTAGGCGCATACAAGTAAGGGAAAATGAGAATAAAGACTACCGATCTAGTGCAGTCTTCCATGTTGAGATCGATAAGAAAAACCATGAATGGCAACAAGCTCTCATTAAACGGCTCATCAAGTCCATTAAGGATGTCATTGTTAATGAGGATCAATTAGACAGGCGTATTTGGACCGCTATTGATGTGAACTATCAGGACTTTGTTGATGCAAATACAAAAGGACGAGCAAAAACTAAAGAACAGCCAGAACCGCTGATAACAGTTGAGTTGCCATCAAAAGAAGAAGTGCTGGATGAAATCCGCGACATCTTCAATCCCAAGAAACAAAATTATCATGTACAACTCGTTAATAGTGACGAGCAAATGGACTCATTGCTGAATGAAGAAAGTGGCGAGCTTCGTCTTGATACAGCAGCCAATATTTTCATCGGTGGCAATATCCTTGACCGTGGTGTAACTATCAAGAACATGCTTTGCTTTTTCTATGGTCGTAATCCCAAGAACTTCCAGCAAGATACCGTACTTCAGCACGCTCGAATGTACGGCGCACGTTCTAAAGAGGATATGGCTGTAACTCGTTTACATACCACATCGGATATTCACTCTATTCTGGTGAGAATAAACGAGCTTGATGAACAGTTGCGTCAATGGTTTATTTCTGGTAAGGATAAAGAAGAACCTAATGCTGTGTTTATCGGCTTTGATAAGCATATTAAGCCCTGTGCAACATCAAAGATTAAGGCTTCAAATGCTCTCACAATTAAGCCACAAAAACGTTTCGTTCCGTCTGGCTTTTGGACTGGATATAAAACTGCAATTTCGAAGACGATAGAAAAAATCGACAGACTCATCACTGAAAGCCCAGATTATCACAACCAAGATGAAGATGGTATCTTTACCATAGATCGTGATTTGGCTCAAGAAATATTGGAGTTGATTGAGTCAACATACGTTTATGATCCTAAGTTCTATAACATGCATCACAAAAACGACATTAAAGAAATGATGTGCGCCTTGCATCGATGCTTGGAAGGAACAGATGGAAAACTATTTGCACTACACAGAGTTGACCGTGAACTGAATCGTATTCGACAGAATGGAGCTTTTATTGATGCTCCTGATGATGGTCGCACTGATTTGAAACCCGCTCGCGCAAAAGCAGTCGATAACCCCTTGCTGATGTTCATCAAGGAGAAAGGTGAGAAGAACATTGATCAACAGACTGGAGAAAATGTGGGTTGGAATAATGCCCCGTTTTATTGGCCAGTTCTGCTTGCACAGCAAAACGTATCTCCTGCCATGTTCGCGATAGACCAAAAAGCCCAAGGTGAAGTAGCCGTTAAGCGTTCTGACATTCTTGATGACATCGATCCGAGTGAGGTGTTAAATCTCACTTTCGATAGTGATGTAGAAATGGCATTTGGCCCCGAAGGAGCTGATTACTCCTATCAAGATGATTGTCCTATAGAAACTCGCGCTATCAAGCAAACAACAGCTGCTAAATTCCTGGAGAAAGATGATCGAGGCAATTTCAAACGTATTCCAGGTATATACATCGATGAAGATAATTGGCATGGAGTTTATTCCTATAATCAGGGGCAATTCCCGTTTGTTTTACGCTCCTATAAATATATGTTGCTTCGTACAAAGCGCGATGCTACTGCTGATGAGATTTTACTTGAATTGAAACAACCGTCAGAATGGAAGATTGATTTCGAAAGAAAGATAGATTCAAATGGCTATTTACTAGATGCAGAAACGGAGAACCAACTTATCAACACCCGAGACACTATTATTGATGCTGACTTAAAGGAAGTTGCACAAGACGATCAAGAAACCTATTGTCAGTGGATTATCGTTTATGCCATCAAAAAGGTGTTGAAATTGCGCAAAAACAGTATCGATTGGGCTGCAATCTTCCAAGATGAAGAAAGCCAGGAAGCAGAATAAGCGATGCGTGCTACCATACCCTATATTGAAAAGAAGTTTGAGGAGTTCAACCAGCTCTGCTTTGCTGGAAAACTCCCCAAGCTTCCCATTCAGTTGAGCGACGCAAAAACGTTTTTAGGCCAAGTGGTGTCTAAGACACGTACCTTGCCTAATGGTAAGAAGGAAAAATACGATTTCCAATTGCGCATAAACACCCGGATTGACCTACCTGAAGAAGTTGTCGAAGATACTATTCTTCACGAGATGATTCACTACTTCATTGGCGTGAACCAACTCGAAGACACATCATCACATGGGCAGTTGTTTGTCAGTATTATGAATCAAATCAACGAGAAATACGGGAGGCACATAACAATCTCACATAACGGAACTGACGAACAAAAAGAAGAGGCTATTGATAAACGTCCTAGATGGCATGTGATTGCCGTTGTAACTTTGAAAGACGGAAAAACAGGTATCAAGGTGCTGCCTCGAATCCTTCCTAGAATCACTGGTTATTATAATCAAATGCTAGCTAACGCCAAAGTTGAAGATGTAAAATTGTACATGTGTAACAACCCCTTCTTCAACCGCTATCCAAATTCGGCAGCACTCAATGTTTATTTCCTGGAACAACAAGAATTAGATAAGGAATTAAGTGGAGCTGAAGAACTGCAATGTGACGGCAAGAATATTATCAGAGAAAAGAAATAAATACTTATGGCACAAGTAATATGATTGTTGATTCAATGACATATGATGAGATTATCATGCTTTTTGAAAAAGAAGAGAAGCCTGTAATCTTAAAAAAGATTGGTGAAGCAGGGAAAGATTATCGACGTATTATCAGAAACCGACGAAACACTGAGCGAAAATACTTCAATCCGATACGTTATGAATCTAACCGAGGCTTTCATGTTGTCATATGTTGTTATGACGATGGTATTAATTATCCTAGACACAAAAGATTAGGTGTTTTCTATTATGCGTGGTTCCGAAAGAACAGAGGAATATACTTATTAACGTATTCCAGGTTGGAGAAAAGAGTATGGCATTATAGTGTTTTTATACCTCACTTCTTTGATCGTTATAATGAAAGATATTTAAAAGATCCTACCCTTAGCAAACCAGAGGTAATAGACAAATACATTTTCAATAATCTTAAGGCATCATCTATGCGATTGAGAATAGAAAGTGCGAAATATCCAAATGATTATTGGATGACATGCAATAACGGCTTGTGTTTATGCAACAACCCAAAAGGTTTTTTCGTCGAAGTGAAAACCTTCATCAGTTGGGATATGCTTGGAAAAGATCAGCAGGAATTTGCACTAGTTGGGAAAGCACATGCACTTAAGCACGGTTTTGATTTAGACGTTCCTGAAGAAGATTTCAACTCTTTTGAAAAAGAATAATCGATAATAGATTAATATCTTTTGCTGTGCAGATAGGGCGCACAGTTATACCTCAATTTTGTGGTGTATTAAAAGGATAAATTTATGATTGTTGAAACTATGACTTACGAAGAGATTTGCCGTGAATATGACAGGATTCACGACATCTATTACTCTAAGGTGAAGAAAAGACTTGATTGGGACAGCCCAGAAATCAATAAGATAAAACGTTACGTCCGAAAGAAAGGAAAAGAGGAGAATCTGGTATTTACCTACCCTTATAAGGTTGATGAAGCAACAACTTTCTACTCACTAGCTATTGTTCCTGATTACAACTGCTTCAAAAAGCGTGGACCGCTCATCAATACATTCATAACCTTTAGAAATAGCCACGGTTTGAATGCAATAATTCGAGGTGGCGATTTGGACAATGAGTATATCATCGCCTATGATCATTTTTTTAAACGCTTCATAGAACGATTCTTGAAACAGGAAATGCCGATAGAGGAAGTTATCCCTCTATTCATAGCAAACAACTCAAACGTTGCATTAGCTTCGTGCCCGTCCACGAAATATCCTAACAACATCATGGGTATTACAAATGATGTAGTGATATTTGCTGAGAAGGTAGCTCCAAAAGTGACCTTGATGAAAACCTGTATTACAAGAGACATGTTGTACGATGATCAAAAGTATCCAGCAGAGGTGCTTGACATTAATGTTGATCTCGTGGCCGAGTTCAGGGAATACATTCTGCAACTCATGATGAATGCGCCAAGTGGCCAGTTCAAGTACTACGATTTCTGTTAACATTAAAAGAATACGAATATGAAGAAGATTGTAACACTTTTAGCGATTGCTATTATTTCTATCGGCTGCTTCGCTCAATCATCATCGAGTAAACCGCCGAAGTATAGTGAGAACCCGAGCGCAAAGTTCCAACTGTACCCAACACAGAACATGTGGAACTTCATCAAGCTCAACACCCAGACTGGTGAAATGTGGCAAGTCCAGTATGCCATCAACGATAACAGCAATCGTTTAGGCGTAGTCCTTAACGATATAGTTTTGGTCAGTGCTGGTGACGAAAAGGTTAACGGTCGTTTCACACTCTATCCAACAGAGAACATGTACACGTTTATTTTGCTTGATACTATCGATGGTCGTTGCTGGCAAGTCCAATGGTCTAACCAATCAAGCAATCGAGGCATCATTGACAGAATATATGACTTCTAAAGCTGATGAATGATACCAAAGTAAGAGTAGCTATTAGTCTGATATGTCACAAGGCAGTAAAACCAGGCTTATTCATCGTTGATATGAGTTGGGATGTCTGGCGCAAGTTTCTTTTCGCAAGCCAACGAGTGAGACAGGAAATAATTGTGCCCAAAGTGGCGCCCAGTGTGGAAGGGTCAGTTAAGGAACTTGTCTGGATTCCATTGGGCAACCAAAACAAGCTGCAAGTCGTTGACGAGAACGCTGTCATTAGTATATAGCACCTCCCCCCTTGGAGATTAGGTCTTAACTTGGTCTCTCATTGAGAAACTTGGCGACAAACCCACTGGGCTCTTAATTCTCGCCTTGGAACGCAAATGAGCGATCCAGGGCGATTTCAATGAAAAAACATTTTGCAGTGCAAAAAGAGCGCACTTTTGAGCACGAACTTTGCACCACAGTAAACTTGTTTCACTTAAAACACAATTATTATGAAGAAATTTTTCCTTTTGTTTTCATTGATGGTTGTTTCGCTGGCATTTGTTTCATGTGGCAGCGATGAAGAAGACGAGCCCAACTACGCAAACCAAACGATGGTGGCTGGCGACACCTACACCATTCCAGGTAAGATCAAGGACTGGGCTTCGGACAACGAACTCATTGCGAGCGTGTCCAATGGTATTGTGACGGCCGAAAGGGTTGGTGAGACAATCATCCGCAGTGGCTCGAAGTCATTCAAGGTCTCTGTCACTGGCAAGTACAATACCTTTAAGGAGCCTTACACACAATGGGGCGCGTCGCAGTCTGCCGTGAAAAGTTATATGACAGGATATACGCTTTTCAAGGAAACCAATGAAGTGCTCTATTATACTGGTCTAAACAAAGAGATGGGCTATGGGTATTCATTTACCAATTCAGCGCTCTCATCATCCTATGTGATTTTGCAGATGACCTCCGTTACTTCTGACGAAATGGTCGCATACCTTGCCGAAAGATATGTTTATGTGACGATGGACGAAGATGATTATTACTTCGGCTTTGTCACTCCCGACAAGAAGACCATTGTCATCCTGCAACTCCAGAGCAACAGCGGTCAGCTTTACTACTTTGTCTATTATACTAGCGCATCTTCAGCAAATGCCGCTCCAGCTCAGGCGATGATGATGATGAAACAGCATTTCGGCTCTGCCAAGCAAACGCTTGGTACTGAAACCAAGGAAGAATATTTGCGTATGCTCAATGACATGCCCGATATACAGCCCGAGTTCAACTTAATCAACAAATAATATGAAGAAGCTCATTCTTATCATGGCAGTGTGCCTCATTGGCATTGCCGCCACCGCTCAATCCCTTGAGCAACCCGAGAAAGTGAAAGTCTATTGTGAAGTGATGTGCGTCCAGTACAACCTCTTCAAGCAGGATGTCAACGCCCTGGTAGACTTCGGCATTGCCGAGCAGGGCAAGTATGCCAACGGCTGGATTTACAACAGTGAGAACGACAAGAAAAAATCGTTTGCCTCGCCGATGAGCGTATTCGCATTCATGTCTAAACGTGGTTGGGAATACAAGGATGCTATCATCGTCACCGAAAGTGTGGGTCTTGGAGGCAAACAAAACGTGTGGCACTTCATCTTGACCAAAGATTTCCCAGCTAACTACACACCTGATGATGTCATCGGCGACATCGACTATCGCAACAAGTAATCCTTCTGTGCAATCAAATAACGGGAGCGAGTCTTAATCAGGCTCGCTTTCATCATAATCAAGGCGAATCTATGTGTGAAGTCCAGGATAGAATGTTCAGCGCAAGAGGTATGCGGTATGTCTAAACATATCCAAATGCCTCACGTAGAAAATATGGAGGCATTAATAGCGCCGGTGTTTTTCCTGTGGGAGTTGCTTGGATATGGAACGCCGAGAGAATTGTCCGAAAAAGGCATTAAGAGGGTCTGGATGGCGAGTTTTAGATCTTCACCGGGGGAATACTTGGATGAGTGCCTATCGTTGCTTAGAGAGCACAAAATACCGATATCCGAGTATGATGGAGGAACAAGGCTGAGACAAACCCTGATGAACTTCTATGCTGATATGATGGAGATGTATGAGAGAGGTTAGCCGCCTTCCATAATCCTGCGAATATCACTCATGCGGTACCTATCAATAGCGCCCACGGTGATAGGGACCAAGTAACCCATCTTTTTCCAACGCCAAAGAGTAGTTGA
>JAEEGL011930955.1_pt1 | contig 13526 bp, 10 predicted proteins | sample 9134231 | NCBI WGS metagenome assembly JAEEGL01 (sample SAMN16246548, study PRJNA631951) | gut metagenome | biome: gut microbiome; feature: rumen; material: fiber-attached | host: Bos | place: Iran: Karaj | collected 2018-10
GACCTTAAAGGATCTTAAGGAGGAGTTTAACCGGATCTACGGAGAAAACACGGTGGAGATCGAGTTCTCCGAGACATATCGGAATATGATCGAGATCATAAAGGAACATATGGATGTGGTAAAACTGGCGGAGGAAGCCATCGCCTCCTGTGGCATGGAGCCTGTATCCAACCCGGTGCGGGGCGGCACGGACGGGGCGAATCTCTCCTTTAAGGGCCTTCCCTGTCCGAACTTAGGAACCGGTGGATACGGTTTTCACGGTCCTTATGAACACGCCACGGTGGAGGGAATGGAAAAAGTGGTAGACATCATCTGCTATATCCTGGCCCATCCGCTATAAGAAAGTGCGAAAAAAATGATCATGGAAACTGCCCGGATTTCGTATAGTTTATTGAAATTCGGGCGGTTTTCGTATATTATAAATGATTATATCCTGATCAATTGCCTACAGTCGAAACAACAGGAAAGGAGGTTCGCATGGAAGATATTAAATCACCGGAGTTTGAAAAACTGGAAGCGGATATCAGCCGTCCGAACCGGGGTGTTGTTTCTACGAAGGATTTTACGGATCCAAAGGCTCTGTATGAGGAGCTGATCCGTCGCATCAATCTCTATCATCCCAGCGATGATATCTCCATGATCGAAAAAGCATACCAGGTGGCGGATAAAGCCCATGAGGGACAGGTGCGCCATTCCGGTGAGCCCTACATCATCCATCCCCTATGTGTTGCCATTAGCTTAGCGGATCTGGAAATGGATAAGGAAACCATTACCGCCGGACTTCTCCATGACGTGGTGGAGGACACCGTCATGACCATGGAAGAGATCGAGAAAGAGGTTTCCGAAGAGGTAGCGCTTTTGGTGGATGGTGTCACCAAGTTGGGACAGCTGTCCTATGATGCGGACAAGGTGGAGATCCAGGCAGAGAACTTACGAAAGATGTTTCTGGCCATGGCCCGGGATATCCGCGTTATCATTATAAAGCTTGCGGACCGTCTCCATAATATGCGGACCCTGCAGTACATGACGGAGGCCAAGCAAAAGGAAAAAGCCAAGGAGACCATGGAGATCTATGCACCTTTGGCCCAGAGGCTTGGTATTTCCAAAGTAAAGATCGAACTGGACGACCTGTCTTTAAAATACTTGGAGCCGGAGGCTTATTACGATCTGGTGGAAAAGATCGCCCTTCGTAAAAAGGAGCGGGATGCCTATGTGGATGGGCTGGTACAGCAGGTGCGAAAGCATATCGACGAAGCCGGCATCAAGGCAGAGATCTACGGACGATCCAAGCATTTCTTTTCCATCTACAAAAAGATGATCAACCAGAACAAGACCCTGGATCAGATCTATGACCTATTTGCCATCCGTATCATCGTTAAAGATGTAAAGGACTGCTATGCGGCACTGGGTGTCATCCATGAGATGTATACTCCCATTCCCGGTCGATTCAAAGACTATATCGCCATGCCCAAGCCCAATATGTATCAGTCACTGCATACTACATTGATCGGGCCCAGCGGTACGCCTTTTGAGATACAGATCCGAACCAAGGAGATGCACCGTACCTCCGAGTACGGTATCGCAGCCCACTGGAAGTACAAGGAATCCGGTGAGGGTGCCACGGTAAATTCCGAGGAGGAAAAGCTTAGCTGGCTCCGACAGATCTTGGAGTGGCAGCAGGATATGTCGGACAACCGGGAATTCGTGAACCTCTTAAAGAGTGACTTAAACCTCTTTTCCGATACGGTATTTTGTTTTACCCCTTCCGGAGATGTAAAGAATCTGCCCAGCGGATCCAATCCCATCGATTTTGCCTACGCCATTCACTCTGCCGTAGGAAACCGTATGGTGGGCGCAAAGGTAAACGGCCGTCTGGTGCCCATTGATTATGTGATCCAAAACGGTGACCGGATCGAGATCATCACCTCCCAGAACGGAAAGGGACCCAGCCGGGACTGGCTGAAGATCGTAAGGTCCACCCAGGCAAAGAATAAGATCAACCAATGGTTCCGCAGTGTCTCCAAGGAGGAGAACATCGCCAAAGGCAAGGAACTGTTTGTGGAATCCTTTAAGAACAAGGGATTCAATATCGCGGAGATCAACGTTCCCAAATATCAGGAGGCCGTCATGCGACGGTACGGATTCCATGATTGGGAAGCCGTGCTTTCCGCCATCGGACAGGGCAGCATCAAGGAAGGCGCCGTGGTCAACAAAATGTACGATGCCTATCGCTTAGACCACCCGGTGCCTGTTACCGACGAAGATATCCTGGCAGAAAATCCCGATGCACCGGTGGATATCCGCAGGAACCTGCCTCAGGGAAAATCCAAGAACGGCATCGTGGTGCGGGGACTCTATGACGTATCGGTGCGTTTTTCCAAATGTTGTAATCCGGTACCCGGAGACGAGATCGTGGGATTCGTCACCCGAGGAAGGGGCGTTTCCATTCACCGGACGGATTGTATCAATATCATTAACCTGCCAAACTTAGAGAAGCCGCGGCTGATAGAAGCGGAATGGCAGCCGGAATTTTTGGAGCAGCATAAGGGCGAGCTGTTTTTGGCAGAGGTGCATATCTACGGAAACAACCGTACCGGACTTTTGGTGGATATTTCAAAAGTCTTTACGGAGCGGAATATCGATATTTCCACCATCCACTGCCGCACCAATAAGCAGGGGATCGCTACCATCGATGTGTCCTTCGGCGTCAGCTCCAGAGATATGCTGGAGGGACTGGTCAGCCGGCTGAAGACCATTGAAAGTGTCATAGATATCGAACGAACCACGGGGTAAGAATATGGAATACAAGCTGAAGCAGTATATGGTAGGCTCCATCGGGACCAACTGTTATTTTATGATCAATGCCGACACAAATGAGACCATCGTCATCGATCCGGGAGCTTCCGGAAAGGAACTGTCGCGAGAATTGAAAGGGGACGGATGTGTACTAAAGGCCGTTCTTTTGACCCATGGTCACTATGATCATGCGGGAGGCGTGGCAGATCTGTTGGGAGAGTACGAGGAAGAGATCCCGGTGTACGCCCATGAGAATGAAAAGGAAACATTAAAGGATCCCATGCTGAACTTATCCGGAAATGGCTATCGGCCGGAAAGCTATCAGGCGGATCATTTTCTAAAGGATGGAGAGGTACTTAAGCTGGCGGGATTTTCCATTACCGTACTCCACACCCCCGGACATACCGAAGGCGGATGCTGTTTCTATTTCCCGGAGGAAAAGGTTTTGTTTTCCGGTGATTCACTTTTTTGCGAATCCATCGGACGCACGGATTTTCCCCGAGGTAGTATGTCCGAGCTGGTACGCAGCGTAAAAGAGAAGCTTCTGGTACTCCCGGAAGATGTAAATGTCTATCCCGGACATGATGCCGCCACCACCATTGGAAATGAAAAGCGGTACAATCCGTTTTTGAGTTAATACCATGAATATAAAGATCAATGACGAAAGCTTTGCTTATGACGTCTTCGGTTTGGTACAGGCCTTTTACCCGGGAACGAAACCGAAGATGTTTATCGATAAAGAGGCGGATGCATCGGAAGAGACCGTTGCGATCTTCATTTCCGAAGACCGGATCACCCTTACGATAGACGGCGGATCTTTCCACAGTGTATCCATCGATCCCAAAGATCGGGCAGATACCAAAAATCGTCTGAAACGGCTGATTTACGAGACCCTGTCGGATCGGACAAAAAAGACACTTCCATGGGGCACCCTGACGGGGATCCGGCCGACAAAAATCCCATACAAAAAGCTTTATGAGAATAAGACCAAAGAAGAGATCTTTTCTTTTATGGAGGATACCTATCTTTGCACCCCGGAAAAGATCCGGCTGGCGTATGATATTGCTCGGCGGGAAAAGGAAGCGGTGGGAGATACAAAGGATCGGTATGCACTGTATATCGGCATACCTTTTTGCCCGAGTATCTGCCTTTACTGCTCTTTTTCTTCCTATCCCTACGGCGTATACAAGGACAGGGTGGAAGCGTATCTGGATGCCCTGATCAAAGAGATCCGTTTTGTGGGAGATCACTTTCATGACCGGATCCTGGATACTGTCTACATCGGTGGAGGAACTCCCACCTCTTTAAGTGCGGAGGAACTGGAGCGGCTGCTTGGTGCGGTGGATGCCCATCTGGATCTGTCCCGGTTGCGGGAATATACCGTGGAGGCAGGGCGTCCCGATTCCGTTACGGAAGAAAAACTAAAGGTCTTGCTAAAGCACGGTGTCAACCGCATTTCCATCAATCCTCAGACCATGCAGGATAAGACCTTAAAAAAGATCGGACGGTTCCACAGTACAGAGGATATCCGAAAGGCCTACGGGGTGGCCAGAGCACTTTCCGATGCGGATAAAAAGAAGGGTGGCAGAGGATTTCTCATCAACATGGATCTCATCGTGGGACTGCCGGGAGAAAATAAAGAGGACATCCGGGATACCTTGGAACAGGTGAAAGCCATGGAACCGGACAATCTGACGGTGCATTCCCTGGCTATCAAACGTTCCTCCCGACTCCATGAGATGCTGACGGAGTACGAGGATGAACTGTTTTTAAACTCCAACGAGATCATGGATATGGTATACGGATATGCCGATTCCATGGGGATGCAGCCCTACTATCTCTACCGGCAGAAGCAGATCTCCGGGAACATGGAGAACGTGGGATTTGCCCCGGATAAAAAGGAGTGCCTCTACAATATGGAGATCATGGAGGAACTTCTGGACATTGTGGCCATCGGCGCCGGCAGCGATTGTAAAAAAGTGGAAAAGTATGCCGACGGGCAAACGGATCTGCGGCGCAAGGTGGAGCGTTGTGAAAACGTAAAAGACGTGGATGCTTACATAGAGCGCATCGACGAGATGATAGAGCGAAAAAAGACACTGTTTAAAACAGAAACGTAACGTGTCTGCGCAGCATATGCGGTTTTGACAGGAGCAAAAGCATGAAACAATTTGAAGGAATGTTTTTTAAGGATGAGCGAGCGCTTTTCGCAAGCGACGGCGTGGAGATAACCGATTGCATCTTTGACGTGGGAGAGTCCCCTTTAAAGGAAAGCAAAAATGTAGCGGTATCACACTCCCAGTTTAAGTACAAATATCCCCTTTGGTATGCAGACCATGTCAGGGTAAAGGAGTGCAACTGGTTTGAGATGGCCCGCTCCGGCGTATGGTATACCAATGACATTATCGTGGAGGATTCCCTGATCACGGCTCCAAAGAATTTCCGTCGCTGCGACGGTATCACCCTTAAAAACGTGGACTTTACGGATGCCAAAGAGACCCTTTGGATGTGCAAAAACGTGAAGATGTCCCAGGTGACCGCAAAGGGGGATTACTTTGGGATGAATTCGCAGGATATAGAGATCGAGGGCTTTCGCTTGGACGGAAACTATGCCTTTGACGGAGGGAAGAATATCATGGTAAGGGATTCCGTACTGCTTTCCAAGGATGCTTTTTGGAATACGGAAAATGTCACCGTAAAAAACACCTATATCTGCGGAGAATACTTAGGATGGAATTCCAAGAATCTGGTGTTTGAAGACTGTACCATTGAGAGCCTGCAGGGACTTTGTTACATTGACTCCCTGACCATGAAAAACTGCAAGCTTATGAATACCACCCTTTCCTTTGAATACGCCAAAGACATTGATGCAGATATCACTACAACGATCGACAGTGTGTTCAATCCCACAAGCGGCACCATTTCGGCGCCCCGGATCGAGAGTCTCATCGTGGAAAAGGATATGGTGGATCCGGAGAAGACCAGGCTTTTGGTAAAGGCCGTGGGTAAAAAAGAAGAGATGGTGGAATGGCGAAGAAATGCAAGTTACCGCACGGAGGCATAAATGGGAAGATATGATTTTGATACCGTAACAGACCGCCGGGGGACGGACTCCGTTAAATGGGATGTTTTGGAAAATGAACTGCCCATGTGGGTGGCGGATATGGACTTTCGGACTGCTCCGGAGATCATCGAAGCCATCGAAGCACGAGCTGCCCACGGGGTCTTCGGCTATACGGATGTAAACGACGACTGGTATGAGGCATATATTTCCTGGTGGAAGAGACGCTATGGCTTTTCTCTGGAAAAGGAGTGGCTCATGTTCTGCACCGGGGTGATCCCGGCCATATCTTCCGTAGTGCGGAAGATAACCACGCCCAATGAAAAGGTAATCATCCAGACGCCGGTCTACAATATTTTTTTTAACAGTATAGTAAACAACGGCTGCAGGGTTTTGGAGAACCCGCTGCTTTATAAAGACGGAAACTATGCCATGGATCTAGATGACCTGGAAAAAAAGATGTCCGATCCCCAGGCTACCCTGATGATCCTGTGCAATCCCCAGAATCCGGCGGGAAAGATCTGGCCCAAAGAGGACTTGGAGCAGGTAGGGCAGCTGGCAAAGGAAAACGGCATCACGGTTTTATCCGATGAGATCCACTGTGATCTGACAGAGCCCGGGAAAAAATACATTCCCTTTGCTTCTGTGTCGGATGTGTGTAAGGAGGTCAGCATCACCTGTATCGCTCCCACAAAGACCTTTAGCATACCGGGTATACAGACGGCGGCCATCAGTGTCCCTAACCGGTTCTTGCGAAATAAAGTACGCCGGGCCATCAATACGGATGAGGTGGCGGAACCCAATGTATTTGCCCTTCATGCAGCGGTGGCGGCTTACAACAAAGGGGAAGACTGGCTGGAAGAACTGCGGGAATATATCTTCGATAATCGACGCCGGGTGGAAACCTTTATCGACGAGAACATCCCGGAACTTTATGCGGTACGGGGAGATGCCACCTATCTGGTGTGGATCGATATTTCAAAACTTGGGAGAACAGCTGACGAAGTAGCCGCCTTTCTCCGCAAGGAAACAGGACTGTTTGTATCCACGGGCCGGATCTACGGTGAAAACGGAAAGAACTTCTTGCGCATGAACGTAGCCTGTTCCAAAGTGACCCTGGAAGACGGATTGGAACGGTTAAAACGAGGCGTGCGGTTGTTGATGACGAAATAAAAGGAAGAGTTTATGAGTTCTAGAATCAAAGTTGCGATGTTTTTAAATCTGATGATCTTTCTGTTGGAGTTTTTTGCATTTGTTGCCCGCGTAGTTGTCGCGGGCGATGCTTTTTCCATCGGGGACAACACCATCTATTACACCATCGACAGCAATCTGTTGGCCATGGTGGCGTCGGCGATCTATGTGATCTTCGGTACCAAGGCCATGGAAGAAAAAAAGAGCATTCCCCGGGTGGTGCAGTTCATCCGGTATTTGGCCACCTCCGGAGTGATGTATACCCTGGTAGTGGTTTTTACGGTGTTGATCCCTGCCATGGGAGAAGGAGGCTTTGCAAGGATGGTGCTGACGCCGATTATGGCCATCCAGCATCTGGTGGCCCCCCTGATATGTGTCATCTCTTTCTGCGGGTTTGAGACAGAACACAGCATGCCCTTAAAGTGGGTGTTCTATGTTACCCTGCCCACATGTCTGTATGCTTTTATCCTTTATCTGCTGAATGGCTTTTATGTGGTGGAGGGGCCCTATCCCTTTTTCGAGGTCCACAAATATAGAGTTCCTTGGCTCGTCTGCATGTTTTTCATTCTGATCGCCATGTGTATCGCTTTAAATTTCGGCATCTTGAAGATCGCCAACATTTTTTCCGCCAGGGATACCCTGATGTTAAATGCCATCGATCGAATGAATGAAGAAGAGGAGGCAAAGAAAACGGAAGAGGAGCGAAAGCGGGAAGCGGAAGAAAAAGAGAAAAAAAGGAAGAAAAATCCCTATCTTTATGATATCATTGGACTGATTGTAAAGAAGTAAGAGAGGAAGAAATACATGGCACTGAAGAAAAAGCCCGTCAACGGGATGAAGGATATCCTGCCCCGGGAGATGGAGATCCGGGACTATGTAACGGGCGTGATCAAAGAAACCTATCGGAGTTTCGGCTTTACCCCCATAGAGACTCCCTGTATGGAGGACATCGGAAATCTTTCCAATAAACAGGGAGGAGAAAATGAAAAGCTGATCTTTAAGATTTTAAAACGCGGGGAGAAGCTGCACCTGGAGGATGCGAAGGAGGAGTCGGATGTGGTGGACTACGGCATGCGTTACGATCTGACGGTTCCTTTGTCTCGTTTTTATGCAGCACATCAGAACGATCTTCCCACGCCCTTTAAGGCACTGCAGATCGGAAGCGTATGGAGAGCGGATCGTCCCCAGAGAGGCAGATATCGCCAGTTCACCCAGTGTGATATCGATATCTTAGGTGAGCCCGGGAATATCGCCGAGATGGAGCTGATCACCGCCACCACTACCTGCCTCGGAAAGCTTGGCTTTTCCGGATTTGAGATCCGTATCAACGATCGAAAGATCCTAAAGGCCATGGCTTCTTATGCGGGATTTAAAGAAGAGGAGTATGACGAAGTCTTTATCTCTTTGGATAAAATGGACAAGATCGGTCTTGACGGCGTCCGGGAGGATCTCATAGGTCACGGATACGCAGCCGATACGGTGGATAAATATTTGGAACTGTTCCAGTTATTGGATGGAAAGACCGAAGTGGCAGATGCCCTTTATGTCCTGCAGGATAAACTCTCCGATGCGTTGGATCCTGCCGTAGCGGAGGGGCTAAAGGAGATCGCTGTGGCGGTAAATGCCAATAAGGGAGCGGATTTTGCCCTGGTATTCGATGCCACCCTGGTGCGCGGTATGAGCTATTACACCGGTACCATCTTTGAGATCGCCATTCCCGAGTTCGGCGGAAGCTGTGGCGGCGGCGGGCGCTATGATGAGATGATCGGAAAGTTTACCGGAAGTGACGTGCCGGCCTGCGGATTCTCCATCGGCTTTGAACGGATCATCCTGTTGCTTTTGGAGCAGGACTATCAGATCCCCGGCAGCGGCGCAAAGATCGCTTATCTGGTAGATAAAAAAATGCCGGCAGATCGTTTGGCTGAGATCATGAAGGAAGCGGCAGCAGCGAGAAATGAAGGGGCGCAGGTTCTGGTAGTTAAGATGAACAAGAATAAGAAGTTCCAAAAAGACCAGCTGACGGCCCAGGGATACGAAGAATTCAAAGAGTTTTTTGCGGACTGATCCTTTTGGGATGAGCTCCTGTGATATAAATCAAAGCAGAAAGAAGGAATACAAAATGTCGGAAAGCATGAATGGTTTGCATCGTTCTCACAGATGTGGGGAGTTGGATGCATCGAATATCGGTACGGAAGTGACCCTGATGGGATGGGTGCAAAAGCGCCGAAATCTGGGCAGCCTGATCTTTGTGGACCTGCGGGACAGAAGCGGGCTGATCCAGCTGGTGTTCGATGAAGCGGTCATCGGTAAGGAAGGTTTTGAAAAGGCCGGCACCTTACGGAGCGAGTTCGTCATCGCCATCACGGGAAAAGTATCTAAACGTACGGCTGCGGTGAACGAGAACTTAAAGACAGGGGAGATCGAAGTATTTGCAGAAACCCTTCGGATCCTGTCCGAAGCCCAGACACCTCCCTTCCCCATCGAAGAAGGGATCCAGACAAAGGACGAACTGCGATTAAAGTATCGCTATCTGGATCTGCGACGTCCGGATCTTCAGAGAAATCTCTTTATGAGAAGCAGGGTGGTATCCAGTATCCGTGCCTTTTTGATCAACGAAGGATTTATCGAGGTGGAGACTCCCATCTTACAGAAGTCTACGCCGGAAGGAGCCAGAGACTATCTGGTACCCTCCCGAGTACACCCCGGTAGCTTTTATGCGCTGCCCCAGTCTCCCCAGCTGTTCAAGCAGCTGTTGATGTGTTCCGGGTTTGACCGTTATTTCCAGATCGCAAAATGCTTCCGGGATGAGGATTTAAGAGCGGATCGTCAGCCGGAGTTTACCCAGGTGGATATGGAATTGTCCTTTGCGGATGTAGATGATGTCATCGATGTGAATGAGCGCCTGCTGGCTCACGTGTTTAAAGAGACATTGGATGTGGAAGCGCCGCTTCCCATTCCCCGGATGACCTGGCAGGAAGCCATGGATCGCTTTGGCTCCGACAAGCCGGATCTTCGCTTCGGCATGGAGCTTACGGATGTATCCGACGTAGTGAAAAACTGCGGGTTCGGTGTGTTCACCGGTGCCTTGGAAAACGGCGGTTCCGTTCGCGGCATCAACGTGAAGGGCCAGGGAGAGATGAGCCGTAAAAAGATCGACAAGCTGGTGGAAGAGGCCAAGGGGATCGGTGCCAAGGGACTGGCCTATGTGGCCCTACAGTCCGATGGCAGTGTGAAGTCCTCTTTCTCCAAGTTCTTATCCGAAGAGGAAATGCAGGATCTGATCCGTGCCATGGATGGGGAAGCAGGAGACCTCTTATTGTTTGCGGCGGACAAAAACAAGATCGTATGGGAAGTACTGGGTACCCTTCGTTGTAATCTGGCAAAGGAACTTGGTCTCATCGATGAAAATGAATTTAAGTTTTTATGGGTCGTAGACTTCCCGGTATTTGAGTGGTCGGATGAACAGGGACGATATCTCGCCATGCATCATCCTTTTACCATGCCCAGAGAAGAGGATGTGGAACTCATCAACACCGACCGGAAGGCGGAGGCAAAGGCGAAAGCCTATGATATCGTATTAAACGGTTGCGAGTTAGGCGGAGGCAGTATCCGTATCCACCAGAATGATGTCCAGGAAACCATGTTCGAAGCTTTGGGCTTTACAAAGGAAGAAGCCTACGACCGGTTCGGTTTCCTTTTGGATGCCTTTAAGTACGGTGTTCCGCCCCATGCAGGTCTGGCCTTTGGCTTGGATCGAATGATCATGCTGATGGTAAAGGCAGATTCTATCCGTGATGTGATCGCATTCCCGAAGGTAAAGGATGCTTCCTGTCTGATGACGCAGGCACCTACCCCGGTGGATGACAAACAATTGGATGAATTGTGCCTTGCGGTAAAGAGTGAATAGGAATTATAATTCGGATATAAGGAAAAGGGGTTTTTGTTTTCTTCAATCGGGGAAGGGGGGAACAGAATATGATGACAGTGAGAAACTGCTACAACGGGATCGGCAGTTACGAGAAAGTCAGTGCTTGCTTTCACAGTGACGAGAAGATCAAGCGTTTTTTAAGGATGTTTCTGGAGGATGAAAATTACGGCAGACTTAAAACTTCCTTAGAGCAGGATAATACGGAAGATGCCTTTGTGGCTGCCCACACCCTGAAGGGGATCTGTCAGAACTTAAGTCTGGATAAGCTTTACAATGCGGATGTGGAAGTCACTGAGGCTTTACGGGCAAAGAACTTAGGCGCAGCCAAAGAAAAATTCCCAAAAGTAAAAGAGGAGTACGAAAAAGCTTTTGAGCGGATCTCCCAGATCGAATTATAAGAGATGAAGAATGACCGTCCATCCGGACGGTCATTGTTTTGTACACCAGGTTTGTGGACTCCCTATAGTAAGGTTTAATAGCGTACGACATTTGCCTTTCGATCGTAGTAATAAGCGTGATCGGAGAGCACCTCCTCCCGGGCCAGCTGTGTTTGGTTCACTTCCCGCACCATATCCGAGAGAATGTTTAAACTCACATCAGCCTGTGAAGGCACAATGATGACTTCATGAATACTGGAAGGTATGATATAAAAATCATCCTCCAGTTTTTCCGCACAGCTTTCCAACAGATCAGGATAGCAGATCACCCCGGCACCGTAGGAGCGGTTATTGTTTGTCAGGATATACATGGGAAATGCCGGTGATAAAGATGGAAAGAGCTCCGCATCATCACGCCGAAGCATACTTTCCACCATATCCTCCAAAGGGGTACATTCCGGCTGCAAAAGATGGGCAGAATTGATCTTGGCATAAGCAAAAAGCTGCTTTTCATCCACATTCCAGTAGGATAGATGGGAATGGTGGATCATGATGGAGCCGCTTTGCTCCGTGTCCAGTTCCACCAGAACACAAAACACCAGTGCCAGGTCCAGATAGGGAATGAAAGGGACATCCCCAAGCAAAGTTTCGTTTTCCTGTCGATTGATCAGTCGAAATACGATCCGATCTTTGATCTTTTCAAAGTCGCAAAAGTCGTCAGGGCAAAAAACCGATGCCTTTAGATTATTTCCATATGCTGTCTGTATGTGCTGCAGGATCTGCTCTAAATGCATGCCCTTTTGATATTCGGTGTAGAAGTCATTTAGATAGATAGTGGGAATCAGGGAGCGATCCTTTGTGTGGATCGTCAGTCCGTCCAACATAAGACCGTTATTCTTAAGGACGGAGCGGATCTGAATGTCGTCGGCGTCGGGATAGCGGTCGCTCATTTGAGAGATGATGTATTCTTTGAAATCCGGGTAGGTCATTACCTGTGTCATATTTCCTCCAAGTCTGACTTACCGTGGGGATGGATCCGTATAGTATTGTAGCAAAATCGCCCCATTGCATGGGGCGAAAGATTATTTTTGTGAATTATATAAAAATATTGGGGTGTTTATTTGTGGGATTTTATATAGTCCCTGTACCAGTATGCGGAATCCTTGGGAATACGTTGTAAATTATTGAAATCCACATAGACCATGCCGAAACGGTCGCTGTAGCCGCGGTTCCATTCGAAGTTATCCATGAGAGACCACAGGAAGTATCCCCGCAGGTCTGCCACTTCCGTGGCTTTTTCCAGTTGCTCCAGGTACTGCGACAAAAAGTCGACCCGATCCGCATCATGTACCGCTCCATCCGGAGAGAGTACATCGTTACAACAGGTTCCGTTTTCTGTGATATACAAAGGGGTTTTGTATCGCTCATACAAAAACCGGGGTCCCCAGTAAAGACATTCCGGGGTGATGGGCCAGCCGTTTGCGGTCTGCGGAAAGTCCGCCGGACGTTCCACGTAGGCAGGGCTTCCGTCTTCTCCCATACGGATCATATGACCGTTATAGATGTTCTGCCCGTAGATATCCACCGGCTCACTGATGAGTTTCATGTCTGCATCGGTGATCTGTGGCATATAGGCTTCGAATCTCTGTAAGAATTCATTGGGATATTGACCAAAGAACACCGGATCCGACCAGGCGGATACATTCCAAGTCCATCGATTGGGATCTTCCGGAATGGCAAACAAGGCTTTTCTGGCAGCTTCAATGTCTTTTGGATCGTCGGAAGCGGGGTAGCACATGGAACCCGTAGGAGCAATGCCGATCATAAGAGGCTGTCTTGCCTTTTCACGCAGCCGCTGTACGGCACGACCGTGGGACTTAAGGACATTGTGAAAAATACACAGGCTGTCCTGTAATGTGGTCTTTAATCCAGGGGCATGTTCCCCCGAGACATATCCCAAGCCCACGAAGCACTGGGGTTCGTTCAGGGTGAAGATGTTTTTCACACGGTCGGAAAAACGGTCCGCAATGAGTGCAGCATAGTCACCTAACCATTCTACGGTATCCGTATTCATCCACCCCCCTCGCTTGTAGATCTCATAGGGCATCTCCCAGTGGTAGAGGGTGAGAAAAGGAGTGATGTCGTTCTTTAACAGTTCATCGATGAGTTCGTC
>JAEEGL015727651.1_pt1 | contig 13526 bp, 10 predicted proteins | sample 9134231 | NCBI WGS metagenome assembly JAEEGL01 (sample SAMN16246548, study PRJNA631951) | gut metagenome | biome: gut microbiome; feature: rumen; material: fiber-attached | host: Bos | place: Iran: Karaj | collected 2018-10
ATATTAATAGAATGAAATCCGCATCTGCCGCTAGGTGCAAGTTGCCATTGGCCCTTGTTCTTTGCGGGCAAAGCAAAGAGATTGTTCTTGAACGTCCAAGGCAGCGTACAGACCATGGGGTAAAAAACGTGAAGCTTACAGGCAGTGGCTGTGAAAAGCCTATAACGGAGGGCTGGGGGCGCCTGAGAAGACATGGAAAATCTATGACCTGCGTTGATCAACATCGCGAAGCTCGCCAAGAAGATCTATCTGTTTTCATTGGATGCTAGGGGCGCTACGACGATGATGCGACCCATGGAATAAACGGAAAAACCTTGCAAACAAGTGTGTCACAGGTTACTAAAATGTGTGTTGCCAATGCTTCTTCGATTTGAAAAGCAGCGTGCAGAACACAGGCTTCTTTCCCTTTCTGGCGTGATTGTTTTTAGCCACAAGGAGCAAGATATGGGATCTGGAATACAGGTGAACGGCGCCGTCATGCAGGAGCTGGCTACACGCGGGGTGACAGAAAAGACCGGCGTGTATGGAGAGCATAAGGTCCAGATCGGGCAAGGCTCACCTATCAATCTGGAGAGCCTCAAATCTGCCAAGGTGCCTTACGAAGGCTTCAGAACAGCAACAAAGGTCAACCGAGGCAAGGAAGGGGTGCAGCAAAACGCCCAGAACGCGGTGAAAGTCCTCTCGTCAAGCACAGGCCCCTTGGACGTGAAGTCTCTTCTGGAAAGCCTGAAGGCCGCCCAGACACATGCTGACCGCCTTGGTAAGCTGGGCCAGCTCAGCGAGGCGCAGAAGGGGGACTCCGCCTGGGTCTTTGCCGCCGCCGTGGAAAGTCTATCCAACACCGAACTAGCGGCAGCGTTTGAAAAGTTCACCTCCGCGGAGATGGATCTTCTGCAGACTGCCCTCATCCATGAAGGCGAGACCAATCCCAAGGCTGAGGACGCCCGAAAGGCAGCCAAGCAGCTCTTTACCCTGCAGGCGCTGGTGCTTAAGGAAGTATCCAACCGCGCTGTTTCAGCTAAGCTTGATGATTTGCGCGCCGCCAATCCTAATGACCAGGAACTGGCGGGCATAGAGGGACCGCGTCGTCTTTCCGACCAATACGGGACAGCTGCTCCGACGTCCGCTCCCTCTCCTACTCCCGCGCAGCACGACATCACGGCCGCCAACCTCGAAACGCTGGTCAGCGTCGCGGCAAAAAGCGCTTCTATCAGGGAACACTCGGCAGAGGCAGAGCAGATGAAGCTTTCCGCCCGCAGCCTCGAAGGTGTGACCGTCAAGGACATGGCCGACATCATGCGTTCGGCTGATTTGACCATCAACGTAGATCCTAGTGTCATTATTGACGATGGCACCGTTTTCGATGATCCCGACAAGCCATTGAAAAACATTTTCCATCTGCAGGCTGAGGGGAAAGTGCCCAAGGGGGCAGGCTACCTTGCCAAGCGCGAGAGCGTTGAGCAACTGCTTTTCCCGGAACTGGGCGGGCATGACGTCAACGCCGACGAACGTCCGTTATACGGCGCCCTGAATCTCCGTGGGTCAGCGCAGGGAGCAGCTGCGCGCGGCTACGGCGCCGCAACGCTCATCCTCAAGCCTGAAGTGGCAAAGCGCGCCACCTATATAGCCGACGACACTTTTTTGGCCCCGCGTATGGTTGTTTCCGATGAACGGCGGCAGATATTCCTTACCCTGCTCGACGGGAAGCAAGAGCTTCCCCAAGGCTTGAGAGACGCCATCCGCGATTCGGATTCTCCGGCGCGAAAAGATCTCGACGCCTGGCTGGACGAACTCCAGGCCATGGGAGAAACGTCCATCGCCTTCATCAAAGAGAATTCCTGGCCCGAAAGCGTCGGCAATCTTCTGCAAGATGCCAATGGCGATAAAGCGGTCACAGACAGCAACTGGTACTTTTTCCAGGCTCTGCTCATCCAGTGCTTCGGCGACTCCAAAGCAACGCGCAGCATCACGGCCACGCACGACAACCTCGAAGCGCTCATCCCTAGTCTGGGTGACGTGGATGGCAACAACTTGGCACGTGCCGCGCTGGAAGCCCAAAAGGGCAGGGACCCGCGTGTTGTCCTCAGCGGTATCAATTATGTCGAGGCGCAGATCCAGGGGCAGATCATACCCAGCCGTGACGTAGCCGAAATCCGCATTGACCTGTATTCCGTGCCGCAGGAGAAACTTCAGCGCACCATAGCCCGGGCCGAGGATTTCCAAAAACGCACGGGCATCAAGGTCACGCTGTTCAACCGCCCAGAGGTTATCAAAGGCAAACCTACGGTGACCAACAAATTCAGTTTAGTGGATGAATATGCAAGGTTTGGCGACGTCAGCGCAGCACAAGAGGGGTTCAACACCCAGCACATCGACAAGGGCGTGCTGGACAGCGAAAAGAATGAATATCTGGCGCACCTGAAAGAGCATACGGATGCCTATTTGGCTGGACACCCGAATCTCGCTGCTGGCCTGCACGCCGGCGCCCTGCATCTGGAAGGAAGAGCCCTAGATACGCTGGCCACGCAGTTCGTAAAGGGGCTGGAAAGGAAACTACAGCAGCCCTCGTCTGTAGACGCAAAAGCACTGGTCACGAGCTCCTTTGAAGAAGCTGTGCGCCCGCTCTTGGAATTGAAAGCCACCCTGTTGCGCGATCTTGAACAGTTGCCATTCGATACCCCGGCTCAGAAGGCGGCCTTTGCCCAATGGGTCTGCAGCGCCGGTAAACTGAGCTCCCCGGAGGAGATGCGTCTTTTCCACAAGCACGCCATGGCTCAAGCGGCTGTATTGACGGAAATCGCCTCTTCCGATCCTACGCCGAACGCCCACGCGATCTATGAAGCCGTGACCAGACTTTCCGTAGGCGCATCGAAGGACTTTACTTCCTATAATCAAACGCTTGATTCAAAAGTCCTGGACCCCGACTTTATCAGGACGCAGCCCCACCGCATCTCTTTCTTGTCGATTGCCATGTTGCAGAACGGCGAGCCTCCCTTAGGCCAGGCCGATCTGCATAAGCTTTATGAACTGCTCACCAGTCCGGAGTCCATGGACTTGTCGTCTCAAATGGAAGCCGTCATGGGCCATGGCGACTTTCGCTCGGCTGCCGACTATCAGGTGATGAAGACTGCATGTGATCAGATGGCTGCCACGATAGGTAACATTGCAAGGCTCACCGGCGATGCCGAGAAATACCCCGTTCCCATCGTTGGAGGGCTGTACGTAATCCCCGAATCCGCGAGGGCGATACTCAGGGCTTATGCCCCGGGCGTGGCGCAAATGTTGGATGTGCAGTTTCCAGGCTTCAAGGCTTTTCCAGCCCCCCTAAACCCGGAATCCATGCCTCAGCAGGACGCCGATCGCAGGAGATTCCTGATTTCGGTGCTTGACGGCTACCTGAACCATGAGAAGACCTTTGAACGAGGCACGTCCACACATGGCCGCGGTCACATTGCCCGCGCCTACATCTTTGCCAGCGTCATGTGCAACATCCTTTCGGAGCACGGCATACCTGTCGACCGAACTGCTGTGCTCTGCGGCATCGCCGGTCATGACCTGGCAAGACAGGGCGGCGGCAGAGACCACTGGGAAGGACTCAGCGCAGACAGGACCGTACAGGAGATGCTGTCGGTATTCGGCAGCGGCATCATGGGCGCAACGTACTTGAGTGAAGTGTCCGACTGCATCGACCAGCACAAGAGCAAAACGCTGGAATCCATGCTGCTCAATGCCGCCGACTCCCTGGACATAGGGCGCATAGGTGAAGGCGTGTTCAAGCTCGAGGAATTCCCCTTTCTCAGGGGACCGGACGGTAACGCCGTCGGAAGAGAAGAAAAACGTCTCCGTGAGAAACTGGCCAACGAGGCTGATCTCCTGCAGAAACTGACCAGTCCCTTGTGCGCCGGCCGTTCCGCACTAGATAGATTAACGATGAAGCGGGTAGAGGCGATGAAAAGAGGTAATATGGCACTGGTGGAGATATATGGTCAGCAAAGAGCTGAACTGTCAGATGGGATAGAGGCTCAATTGAGCAGCGACTGGGATATAAGTAGCGAAGATTTCGTGACGAGAATCGAGAGCGTCGTGAGAGATAACCCGGATATTTTCCCTACGCTTTCCAAGTACTATCATTGAAGGAACGAATCCCACTGGCGTTCAGCAGCAGATAGCGTAACAGTCCATATTCATGGCTCGAAGCTGGCGTAGAAGAAGTGCAAGCATCCTAAGCAATACTAAGAGCCGGGCGGCATTCTATTATGTACCCAGATCCTTGGACACATTGATTCATGACCAAAACTCAACACATGGATGCCAGTCTATACGTTGTGGGCGGCATCCATTTTGTTTTTTGCCTGGATGCGGATCCTGCAGGTCGTCACTATCACGGTTAGCTCCACCCTCGTTCTGGCTTGAAACTGCCTGCCCAGCAATCCTATTGTAATAACTTTATAAATCAATGAAAAAATTGCAAGTTGACCGTTTTTGTACCTGTGGGGTTAGGGAATAAAAAAACGATGTAGCCTGCTGGATGCTGGATATGCCCAGGCGGCGCAAAAGGAGATTGCATGCGTAAATGTCTCTGTACCCCCATTCTTGCCTTTGGACTTCTGTTCATGCCATGCTGGCCAGTTACCTCTGCCGGGAAAGAGGGCAGTTCAGTATCTGAAGCGATTCCTGCAGGATCTTCTGAAAATCTCTTTGGCACTGTCGTGCAGAAATATGTTCAAGCTGCCGGGCATGTTTATGAAAAAAGCCTGGAATTGTACGAAACGTACGCTGCTGATGCCGCAGTGCAGTTATTTAACGATGTCAGGCAGCAATATGTAAAATCTGCCGGACATGTTTATGAAAAAAGCCTTGAATTTTATGCAAGGAGCGCGTCGAAAGGACGGGCGGAAGCGCAATACAAAATGGGCGAGATGTTTTTTTTCGGCCAGCGCGTAAAAAAGGATTACGCAAAGGCTCTAGAATGGTATGAAAAGGCTGCGTCCCAGGGGTATGCCGATGCTCAGTTCAGCATGGCCTATATGCAGGAACGTGCCCTTGGAACGGCAAAAGACTATGACAGCGCACGTATATGGTATGAAAAAGCCGCTGCACAGGGACATGCCGGGGCGATGCTCAACCTGGGATGTATGCATGACAAAGGGAAAGGCGTGCCGCAGGACTATGCCAAAGCAAAGGAGTGGTATGAAAAAGCCGCTGCACAGGGACATGCCGGGGCGATGTTCAACCTAGGGCTGATGCATAAGAACGGTCAGGGCGTGACCAGGGATTATGCCCAGGCAAAGCAATGGTTCGAAAAGGCTGCATCTCGGAAGAGCACGGTCGCACTGTATCATTTAGGCATGTTCTATTATCAGGGACTTGGCGTCGAGCAGGACTTTGCGCATGCCAAAGTGCTTTTTGAAAAAGCAGCAGCGCGTGGCAATACTGGTGCGCTGCAGCTCCTTGGCCAGATGTATGAAACGGGGCACGGGGTTAAAAAAAATTACAACCATGCAGTATCGCTGTATAAGCAGGCGGCGGCGAAAGGGCATACCGGAGCGATGGTCAGCCTGGGCAGACTTTACGGCAATGGCAGGGGAGTCCAGCAGGATTATGCTCAGGCAAAGGCATGGTATGAAAAGGCCGCAGTAAAAGGCAACGCCCGCGGCCAATATTATCTTGGCTATTTGTACAGCCAGGGTCATGGTGCAGCGCAGGACTATGTAAAGGCAAGGAAATGGGATGAAAAGGCAGCGGCGAAAGGGCATGCCGGAGCGATGGTCAACCTGGGCTTTCTCTATGCAAGAGGCCTGGGGGTAAGTCAGGATCATGCCATGGCGGCCAAGCTGTTTGAAAAAGCTGCTGTGCTTGGAGATCCGGTGGCACAGTTTAATCTTGGAGTGTTGTTTGCAAACGGCAAAGGCGTGCCGCAGGACTACGTGAAGGCTATGGAATGGTTTAAAAAAGCCGCCTCTCAGGGGCATGCAGTCGCGCAATATAACGTCGGTTCCATGTATAATATGGGATATGGAGTGCCCAAGAACAAAACCGTAGCCAAGGAATGGTTCATGAAAGCTTGCGACAGTGGATACCAGAAGGGGTGTGACGTATACAATAAGCTGAATGAGGCCGGCTTTTAGCGAACCGTTGGTATAATGCCATTTTGCTGCTTGGAAGCTCCACGACTACTTCGAAGACTGTATGACCCTGGAATGCCATGAATGCCTTTATCGTCCAGTTTTTTTCTGGAAGGAACATATGAGCAGCTTTTTGCAGGCGCTGTCGTAAACTGGGCCCCGGGACTAACGCTTCATGTACTAAGCCTTGCGGTAGAGACTGTGTGTCACATAATATTATCTGATAAACAGATATAATTGCTGTCAACGGATTTTTTCGTGAACATCAGCAGGCAAGATGTAGGGGCATGTCGGGCAGCGACATCTCCTGCAGTAGCGCGGGCAAGATGCCATCTCAGATGGCTATCGCCGTGACGCAGCCGTGTAAAGAATGCTTGGGCTACCCCGCGTCGACGCCGCCGCTTGCGCGGTGTCCAACGCTTGCGCGGCACCGTGGTAACTAGGCAGGCGTATTGCCCGGCTTTCTGCGTCGGTGGCCGTGCAATGCGTTATTTGGTCAATGCAAAGCCCGCTAGGGCAGCTACAATAACAAACGCTGCACTGCCTGCGATATAAAGGATAACGTCCCGATATCTGCCTTCGTGAAGCAAGGCCATGCTCTCATCGATGGCAGTGTGAGGGTTGTGAAACCTCCCAGGAATCCGACAGACAGCAAAATGAGGATCTGGGGTGCTTCGCTAAGGCTTTTGCAGAACAGTCCCCAAGAGACACCTATGCAAAAACCGACGGCTGCGCCGCCGACCAGCGTGAGCCATGGGAAACAGCACCCCTTTCCTTTTCTTCACCTGGTTGCAAGGTAACGGGCTGCTATGCTGATCAAACAGCCGGCACAGACGAAAAAGACGTAGAAAAACATTTCTGTCATAGGGCAGATCTCGATTTGCCACTATCCTCACAAACTGGATTTGTCACTTCAAGGTAGACACGTCAGCAGAGGTCGGAGTTCCAGACAGATACTGTTTCCCAAAGATTTCATCGAGCACGATCTTCCCGACAATGAGATGTTTTAGTCCTCTGCAATGCTCTCAGCAAGCAAAAGTGTTAGCAGACAGCAATATCGATTCGGCTGATTATATCTGAGCCGTTTTCATAAGGTACAGGCGCATGCGTCAAACTGAGCCCAGAACCAAAGAGTTTCATCAATAATTTTTCAGGTCTTCAATCTTGGCAATGACGATCACGCAGTCTGCTTTGACCTTGCGCAGCAGAAGGCGCATGTCTTCCTCCGGAATGGCGACGCAGCCCCCGGTATATTTGTTCTGCGAATAGCAATGAAGGAAAATGGCTGAGCCCAGCCCGGGCGTGCCTTGCTCATTATAGCTGATATTAAGGCAATAAACGTATGGCTTGGCATATTCGATGATGTGCTCGCTTTCTGCCTTGTTGAAGCCATCATTGTCCCTTGTGCTGACAAACTGGTTGTACAGGGCCGATTTGCCGTCCCCCACCCAATAATGTGTATCGTCGACCTGGACATATCCCATGGGGCACCCGGGGTCTGGGGCAATGCCGAATGCCTTGGTAAAATGGAAAAGTCCGACAGGAGTCTTAGCATCCCCTTCGCGTTTTTTCCCGAGCCCGTTCTTGCCTAAGAATGCTTTCCGCGTAAAGACTTCTTGCCAGCCTTCGGCGTGTTTTTCATAGAAGGTGAGCAACGCATCAGATCCGCCAGTCGAGCCGACTAAGACGATCTGGTCAGTTTTTTGCGCCGCAGCCAGTCGGGCAACTTCCTGAGGTGTCAAAGGTCCTGCTTTGAATGCAAGCCATAGAAGGCAGCCAGCGATGGCAAGGATAACGATGACCAGAACTTTTTTCATGGACCTTATCTCCATAGGCGCTTTCACACCTTAAACACCGAGTACGTCATCACGCCCCAGAGGTGATCACTCTCTCGCTTGGTAATGGAGAACCTTGGATAGTCTGTTTTTTGGGAGCCATAGTGAACTATCCCTGGGAGAATGTCCTGTTATGGTTCTGCCCCGAAGATTCTTCTCTGCTTTCTTATGTGGTCACGATGCCTATTACGTGTGCATGAAGCTTATGGGGGCATCGGCGTGCTGAATACCCCGCTACAAGGAGCATATCTGGCATAGGTATGCCTCACTCTTTGGTCTGTCAGGCCAGTGTCAGCTTTCGTCCCAGTTCATAGCACCTTTTCAAGTCTTCTGGAAACTTCTCTTCCCTCATTTGCTTTTTGTGGACTGGATCAAAAATGCTGCTCATGTATTTGGAGTAGTCTGTGAATTGCAGAGTATCTGTGATTGCAAGATATTCACTGGGGCCGAGCAGCACTCTGTTCATTGTGTCGGCATAGTGCTTGAACAGCCTGTTATATCCCAAAGGTTCCAGTAGATTATCCGTAGCGTTCATTGTCATGATCAGAGCACTGGCTATTTTTCTGTCAAGTTTGCTCGGATGCTCCATGCTGTACGTATAATTCATGAACAGGAGTCGTTCTAAAAACGCAATGGCAAAGGCGTCCAGATTGCCAAAATACACAGGAGAGCCAATGAGTAGGACGTCAGATGCCATTGCCTCTTCAAGAACGGCTCGCAAATCATCTTTTACAACACATACGGCGGCATTGTTCTCATGCCGCTTGCATGCAAAGCAACTGATGCATCCGCTGAACTTCAAGCCCATGAGGTGGATGAACTTTGTTTCCGCTCCTGCTGATGCAGCTCCGTCCAATGCGCTTTGCAGCGCCATAGCGGTGTTCCATTTCTTCCTCGGGCTTCCATTGATCGCCAGGACTTTTTTCATCTTCCCTCCCGTGCCTGTCAGGCGCGTTTTTCCATGCCGGTGATCTCGCCGATGAACATCCAGTGCGGTTCCGTTCCGTCCGCGCCGCTGTAAAAGGTCTTCACGGCATCCGCTGGGATGCGCTCTTTCTTCATCTGCTCGCTGTAGATCTTCCGGCATATCAGGGTCAGCGAAGCCTGCTCATAGCCCACGCCGTCTCCCGCTGGCCTGGGGGTGAGGCCTGCCAGGGCGATCTTGTCCGTATCCCTGCCCGACAGGCTGCCCAGGATGCCGAGTGCCTTCCGATAGCTCCCGGGGAACCAGCAGATGGTGAACACCTCATGCCTTTCCATGTAAGAAAAAGTGTGGCGCACGGGCTTGACAAAGACAGTCGCGATGTTCCTGGCCTTGCCAGGCATGCCCCACAGTGAGCCGAGCTGCCCCCAGCTGATGGTCATGGCGTTGTGATCGCCCAGCGTTCCCGCAGTGAGCAAAGCCCAGTCGTTGTCAAAAAGGCGGAAAATATCTGCATTCAAGGATTTGATGTCTTCCATATGTCCCTCTCCAAGAGAAGCTTCCTGGCAGTCAGAATCTTATTCTTACCAGCTCGTTATGCGCTAGGAAAGATGATCCATCTGAGGTGGCCGGTTTGCCTCAGTGAGCAATCCCATGTGCGTCGAAAACCACTTTCAGGCGTCGGGCATGTTCGTTTTCTTCTTCAATGGTCGATTCCACGCAGGCGGCAAGTTCTTCCTCGCCAGCGACACGCATTTCATCAGCCATCTTGCGCAGTCCGTGCTGGGCATTGGCCTCCAGCCTGTAAAGCCCGACGACCTGCTTCCAGAATTCAGCATCGCTTTCCTTGCCTTTGCCAAGCATGGCACCGTACATGCCGCCATGCACGGAATCTTCACAGGCATTTTTCAGCATGGCGTCGGCAAGGTCATCCAGCCCCTTTTCCCGGGCAAGGTAAATGAGCACGAAGTAATGCTCGCTGCCCCTTGTCTCCCCTGCATGCATCTGGCGTATCGTGTCAGCAAAGCGGGAACGTTCGGCGTAGTTATGCATTGTTGCCATAATGACCTTCTATTTGTTCTTGTTTCAATTAGAGCAGGGACTTGATGCACGCTTCAACATCGGCCATGCCCGCTGTGGGCTCGAAGCGGGCGACGACATTACCCTTGCGGTCGATGATGAACTTAGTGAAGTTCCACTTGATGTCGGGCTTTTTGTCCCATTCCGGGTCATCCTTTGCCAGCATTTCTTCAAGGAGAGCCTTATACTGATGCTCTCCAAATCCGGCGAAGCCCTTCTGCGACTTCAGGTAGGTGTACAGCGGCAGTTCATTCGCACCGTTCACATCTGCCTTTTTCATTTGCGGGAAGGTGGTGTTAAAGTGCATCGTGCAGAACTCGTGGATTTCTTCATCCGTGCCGGGTGCCTGACCGCCGAACTGGTTGCACGGGATGTCGAGGATTTCAAGCCCTTTGTCATGGTAATCCCTGTACAGTTGCTCAATGGGCGCATACTGCGGAGTGAAGCCGCAGCCTGTTGCGGTGTTTACAACCAGGATGACTTTGCCCTGGTATTCTGCAAGGTCAAGTTCTTCTCCGCTGCTTGTTGCAATTTTATAATCGTAAATCACTTTCTTCTCCTTTCATAGCATAAAGGCCGATGTTAACTATGCCGCATTGAACGCCGTCTTGGCGCGCCTGCATCGCGGACATTTCCAGTCGTCAGGCAGGTCTTCAAACTTGGTGCCGGCGGGAATGCCATGCTCAGGGTCACCTTCTTCCGGATCGTAGGTGTATCCACACACCGAGCAGACATGTTTCCCTGAGCTTTCGCTAAAGGTGACTGGACTTGGAGGAATGACCGCTGGCGGCGCATCAAGGTCAACGACACGCTTCGCTTCAAGATTTTCATAGCCAAGGGGCGTGTGGGTCGAGCAGTATACCGTAGGATGCTCACTGATGAACTTGCGCACTTGGTTCAAAGTGTCTCGTGCAGCATCTCTGTCTTCGAAGGCGATGGAAAGCTTATTTTCATACAGCGCTTCGTCCGAATAGGTAACATCGCCATGCATCATGTAGAAAAGCCCGTTATCTTCAGCAATGATGATGCTGTTGCCCGTGGTGTGCCCCATGGCCTTTATGAGATATACGCCTTCGGTGATCTTCTCATGTGCGGCAAAGTTATGGAATGGACCATCTTTATAGGCAACGCGGATAATATTTTCCCCTTTCAGATCCATGGCATCCGCCTCTTCTGACGCCAGGTATATCTTTGCACCGGGGAAACTGCGCAGCTCGCCTGTATGGTCGGGATGCTTGTGCGTTACCAGAATCTTTGAGACCTGCTCCGGCTTATAGCCAAGAGCTTTGAGGGCAGAAACATAGTCCGTGATGCGTGTGCCGATGAAAATCGTAGCATCTGAAGTGGGCACCATATCAGGAGTTTCAAGAGCCATCCCCGTATCGACAAGGATCACTTCATTGCCTGTATCGATAAGGAAATTCTGCAGGGAAGAGCGATACCGGACAGAGGTATCAAATTTTTCCACTCCGTCCTCCCCTCCCATGAGAAAAGGCTGCGTCATAAAACCGTTTTCATAGAGCTTGACTGCTTTGACTTTCATCGCTGTACTCCGTTAGAGATGTTTGCCTTCCATACAACTGGTGAAAAACTGTTCTCCTTTCCGCTATCTGTTTTTTTCAGATGGGAATGAAGCTGCGCCGCTCTGGCGCTATGCTGCTGCCGTGCATCAGCACCATGGCGGATGCCGCAACATACAATGGCTCTATATATGAAGGTACAGTCAACCAGCGAATGCCGTCAATCCACAATCGCAGCTATATTTCTCAAAGTGATAGACTAGCCATGAATCGTTTCATTTTTTTTGTTAATGAGCTCCCTCAGAGGCTGAGGGAGAGCGTTCTCGTATATTTCTGCCAGATTTTCCGGGGATGCCTCCACCTTGCCCAGTAACCAGTCGCAGGTCATATCCGTAGCGCCATGGCTATACATACGGACGTACATATCCATCATGACAGACAGATAACCGTTTTCTGTCAGGGCAAGGAAATAGTTCCTAAGGACTTCATAATGGATAGCCTTCATATTCTCCACAAAGGAATCAAATCCTGCTGTATGCCGGATCAGGTTGGCGAGGTACTCCCTCTGTCCGCTGAAATATTCGGCACCGTCTAGGAAACAGTCATGCAGGCTGCGGCCAGGTTTGCTGGAGCGGCTCATCACCTCCTTGTACCGCCTGGCATAGTCCCAAGCTATCAGGCTGTATTTATTCTTAAATTGCCGGTAAAAAGTTGCCGTCGAATAGCCGCAATTGGCAGTGATGTCTCTGATTGTTATTTTATCAGCCTGCTTTTGCTCCATGAGTTCACGGAAGGAATCTGCCAGGATCTCTTTTGCAGTCTTTCTCTTCATAATGATTTCCGTTCATAGTTCCAGAGATAATTGCCTTTCATGTAGAAGGAAATTGTCTTTTTCAAATAATCAGGATTAATTGGACCGCCAGTGACAGTATCAGGATAGAATTTGCTTTGACTAGGGTGTCCCAGCCCTCCATGCAGAAATAGGCATCATTTCCGTCAAAGACGAATTCATCTCCATTGTTATAGCAGGGGCATGAGCTGGCATCTGGCATGGCGCAAAGCAGCGCCTGCAGTTACGGATAGAACTTCTTGTCCATCCCAGAGACTTTGACCTTGTGCTTCATGCTGACATCGATACATCATTGCTTTCCTGTTTCCTGCTTCTTTTTCCTGTATTCTCGGTTAGCGCTCTCAGATGCGAAGAGGGCAACAGCGGCATCCGTCAATTCCTTGGGCCAGACATGTTCTCCACCGACGATGTCAGCCCACGGACAGAGTTCGCGGTATTCATCGTCAAAAACGACAGTATAGGGAGGGCCGCATCGGTCGTTGACATCCATATAGAGGTGCCGTCCCCCGCTGAGCAGGTCGACTACATCGTGTTCCGTCATGCCGGCAGCAAGGGCCCTGAAAATCTCCTCTGAGATTTCATAAAGATGGTATGAGCCGCACCCGCCTCGTTCCGCCGTGTATCTGCCGGTCTTTTCATCGTAACAAGCTTTCCAGCCGTTGCCTTCCTTGAACTGCATTTTTTTCTCCGCAAATCAAGTTTGTTCATGGAGGCATAATATGCGCAGGACAGATAATCGGCAAGAGAACCCAACCCGATGCATACAGCTTTCTCAAAAAACACCATAAAAAACGGGAGGCATTTATACTCCGCCCGGATCTTTGGTTTGGGAGCTTCGGACCACGAGTTTATATGGCACATGGCAGCGTGACCCGAGCTAACGATGTTCTTAACCCTATCTTCGGATGGCGGAACATGGTGGCGTCAGGTATCCGCAATGCATTGAAAAGGCCAGTCGTTTCAGCAGTGCCATCCGGATTCTTGTCCTCTTCCGGGCATATTGACGCCATGGACTACTGTGACTTACGCTGTAAGCGAATAGCTCTCGCGTCCAGTTGGGCATCACCGATTTGATTCGACTCGTATCACGCGCGGATGCTGTTCCCGGTGCCTGATCATTGCGTGAGACCATTCTTCGTGAAGGCTGTCCGGAACAGGGTGGACACTGGTCGCTCCAGCCATGAACAGAAACAG
>JAEEGL015891944.1_pt1 | contig 13526 bp, 7 predicted proteins | sample 9134231 | NCBI WGS metagenome assembly JAEEGL01 (sample SAMN16246548, study PRJNA631951) | gut metagenome | biome: gut microbiome; feature: rumen; material: fiber-attached | host: Bos | place: Iran: Karaj | collected 2018-10
AGGGTAACATTGAAAGATAATGGCTCTATTGATGAAATTAAGAAATATGCTAATTATTACAATGCTGGTATTTATAAAATGGAATTAAAGAGTCAATTTAGATGTGATGGATCAGATGGTTATTTAGCTTGGTTAGATAATGTATTAGAAATTAGAGAAACAGCTAATTTTGATTTAGATACTAAATATGATTTTAAAGTATTTGATAATCCTAATGATTTAAGAAAAGCTATAGAAGAAAAGAATAGTAATAATAAATCGAGACTAGTAGCTGGTTATTGTTGGGATTGGATTAGCGAAGGTAAAAATAAAACTGATGTTTATGATATAACAATCCCTGAATATGATTTTGCTATGAGTTGGAACTTAGGTAATTCTAGTACATGGGCTATAGATAAAGAATCAATTAATGAAATTGGATGTATTCATACATGTCAAGGTTTAGAATTCGATTATGTGGGTGTAATAATAGGTGATGATTTAAGATGTGAAGGAGAACATGTTATTACTGACTACACAAAACGAGCTAAGACAGATCAATCATTAAAAGGTATAAATAAAATTGCTAAAGAAGAAGGTTTGGATGAGGCGAAGAAAGTTGCTGATTCAATTATTAAAAATACGTACAAAACTTTAATGACTAGGGGAATGAAAGGTTGTTATGTTTATTGTACTGATAAAAATTTAGAAAATTATTTGAAGAAAAAAGTATCTTAAAAAATGATACTTTTTATTTTGGGATCTGTTTAAATCTATTGAAAGCTGCTATACTGTATATAGGTGGTTTAAATGATTACGGTTGTTGCAGCTTTAATAAAAAAGAATGGAAAATATCTTATAGCAAGGCGTTCTACAGGTTCAGAAGAAGTAATGGGTAAATGGGAATTCCCTGGAGGTAAAGTTGAAAAAGATGAAACTGAAGAACATGCTATAGAGAGAGAAATAAAAGAAGAATTTGAAATGGATATTAAGGCACTAAGATTTTTAACAAACAATGTTTGTGAATATCCATCTAAAACTATTGATTTAAGATTATATGAATGTAAATATTTATCAGGAGAATTTCATCTTCATGATCATTCAGAGTATAAATTTGTGAAAAAAGAAGACATAATCAAATATGATCTTTGCCCTGCTGACATACCATTGGCAAAATATGTAAAATAAATATAAAAAGGAGGATAATCTATGAATGATTTGTTTTTAACAAATTACACAGATACATCTTTTCTTAATAAAATAAAAGAAAATTTTAAAAAGTGTAATTCTTTTACTTTATCTGTTAGTTTTATAAAGAAGGCAGGATTAGTTTTATTTGAAAGAGAAATAGAAGAAGCGCTTGAACGTGGTGTTAAAGGTAGAATAATAACTTCCACTTATCAAAACTTTACTGATATTGCCTCTTTAAAAGAATTTTTATCATGGCAAAATAAATATAATAATTTTGAGTGCCATGTAGATATGAACTGTTTTGGAGAAAATGGTTTCCATTCTAAAGGATATTTATTTGAATATGATGATTCAATTGAGATAATTGTTGGATCTTCAAATATTACAAGATTTGCATTATTAAAAAATATAGAATGGAACATATCTTTAATATCGAAAGAAAGCATAGATTCTTATATTGAAGCTATGAAGAATTATGAATATCTATGGGAAAGAACATTTAAAATAAATGAAGATATTATTAGAAGGTATACTTTTATTTTAGATTATGCAATTGAAAAGTGGGATATGGATTATATAAATCCTATGACTCAAAATATAGTACCAAATTCAATGCAAAGGAAGGCATTAAAAGAACTAAGAAGGTATAGAGACATAGGAGTAAAAAGAGCATTAATAATAAGTGCAACCGGATCTGGGAAAACATATCTTGCTGCATTTGATGCAAGAAATTTTGCGGCAAAAAGAGTCTTGTTTGTTGTACATAGGGAGACAATACTAAAAGATGCTAGAAAAACATTTATGAATGTATTTGGCGCTGAAAAGACTTGCGGCTTGTATACTGGTAATTCCCAGGATTTAGATTGTGATTTTGTGTTTGCTTCGAGTTCAATGCTAGCTAGACACTTAAGTGAATTTGATAAAAATGAGTTCGATTATATTTGCTACGATGAAGTGCATCATATAGTTGCAGAATGCGGAAAAAAGATTTTAAATTATTTTAATCCAGAGTTTTTACTTGGCTTAACTGCAACTCCTGAAAGAATGGATAATCAAGATATCTTTGAATTGTTTGAGCAAAATGTTCCATTTGAATTAAGACTGAGAGATGCAATTAACAATGACCTGGTTGTACCATTTCATTACTATGGCATAAGAGATGATTTAATTAACTATGGTGAAGACAATCCAAATATTATAGCTAAAAATATTGCCGAATCAAATAATGTGGATTTTATAGTAAAAGAAATAGAAAAACATAGACTTAAAACAGAAAAATTAAAAGCTATTGCTTTTTGTACAAATATTGCGCATTGTAATTTAATGGCAAATGAATTATCTATGAGAGGGTATTCTACATTAGCATTAACAGGAGAAAACAACACTGGTGAAAGATTGAAGGCCTTTAATGATTTGCAAGATGAAACAAATGATTTGGAAATAATATGTGCAGTTGATATTTTAAACGAAGGGGTTGATATTCCAGCAATTAATATGGTTTTATTTTTGAGACCAACGGAAAGTTCAACCATATTTTTACAACAATTAGGTAGAGGTTTAAGAAAATATGAAAATAAAGAATATTTAACAGTACTTGATTTTATTGGTAACGATTATGGGAGATCAGTACAAATAGCTTTGGCATTAGGTACTTTGGGAAGAACAACTTATACTGAAAAAGCATATCTTAAAGGATTAATAGAATCAGATTATAAAACTTTAGAAATACCTAATGTTGAAATACATATTGATGAGCTATCTAAGAAAGAAATAATCAAATATATAGATAAAGAAAACTTTAATAAAAAGAATTTTCTAAAAAAAGATTATGAGAATTTTAAAAAGTATTTAAATAAAGATGATATACCTTCACATATGGATTATTTAGAGTCTGAAATTGCACCAGATCTTAACAGATTTATTAAATGTAAGTTAGGTAATAAAAGAATAAGATCATATTATGAGTTTTTAACTATGATTGGTGAAGAAAATCTTCCAATATACACAGAATCTGAGATCAATTTGATTGATACAATTGAAGAATTCCTACCTATTGTTAGAATAGATGAATATCTAATTATTAATTATTTACTTCACCATAATGAAATAAATATGGATAACTTGATTGGATATAATTCTAGAGTTAATGAAACAACACTTAAAAATGCAATTAAAGTATTAACAGAAAAAGAAGTTTTAAAGGATGGTAAATTTAAAATAGAAAGTATACAGAATATAAGAGAATACTTAGAAGATTTGATTCAATATGGTATTAATCGATATGAAATTGAATTTGGAGATTTTGAAGGAGAGTATAAGCTTTATGCAAACTACTCAAAAGAGCAAACAATGACTTCCATTAATCGAAAATACACAATGGATATCAAATTAAAAGGAACATATCCAGATGAAAGTACTGGAAATACCTATATTTATGTTGGATTAAAAAAGGATAAAGCCAAACAAGAAAGAACGAATTATAAAGATAAATTTATTAGTTCAAAAGTCTTTCAATGGGAATCAGAAAATAATACTACTGAGAGCAATTCTATGGGGCTTAAATTGCAAAACACTAAAAAAGTGTATTTGTTTGTAAGAAAAATGGATGAAGAGGATAATATTGTTCTTCCGTTTACGTATTTTGGAACAGGTAGATTTACAAATATGAGAAATTCTCACGTAGTTGATCAAAAGACAAATGCAATATATAAAACATTGTTATTTGATATTGAGTTAGATAAAGAAGTTCCTGATGAATACCATATTGATTTTGAGATCCCTCAAGACTAAAAATAATCACTTTTGTGATTATTTTTTTCATTTTCTTGATCAAATGATCGAAATGTGATCTAATAAATATAGAGGTGTTTATCGTGAAGAACAATTGGAAGCCAAAAACGATTAAAATTAAGGATTTAGAGAAAAAAATGACTGATAATGAAATCGCTGTTCCAACATATCAGCGTGGAGTTGTTTGGTCAAAGGATATGCAGATTAATTTAATAGATTCGATCAAAAATGGATATCCATTCGGATCTTTGATTATGTTTAATTATGAGGAAGAGAAAAAGCCATTATTATTGATAGATGGTTTGCAGAGAAGTACGGCTTTATTCAAATTTGTAAATAATCCTACTGAATATTTTGGTCCACTAGATGTTTCTGATACATGTGCTGAACAATTAGGAATAGTTTTAGGGTTTCAAGAGCCTTCAGAGAGTCTAGTAAAGTCTATTAAAACTAAACTAATTGATTGGGTTAAATTGCTTAATGGAAGTGATGCAATAGAAAAAATGGAAGTGTATGATTGCGCATCTTATATTGCTAACAATTTTAGAGTAGAAGGTAAAGATCCTAATAATTATGAATTTTTAACCGATATAAAAAAAGTAATACAACCAGTTTTTGATAATTTTAAGGATATATATGGAAGCATTGTTGAAAGAGAAATACCTTATATAGAAATAACTGGTGATGATGATGGTTTATCTGATATATTCTTTAGAATAAATGATAAAGGAATAAAATTGTCAAAAGAAAATAAATTTGCAGCAACTTGGGCTAATAGATCAATTAAGATATCTAAAGAAAAATTATATGAATTTGTAAAAATTATATCTGATAGATATGATGCAATTCAAAGTGGAGGAACTAGTATTTTCGGATATAATCATCAAGAATTTATTGATAATAAAACTTTAGATGTGTTTGAATTATGTCATGCTTTTGGTAAATATATTAAAAAATATTATCCTGAATTATTTGGCAAGATTAAAGATGATAATAAATCTGAACCTATTGGTTTTACACTTTTAAATTCATGCCTAATGGGGAAAAAAGAATCTTTACCAGAAATGAATAAATTATTATTTATAACGTTTGATAATGATGATGATATTAATTTGTTTATAAGTAAAGTTCTTTCGTGTATTAAATATGTTGATTCTTTATTAGCTCCTTATTTAAAATTTAAAAGTAATAAGAGAATTGGTGGAACTCAACTTCATACAGATCAACAAATATGTTCTATTGTGGCTTCTGTATTTAGATTAGAGCATATATCCGAATTAGAAAATGGAGAATTTTCTTTTAATTTAACTGGTACGAATAATGATTGGACAAAGTATGATACGCTTTTAAGAAAAAATCTAATAAAGAGATACTTATCTGATATTTTAAATAATGTTTGGGGAGCGCATGGAGATGCAACTTTAAATAATATTATTTTAAACAATAGCGATTATTATACAAGAGAAATATCTTCATCTGATTTGAGAGCAACTTTGTATAATTGGTTTAGCATGTATAAGATGAATAATAAAGAGTATACTGAAAAGAGTATTAAGTCACCTTCATCTGCTGATAAGTTAATACTAAGTATTATTTATTCTGATACATTTAATGCTTCAATGCAATTAAGTGCTGAAAAGTTTGATATTGAGCATATATTCCCTAAAAAAATGGCTGAACGAATGTTAAAAGAGTTTAAAGGAGAACTAAAATTAACATTGTCTTCTATTGGTAATTTGTGTTTGTTGCCTGAATATACAAATAGAAAGAAAAAAGATAAAACAGTCTATGATGATATCGAGTATAGAAACAAACTTGGAGATTATTTTTCTATTGAAGAGATAGAAAATAAGTATACTTTTACAAAAGAATCTCAATTACAATGGACTAAGCAACAGGGATTAACAATGAATGATTTAGAATCAAAATATAATAGCTTTATAGATGAAAGATTTGAACAGATTGTTAGTAAATTAATTAGTATTATTTATAAATAAAGAGCCTATTAATATAGGCTCTTTTTAAAATAATTCTAGTTGTTCGACTTTTTGACCACAGCTAGTTAATATTAATTCTTTAATTGTTTCGTATGATTTAGCGAATGAATTTGGTATTTCCAATAGGGTAATACCTTTTTCTTTGCAAATTTGTGATTTCCTAGTATCACATTTTTCTCTATCAATATTTCCAAAATGTTCTCCGCCTTGTAATTCTATTGCAATTCTAGGAATAAGGTTTGTATCTTTGATTTCATATAGTACGACATCAAATTCTAGCTTTGAGTTCACTAAAAGTTGATCATTTGGAAATAAGGAAGCAACTTTTATATTTCTTTTTGCTTGAAATATATTATTAACACTACAGAAGTGAGATATTGTTTGAAAGAATATGTCTTCATTTTTACTACCATTTGAATTACCAATTTGAATTGTGTAAGACTCATTTGGTGGTACCTCTGTAGTTCCTTTGTATGCTACATATTTTGCTAAATTATATAAATCATCTTTTTTATCTGTTGATAGTTTATCTAATGCTTCTACATCAGAAACTACTATTAATTTTTTTTTGGCTCTTGTAACTGCAACATTTGTTATTTCAGAATTGTTTTTTATCCAATCAAAAGTCTTTTTACTTGTTTTAGGAGAAATAGAAGTAGATATTATTATTGTATCCTTTTCTGCTCCTTGAACTTGATGAATTGTTCCACAAGTTACATCTTTAATACCGTTCTCATCAATCATTTTTGTAATTAAATTTTGTTGATTCTTAAATGGTGTGATAATTGCAGCATCCTTTAATGCGTTTCTTTTAATGTAATCAATTATTGCTTTAGCTTCTTCATAGTTTTCATTTCTTAATTTAGAATTTATATTTTTAACATTAATTAATGATAAATTACCTTCATCAGATAGATAATCTAGATTTAGCTTTCCATTATAGAATCTTTTATTTGAGAAATCTATTATCTTTTTTCCACATCTATAATGATATGTAAGCATAATATCTTTTGAAATAGTATCATGTTTTCTCATTATATCTAAAATAGAGTATTTACTATAATCGTAATCACTTGATATAGAATATTCGTCTTTTAAATAATCATTAATAACATCTTCAAGTACTATTACAGGTTTTAATTGGTTAGTATCTCCAACTAGTAATAATGATTTAGCTCTTGCAATAGGTAATAGGGCAGTTGCGCAATTACATTGACCAGCTTCATCCATTATAACTAAATCAAAAGTATGATTAGCAGTACCTAATCTAGCAGATGAAATGTTAGTTGTAATAATTATAGGAAATACATCTTCTAATAGTTTTATATTTTCATCACTTGAACACCATCTGTTAAATGATGTAACACGATCATTATCATCTTTTATCTTACATATTTCTATTAATGGAGCATATCTTGGTAACTTTAATTTATTAATATATTTAATTGATTCAAAATACATGTATTGTTTGAATCTTCTATCTTCAGAAACTGAAGTAACCAATTGTAATACGTCTTGATTTGATACAATAGGCATTTGTTTGTATTGTTCTCTTAATTCATTAATTTGAGTTAATACATTTTGGTATAAACGGCTTGAATGGTTTTCTATTGATTCAAGTAATCTTCTTGCACTATCTATTCTTGATTTCAAATCTCTTTTAGCTTCATATGTTTCTAAATATTTTAATAAATCTTTATTACCTTCGTTAGTTCTATTTTTAATTTTATTAAGTTTTTCTTCGTCTGGTTCCATTTTTGGATTGAAGTTATAAAGATCTAATATTCTTAATGTAGATTTTGCAACCTCATCTCGGTTACCAAGCCTAATGTAAGGAAATTGTACGTCATCTTCTTCTTTATATGAGAATTTCAATTTTTCTAATATGCCATTAATCGGTTTATTATTTGAAGAACAAATTAGTGTAGTTCTTGAATTGAAGAATGCACTCAAGATAACGTTTAATATGGTCTGAGTTTTACCTGTACCTGGGGGCCCTTGAACATAAGTAATAGGATACTTCATTGTATTATAAATAACTCGCATCTGATCTATGTTAACTTTATTATCGTAAATAACAATATTAGGCTCTTTTCTCTTAGCGCCAAATCTGTTTGAATTTCCAAAAAAGGCTTTTAAAGGATAATCTAATGTCCCATTTTCAATCTTTTCTTCAATAGTACTATAAGTAGGTGCTAAATTAGCGCTTATGCTTCTTTGTAGAATCATGAATTCAGGCATTTGATTAATTACTTCAGTATCTCTTAAATTAGCTCTTATAAGTTCTGTATATTCTTTTAAATAATCATTTAGGTGATTAGTAATATTATTTGTAAATTCTTGTGGATCTATATCAATATAAGAACTAAGAGAGTGCTTTTTATTTTTTATTAAGAAACTTTGATTTACTCTTGGAACATCGTTAACTGTTAACTTCTTGTTGGATGGGTTAAATCTTACATCGTAATATAATGCTATATATTTTTTATCATATTCATCTATTGATAAGAAAGATAATATAAGATAATTGACTTCACCATCCATCTTCTTTATATCGTAATTTTTAATATAATTTAGTATTTGCTTTTCTTGTTCTTCATTTAAAATTATTTGCTTATTTTTTAGTAGAGCGTCTTTATCAATTCCACTAATAAGAAATGTATCTTTTTGAAAAGGATCATTATCCAGTTCGTTACATTTTAAATAATATCTTAAAATGTTATTATTAAATGATTCATATTTTAACCATTTTGCATCTTCACGATTTTGTTCAATTTTATTTATTAATTCTATCGGAGTTTCATAATTAGTAAATTCAAGTATTTTTGCAGATTGAATACTATCAAATTTTATTATTGCTTCTAAACTTTCTAAAGATTTTTGGTCATTAAAAATAGAAGCGAATAAAAGTCGCTTTTTTAAATCAATATCTTTAATAGCTATCCAATAATATGTAGTTTCTCCTTGGTTGTTAATATATGAAATATCAATCCATTTACCATTTTTGATACCTTCAGATATTACTAATTCAATGTTTTTCATTCTATCATCTCATTAATAATATATCATAGAATTGGGATTTATAATAGAAATGATATAATTAAGTTGGTAGAAGAGTGTGACCAGTGGGCGCAAAGTGTGCTATATTGATTTTAGTATTTTTAGTTATCTGAGCTATATACTAGTTATTTATTGCCTATTTCTTCTTTTGTTTTTAAGGCAATGCAATCAAGCAATTCCTTAGTCAAATCAATTGCATTATAAGAGTAATTATCTAAATCAAAAATCAATAGTTTATTAAAACATATTATATAAATTCTTGAAAAAATTTTTATATAGGTAGATTGAATTCTATTTAATTCGTCTAATTCTATATTTAAATCGTGATCAAAAATATGTATAGTTGAAATAATACCTAGATAGTATTTGGGAAATTCTTTATATTTATCATTTAACTTATCCAGTTTATTCTTAATCATTCTATTTGTAAAATCAAAATTATTATTATACCCAGGAATTATATGGATATAATCTTCATGATAGGGGCTACTTTGTAGATTTAGTATTTTAACAATAGGATCAGTTTTTTTAAAAACACGTCCTCCACGTTTTACATAGTTTTTATTAAATTTAGATATTTTACCATGATTATGCCCATATTTTTCAACGTATCCAGAAAAATCTTCTGTTTCATCTGCTTTAGTTATTTCTAGACCTATCGTTTTATCAAAACTAATCCAATCTGGAGACTCATCTTTTGTTACTTCATTAATTAGATTAAAATGCTGCAAAATATTTTTTACGTAATACTCAAAAAAAATCTTGTTATTATCATGATTATTCATCGAAATCACCCATATGTATTATACCATCATTATTTATTAATCTAAGCTGATTATTTACTTAGTTTTGTGCAATTGTAAGTTAAATCAGTAATAAATTCACTTCTTTGACAAATTTACTGATAAATAAACATTTTTTCAGTAAATCTGTCAAGATGCTTAATTGCATCATATATATTGTCAATTGCATCATTTTATGCTATAATGATGCAAATGAAAGGAGAATGGTGCAAATGAGATCGTTTGACTTATTTAAAGAGGCTGAATCTTTAATGAATAATAATATAATCAATTTATTATCTACTATTCATGAATATAAAGGTAAACAAGGATTATATATAGAAGCAAAACCTGATATTTTATCAAGTTTGTTATCTATTGCAAAAGTACAAAGTACAAGTTCTTCAAATAAGATAGAAGGAATATATACAACTGATCAAAGAGTTAATGAAATTGTAAATAATAAAGTTGAACCTAAAAATAGAAATGAAGAGGAAATTGCTGGTTATAGAGATGTGTTGAGTACAATACATGAAAATTATGATTTCATTGATATTAATTCAAATGTAATTTTACAATTACATAGAGACTTATATAGATATTCAGGAATTAGTTATGGTGGAAAATTTAAAAATTCTCAAAACTATATTGAAGAAACATTAGATGATGGAACAAAAAGAATTAGATTCACACCATTATCTCCAGTTGAAACTCCAATTGCAATTGAAGAATTATGTAATAGTTATAATGAAATAATAAATAAAAATGAAATTGATCCATTGCTAATAATTCCAATATTTATTCTTGATTTTGTATCTATTCACCCATTTAACGATGGAAATGGAAGAATTAGTAGACTACTAACATTATTGTTATTATATAAAGCGGGATATATTGTTGGTAAATATATTAGTATAGAAAAGATAATAGAAGAAACAAAAGAAACTTATTATGATTCATTAGAAAATAGTTCAGTAAATTGGCATGATAATGAAAATGATTATTCTTATTTTGTAGAATACTATCTTGGAGTTATATTATCAGCTTACAAAGAGTTTTCATCAAGAGTAGAGTATATAACAAATAAAAAGATTACAGCTATTGAAAGAATTAGTATATTATTTATGGAAAGTATTTCTCCTATTAATAAAGCTTACTTAATGGAAAGATGTCCTGATATAAGCGAAACAACAATAGAAAGATCTTTAAGTACATTATTAAATGAAGGTAAGATTGAAAAGATATCAGGTGGAAGATTTACTGAATACAGATGGGTTAAATAAAAATATAATTATTGAAGTAAGGAGGTATAACAACATGCTTATCGATTTTCATTGTCATACGAAAGCTACAAAAAAAGGTGAGGACAATAAACGAAATATTAAACCAGGGGATTTTAAAAAAGCAATAGTCAATGCACAGATAAAGATTGTGGCAATAACGAATCATAATGAATTTATAAAAGAAGAATATGAACTATTTTCAAAAGAAGCAGGAGATGACTTTATTGTATTGCCAGGAATAGAATTGGATGTGGATGGGTTAGACGGGGAAAGAGGACATGTAGTAGTAATATATGATGATCAAGATGTTAATAATTTTGATACTATGATTAATTCTATAATAAAAGGTGTTTCTCCAGATAAGTTTTCAATTTCAATCGATTCTCTAATAAGACTAATAAATGATTTGAATTGTATAGTTTTAGCACATTATTGTAAGCCTGATTCATTGCACCAATCCTCTATTGATAGTATAAAAGAAAGAATAACAGATAAATATAGATTTTTTTATGAACCAAGTAGTTATAGAACGCTTGGTATAATGATAAATAATAATTTTAGAGCTTTAAAAGGATCAGATATAGTAGATTGGGATAATTATACTGAACAAGAATTTGCAAACATAAAGCTAGACATTGATTCATATAAAAATTTAATGTTATTTATTAAAAAGGATACAACAATAATCGAAAGTTTATTAAATAAACAAACAAAATATAAAGTTGATATTTCATATAGTGGACCGAAAGAAATAGTTGAATTATACAATAATATAAATATTTTATTTGGAACCAAAGGTACAGGAAAAACTGTCAGCCTTGAAAAAATAAAAGATTATTTTATTAAAATAGGAAAAGATGTTAAATTCTACTCACCTGATAAAACAACAGAAAAGATTCAAGAAAAATTAAAAATTAGTGAAGAAGAAAAAAAGTTTTCATTTTATGGAAAAGAGAATAAGTCAGAACTATTTAGCGATATATTTAGTTGGGAAGAACCAGAAGTTACACAATTTATTGAATACTATCATTATGTAAAATACACTGGTAAAAATAAAAATAAAGAAAAAATGAATATACTAAAGATAAATCAATTGCTTGATTATGATAGTAATATTATAAAGGGAGTAAGGACTGATTATAATTCCCTAACTTCAATAAAAAGTACATTAAATAAAATAAATATTTCAAAGTATTTAAAACCAGATGATATTGCTAACTTAAATAATTCACTTGACATACTATCTAAAGCGATTATTAATTCTTATTCGATAGAATTTGATAATTGCAAAGGGACATCTTTTGCAAATAAGTGCATTGATCAAATAAAAAAAGCTGTAGAGAAAAATACAGAGACAAAAACAGTCCCAACTGGAACTCGATTTAAAGAATTTGCAAAATCACTATTTAAATTAGAACATAATTTGAATGAAATTATTAGACAATTTGATTTTTGTTTTGAATCAGAGCTTGAATATGTTGGAACATTGGAAGAAGGGAAAAAACTATTTAAAAAAACAAAAGTCATAATGTTAAAAGAGCATTCTAAGGCAGAGGATGGGTTCAATCAAATAACTAAAATTAAATCATTTAGAAAAAAAATATTTGATTTGAAAGAAAACATATATACAAATAATCTTTTAGATTCATTGAACGGGTATAAAGAGGAATATGAATTATTTGATAACGTTTCACTTGACGATTTCATTGGAATTAAGAAACAATTTGTTTTAAATGGAGATTCTTATGTACCATCAACTGGAGAATCAACAATGATTTTATTAGATGATTCACTAGATGATTCACATGATGTCTATATTTTGGATGAACCAGAAAAAAGTTTAGGCAATAATTATATTAGTGAAGTTTTAGTTCCAAAACTAAACGATTTATCTAAATTGAAGAAAGTAATTGTTATTGCTACACACAATGCAAATATAGCTGTAAGAACATTCCCATATTGTTCTATTTTAAAAACATATTTTAATGGGGAATATAAAACATACATAGGTAATCCTTATACTAATAGGCTTATTAATATTCATAATAAAGATGAGTATAAAAGTTGGAAAGATGAAAGTATAAGTATATTAGAAGGTGGTAGAGAAGCATTTAATGAAAGGAGCGATATTTATGACTGAAAAGGAAATAAGTATAAAATTAACAAGGAATGCCACAAGTAATATTGTATTGCGATTTTATATTTATGAAAGAGATTATGATTTAAATCTAGAAAGTAATAATTCAGAATCAATAAAAACAATATTTGTAGAATTATCAAAAGCACTTAGAAAGTCTCCAATAAAGATTAAGTATGAAATAGATAAAGAAAGCATAAATGAAAAAGAGGATGGATTATTTGTCGATTCATCAGCCGAATATATTAAGCAATTGGAATCAGAACTATTAACAATAGAAAATGATTCTGATTTAAAGATTCTAAGA
>JAEEGL016349142.1_pt1 | contig 13526 bp, 14 predicted proteins | sample 9134231 | NCBI WGS metagenome assembly JAEEGL01 (sample SAMN16246548, study PRJNA631951) | gut metagenome | biome: gut microbiome; feature: rumen; material: fiber-attached | host: Bos | place: Iran: Karaj | collected 2018-10
AACCATCCTGAAGGCCTTTGACCGGCTGGAGGTTGCGGACGCCACGGCGCATTCGATCCTTCTTTCCCGTCCGCTGGGAGACATCGTGCATATCCATCCCGAGGAAGTGGACGAAATCAAGAGAGTGTTCAACCTCACCGATTGAGAAGAAGACCGTGTATATTTGTCCGGTGTGCAGAAAAGGGCTCTTTCCGCAAGGGAAGAGCCTCGTCTGTGAGAACAGGCATACGTATGACGTCGCCAGGGAAGGCTATGTGAACCTGCTTCCGGTGCAGAAAAAACATGCCAGAGATCCCGGCGATACCAAAGAGATGGTCGAGGCAAGGCGCGCCTTTCTCGACCGGGGCTTTTATGCGCCTTTCCGCGAAACGGCGAAAGAAGTGATGGCCTCCGCGGCGACGCCAGGAACGGTCTATCTGGACGCGGGATGCGGGGAAGGGTATTATACCCGCGTCCTTTCGGAAGGGATGGACGCGTTCGCGTTCGATATCTCCAAATGCGCCGTACGCGCCGCGGCGAAACGCGACGGGCACACCCTTTACGCCGTGGCGGGCTCTTACGATATTCCGTTTCCGGACGGCGGCGCGGATTTCCTGACGGCGATCTTTTCGCCCATCGCCGAAAGGGAATTCCGCAGGGTCGTCAGGCCCGGCGGATACCTGATGATCGCAGTGCCGACCGAAAGACACCTGTTCGGACTTAAAACGCTTCTTTACGACGCCCCGTATGAAAACGAATACCGGGAAACGGACTATCCCGGCTTCCGGCAGGTCGAAAGGGTCCGGAGGGAAAGCGTTCTGGAAACCGATGATAACGGGGCGATCCGTTCTCTTTTCGCCATGACGCCCTATTTCTGGAAATCGTCGAAGGAAACGAGCCGCCGCGCCATGGAAGCGGATACGCTCCGCACCGAAATCGGGTTCGACTTCATTCTGTACCGGAGAGAAGACTGAGACGCCTCCGCGCTTTATTTCTTTCGGACGGCGTGAAAGCTCTTGCCACCGGACGGGAAATGGTGTATAATAAAAGGCAGAGAAAAAACGAGAAAAGCGGCGATTTCAAAAGCTTTTGCGAAAAGAGGCGTTTTCCTTGTTCGGATATGTAAAGCCCTTTTCGCCGGACCTCCGGGTCCGCGAGCTGGAGGGATACCGGGCGATATACTGCGGCCTGTGCCGCACGCTGAAAAAAGAATACGGTATTCCGGCAAGTCTTCTGGTGAACTACGACATGACCTTCGCCGCCATGGTCCTGACCGAAGGCAGAGAAGAATGCCGCTTTTCCGCCTGCCGGTGCGCGGCGTCGCCATTCCGGAAAAAGACCTGCGCCGTCATAAACGACGCGCTCCGCGTCGCCGCCGCGGGAACGGTACTGACCGCATACCGGAAAGCGCAGGACGACCTGAGGGACGAGAGCTTCCGGAAAAGGATCGTGACGAGACTTGCCGTGCCGTTTTTGAAGAGATGGTCCCGAAAGGCGGAGAAGAGATATCCGGAGCTCGCGTTTGAAACCGAACGCGCGCTGTCGCTTTATGAAAAGCTGGAAGCGGAGAACTGCGCAAGCGTCGACCGGATGCTGGACGCCGTCGGCATGGGAGGGGAAGCGCTGGCCTCGTACGCGCATACGGCGCGGCATGAACGCGCCGGGCTCTTGTACGACGCGGCACGTTTTATGACGCTTGCCGACGCCCTGGACGACTTCCGGGAGGATGAAAAACGGGGGAGATTCAATCTCCTGCGCCGGAAAACGGAGAATTACGACGACGCAAAGACGTTTGCGGCCGGGTATCTCGCCATGATCGCGGAAAACGCAGAAGAAAAGCTTGCGGCGCTGTCGGACGATCCCTATCTGCCGATTCTCAAGAACGTTTTTTCCCTCGGAATGCGGAAATCTCTTCTGGAAACCGGAGACCCGCGGAAAAAGAGAAGAAAAAGAGGATATCCTCATGTCGAAAGATCCCTATAGCGTCCTCGGCGTATCTCCCTCGGCCTCGGACGAAGAAATCAAAAAGGCCTACCGGGAGCTTGCGAAGAAATACCATCCTGACGCCTACCGCAATCATCCGCTCTCGGAACTTGCCGAGGAGAAGATGAAGGAAATCAACGAAGCGTATGACGAGGTGCAGAAGCTTCGCGCGGGCGGCGGGAGTTCCCGCGCGGGTTCGGACGATTATTCCTCCGCTTATTCCGGACGTTCATCCGACAGAAACGGGATCTACCGCACGGTAAGGATGTATATTCAGTCCGGAAACCTCGGCGGCGCCGAACAGATCCTGAACGGCATCGCCGACCGCGATGCGGAATGGTATTTCCTGATGGGAAGCATTCTTTACCGCCGCGGCTGGTACGACGACGCCAGATCGAATTTTGAAACGGCCGCGTCCATGGATCCCGGCAACGCCGAATACAGGACGGCGGTGGAAAGAATGAACGCGGTCAATCAAAACGCCTTTACTTCAACGGGCGCCGGAGGGGACGCCTTCTGCAATCTCTGTCAGGGGCTTATGTGCGCCGACTGTCTGTGCGAAGCCTGCGGCGGCAATCTTTGCCCCTGCATCGGGTGCCGATGATGCGCGACGTACGGGTCAAAAGACTTGCTTTCGCGGCGGTTTCGGCGGCGTTTTCCGCCGTGTTTCTGGCGCTGACGGGCGTGCTGCCCGCGGCGCGCATCGCGTTTCTCGTGATATCCGGGCTTTTTCCGTTTGCCGGCGATCTGATCCTTGGCAGGCGGTATTCGATCCCCGCGTTTTTTGCGGGAGGGCTTCTCGGGTTCCTGTTCGGCGCGGGATATGCGGGAGGGCTTGCTTTCCTGGTCTTGTTCGGAAGCTACCCGATTTTCCGGAATTTTCTGGCGGGAAAGAACGGCTGGAAGAAAGCGCCGGTTCTTGCGCTGAAGCTTTTCTGGTTCCTTGCGGCCTCGGGGATCCTCCTGGCGGTTGCCCGGACCTGGCTCCTGCCCGACATGACGGAGTACAGGAAGCCTCTTTATATCGTTTTGATCCTTTTCGCCGGGATCGTCCTTTTTCTGCTCTATGACCTGCTTCTCGGCATGGCGGCGGGGTGGATCTTCCGGCGGTTCGACCGGCTGTTCCGGTCGCTGTTCTGAAATTCTTTCGGGAAGGAAAAAGACACATGATCAAAAGCATGACAGGCTACGGCCGCGCCACCGCAACGGTGGAAGGGAAAACCATCACCTGCGAAATCAAATCGGTGAACCAGCGTTATTTCGACGCCGCGGTGAAGCTTCCCAGAGTCTACGGATATCTGGAGGAGCCCGTCAAAAAGCGCGTACAGTCCGAAATCAGCCGCGGAAAGCTGGACATTTACATCAGCGTGGATTTTTCCGAAAGCGAAAACGTGGAGATCACGCTGAACAAGCCTGTGCTTGCGGCGTATCTGGAATCCTTCCGCAGCATGGAAAGCGAATTCGGCGTGGAAAACGACGTCAAGGCGTCGGACCTTCTGAGGCTTTCGGATCTTTTCAACGTCAGGAAACCGGAGGAGGACGCCGACAAGGTCAAAAACGAGGTCTTCCCCGTGCTGGAGGAGGCGCTCCGCGGATTTGCGGCGTTCCGCACCTTTGAAGGCGAAAAGATGTGCCAGGATATCCGTGAGCGCATCGAAACCATCCGGAAATACAAGAAGACCGTGGAGGAAAAGAACCCGGCTCTCGTCGACGTCTACCGGAAGAAGCTGGAGGACCGGATCCGCGAGCTTCTGAACGGCGCGGCGCCGGATGAAAACCGCATCCTGACCGAAGCGGCCCTCTACGCGGACAAAACCGCCGTGGCAGAGGAGACCGTCAGGCTGGAAAGCCATCTGGAACAGCTTTCCGAGCTGATCGCATCGGACGGTCCGGTGGGCAGAAAGCTTGATTTCCTGCTGCAGGAAATGAACCGCGAGGTCAACACAACCGGCTCCAAGATCAACGATACCGAATTGACGGAATGCGTCGTCAATATGAAGTGCGAGCTGGAAAAGATCCGAGAACAGATCCAGAACGTGGAATGAACCGGAGGGACGGCAGATGAATCCTATCAGACTTGTCAACATAGGCTTCGGCAATATGGTATCGGCCAACCGGCTGATTTCCATCATCGGACCGGAATCGGCCCCGGTCAAACGCGTGATCCAGGAAGCGAGGGAACGGGGGATGCTGATCGATGCGTCCTGCGGCAGACGCACCCGCGCGGTCCTGATCGCCGACAGCGGGCACGTGATCCTTTCGGCCATCCAGTCGGAGACCATCGCCAACCGGCTGCGCAATCTGAACGAAGAGGATCCCGCCGTTGACGAAGAAGAGCTTGAAGAGGAAGAGGCGGTTTCCCAATGAAGAAAGGTCTCTATCTGGTCATATCCGGACCGGCCGGCGTCGGCAAGGACACGGTGGCGGGACTGCTCGGCGGATGGATCTCGGTGTCGGCGACCACAAGACCCGAAAGACCCGGCGACGTGGAGGGCGTGACCTACTTTTTCCACGACCGCAGCTCCTTTGAAAGAATGATCCATGAAGACGAGCTCCTGGAATACGCGGAATACAACGGCAACTATTACGGGACTCCCGCGACGCCGGCGCGTCGTCATTACGAAAACGGAGAGACCGTGATCTTTGTGATCGAAGTGGTAGGCGCCGGAAAGATCAAGGCGCGCTTTCCCGAAGCAGTGACCGTGTTCCTCACGCCGCCGTCTTTTGAAGAACTGCGCGCGCGTCTGATGGGAAGAAACACCGAAAGCGCCGAAGAGGTCGAAAAACGCCTTGAAATCGCGCGGCGGGAGATCGAGATCGGCTGCCGGGATTACGATTACGTCGTGGAAAACGACGTTCTGGAAGACACCGTTGCAAAAATCAAGCGAATCATAGAATTCGAGAAGGAGAAAAGAAATGCTGTATCCGACCCTGAGTGATCTCACGAAAAAAGTGGGGAACCGTTATCTCCTGGTGAACGAGGTGGCGCACCGCGCCCGCAAGATCGCAAAGAAGGCGTATATCGAAAACGAAAGACTTCCCGAAAAGCCGGTGAAGATGGCGATCCTGGAGATCTCCGAAGGCCTTGCCATGAACGCGGAGGAGTTGGAAGCAAAAGCCGCGGAAGCGGAAAGAGCCGAAAAGGAAGCGGAAAAGAAAGCGCGGGAAGAGAAGGAAGCCGCGGCGGAAAAGGACGCCGAAGGCGAGAATGCCTGAGGTCGCATCGGTAGCCGTCGAAGAGGCCAATCTGCTCTTCGACAAGCCTTATTCATACCGGATCCCGCCCGAAATGGCGTCTGAGATCAGACCCGGCCGGCGCGTCCGGGTCCCGTTCGGTCGGAATAACCGCCTTCGCGAGGCGGTGGTTCTCGGCGTGGGGGAATACGACGGGCAGGCGAAGCTCAAATCGATCGCCATGCCGGGGAGCGAAGAGATCTCGTTTGACGAAAGCATGCTTAAGCTTGCCCTCTGGCTTCGCAAGAGGACGTATTGCCCGCTTTACGACGTATTCCGCGCCATGATCCCCGCTGCCGTGACGGCGGCCGACAAAACCGTACGTTTCGTGAAGCTTGAGGAAGGCGGAGCCGCGCAGAATCCGGGCGCCCGCTGGGGAGAAAAGACACGGAAAGCGCTGGCCCTTCTGAAAGAAGGTCCGCGCGCGGCAAAAGAAATCGAATACCTCTCCGGCGTGTCGCCCGCCAGCCTCAAAACGCTTGCCAAAAGGGGGATCGTCTCCTTTTTTGAAGAGGTCCCGGAGGAGACAAAAGGCTCGCTCCGGCCTCCGAGAGCGGCGATCCCGGAGATCCCTCTGGCGCCGAAGCAGGAGGAGATCTATCTTTCCCTGCGGGAAAAAGCTTTTCGGGGAGAGTGCTCTTTCGCCCTTCTTTACGGCGTCACCGGAAGCGGGAAGACCCACGTCTACATCAAGCTGATCGCCGACGTGATCCGTTCGGGCAAAAGCGCGCTGATTCTGGTCCCGGAAATCGCCCTGACGCCCCAGATGATCGAACGGTTTTATCGCGTCTTCGGCGACAGGGTGGCAACGCTTCACAGCGGCCTTTCGGACGGGGAACGCCGGCGGGAATGGCTCAGGATCAAGAGGGGCGACGCCGACGTGGTGATCGGAACGCGCTCGGCCGTTTTTGCACCGATCCCGGAAAGCTCGCTCGGCGTCATCATCATCGACGAGGAGCACGAATCCTCCTACAAATCCGAATCCAGTCCGCGCTATCACGCGCGCGACGTGGCCAAATACCGCGCGTCGAAGGCGGGGATCCTTTTGCTGCTCGGCAGCGCGACCCCTTCGATGGAAAGCGAGTATCTTGCGCGAAGGGGCGATTACGCCCGGTACGAGCTTGCGGAACGCTATCAGAACCGCAGTCTCGCCGAAGTGACGATCGTCGACCGCAAGGAGGACCTGCGCCGCGGAAACGAAAACGCGGTGGGAAGCTTCCTTGCCGGGGAGATCCGGAAGACGAAGGAACGCGGGGAGCAGACCATCCTTTTCCTCAACCGGAGGGGAAGGAACAGAAGACTGATCTGCACCGACTGCGGCGCTTCTGTAGAATGCCCGCACTGCTCGTCTCCCATGAGCTATCACGCGACCTCGCGCCGACTTCATTGCCATATCTGCGGATATACCTGCCCGCCGCCGAACGTATGTCCCGCCTGCGGCGAAAGCCATCTGATGCTGGACAGGGCGGGAACGCAGAAGATCGAAGAGGAAATAGAGGCTCTGATCCCCGGTGCGACCTATCTGCGCATGGATGCCGATACCACCGGCTCCCGTTATGCGCACACCGAGATCCTGAACAGGTTCCGCGACGAAAAGATCGACGTCCTGATCGGCACGCAGATGATCACCAAGGGCCTTGATTTTCCGAACGTGACGCTGGTAGGCGTGCTGGACGCCGATATGTCGTTGTATTCCCCCGATTTTCACGCGTCAGAGCGGACGTTTTCTCTTTTGACGCAGGTCGTCGGACGGTCCGGACGGGGCGAAAAGAAGGGGCGGGCGGTGATCCAGACCTATTCGCCGCAGAACGCGGTGCTTCTGGCCGCCGAAAGACAGGATTACAAAAGCTTTTATGAAAGCGAGATCTCGCTCCGGAAGGCGCTTTTTCTGCCGCCCTTTTCCTCGATCCTTCTGTTCCTGATCTCCGGCGAAGACGAAGAGGCGGCGGGCCTGGCCGCAGAACGCTTCGGCCGGCGGCTCAGGGGAGCGGTAAAGGCGGAGAACGCAACGGTCCTCGGCCCTGCGCCCGCGATGATCTACAAGGCAAACAACCGCTTCCGCTGGACCCTGACGCTGCGTACGGCGGACCTGCGGCCGCTGAGACGGATCGCGGAGGGGCTTCAGAACGAGTTTCTGAAACAAAAGGAAAACAGAAAGATCCTGCTGACGATAGACGAAAACCCGTGCGACGTACCATAACGCGCGCATAGACTCAAAGAAATCAAAGGGGGGGATCGGATTTGGCCATCCGAAACATTCTGATCAAAGGCGACGAGCTGCTTCTGAAAAGGAGCAAGCCGGTCACGAAATTCGATAAACGGCTGCACGATATGCTGGACGATATGTGGGAGACGCTGCGGGATGCAAACGGAGCCGGCCTCGCGGCGCCGCAGATCGGCGTTTTGAAGAGGGTATTCATCGCCGACGACGGTGAGACGAAGCTGGAATGCATCAACCCGGAGATCCTTTCCACCGAGGGAGAAAGGGAAGTGAGGGAAGGATGCCTCAGTCTTCCCGATCTGGTGGGATACGTGATCCGTCCGGAGAAGGTCACCATGCGCGCGCAGAACCGCAGCGGCGAATACTTCACGGTCACCGCCGGAGAGCTTTTGGGGCAGTGCCTCTGCCACGAATACGATCATCTGGACGGGATCCTTTACGACACCAAGGTCACCCGTTTTGAAGAGCCGGAGGAAGAAACGGGATCCGGCCGGGAATGATCCGGCGATCGGGAGGGAATCATGAGAATACTGTTTATGGGGACTCCGGATATCGCCGCGCACGTCCTGGAGGCGATCCTGGACGCCGGACACGAGGTCACGGCGGCGGTCACGAAACCGGATAAGCCGCGGGACCGCGGAAAGAAGAGCGCTCCGTCCGAAGTGAAGGTCCTTGCGCTTTCCCGCGGGATCCGCGTGGAAGAACCAGAGACCTTGAAAAACGGGGCTCTGACGCCGCTTCTGGAGGAGACGAACCCCGACGTGATCGTGGTGGTCGCCTACGGCAAGATCCTTCCGGAATCGGTATTGTATTATCCGAAATACGGTTCGATCAACGTTCACGCGTCGCTTCTGCCCCGTTACCGGGGCTCTGCGCCGATCCAGCGCGCCATCATGGGATGCGAAAAGGAAACCGGCGTCACCGTCATGAAGATGGACAAGGGCGTCGATACGGGCGACGTTCTGATCTCCGCGAAGGTCGCGATCTCTCCCGAGGATACGACCGAGACCCTGACGAAAAAGCTTGCCGTGATCGGCGCGCCGCTTCTCCTGAACGCACTGGAGCTGATCGAAAGCGGGGAAGCGAAGTTCCGGAAACAGAACGACGCCTACGCGACCTACGCGCCGATGATCCGAAAAGAAGAATCGGCCGTCGACTGGAGCTGCTCCGCAGAGGAGATCAGCGCCCGGATCCGGGGACTGGATCCCTGGCCCGCCGCAGAGGCAGAGGTGGACGGGATCAGACTGAAGCTGTTCCGGCCGCGGCTTTCAGGCTTCTGTGCGGAGGCGCAGCCCGGGACCGTCGTCACAGCCGGGAAAAAAGGACTGATCGTCGCCTGCGGAGGAGGAAGTCTGCTTGAGATCGGCGAGGTACAGCCCGCCGGGAAAAAGAGGATGCCGGCCGCCGCCTATTTCAACGGCAAACCGCTGAAGGAGAACAGGATCCGATGACTGATGCACAGGACGCCCGGTCGCTTGCGACCGAGCTTCTGATACGATGGGAAAAGGAAAGGGCTTACGCCGATATTCTGCTTCGGGAAAGCCTTGCAAAGAGCGCCATGGCCGGCAGGGACAAGGCGCTCTGCGCCTATTTGTTCTACGGCACGGTGGAGAATCTGACGCTGGTGGACTATCTCCTGGCCGGCGCGTCGAAATACAAGCTGAAAAAGATCCACCCGCGCGTCCTTGCGATCCTGCGGGTGGCTGTTTTTCAGATCCTTTTTGCCGGGAAGGTACCGCTGCACGCAGTCCTGAACGAAGCGGTAAACGCCGTGAAACGTGTCCTTCCGAAGGCGGCGGGCTTCTCCAATGCGGTTCTCCGAACTCTTTCAAGGTACCGGACCGAGCAGCCGGAAATCGCGGAAGAGGATCCGGTGAAACGGCTTTCGATTCTATACAGCCATCCGGAGGAGATCACCGGTCTTTTCTGCCGGCTGTTCGGAGAGAAGGACGCCGAGGCGTATCTGCGCTACGACAATTCGGCGCCGCCGGCGGAGATCCGGGTCAACCGTCTGAAATGCAGGGAGGCCGCGTTGGAAGAGGCCTTTCAAAAAGAAGGCGCAGAGCTTCAAAAAACCGGCCTTCCGGGCTTTTATACCCTTGCGGGACAGCGGGAGATCGCGGAGCTCGCGGCGTTTGAGGAGGGCCTCTTTGCGGTGCAGTCCAGAGCGAGCGCTCTTTCCGTTATGCTGGGGGCGCCGCGGGAGGGAGAATTCGTGATCGACCTCTGCTCTGCGCCGGGAGGGAAAAGCTTTTTCGCGGCCGAACTGATGCAGGATAAAGGATCGATCCTTGCGAGGGACCTTTATCCGGGAAGAGTCGAGTTGATCCGGGAAGGCGCAAAACGGCTCGGGATCGGATCGATCCGCGCCGAAACGCGCGACGCACGAAAAGAGGATCCCGAAAACAGAGGGAAAGCCGATCTGGTGATCGCGGACGTTCCCTGTTCGGGACTCGGCGTGATCGCGAAGAAGCCGGACGTCAAATACAAGAGCTTCGAGGATATCGGCGCGCTTCCGGCGCTGCAGCTGGAGATCCTCAGAAGAGCCGGCGAAGCGGTACGTCCCGGCGGAAGGATCGTTTATTCCACCTGCACCGTCAATCCCGCCGAAAACGGGGAAGTGGTGGACCGCTTCCTTTCTGAGAACCCGGAATTCACAAGAGAAAACGCACCGATGCCCGCGGGATACGCGGTGAAAAACGGGGAAAAAACGCTTCTGCCCTTCCGCGACGGCACCGACGGCTTCTATTTCTGCCGGATCAAAAGAAAGGAGAGCGGCGCGTAAATGGAACAAAAGATCGATCTTCTTTCTTTGAGCAAGGAAGAGATCCGCGAAGTGATCGCTTCGATGGGAGAACCGCGTTACCGCGCCGACCAGGTCATGGGATGGGTCGCGAAGGGAACGCCGGTCGAAAGGATGGCGAATCTTCCCAAAAGCTTTCGGGAAGAGCTCGGCAAGAGGGCTTTCGTGACGAATCTGCGAACGCTTTCCCATCAGAGATCCGGGGACGGGACCGAAAAATTCCTTTTTGCCTTTCAGGACGGGCAGAGCGCGGAATGCGTCCTGATGCGGTATAAGCACGGGAATTCGGTGTGCCTTTCCACGCAGATCGGATGCCGGATGGGATGCGCGTTCTGCGCCTCGACAAAAAACGGACTGGTCAGAAGCCTCTCTCCGGGCGAGATCCTGGCGGAAGTGTTCGCCGTGATGCGCGAAAGCGGCGAAAGGGTCACGCATATCGTATTAATGGGTACCGGCGAGCCGCTGGATAACATGGAAAACGTGCTGAAATTCATCGATCTGGTCACGTCTCCCGACGGATTGAATATCAGCGCGCGGCATATTTCGCTTTCCACGTCCGGACTTGTGCCGGAGATCGACCGCCTGGCGAACGACAAAAGACAGATCACCCTGTCGGTTTCGCTGCACGCTCCGAACGACGAAAAGCGAAGCATGCTGATGCCGGTCAACCGCGCATATCCCGTCGGGGTTCTGATCGAAGCGTGCCGGCGGTACTTTGCGGTCACGGGAAGGCGCATCTCGTTCGAGTACGCCATGATCGCCGGCGTCAACGACGGCGAGGAAGATGCGAAAGAGCTTGCCGCCCTTCTGAAGGGAATGCAGGCGCACGTGAATCTGATCCCGCTGAACCGGGTGAAGGAATCGCCGTACCGGCCGTCGCCCCGCAGAAACGTGGACCGATTCTGCGAGATCCTCGGGGAAAACGGCGTAAACGTTACGGTCCGCCGCCGCCTGGGCAGCGATATCGACGCGGCCTGCGGGCAGCTCAGAGCCAATCACATACCGGAGAAGCGAGATGCAGATTACAAGATATGAAATCAAGGCGCCGTCTCTTTCACGGAAGCTGAAGATCGCCCTGGCAAGCGATCTGCACGGCGCGGACGGAACGCAGGCGATCCTCTCTCTTCAAAACGAAGCGCCGGATCTGATCCTGATGCCGGGAGACATATTCGACTGCATGCCGTCGTGCGAAAAAGGACGCAGAAAAAGAGAAAGAAGCCTTCGCTTCCTGGAGGACGCGGGGAAGATCGCGCCGTGTTATTTCGCCGTCGGCAATCACGAATGGGTCGCCGACGACCTTCTGGCGGATCTTCTGCAGAAAAGAAAAATCGTTCTTCTGGACGACCGGCGGGAGTCCGTTCGATTCGGAAGTGACGAGATTTCGCTCGGCGGCCTGACATCCCCCTGCGGAAGAGAGGGAGAATACAACCGCTGGCATACGCAGGCGCCGGACGTCGCCTTCCTGGATGAATTCGAAAGGAGTCCCGGATACAAGATCCTGCTGTCGCATCATCCGGAGTTTTATCCCGCATATATCCAGAAGCGGGCGATCGATCTGACGGTATCGGGCCACGCTCACGGCGGTCAGATCCGCTTTTTCGAAAAGGGCCTATTCGCACCGGGACAGGGGATCCTGCCGCGGCTGACCTCCGGCGTATATGAAAACCGGCTGGTGATCGGAAGAGGGCTCGGGAACGGAACGCCGTTCCCCCGGCTTTTCAATCCGACGGAGCTGGTATACGTCATCCTGACGCCGTAACGTGAAAGTAACAGTTTTTTCCTTGCGTATGAGGTCCCCGTTTGCGGCAAGATAACCGTGCGCGAACGCGCAAAGGAAGAATGGGGGAAAAAGCTGTGAAGGGATTTTTGATCGGAGCGGTTCTCGGCGCCATCGCGGGAGCTGCTTACGGCGCTTTCATGACGCCGGGCGCCTCCCAAAACGTCAAAGCGCTCCGCAAAATGATGGGGACTTGCTCGCTGTGACCCCGGAACGCCGCTTCTTCGGAAGCGGCGTTTTCTTTTTCCCGCAGCGGGCGGCACGTATCCTTCCCGATTTGACAAAAGCGCAGGCAGACTATATAATGAAAAAAAACGCAAGGAGGCCATCATGGAAAAATTCAAGGATATCGTATACAGCCGACCGGATTTCGCGGCGCTCGGAAAAGCGATCGCAGGACTCACCGAAGAAGTGAAAAATGCGGCTTCCGCAGAAGAGCTCTATGAGAAGATCAAGGCTTTGGGAGAGATCACCGGTGAAGCGGAGACCATGTCCACCGTGGCGTATATCAGAAACACCGTCGATTCCAACGACGAATTCTACGAGGCAGAGATCAAGTATATCAATTCCGAAGAACCGAAGCTGATCCCCGTGTCGCTTGCCTACAAGAAAGCCGTTCTGGCGTCTCCCTGGCGTGCCGGCGTGGAAAAGAAGATCGGCAATCAGTATTTCCGCGATCTGGAAAACGACGTGCGGCTGCAGGACGAAAGACTTGTGGAGGATCTCGTGCGGCAGAGCGATCTGCGCGACGAGTATTCCAAACTGATCGCGGGCTGCAAGACGGTTTATCGGGGTGTGGAGTGCAATTTCTACGGCCTTTTGAAATTTATGGAGGATCCTGACCGAGAGGTGCGCCGCGGCGCCTTCCGGGAATGGGCCCGACTTTACGAAGAGGCGGCGCCGGAGCTTGACAGGATCTATACGGAGCTGGTAAATCTTCGCGTCGGCATGGCGAAGAAAATGGGGTATGAAAGCTATATCGACTATCGCTATCTGGAGCGCGGACGGTATGACTACACGAAGGAGGACGTGGCGGCCTTCCGCGAACAGGTGAAGGACGTCGTGGTACCGGTGTGCGAAAAGCTCGTCGAGGAGCAGAGGAGGAGCATCGGCGTCGACAGGATCCGCTTCTACGACGAACAGTATCTTTTCCCGGACGGCAATGCGGAACCGCGGGGCGACGTGGAAAAGCTTGTGGCTGCGGCGCAGGAAATGTACCGCGAGCTGAGCCCGGAGACCGGCGAGTTTTTCGACTTTATGGTCAAGCATGAGCTTTACGATCTGCTTTCGACACCGGGCAAAAGACAGGGCGGGTACTGCACCGCGCTCGCCAGCTACAAGGCGCCCTTCATCTTCTCCAATTTCAACGGCACCACCGCCGACGCGGAGGTCCTGACGCACGAAGCCGGACACGCCTTCGAGATGTACACGGCGTCGAGGGTGCAGGAGCTTATGGAATACGTCGGATCGGTGTCCGAGATCAACGAGATCCATTCCATGTCCATGGAATTCTTCACCTATCCCTGGAT
>JAEEGL017275968.1_pt1 | contig 13526 bp, 7 predicted proteins | sample 9134231 | NCBI WGS metagenome assembly JAEEGL01 (sample SAMN16246548, study PRJNA631951) | gut metagenome | biome: gut microbiome; feature: rumen; material: fiber-attached | host: Bos | place: Iran: Karaj | collected 2018-10
CAGCGTGAGCGCGGCGGTATCGCAGCTCGCGGTCTCGCTGTTCACGTTAAAGGTGAGCGAGACGCTCGGGACCCAGTGGGCGTAAACCGTGACCGGCGGGATGACTGCGGCTGCTGACTGCGCCGCCCCCTCCGGCGCCTCGCCGGACTCCTCAAATATCTCCTCTTCGTGCTCCGTAACGGGCTCCGGCGCCGTAAAGACCGTGGCGGCGGTGACGGGCGTTCCGTCGACCGGATCGGTAAACCAGCCGTCGAAGATCATGCCGTCGTCCTTCCAATAGGCGACGGGCAGCGCGCTGATGGGCGTATTCTCCGTCAGGGTCACGCCCGAGGTCGCGCAGAAGGCGCCTTCGCCGTTCGGATCGAAGTTGACGGTAACGGTATTTTCCTCGTCCTCCGGGAAGCAGACGCGCATATAATCGGACATATTGCCCGCCGCGTCCTTCGCGCGGATCAGGATATTGCGATAGTTCTGATAGCCGGCGTAGCTTTCCGCTTCCGTCGGATCGCCCGTCGGGTACACGCCTGTCGGGGGCGTGTCAAACAGCAGCGAGAGCGAGAAGCTGCCGTCGGCTTCGGAGCGCTTGTTCGCGGACACGCCTTCGGTGAGTACCCAGTTCGGGGGATCGTTCTCCCGCGTGCGGGTGTCGGTGAACTTACCCTCCCAGACGATCAGATCCGCGCCCGCCTCGGTATGTCCGGTGACGTTTATGACATAGCCCGCGTCCGTCCGCATCAGCGGGAAGACGCCGAGGTTGTCGAGCACGAGCGGCGGCGCGGTGTCGTCGCGGTTTACCGTGACGTAACAGAGAGCGTAGTCCTTTGTCGTATCGGTCGCCGTGATCCGCAGGACGGCGTTGTCCAGCGAGCCGTCGTAGCCGGCGTCATCCTCCGCGGGGACGGTGATCGTCAGGGCGGCCGCGTCGTTCGCCTGCGCGACGACCGTGCCGTCCGAATCGTTCACGGCGATGAAGTCAAGCGAGCCCGAGCCGGTACCGGAGACAGTGAAGCTCCCGCCCGCGGCGCCCGCGGTGAAGTTATAGCGGCCTGTCTCCCCGTTGAGCGTTACGCCCTCGGAGAAGCTGATCTCGGGGGGATCCGCTTCGGCAAGCGGGACGCTGTCGGACGAGCCCTCCAGACTGGTGTAGAGTTTAGGCTCCGCGTTGCCCTGCGCCTTCATGACCTGCGCCTTCACGCGGACGCTGTAGCTCTGTCCGGGCTCCATGGAGCTGAAGTCCATAACGACGGAGGTCTCCGGCGCGGTGTTCTCATCGGCACGGTTTACCAGGAACATCGCCCCGGTATTCTTCCCCGCCCCGTCGTAAACGGATATCTCGTAAGTTTCGGCGTTCGGCACGGCGTCCCAGCTCGCGGTCATCGTCCCGTTGCCGGAATATTCGAGCCTGACGTTCTCCGGCGCGTCGGGCGTAAGGACGTTGGTATAGGTGAGCGGCGCGCCGATATTCTTTTTGTCCAGCGGGGACCAGGTCTCGACGGTCTCTCCGTCGTCGTCCGTCGCCGACACGTATTCAAGCAGCACCACGGTGGGGGTATATTCGCCGCCGGGCGCGAGGTCGCCTTCAAGATCGTAGCTGAAGCTGCCGGCGTAAGACTCCTCGCCGCTCAGCTCCTCCTCAGCGAGCAGATAGTCGGCGGAGCCGCCGTTCCCGAGGAAGAGCTGCACCTTGTAGCGGCGGGTCGCGTCGGCGTCCTGCACGCTGTATCCGGTCGCGGAGGTCTCGCCGCCGAGCGCGGCAAAGTCTACCGCCTTGATGACCTGAACGTCGGAAAGCTCCGCCGTGCTCGTCACGGTAAACGTTCCCTCTCCCGTCGGCGCGAAATAGGCGACGCCCCTGCCGGCGAAGAAGTTCGCTTCGTCGGGGTTGGTCAGACCGCTGTCCTCGGTATAGACCGCCTGCACGAGAGGAACGTTCTGAACGCTTACGCCGTCGTCCCTCGTCACCGTCAGGCAGTCGCCGTCGAGCATCATGTCGGGATCGGCGCTCGAAACGGCGATCAGCACCTTGCCTACCGCGCCGCTCTGCACTTCGGCTTCGAAACCGTTCATCGACGTCTCCGTCGGCCCTCTGGTCCCGCCCTTGGCAAGCGTTTGGACGAGGGGTCTGAGGATCACGTCGTCCCCTTCCGCGTTTTTCGTGCTTCCGGAGGACCGCAGCGAGGCTACCGAGGTCATGCCGACCTCGACGATGGCGGGGATCTTCTCGCCCGTCTCGGTATTCTCGACCATTGCGAGCTTGGTGAAGCTCTGCGAGGATCCCGACGAGGTATTGGCAAGCTCGCGGAGATCGAGCTCGCCGCCGTCGCCCCTGCCGGCGCTGACCTTGGGGCTCTTGTCGCCGAAGACGTACGTCACCTTGGCGTAGCACTTCGGGAAGAACAGGCCGCCGTTGCAGACGGCCTTGGCGCCGACAGACGCGTTGAAGAAGGGACGCGTATTTTTGACGAGCTCACGCAGGATATGCGCCGTGGAGCCGTTCAGATTGGCCGCGTTTATCGTATTTTTGGCGCCGATCGACGTGTAGAAGCCGATCTCGCCGGAGGCAACGGTGAAATCAAACGGAGGGATCGGGCCGACCAGATTCTTCGGGATCTTGACCTCGCCCTCCAGATTGCCGTAGCCCTCGAGCTGGATGACGACGTGATACAGGTCGCCGTCCTTCGCGTATCCGCTGAAGCCGCCGTAGCCGATCTTTCCGCTCGCGGTGACCAGATCCTTTTCGTTATACCCAAGCTTGATGTCCAGGTGCTGGTTCATATCGGCGTTCATGCCCCAGTATTCTCTGTTGTCGACCATGCGCGTGCCGGCGTCCCAGGAGGCGCTGATGCCGTATGCGTCGATCAGATCGACGCCCTTAAGCTCGATGTCTTCCATCTCAAGATCGAATCCGCTGGGACCGACGGACAGCCTGATCCAGCCGTTGACCACGTCGACGATGCTGCCCTTCGCCGCCATTTTCAGGCGGAGCGGCGGAGCGCCGAAGCTGTCCATGTTGACGGTGTCCGCAAGCCCCTCGAAGCCCAGACCGCCGCCCTGGATATAGCCGACGACCGTCGGCGGGACGAGCGGGATGCCGCCCTCGCCGACCGCCAGCTCGGCATAGAGCGTGTCAGGCAGGACAACGCCGCGCACCTCCTTGAAGGAGGCCTCGAACGCGCCCTCAAAGATCGGGGTCTCAAGCTCGATGCTCAGCGAGTATTCCTGCTCTCCGTTGAAGGTGTTCAGGTTGAGCACGGCGCCGCCCGATACCGGGAAGCCGCCGAAGTCCGGGACGTGGACCTCTCCGCCGCCCTCGATGCCGCCGAGCGCGACGCCGCCGCCGTAGTTGATCTGAAGCTGCGTTATATTGACGCCCGCGAAGTTCGCGAAGGGCGTCTGGAAGCTCAGCTCGCCGCCGTAGCGCAGGGCGCACTTGTCCTTGAGCGGCGCGACGGAGCTGAGGCTGAACGAACTGCCGAGGAAGTTAGGCACGGAAAATACCGCCTTGTTGTCCGACGGATCGAGCAGGAGCTTAAAAGCAAGCTCGTCGCTGATCTCGTTCACGTCGTCCGCCGGCGAGAACGTGACGCTCAGCGGAGCGTTGTCCTGCTTGCTCTCGTAAACGGTGTAGTCCGGCGAGCACAGCCGCGCGTTCGTCGCCGAGACCGTGACCGCATCTCCGCTCTTCGTCACACGGAGGGCAAGCGCGCCGCCGCCGCTGCGCTGGCTGACGCTCAGCGCGCCGTTCTCCACCAGGGAGACGACGGTGCTCTTATTGGAGATCAGCAGTCTCCACTCGTTCGCGTCGACCTGCTTGAAGCCGCAGTAGCCCGCGTCTATGATCGTCACGAGCTCCACGGTCCCGTCCTCCGTCCGGTCGAGCTCCGCCGCCTTCGTGCGGATCTCGTTCGCGCTGTCTCCGGGGATCAGGAAACGCTCTCCGCTGTCCCGTTTCGCGACGCCCAGATGCGTGACTATGGTGCGGCTCGCGCTGTTGACGCCCGCGTTGTCCGCGCCGACGTCCGAGCCGCTCTCCTGCTCCAGACTCTTGAGGTAGTCGAGCAGGTCGCGCGTCTCTTCGGGGTCCGGCTCGTCGTTCGGGTCGACGGGAGGCTTGCCCGGCCATATGCCGCGGCCCTGGATGACCGCGCCGTCCTCGACCGTGAGCTGTTCCTCCGTGCCCCGGACCAGGAAGCCGGACGCCACGTTCATCACCGTGCCGCTGAGCAGCGTGAGGGAGGCGTTCTCAGGCAGGGTGAGCTCGCTGAACTTTTCCTGACTGTACCACTCGTCCTTCCACGCCGGCAGCAGGATCTGTCCGCGCACCTTGTAATTGTTGTGGCCGAGCCGCTGCTCGTTTCCGTTTCTCCAGCCGGAAATGACGTGCGCTCCTATCTGGTAGGTCTCTCCCGATTCATTCTGCCCGCTTTCGCGGCCGATCAGAACGATGACGGGATTATAGGTATACACGTCGTAAACGGGCATGAAGTTCTGCCACGAGGCGTCCAGCTCGCCGTTGCTGTAGGTGTTCGATATGTTCTGCGTCAGCAGGACCATGGGGCTGACGCCGTTTTTGGATGAGATCCGGATCCAGTTATTCTCGTCGTCCGGTTCGATCTGACCTCTGGCGGAAGGGCCGAGCACGTAGCCCTGCGTCTCTATGTCTCCCTTGCCGTCGACCGATCCCGTCGACTGTTCGAGTTCGTAAAGGTTTTGCTGAGACGGGGTTATATAAGTATCCTTCGGCTTGCCGTCCGGCGTGTAATAGTTGTTTTCCGCCTTGCAGTTGACGACGCAGCCGCCCTGAATATAGATCGTCCCGCTCTTGCCGCCGACAAAAACGGGCCGGTTGCCCTCAATAACATACTCGTATGAATCATTCCGCAGGAACTGCCAGGCGCCGCCGCCGATGGCCGCCGCTTTGCTTGCCGCTTTGGCGTTGACCGTGCCGCCGGTGATGACAAAGTTGCCGCCGTTGCCGCCGTAAGCGCCGCCTATGGCCGCGCCCAGCCCGTTTGAGATCGCATTGACGACGCCGCCGTAAATGTGAAGAACGCCGGCGTCCGGGCTGAATACGCTGCTGTACGGGGTGCCGCCGATCGCCGCGCCGTCACGGTTCGCGGTGGCGGTGAGGATGCCGCTTTCGACGGTGATCTTGCCGTGCGGTCTGGGATCGCTGTCCGACGGCGTTCCGCCGATGGCGGCGCAGTAAGCGTGTCTGCCGTCATCGTAATACACCACGCTGCCGGAGTAGGGGTCTATATGCGGACCGCCGACCGCAAGCGAGCCGACGTCCGCCGCGTCCGGGTCGTCACGGATCGTCAGGGTGGAGTCGTTCGCCACCATGATGTCCGGACGGAACTGTTCTCCTTCCCTCGGGCGATCGCCGTACAGGTCGGTCGTGTCCAGCAGGCTGTCCCCCGCGAGGAGCAGGGTCAGCGCGCCCTTGTTCTTAACGGTGACGCTCTCGCGCAGTATGGCGTTGTTAAGGGAAAGGGTGAAGCCGGCGTCCCTGCCGCCGCCGTCAAAGGTGATCTCGCCCCTCACCTCCGAGTTGATCACGGAAAGGCTGGCGGGAGACTCGAACAGGAAGGAGGTCAGATCCGGCAGAGTCAGGTTCTTAAGCGTGACGCGGCTCTGCTCCGTCCCATTGTGATCGACGGTCAGGCTGTGGAAGTCGGCGTCGCCGTTAAGCGTCAGGGCGCCCCTTCTTCCGACGGTGATATCGCAGCCGTCCAGCGTTTTTTCGTTGTTTATGGCGAAGCCCGCCTGCGAGTAGCCCTTGAACAGGGTGACGCTCGCGTCGCAGAGGTAAGTGCTCCCGGTGTTCTCGATCAGCAGCGTGCCGCTGCTCTGAGCGTTCCCGATATCGACCGTGTCGATGCAGCTGTTGCGCAGCTCGACCTGGACGTTGCCGTGGACCTCGAGATTCCGGATCCTTTTGAAGTTCTCCATACTGCCGGAGTCCTGAAGACCGAAGTCGTAAAGCACGACCTTCAGCAGATAGTTCCTGTCGTTCCTTATCTCTATGTCGCAGGAATAGGTCGGTTTAAAAGTCGATTCGCTCGCTTGCGGCCACAGGCTGCTGCCGGTTTTGGGCAGCGCGCGCATGGCGACCGTGTAGGTCTGGCCGTGCTCGCTCACGGTGGAGTAGTTCGACAGGTCCGCGCCGGTGATCGTGATCTTTTCCGGCGTGACGTCGCAGCCGCTGCCCACCGTGCCGCTCTCGGCCGTCACTCTGACGAAGGTGCCGGGGGTCGTTCCCGGATCATAGTAGTTGCCGCTGAATCTGATCGCGTGCCATGTGTTGCCGGGCGTGACGGTTTCCGACGCCGCCAGCGCGGATATCGGCAGCAGCCCCGCGGCCAGCACGAGGCAGAGCAGCACGGAGATAATGCGAATTGCTCCGCCGCGGTTCGCGTTTCTTTTCATCTTGGGGATCCTCCTTGTCACAAAAGAACTCTTCAAATATGTATCAATATGTATCAAAGCAATAAACCGCTTATCGGGCCGCGGCGCGGGATCACACCGCGTAGTGGTCCATGATCATGCGCTTGAGGATCAGCAGCTCTTTCGTCAGATCCTCCGGGTCGTCCGTCCGCACAACAACGCCCTGCGCGTAGCGCCCAGCCACGGCCAGCATGATGTGCATGGTCGCGTTGAACATGACCTGCTCCGGCTCGTCCGTGCGGATGCTGCCGTCGCGCAGGCCCTTCTCATAGAGCCGGTGGAATTTCTTAGTGAAGGGCTCTACCGCCTTCAGATAGTCCGCAAGCTGCTCCCGCGTCGCCTGCGCGTGCATGATGTAGCCGTTGAAATCCTGGTTGAACCGCAGGATGTCCCTGTGTTCCCGATAGAGGAGGATATATGCGCCGAGGTAGAAGTCCAGCTCCTCCGCGGCGTTCATCATATCGCCGCCGCGCCGGGCGTATTCCGCCTCGATGACCTCGAAAAACTCCTCCCACTTCTTGGCGCCGATGGCGATGACAAACTCGAGCTTGGTGTTGAAATAACGGTAAAGCGTGGCGAGCCCGAGCCCGCACGCGTCCGCCACGTCCTGCATGCGAAGCTGCTCGATCCCCTTCTCTCCGAACATACGCAGCCCGGTCTCCAGCATCAGCTCCCGGCGTGCCGCCGTTTCGCGCTCGTCTTTTTCGGCGTTTCGCATAATACCCCTTCTCCTCTGCCCGAAATACGGATATGTGATCCGCGCCCGATCGGCGGAGGGTCTCCGCAGAGCCCGCGCGCGGGAGAAAATCACCTTCAAGCCTTCTCCGAAGCCTGCCGCGCCGCGGCGAAACCGCCCGCGCGGGGCAGGCAGACGGGTCATATGAGGGCTTTTGTGATAAATGATTTCTCATATACAATTATGATAAATGATTTCTCATATAAAATCAATAGGAAATCTGAAAATCGGGATATACTCGCCGGGCGGGAACGCGGTCTGTTTTATTTCCGCTTCCCGACGCCGCCGGTCACGGTGAAGGTATGGGCGTTGGTCGCCTCGACCATGTCGGGATAATACCACTTGCCGGTATCGGTCATATCGGGGAAGCCGATCAGCCTGTCGGCGTTGGACCCGCCTTTTTCGTCGGCGGACGTTACCCACTTGTTTTTTCCTCCGATCTGCTTTATTATTTTATTAAGGATAATTTCGACACAAACCGACTTTTTTCGTTTTTCGGAGGCTTTCGGCTGCGGTGATCGATTTCATCAGAACGAATTATCAGATAATAGGGATATGCGCGGCGGTCCTTGCGGTGCTCATCGTCAGGATCGTCGCTTCGGCGCGCGCCGAAAAGCGTGAGCGCACGCAGAAAAAGCACGAGCAGGCGTGGGAAGCGACCCTTGCGCGGTGCCTGAACGCCGGCAGCTTCATTCTTAAGCCCGGAGAGATCGCGCGGTTTTCGGTAAGTTCCCGCCTGCGGGCGTTCGGCGCTCTCGCCGAGACGACGCGGACCGACGACTGCTCCGCCGTCGTCCGTGAAAACAGCAAAAAGCTTGCCGCGCGGGTCGGCGGCCGCGCCGACAACGCCGAAAAGGGCTACTTCGCCTATCTGCTCTCCGTCCTCCCCCTGTCCGGTCTTCCGGACGGGGCGAGGGCCGATTATACGGGCTTTGTCAGACAGCTTTTATCCGCAAACTCCGTCTACTGCCGCGAAAACGCCCTTAAAGCCCTCTACAATCTCGGAGACGCGAAGGCCGTAGCCGAAGCGGTGGAGACCCTGAGCGCGGACGCGCGGCTGCACAACGAAAAGCTCCTCTCCGACGGGATGAACAGCTTCCGCGGGGACAAGCGCGAGCTTGCCGAGGCGCTGATGGAGCGGTTTTACTCTTATGACGATCACAGCCAGTCGGCGGTCATAACCTTTTTCACCGTGGCGGGCTTCCACGACTGGGACGAGGAGCTGAAAAAGCGCCTCGACGGCGCGGATATAAGCACCGACCAGCGCTGCGACATACTGCGGCTCATCCTCAAGGCCCCGTCGGAGGAGACGAGGCGTCTGCTGATAGACGTTCTGCGTGAAAAGGGCAGGTCGGACGACTGGCAGACCGCCGCCGTTGCCGCCACCGGGCTCGACAGATACAAAGGCGACGCCGAGACCCTCGACGCTTTGAAATACGGGATAACCTCTCCGGCGTGGAACGTGCGCATGAACTGCGCCTCCTCCCTTGTGAGGCTCGACCCTCCCGGCGGCGTCCTCGACGAAATACTGGGCGGAAGCGACGCCTACGCGGCGGACGCCCTTAAGTTCGCGATCAGCTCGAAAGGATCGGTGAAGGCATGATACCCGCTTTAAGAACGGCGGCGGAGATATTCACGCGGTATTTCAACGCGTTTATCACCGTCTATCTGTGGATATATACTCTCTATCTGCTTGTCTGCTGTCTCGGCGGCGCGTGGAACGCCACGCGGCGGCGGCGCATGGAATCGCTGCACAACGTTATCGACCACGAATACTATTATCCGATCTCCATACTCGTCCCCGCGTACAACGAGGAGCTCGGCATCGTGCAGACGGTGAACAATCTGCTCAAGCTCGAGTTCAGGCGCTATGAGATAGTCGTGATCGACGACGGCTCGAAGGACGACACCAAGCGGCGGCTTCTGGACGCCTTTCCCCTTGCGCGCGAGCTGTCAAGGCCGATACGCTATTGGATAAACTGCCACACGATAAACGAGATATACTCCTGCCGCGTCGGCGAGGTGCTCATAACCCTCATCTCAAAGGAGAACGGCGGCTGCAAGGCGGACGCCATAAACGCCGGGATCAACGTGGCGGCGTATCCATACATAATCAACATGGACGGCGACGAGATACTGCAGAAGGACTCGCTTCGCCTCGCGTGCAGGGCGCTGCTCGAGGACTCGAACGTCGTGGGCGTCGGCGGGAACATCAAGATATCCAACGACGTGCGCTTCCGCGACGCCATGCCGGTGAGCGGCGGCATGGGGAAGAACGCCGTGGTCAACATGCAGATACTTGAATACAGCCGCGGCTTTCTCGGCTCCCGCGTGTTTCAGGACCTGATGAACGCCAACCTCATAATCTCCGGCGGCTACGGGCTTTTTAAAAAGGAGGCCCTTATAGCCATAGGCGGCTACGACCCCAAAAGCAAGGGCGAGGACATGGAGGTAACGGTCAAGCTCCAGCAGTATTACAGAAAGAACAAGACCCCCTTCTCCCTCCGTTTCGTGCCCGAAAGCATATGCTGGACGCAGGGCCCGGCGAGCTTGAAGGACCTGAGATCCCAGCGCCTGCGCTGGCATTGCGGACTTATACAGACGATAACGAAATACAAGTCGATGATACTCAACCCGCGCTACGGCATAGTCGGGATGTTCATGCTGCCTTATATGATAATGTATGAGCTTTTAAGCCCGATCTTCATGGTCCTCGGCTGCATCTCGACCCTTCTGAGCATTCTGCTCGGGAGCAATTCGATAATCGCCATGGCCGCCGCCTTCGGGATGTACGTCCTTCTCGGACTTATACTTACCGCGATAACCTATATCGACAACCGCTACTGCCCCGACGAAAAGCTGACCTTTGCGGAGATGGCGAAGGTGATACTTTACGGCCTTGCGGACGCTTTCTTCTTCCGTCCCTTCATCGCTCTCGTAAACTTCACGGCGTTTTTCAAATATAAGAAGATCACCACCTCGAAATGGGTCTCCCCCGTGAGGGTGAAGGTCTCGGAGGAGCCGTAAAGACGCCCGCCGAAAGGAAACCGGACCGTGATAAGCAAGCAGGAAACGACGGAGCTGCTCAAGGCTCTGGTAAAAATAAAAAGCCCCTATTTTCACGAGGGGGAGATCATCGCTTTCGTGACCGAATGGCTCTCCGCGCGGGGGCTTGAGCCGAGGCTCCACGCCTACGCCGACGAAAAGGTGACCGGTTTTCACGGCGAGAACGTATACGTCGAGCTCGACGGCGGAAAGCCGGGTCCGGTGATATGCCTGAACGGTCATCTCGACACCGTGCTCCCCTGCGGCGGGTGGACGAAGTCCGAGAACGGACAGGAGGACGGCGATAATCTTTACGGGACCGGCGCGCTTGACATGAAATCGGGCTGCGCCGCAATAATGACGGCGCTCGCGCATTTCAAAAAGGACCATCCGGTCTTTCGCGGAAAGATCAAAGCGACTCTCGTCTCCGACGAGGAGGGTCCCTTCGGGCTCGGGACCAACGCGCTTATCGAGGACGGACTGCTTAACGGCGTGGACTTTTCTATTGTCGCCGAGCCGAGCGCGGGCTTTGCCGGCGAGCCCTTCCCCGTGCTCTGCCTCGGCGCGCGGGGCGGTCACGGCGTCGAGGTCGTATTCAGCGGGAAAGCGGCTCACGCGGCGTCTCCCGAACAGGGCGTAAACGCCGCGGAGGACGCGGCGGCGTTCATCGGCGAACTGAAAAACGTAAACTTCATCTGCGACCCGCACCTCGGAAAGGGCTCCTGCGCCGTGATCGCCATGCACGCCGACGGCGGAGCGTGCAGCCTGCCCGACCGCGCCGCGGTAAAGCTCTTCAGGCACACGGTCGTCGGCGAAGGCCCCGAAACGATTTTGAAAGAGCTTGAGGACGCGATACGCCGCGCGGGCGTCCGCAGCCGGTATGAGATCAGGTTCCGCGAAGCTCCTTCCGAGGGCTCGCGCGGGTTCCTCCCCTACACGGTCGAGCGGGATCACCCGATGGTAAAAAGCTTTGAAGCCTCGGTCGCCTCCGTGGTCGGAGAAGCCCCGAAGATCAGGTATTTCCAAAGCGTCGGAGACTTTTGTTATCTCGGGACGCGCCTCGGCGCACCCGCGATAATCTTCGGCGCGGAGGGCGGGAACTTCCACGGACCGGACGAATACGCCGGACTTGAAAGCGTCGTGAAAACGGCGCGGGTCTTTTACGATTTTCTTGAAAAAGTTCTTGCCGGATAAGGACAGAGACGGGCGGGCAACGCTCGCCCCTGCAAATATGTATATATCCTGCGGAAAAAGCACCCGTATGGGTGCTTCTCTGTTTGGTAAAGTCGTTAGGTGGGGAATCGAACGCAGCGTATGGCATCAGCATATCCGATTTTTTCAATCAAAGACCGGTTATGCCTGTCGGCTGCGGTTGGTGAGACGGCGCAGGATGGTAACGCCGCGCTTAGTCAAATCCTCTTCCCGGCTGTTTTTCACTTCCAGGATACGCTCGATGGCGGCGGCATTGTCGAGAGAATGGTAAGGGAAAAAGAGTTCCCGCAGTTCAGTCGGTTTGATGATCCGGTAAACCTGCTTGCTCGTCTTTTCGTAGGTATAACACCAAAACCGATACAGGTAACCCATCCAATACAATTCGTTTTCGGAAAACTTCACTTTACCGTAATCGGTCTTACCGAATTCTTCATTGATCTCGGCAACGATAGATTCGTTCGTGGTCGCTTCAAACAGAAAGCTTCCTTCATCCATTCGCTTGGCGACAGCGGAGTTCATAAAGCGACGCAGAAACACTGCGGAACTGCAGTCGGCCAAAGTAATTGAAGATACAAACAATTCTGCTTGCGCCTTGCAAAGCTTCAGCCCGATTTCATCCATGGTTTTCATTTCAAAATCTCCTCAATATATTCCCCTTGTCCGCGAAACTGCTTCCGGGCGATTTTGACCTTGTCGTTTCCGATCCGAGACTCTTCCTTCTTGGAGTTCAGATAATACTTCTTTTCCTTTTCGCAAAGGAAACAATGCCGCTTGAACGTAAGTTGCCGGACTGCCTGCTCGGTCTTGAATACATATTGACTGCCGAGGTTGGTCGCCGAAAGGCAATGTTGGCACTGCGCGTCGGTTATCTCACCATCGATAAAGCTATCGATGATCTCAAACATACGGTTATCGGCAATCGGCGCCAAAATGTAATCTTTACCTTCGACCTTACGGATCAGCTTTCGGATGATCGGATGGCAGGCATATTCGGACAGGCGCCCTCTGAAATAAGCAATTGTAAGCATCCAATCCCGATCGACAAAAAATCGGGTCCCGGAAAGACCGGTTTTGTCGAATTCATAAATATAGAGCGAAGATTCCGGAAACCCGGAAACAAACATAGCGGATTGTTCCAGATTTTCACCACAATAGAACCCCTTGCCGAAATCGTTTGTTCCCCGAGATTTCTCGACGGAAACGGCTCCCTCGATCCTATTCTTTGCACCATGAAACAGAATAATGCGACTTTTGCCTTTGCAATCTTCCCGGTATAACTGCTCCTTGATTTTATTGAGGCGAACTCCCTCGGAGAAGGCAAAATCGTAGAGCTTGTTGAGATTCTCAAGGGATGCTTTATGGCTATCGTTTTTCCATCGGGCAACCGTATTTTGAGATACGCCGATCTGCGCCGCCAGTTCGGCGGCGGTAATGCCCAGCAGTTCGCAAATGACATCTATGTCGTCTGCCAATTTGAAATCGTTCATATCAGGCCTCCCTTTTACGCTTAGAGTTTATCACATCTTCCATCCGAAATCAAGACTTTTTAAAAACTTGTTATACACATATGGTGATAACAAGTTTTTGTATTTTTCATTGATGATAAGTGTATTTTATGTTTTTTCGGGGTTCATTTTATGATTTTGAGCTTCTTTATTTTATTTTTTTGAGCTTCTTGCGGCAAGAGGAATCGAACGGGTCGGTAGTGAATGAGTTCCTGCGGCACTCAGAGCCGACCCTGACCGAGCCCGCAGATGGGCCTTTTTTGCCTTAATTCGGCAAAAGAGGCTTTTTTATTGCTTTACGCGCGATGACGTGATATAATGATTTATTATATTAAACTTCTAAACGGACGCGCCGCCTTGCGCAGGCCCTGTCCCCTGATGTATAATCATTTGATAAATGTCTCCGACGCGACCGCGCCGCGATACCACGGGAGGGAACTCACTATGCATACCACGGGAATGAAAAAACGGTCCATAGCTCTTGTGTCGGCCCTTATCATGATCCTGACGCTGGCGGCGACGGCGGTCCCCGCGCTGGCGGCGCCTGCGGACTCGCCCTACTGTCTCTGGGTGGGCGGCAC
>JAEEGL010274423.1_pt1 | contig 13525 bp, 10 predicted proteins | sample 9134231 | NCBI WGS metagenome assembly JAEEGL01 (sample SAMN16246548, study PRJNA631951) | gut metagenome | biome: gut microbiome; feature: rumen; material: fiber-attached | host: Bos | place: Iran: Karaj | collected 2018-10
AGTTAGTAAAAACTTGCAACCATGAAAAAGGTATTTATGTCCATCGCTGTCATCGCCATGATGATCTGCGCCGCCGCTTGTGGCAACAACAACGCCAAGAAGGCTGAGGCCGAGGCCGAAGCTGCCGTCGAGGAAGCCGCCAAGGAAGTTGTCGAGGCTGTCGACACCACCGTTTCCGCCGCCGCTGACTCCGTCGTCGCCGCCGCCAACCAGGTCGTCGCCGAGTAAGCGAGACTCCGCTATCCTAGCGATGAGATATTGTCCCGATTGGAACAATATCTTTTTTTTGTATCTTTTCGATTCCCGCCGGGAAAGAAGAGGGGTGGCAGGGAACAAGATGTAGATCAATTTCTTACAGCGCTCTGTTCCGTTTGTCCGGAAAACGACGGGACAAAAACGGGACAAAAACCAGATTAATCAAATCAAAGAGCCGTCTGCCCGGATGCCCCGTTCAGATTACGTCTGCACCCTTCTCTGACAAAGGTAATACTTTGTCTTTTTTCTTGCAAGAGGACATCGTCATTCTCCCAAAGTCCTTTGCCCAAATCGTTCCGTCCCACCGGGCCGGAATACCGCAAAAGTGCCCAATTCCGGGTACTACGACACCTCGGACACAAAAAAGTTGAAATTATTTCATAAAATTTTCGACCGTCTTTTGATGTCCAATGGTGCCGTTCTTTGCAGGGGGGCATTGTACACTCCGGGTTACCCCCTTTTGCCGATAATTTTGCCATCGTCAATCACCGGGATTGTACATTCCATATTCCCGGTTCCTCCTGAGTAACACCATTCTCTCCGTTTCCCCGATGCACCCGGTGCCGTTCCCCGGGTGCCGCTTTTGCCATTCAGTTTGCCGTTTCAAGTCGGTCAGATGTGCCGAACTTGTCTTGTACAATGTGCCGAAAAAGTGGTTAATTGTTGTCTTATAAAGCGCTATATGTCAGTATTATACGCTTGTTTATTTAAAGAATAATTCCATATCTTTGCGGCAGGAATGAGACACGAAAACTCTAAAATATAGCGCATATGTCAGAAGTAAACGAAAACAAGAAAAGCCAGGCCGTCCATGAGGGCGACCGTAAGTTCACGGACCTTCAGTCGAGGGTCCAGACCCTGGAGAACCTCTGTTACTCCGCGAAGGAGGTTCTGAACCTGGAGGAAGCCGCCAATTTCCTGGGCATCGCCAAGAGCACGCTCTACAAGATGACCCACGAGAACCGGATCCCTTACTACAAACCGGCGGGCAAGCTGATCTATTTCGAGAAGAGCGTACTCCTTGATTGGATCCGCAGCAACCGCATCATGTCCGAGGCTGAGCTTCAGGAAGAGGCCCGGAAGAAACTCCTTGAACTCAACGCCCGATGAAACCGGACAGGCACAACGTCAGCTATTGCATCCTGCTGACTCCGGAACAACTCGAGTTCCTGTCCGATCCCCTTCAGGGAACCTCGCGATGTGCCACCCTCCTATCAATGGTCGCGATGGCAAACATGGAGGATGAAAGCCACGGGGATGGAGCAAGCATCCATGCCGGCCAGCTTTCCGTCCCGATCATTAAACTGGCTGACCAGTGGTCAGTCAATCCCAAGACCGCACGGAAGCTGGTCGAGCGTTTCAATGAACAGAAACTTGTCAGTACCGAGTCCGGACCTTCCGGATCCGTGCACACGATGCTCTGTTTATCCGGATGGATCCGGGATGGAAAAACCATCCGCAATCCTTACTACCGGAGACCCGCCGCTCAATCTCAGCCCGTCAATTCCGATGAGTAGTCAGAGGATGACCATATGGACAACCGTTTCGGCGAAGCTTGACGCTTCTCTGAGCAACCGTCATGTTATGAGGCCCAATCCCTCTTTTCCCCTGATGTCTATGAACAAAAGAAACGAAAACTTTCCGGGCAATGATGGTCTGATTCGACTCCGGTCCCAGCTCCCTTTCTCCCCGAAGGAGAGCCGAAGATCCCGCCACCCGATCCACAAGACTGCCATGCCCTGCGTGACACTCCGGACCGGGGGCAAGTTTTTCAAAATGGTGGAGTGTTTCTGTTGGCAAGTTTGTGTTTTGGGTAGCCCAAAACTACGGCCACTCTCCCTCCGGGGACTGTCCGGTCAGGATGCCTGTTCACACCGGCCCCTGCCATTGCAGCTTGCGCGAAAACACTCACCTCTTAATTCCTTAAAACCCATGGCCAAGAAAAGGAACGTAATAAAGAACAAAGGCGGTCGGCCCCGCCTTCCGGAGTATCAGAAGAACTCCATCCAGATCCATGTCAAGATTTCCCCGGCGCTGGACGCCTACCTGAACGAGCAGGCGACCCTCCGGTACAAGGGGAAGCGAAACGATTACATCCGGTCAGCACTCTGGGGCAGATGGGTTCGGGAACTCGTCACGCCCGAGTTCAACAAACTTCTCCATGACTTGAGTAATATGGGGAACAATGTCAAATACCTCAGGGACTGGTTCTTCAAGCACAATATGGAGCCAGAAGGGAATCAGTGCAAGGAAATCCTCGACGGGCTGTCCCGCGTCCTTGACGAGGCTCGCCACAGGAGGCAGCTCGCGGACGAGGAAAACGCCGAAGCCAGGACCGTCCCTGACAACAGGACGAACTCCTTATGATAGGATATATCGTACAGGGAAGCAGCGCTTCCTTCGGCAATATCGTCGACTATGCGAACGACCCGAAGAAGGGCGCGAAGATGATCGGATGCTCCGGAGGTGTCTTCACCCTCGACAACAGGACCATTGCCGACAGCTTCGAGATGCAGGCCGCCATGAACCCCCGGCTGGGCAGCCCCATGTCCCACATCATCCTGTCCTTCTCGACCCGGGACGCCAGGTTCCTGACCGACAGGAAGATGGCAGAGATTGTCGAGGACTACCTCCAGAGGATGGGATACGAGGACACGCAGTCCATCATCTTCCGGCACTTCGACAAGCGCCATCCCCACTGTCATGTCATTGCCAATCGGGTCAACAACAAGGGCAGGACCATCAAGGACAACAATGAGCACATACGCAACATAAAGGTGTGCAAGGAACTGACCGCGAAATACGGCCTATATCTTCCGAAGGGCAAGGAGGGCGTTCATGAGAACCGCCTCAGGGGGATGGATGCCATCCGCTACCACATGATGCACGCCGTCCGGGAATCCCTGCAAATTGCCTCCACCTGGGCGGAGTTCTCCGACGACCTCAGGAAGGCCGGATTGACGTTCCGCTTCCGCTACAATGCGAAGACGCACGGTATCGAGGGAATCTCCTTCACACTGGACCACAACGCGTATGGGCGGGGCAACAGACTGATGCACGACATCTCCTTTTCCGGCAGGAAACTCGACCCCTCCCTGACGCTTTCACGGATTTGCGTACGGCTGGGCAATCCGGTCACCATCGCCCATGAATCGGCAAGGGAGATCTATGAGCGGCAGAAGGAGGACTACCGCTACCGATGCACATGGGATGAGTTCCGGCATATTGACGAGAAGTTTCCCGACTTCGACTCCCTGTTCCCGGCTCTGTCGGAGGCCGCAGGACGGCCTTTTCCTGCCATCGAGGGCGATAATACGGAGCAGCCGGAGGAATACTCGGCCGATACCAGCATCCTCTCCGTGGGCCTTGAAATGCTCGGCGTCCTGATCATGCAGCCTTACCAGGCCAAGATTGGACCTGCCGGCGGCGGCTCATCCAGCGACATGAAGTGGAACGACGAAGACAAAAAGAAGAAACGCCCTCATTGGGCGTATAGCAGAACCAAGACCAGATCAAGATGAAAGACATGAGACAAACAAAGGTGAGCCAGGAAGGACTGCTGGGAGCAGTCTCTCAGGCCAAGATGATTTATACATCACTCCGGGATGGAGGCATTGCGGTCCCTGAAGTGAATGAAGAGGGCCTGTCCGAAGCAGACAGTCTTTTCACTTATCTCAATGCCATATACGGTGCGGTAGGCAAGGAAGGTATTCCGGTCAAGACGGTGGAAGTCCCCGTTGCGCAGCCTCACGCTTCTTCATCCCCTTCGTTTCCAAAGCAGGAAGCGCCCAAACCGGTTTCCGTTCCGGCGTCTGCACAAGTCCCAGCATTCAATCTCAAAAGCTGGAAGGATGATCTCAAGAAAACGGCCGTGCAGGCCTTTCTTGAGGCGGATAATCAGCGACGGGCCAAACAGGAGACGGAACGTCTAGAATCCGGGAAGATGTCCGCGGAGCAGTGGATTGAAACAAAAGCCGAAGCCGTCGTCAACCTCGGCAGCAACTACAAGGAAATCTCGGAAAAATACAGCACGATCATCGACAATTACGACGAGGCCATGAAAACGGCCAATCAGATGAGAAAGACTTTTGTGGACAGTAACCAGAAGGTCTCCGACAGTCTTTCTTCATTGAACAATACGATGAAACCGCTGGTCTCTGTTGCGCAGGATGCGCTGATTACTTACAGGATGACCCACTGGAAGTTGTTCAAGCGGTGGTTCATACGATGGCTCTCTCGGTGTAAGGACAATCAGCGATGGAAGAATCCGTACACTTACGCGTACATCTTCATCGGCCTGGTCTTCATGCTGTCGGTATACAGCAATATCGATCTCCGGATAAAGAATTCCCGGCTGCTGAATGAAAACCAGACTCACCGGATGGTGGATGTACTCATGGAGGTCTATCCGGTTTATCGCAAGGAGAGGGCCATGGTCGAGAACTTTATCGAGGACAAAGGCGTGAAGTATTCTTGGGACAAGGTTCTTGAGATGCGAGCGAGGGTAGATTCCGTAGAAGCGGCCAAGGCGAAGCAGAAATGAAAATACTCTCTTTTATAATGCTCCGATTTCCAAATCATGACAGCCGTCGTAGGGCAGATTGCCGTTGGTGACGTAGGCTAAAAAAAAGCGGTGACTGAAATCAGCCACCGCAAATCAAGAGCGCGGAGTCGTTATCTAATAGGAAGGCGGGGCTCGCCTATGAAATCAACCAGGTCAGACAGCTTTTCATATTCAACCGCTGTAACCTTATTTGCTTTCATCAACTTCATCACCCTTTCCGTGATGATTATGCCGCCATGAACCATGAAAAAGTCCGAGCCATCCCATTGACCGAGGTCATATAGTCCGCGATTTACGATGAATGACTCGTGCGTTTCCTTGTTATAGCCCCTGTCCCAGACCTTGGAATACTTACCACCCTTTCCAAGAACAGAAAAACCGGAATACCCTTCGATAGAATTGCCCTTTTTGTCAAAGAGTTTGATGGAATAGTTATGCCAACCGGTTATTAAATTGTCCTTTAGTAGAGATACTACCCTATCTGATATCAAGTACACCGGAGGCCAACCGGTATCAAGGAAATCCCTAAGGCGTTTTCCATCATATTGACGGAATACTATCGGGAACTGGAAATACTCATACTCACCCACAAGAAGAAACCGATAACAATGACGGTCAAAATCATTTCTTCCCTCTGCTATTGCTTTTTCGAATATGTCAGGACAGGCTGCAATCGTCGTAGCATAAGCCACACTTGAGAAACGATAAAAATCAATACAGTCCATATTTATACATTAATGACTCTGCAAAATTAACTAAATCATCAACGGATGCATCACTATGTGTTCTTAGATATTGCCGAAAATCGTCATTATACTTCTTCCACGTTTTATTATGAATAGTATGCTCTACCCATCTTCCAAACTTTGGATCATTGACATTAATCCTCATTTCTTTCAATTCTTTCCGAAATGCATACGGAAGAAGATGATGCGCATCCATACCTTTAGGATTAATTCCCTTGCTCATACGCACAAGGTTCTCTCTAAAGTTTCCTCTAGTAAAGGCTCGATACGTTATTGAGCCCATACCCTCTCCGGCTTTCAATGCAGTAACAGCGGAAGTAATTATTCTCACATCTTTTCCTATCTTCCCCGCCTTTGCTAAGTCCCCGGCATACGGAATCACTCCGAGCAAGCTCGCTCCGGCTCCCCAATAGTCTCCGCCTCTAAACTGTAACGCAGCATTCGCAGCATCGGCAACTCCCGTAGGATCAATGATTCCGACCAAATCCAACCCGGCGCTCAGGAGGTCTTCTCCCTCCAGGGTATAGTTCCCCTTCCAGTCCAGCCCGAGCGATGCTACTGAGAATTCCCTGTCAATCAGGTCGGTCTTGAATGTGACACTGGAGCCGTTCTTTCCCGCAATGACGAGATCGAGACCGCTATCATCCAGGATTCCGATAGGATTTCCTGCACAGTAACCGAACGGTGAAACCCGGCTATACTTGGTTGCCATCGGATCCGACGCCGTCCACCTGGCCGTGAACGGATCATACAGTCTCGCCCCGAAATCCAACAAGTTCAGCTCCGGGAACTCCTCCTTGCCTGCATAACGCCAACGGTTCGTACCCATCTGGGCGTGCTGCGAATTAGCGATCTTCGTTCCGTAGGGGAGGTAATCGTTCTGCTCCAGCACTACGGGGGAATACAGGCTCTGCGTAATATCTACCACAGACCTGACATCTCCCAGATGGTCCCCCGCAAACCAGCAGTCCTGATAGGCACCTGTTTGGGCATTTCGGAAGATCCTCCCCTCGTCCCAGGCAATACTCTCAACCTGGGGCGTAGTAATTCCAGTCCCCGTCGTGAATACGAACGAGCCGCAGTACCGTTTCCCGGTCGTGCTGCCTCCGGAGACCTTCTGCTGAGCGAACAACGTCCCGTCGGAAAGCCGCGCATATGTCAATGAGCCATCATCGTACGTCTCCGCACTGGATGCCAAGTTAAGGATATTCCACTGGATATCCAAATCTTTCCGCCCGTCATGCGTCAGGTTTCCGTTGGCGTCGTACGTGAAGGTCTTCTGTCCGGAATCGTTTCCAAGGGCCTGTGCATCAGTCAGCGCGGTCATCCGGTTTCCGGAAAGGACAAACGACAGGTCGTTCGCCAAGCCGGATGCGCCATACCGCTTCAGGCGGGTGATATTGCCGTTCAGGTTATAAACGATATTCCGTTCGGTATCCGTGAGGGAAGCCGTCGTCGAACTTCCGACAAAATGGGCCGCGTTCGTCACTCGCCCCAGCGTGTCATACTCATACCCCCAAGTATGGGTGTCCGTTCCGCCCGAGACCTTATGAAGGTACGATATCTCCGCAGGATTCCCGTCATAACGGGACGTGACGGATGTTCTTGAGGGCGATGCATACCGCAGCGTTTCCTGGAAAACTGCCGTAGCCCCTCCGCTTGTGAGCGTGATCCGGTTCAACCATCCATGGATGTCGTACTGCAAGGATGTCTTCAGGAAACTGCCCGTACCCGCCTGTTTGGCGGAAAGGTGCCCCAGCGCATCGTAGGAATACGATACCGTCCGGAGCGGCTGCCCGTCCAGGGTGCGGGAACAGGTAAGAAGCCTGTCCCGCCCATCCCGCGTATACTGGGTGTTCATCACTCGCGAAGTACCCCCGGGAGGCGTAACGGTTTCCTGCACAGACTGGACCTCCCCTGTGAAAGTGTATCCGGTCGAAACCCGGCGGGACCAGTTGTCCGACCAGCCTTCATTGGTCTGTATTACACGGCCCTTCGAATCATAGTGATAATAACGGGCGACATAGGGCGTTCCTGACGGAAGCGAGCCATCTACCTCGGGAGCGCCATAGAGCGTTTCCCGTTTGAGCATTCCTTTTACCCGTTCGGTTTCAGGGCTGGATGCGAACCCGCTTTCCGCGACATATGCGGAACTGCCAGTCGTGGGATAGCTGAAGGAAGTGAACGGGAAATACTCCGCCGTCCGAAGTGGACGGAAGGGAGAGAGATGAGACGTGGCCGATGACGGAAGCGTCCACGAAGGTCCGTTTCCCACCAGAGGACGCATCGTGGAAATGGGGACATTACACGAAGCATACATCTGCGAAGTAATACGGTCATACTGGTCATATATCGTCCAGACCATCCTGTACGTCCCGCCGGACCCCGGGCTCATCCGGGAATCCGTCCGGAGCACCTCACGGTTCCGCGAATCGTATGCGTATTCTACCGTTCCACCGCCGGGGGTATGTTCAGACAGGAGGTTGCCACGCCAGTCGTACTTCCAAATGAAACAGTATCCGTCAGAGACGTCATGATTCGATCCGCTATCCGGGAGGAGTGACAGGTCTTTGTTTGTCAGATTCCGCAGCGCTTTCATTCCCTCCGGTTGGACGACCACGGCAACGCTGTCCCTGATGTCCCGGATGTAAAGGGTGCGGGCCCACAGCCCGTCATCTGTTCTCTGTGCCACGCAGACAGTCCGTCCGATGGCGTCCGTAAAGACTCGTGACTTCCCGCCGTTCTCTCCATCCGTTTCCGTGCATTGGAGACTGCCGGCAGGATACATTCCTGCGTAGCTCGCCACGTTCGCACCCGGAACGATCCGGTAGCACCAGACGCTGTCCGAGGGTATATTGACCCGGTAGTTGAATCCGATCTTATGGCCGCCGTCTGCATTCCACTCTTCCCCTTCCCGCTGCCAGGAAAGGGAGCGGCCGGCGGGGAAGGGCTCATACGTCTTCTCCGCGAAAGGACGGTTGTCGTCATAGGTGGCGGAATCAGCATAATACCCGGCCTGACGGGAAAAAGCGTCCGACCGGTACAGGCCTTGGGGCAGATTATCCGCATACGGGAGATACGCCCAGGCGTCATCTCTTCTCATCCGGTCATAGGCAACGGGAAGGATGAGGCTCTTCCCGTCCGTTGATGCGCCGACCTGCGTCACCTGGTCCCGGTACCCCAGGCCATCGTACCATTCGACGTCGCGGTATGAAGATGAGCCGTCCGCGGCAGTCACCATAGTCCGCTGGATCCAGTTTCGGCTGTGTGACAGGTCATTGGCCTCATCCAGCCAGGGATCCGGCGGTGGTACCCCCCGGTGGATCAGATGGAGCGTTGCTGTCGCACCGTTACTGCGGGTAATTACCACCGCGACATGGCGGTCTGAAGAGGAAGTATTGACCGCTAATGGCGTAACTGTCACAAAACACATGTCGTATCCTTGGGTGAGGTCCAACTGATAGAGTCCCTGACAGGCCGTGACATCTGCTTGCCAAGCACCCCGGCAGATGATATCAAACTGTTTCGATGTCAAATCGTTAGCCGACCAGGCCAGCGTATCGGGTGAAACCCCGAAGACCGCCTGCGCACGGGATGGCCGCATCGATACGAGTATCCCGATGATGAGGATGGCAAGTCTTATGAGTCTGTTGTTATTGATCGTAATCATCGTTTTCTTTTCTTTAGTTGTAGAATCAAAGGTCGTTCTGGAGATGGTAATGCATTACGGATACAGTGTTCCCGTCCGCATCGATCACCTTGTAAGGCCGGTTGTGCGCGTCGTACTCATAGGTTTCCTCCCGTCCCGACGGATCCGTCATCCCGGCAAGACCGATCAGGTCGATCCAGGAGTAGAGCGTCTTGTTGGAAGCGCCGTTTACGGCCTTCGAAGCGACATTGTTTCCGTCCCATGTATAGGATATCCATGCGCCGCCCGGGAAGGAAGCCCTGGTCAGACGGAACTTGCTGTCATACTGGAAATCGTATTGGACGGCGGAGTTTGACTGCGCGGACGTGAATATCGCGTCGTTCCCCAGTCCGGTCACATCGATTCCCTCCCCCACATTATAGTGCGTTATCCTTGTCGGATGGGGATTGTCCGCGATGCCATAATCATAATGTTCGGCGTCCACCAGATAAGTCCTTCCTCCCGCATGCCGGAGGCTTGCCACATCGCAAAGCAGGCGCGTGAATCCGGAAGGGCTGGCCGTCCCTGTTTCCTGGAGGTAGCGGAACCGGGTTTCGAGCGTGTCTCCGGTACTGATCACCTGTTCGCATTCCTTCTGTCCGAATGCGTTATACACGATTCGTTCCGTCCCTGTCAGGCTGCCATTCCCGATATCGTTTTTCCCATACAAGTAGTTGGTCTGTTGTTTTCCTCCGGGATAGGCACCCGCTACCGAATAGGAGCCGAGGTAGAAAGAGGCGACCTCATTGAACAGCAGCGAATCCACTACCACCATATCGGATTCATAGGTATATTCCTCGAAGATGCGTGTATTCCCATCGGCATCAATAACGGTCCGGGAAACGGGCAGCCCACGGAGATTACGACGGTCCACGGAGGGCTCGAGACCGATGTAATGGGGACTATACGAGGTCAGTTCGATACCTGAAGGCCCTTTCTTGCTGATTGGCAAGCCATAACCGTCGGTGTCTTCTGCTGCCGAGAAGTGAGTCCGCGTTTTGGATCCGTCCGGATGGACCTGCGTCACGTAGCGGTAACCGATGAAGTGGTCCCGGGGGCCGCAGAAAAGCCCCATATTAGAATAGGATACCGATGGCGCATGTTTACTATATGGCTTGAGCGTCGTCCCGCCATCTTCCGATGTCGTACCGGACAGCCAGGCGTCCTGTCGAAATGAGTGGCGCGGCATCTGCCTCAGCATGCCCGAGGTATTGCCGTTGGATGGGTCCGAGTACTGGAACAGGGTTGTATCGGCACGTCCCTCGCCAGTTCGGTCAACGATGCGGCTCACACGCAATCCGCCGACCGTGTAGGGCGTGCAGTAAGACTGTGTCCGATCTTCCTGAATACGGGAGCTTACCGTATTTCCTTCGTAATCTACCGAGGATGTCCCTCCCGTAGGATAAGTAATCTTTTGCAGGGCACCGCACAGGGAATAGGCTGGATCAGGATTTTTCTGGGTGGTTGCCATCTGGGCATAGAGACCCGTCACCGGATAGCCCGTTGACTGGTCGGTAGCCAAACATGTATGGATATCCGTGTTCCCTTTCCCATTCCAATAACCCCAGTGATCATAACCCAGATGGTCCTGCTTCGGGAAGGTGTATGTGTCATAATAATCGAATGAATAAGTTCCGGAACGGAGGGAGGATACGGACTCCAGAAACATCTTCGGGGTCCCGCTCTGTGCATATTTGTGGGAAAGGACCAGGCTGTCGACCAGGTCCCCCGACGCATTGTGGACGGTGATGCGGTTCAGCCTGCGGGACGGGGACTTCGGGTCGAACCAGTATGATTGCAGCCCCCTCAGGTCAGAAAGGATCTCACTGTCCCCAGCATACTGTGAGTTGAAGTACGTAGAAGCATCCTCGTCGAACTGTTTCTGCTCGTAGCTGAAATCGATCCTCGATCCGTCCGACAGGACTACGCTTCCCATCGGGGAGGAGCATGCGTTGCTCACGACGGTCTCTTCATGAAGCGAACGGAAATTGCCTTTGTCGAACCAGTCGGTATTGACGAATAGTTCCCATTGGCGGATGGGCGCGTAATTGAACTGGACCCACCGGCCGTTCGGCGCCTCGATCCGGCTCAAGCGGAGCGCCGTGATCGTTGTCGATGTGACACCGGCGGGGAGGGACACGATACCGGGGAGACCCAGTCCGTAGGTGAAACGAAGGTTTTCGTCTCCCGCGGGCCGGGAATGGGCCGTTTCGATGTCTCCGTCACCAAAGGTATAGACATACCCTTGCGCGGTCGTGACTTCAATGGTCGGCGTAAGGAATTCATTGATGGAATATACCCTAACGGAGAGTTCCCCATGTGGGACGTTGGCGTTGTACACCCGGACCGTTCCGTCCTTCATAATCATAAAGTCACCCCGGTAGCCGCAGAAATCGAAATGGTACAGATCGGGAGCCGTGTCATACCATCTTTCCAAGTTCCCCTTCACGTATATCGGTGAGTCATGACTGGGATCGTAGGTATCCAGCAGCATGTCCAATTCATGTTCCGTCGGGAAGGAAAGGGGACCATGGGTCACGCCGGCCTGGGCAAGGCTCATGATCCGGTCCGAGGTATAGAAGATGGCGCTGTCCCTGGCTTCCTGCCATCCAACAAGACGGCTTCCAGAGTAACTTCCTTCATCTGGAAGCCCCCTGATTTCCCGGGTGATGACCCCGCCGCAGTTCAACGACCAGCCCAAACCGATGGTGCCGGAATGCTGCGAGGGCTTGTATCCGTCGTAATTGTATTCCAGGCTCACCGGAATCGTGAAATCCGGGTCCGTATAGGTATAGACCGGGACGGAGAAGGTCATCGCGCCCGTATAAAGTGAAGGGACAAGAGCCCCGTAGCGGGTCATCGTGAAGGTCTCGACTGAGGGAGTGATGTTGCCATAAGGACTCAGGGGTTGAAAGGTCTGGGCCCGGAGGGAGACAGATCTGTCTGGCATCACCCAAAGGACGGATGCCAGGAGAGTGTATAGTAATAGCTTCTTATTCATTTTGTTGCTTTATTTCGAATAGTGACAGTTTGCCTTATACGGAGGCGGTTTATGTCCGCTCCCGCAGGAGATATCCGGCCCGGATGGGGTCGGGAAAAGTGAAAATGATTGGCGGAAAGTAAGAAATAGGGACCAAAGACTTTTGTTTTCCGGAAAAAGTCCCTATTTTTGTTTCGCCATGGAGCGGCAGGACTGACGAGGCCCTGCGTCATACCAATCACCTTGGCACCCGAATGGAGCTTTGATCGATTCTTGCCGGAACGGATTCAAGGGGCTCCATTCTTTTTATCGTCTAATACGATAAACTGTTTCTTGCGCTATTTCCTGTTATGGGTTAAACAATCTTTAGACGTCCGGGAACAAAGATAATCAAAGAACCAATACCCCGGAACGATAATGCAGAAAAAAGTTATCAACAGGCTGCAGACGACAGCCTATGCCCTTTTTCCCGATTGTAGGCAACAAAACTGTTAGAGGGACACCCTGGAAGAGATGCGGTAGTCATAGTTCCGGGCAGTTATGTAGGAATATCTATAGATAGGAGACGACCGCATCTGCTAATCGAACACCCCGTTGGTAAGGTTGACCGCCTCCATCTTTTTCTCCAGGTTCACCTTGGCATAGACCTGAGTCGACACAAGGTTCCGATGCCCCAGGATCTTGCTCACCGAGTAGAGTTCCGCACCTGCGGAGATGGCCAATGTCGCAGCCGTGTGGCGGCTGCAATGGAAGGTCAGTTCCTTCCCGGTAATGCCAGCCTTGTCCCTGATGCTGCGGACGTACTTTGTGACATTTCCCGACATCGTCGGCAAATGAAACACGTTCTCGTCATCATTATCCGGGCGTAGTGGCAGCAGGGAAAGGGCCAGGTCATTTAGGGGCACAGTCACTGGAACTCCGGTCTTGTGCTGGACAATGGAAACGGCCCAGCCTTTTCCCATGGGCTTGATGTCGCCCCACCTGAGCCGCTGAATGTCACCCAGCCGTAGCCCCGTCATGCTGGAGAAGCCGAAAGCCGTCTGGACCTGATGTTCAGTCTCCGTTGCCGTCTCCACGTCCAGGAATCGGACTAGCTCTTCTGGAGTCAGATTGGAAAATCCCCTCTAAATTGACCCCCTCTGTCTCCTGCTAATTGACCCCCGTTATCTTTTTCTTTCATCAGAATCTGAAATGCAGGCTGGAAGGATGAAAAACCGCTCCAGCCTGCATTCTATATAGGTTTCTATTCTTAAGTCCAGGGGGTCATTTTCAAGCGGACGATGTCCTTTCCG
>JAEEGL012299514.1_pt1 | contig 13525 bp, 10 predicted proteins | sample 9134231 | NCBI WGS metagenome assembly JAEEGL01 (sample SAMN16246548, study PRJNA631951) | gut metagenome | biome: gut microbiome; feature: rumen; material: fiber-attached | host: Bos | place: Iran: Karaj | collected 2018-10
CCTCGGCTTCCGCGCGACGGGCTTCGGTTTCCGCGTCGGAGGGTCTCCGCCCCCGTCGTTTCTGTGCCGGGGCGTTGGCCGGTTCAAACTCCCCGGTCTCGTTGTTGTAGCGCAGATTCTGCGAGACTCGGATGGTGCTGTCTTCGGTGTTTTCGAACTCGCCCTTCACCGAGTTGTATCGAAGCGCCATGACGTCACCCTTTCGCACCCTCAAGGTCGAGGACGATTCCGGAGACATCTCCCTGGTCGGCGAGGCGGGTCTCGATTTCGCCACCCGTATCCAGATCGATCTTGGAGGAATCCTTCGCGCAGAAGGCGCAGCCTGGATTGCGGGCGATTCGAGCGCCATACCAGCGCAGAATCGTCGGCTTCGCCCCTGCGGCTGGGAACGGCGCCCAGTTGCCGTAGTGGCGCTCGCGGCGATTGGCCCACATGTAGTAGTCGTGGACGAGCTCCGCGTCAAGCGACGCGAGAGGCGAGGACGTCCCGCGCGAGAGCTCAATGAGCGCAAGCTTCTCCATGAGGTTGCAGATTGGCGCGATGTCCGCGGAGAGCCCGACCTGGACGACAGCCGCCGCATCTTCGGGCGAGACGTAGGCGGCGATGCGGCCGTCGCGCCGGGCGGACGCCTCGTCCGTGATCTCCTCGGCGTGGGCGTTGTACCAGTCGTTGCCGATGAGGCAGCAGTAGCACGGGCCGCCGGGGCAGTAGCGGAAGACGTCGCCGCCCTCGGCGCGGGTCACGGCGCGACCGAAGATGCATGGCCGACCCTTTCGCAAAAGCGCGCGCTGAAGCGTGAAGCGGCTCTGGTTGTTGTCCGTTGCGCAGATCACGAGGTCGGCCTTTTCGATTTCCTCCTCCAGCAGTTCCGGCTCGAGGTTCACGTCGACGGGGAAGAGGTCGACCCCGGCGAAGGGGTTCTTGCCGAGGATTGCGTCGCGGACGGCGTCCGTCTTGAGCCGTCCGAGATCCTGCACCGTGCACGTGTGGCGCATCAGGTTGTGGAGTTCGACGCGGTCGAAGTCGAAGAGCGAGAAGGCCCCGACGCCCGCCTTCGCGAGCTCGATTGACACCTGTGAGCCGAAGCTTCCCAGGCCGACGACCAGAACGCGCCGCCCTGCGAGGGCTCCGACCTCCAGCAGCCCTCTGCCGCGCGAGTAGAGCTCGCTGCGGGCCGGCACGAAGCGCGCCTCCGCTGGACGCCATTCGCCCTGCTCCCCGATGCCGGCTGCCAGGACGCGGGGCTCCTCCGGTGTGCCTCCGTACCGGACGCGCCAGCGGACGTCCTCCTTGGGGGCGAATGGATCGATGCGGACCGAGTCGTGCATGAAGAGGCAGACGGATGTCCGCCCGTACGCATGCCGTGCGGGACGGACGCGGAGGTGGACGACGCCTTCGCCCTCCCACTCGTAGGCTATGCCTGGATCCGAAATGCGCAAGTCGCCGCCGCCGGACAGAAGTCCTGCGATTTCCTCCTTGTCTACATAGGCTGTAATTGGCGCGGGGCCCGGATCCGCTGGTGTCTCACGCATGGCTTTCCCTCCGGGGCCGTCGCTAGGCGGCGAATCCCTCCTCGGTCATCCGGGTCACGACTTCTCCGGAGGCAGGTGCCGCCGCCTTCGAAACCTGCTTGAATTCGCCAGTTTCCGGGTCGAAGACGAGTTCCTTCGTGGACACCCCGCTTCCTTGTCCACCCTGCTTGCGGACTTCCTGGCCAAGTCGGTTGAGTTCTTCGTTCGTCATGGGCATGGCTGCCGTCTCCTTGTCTTATGCTTCCGCCAGCGTCACGCCTGGTGGTTGAGGTAGTAGTCGATGGGATGGCCGGTTGCGAGATGCTGTTCGTACATCTCGAGCCACAGCCGGCACTTCACGTAGATCTTGTAGAGGGACACCATGGGCGTCCACGAGTCGCTTCCGTAGTGGCAAATGCGGGTGCGCCCGTTCTCGGACGGCAGCGTGTGCATGGATGAGCTGGGACCGTCAAGGGGATTGCCTTGGCAGTCCGAAAGCATCCGCGACACGAACACCTTGGGCAAATACTGGGGAAACCCGGCCAACTCGATCCGCAGCGTGTACACGTTGCCGCGGTTCGTCCGGGCTCCGGCGACCAGGTAGGGCGATGTCGTGTCCATGTCCATGAATCGGTAGAGGTTCGGGGGGAGCTTCTGCTGCAGGACCAGCAGCTCGCTCGCGTATCGTTCGGGGTCCATCATGGCGCGGGAGTCTCCGGCAAAGGTGAGAGCGGTCCGGCGGTCTGCGGAAGGACCGCGCGGTACCAGTTCGTGAAGGAAAGGAAGATGTCGCCCGTGAAGACCCATGCCGATGCGATTGGGTCGGGGGCTGACGCGCCGGATTCGGACCTCAAGGGGGCGTCCGGCGCCATGGCCGGCGCTTCCCCCGGCTTCTGCTTTGACCCGAAGAGACGGGAGAGCAGCGACAGGCGGTCGCCCTCGCGGCCGACGGCCTCGACGCCCAGCACGGGCGGTTCAAGGGGGAAGCGTTCCGGGAACAGAATCGTCTCGCGGCGGTCTGGCCGGTCGACGGCGATGACGACGCGGTTTTCCGCATCGAGCGCGGGTGCGCACCGGGACGTCGGCGCCGTCTCCGAGAGGAAATCCAATATCCGCTTGAGCACGAGGTTGTTCGCCTTGGTATTGAGCCAGTAGTCCTCGCCGTACTGGGGGGCGATGAGTTGCTCGGTCGCCGCGGCGAGCGGGATCTCGCCCATCGCGGGTTCCTTCGTCATGGGATGGACGAGGACGTCCGCGAGCTCGGGGTCGCGGTCGACGAGAGCGCGGTAGGGGCTTTCGCCCTCCTTCACGTCCCACGCCGCGAGACGGTAGTCGTATCCCGCGTCCTGGTGGAAGGCGAAGGCGTTGATGGAGGACCGGGAGCCCGCGTCGTCTACGTTGGCGATGCAAAGCAGGAAGCGGCCGAGTCCGTCCGCCTCGATGCTCCGCACCATTGTCCGGGCGTCATGTCCGCTGGGCTTCGCGAGTCCCAGCCTGTGGTGCGAATGCCATTCGCCGATGTGCTGCAGACCGTAGGCTCGAATCAGCCGGTTCCCAATGGTCTTGAGGTAGCCGAGGTCTTGGTTGAAGAATGCGGGTTCGTGATTCGCCCTCGGTCCCGGACCGACTACATAGAGGACGACCGGAACCCCGGCTGCCGTCCAAAAGCCAAAGAGCTCCCCGCCTGTTTCAATGCCGGGGAAGTCGAGAATGCAGCGCGAGAGGTAGTCAAGCTCGCCCCGGTGGACGATGACGGTCCTGGCAGGGGCGGCGGCGCAGGATGCGGGCGTTTCTTGGCTCATGCGGGGAGGTGGAAGTCTCGTGTTTTCGCTGTTGCAAAAGTATACCCGGACGGCTGCCGGAATTCAACCGCTGCTGGTAGCTCCCACTGGAAAAGTGCTGAACGCTCGGTTGCTTTACCCATCGGAATCGCTCTATGATGCGCGTGTCGTGGACGGCCCGGAGATCCCGCTTGAGGTGCACCTGCCGTCGAACGACGAGCGCGTGACGATGCGGTTCACGGTCCCGGACGACGGCTACGTCGGCGTCTGGCATCTCGGCGAGAGCGAGTTCCCGATGAGGGCGTCAAGCCGCGGGGCATAAGGTTTCCAAAAACGATTTTCAAACGCCGCAAAGGGTGGTATACTGGCAACATCTGGTCCAAGTGCCGCCGAACTGCAGCGGCGCGTTGGGTCGTTCTTTCACTCTAGTCGCCCTCCTCTCCGCCATGAAACACGCACTCCGCCCCATTGCCGCGCTGGTCGCCGCCTGCGCGCTCGCCGTGCCATCGGCGGTTGTCGCCATTGCCGAAACAGCCGAGTCCGATGCGGTTCCCGCGTGCATCGAGGCCACGGGGTCGCAATACATCGGCACATACGCCCGCAACAGCGGCAAGTACCTCTTCGTCGGTGGTGGATCGGCGCGCGCGTTCGAGGGCGCTTTCAAGCTGATTGTGCGGTAAACCATGAGCATTCCCCTGACCTATTTCTGGCCGATGCACTCGTATGACAAGCGCGTGCAGGAGTCCGTCCTTCGGCAGTTTGCCGAGGCCGGCGCCGACGGCATCGTCTTCAACCCGCCCGACATGCAGGCCATGATGGGCGATCCCGGCGAAATCCTGCGCTGGAAGAGGATGTTCGCGAACACCGGTGTGTCGTTTCGCGACGCCCACGCGCCCTATGGCCCGCTGCAGGACCTCGGCTGCCCGGTGCCGGAGCTTTTCCCGCACATGGTCGCGATGCACCGGCACTGCCTCTCGCTTTGCGCGGAGTTCGGCATCGGGTCGTGCACGATCCATGTGGGGCGCCCGACCGACTACTGCCTGGACACCGGCCTTCTCCATGCCAATCTCCTGCGCGCCATTGAGGCGATTCTCCCGACGGCCGAGGAGTTCCGCTGCGTCGTCTGCATCGAGAACATCTGGGACCCCACCAACACCGCCGGCATGCTCCTCGACGCCATCGAGCATTTCCCATCGCCCTGGCTCGGCATCTGCTGGGACAGCGGCCACGCCCAGCTCACCCGCTCCGACACGCCCGACATCCCCGAACAGGGGGGCCGCGCCTCCTGGAAGAGGAGCGGCTGGAAGGACGGACCCGACGAGTGGAGCGACACCGGAAAGTACCTCGAACGGCTTCTCCCCCACATCGTCACCTGCCATCTGCACACGAACGACCGCATTCAGGACCGCCACTGGGAGCCGAACGACCCGCGCGGCCTCACGGACTGGGCCGCGGAGATGCCGCCGCTGCTGTCCGCGCCGCGCATGATGCAGCTCCAGAACGAAGCCAGCGTCAAACCCGACAACCCCGTCACGGTTCGCGAACACGTTGAATCCCTCCGGGCCCTTCTGGCCTTCGGAAAGGCGGTTTGAGCGCTCCCCAAAGCCATGAAGCACTTCTCCGTTGTCGCCTGTCTCATTGCCGCGGCCATCGCCGCATCCGGCGCTTCCGTCGTCTTTGCACCATCGCCGGACGAGGATTGCGCCGATGCGCTCCAGGCGCTCATCGACGCCAATCCCAACCGCACGATTTCCATCCCGGACGGCGTCTATCTGCTTTCGCACCCTGTCGCGACGCCAGCCGAGCCGCGCCTTGCCGTGTCCCTCGCCCTGGCGGACTTCGCCGTCCTCAAGGCAGCGCCGGACTTCCCGGAGCGCCAGCCGCTGGTGCGCCTCGGCGGCATCCATCCGGCCAACAACATCCGCACGCCGGGCAGCGTCTATTCGTTCTCAGGAGGCGTCCTCGACGGCTCCGGCCTGGCCACCGGCATCCGCATCGAGTCGGGCCGCGAGACGCGCGTCCGCGACGTCTCGATGAAGAATGTCCGGATTGGCCTCCATGTGAAGCGCGGCGCGAACAACGGCTCCGCCGATTGCGACATCCGGGATGTCAACATCGTCGGGGACCGCTCCCCCGGCTCGATCGGTCTTCTCGTCGAAGGCATGGACAACACCTTCTCCAACATGCGCATCGCCGATTGCCGGATTGGAGTCCGCATCCGCGGCGGAGGCAACCTGCTGACGAACGTCCACCCGCTGTGGACGAACCCCATTGCGCAGTACGACGGGGGGATCGGCTTCGACGACTCGTCCACGAACAACTCCTATCTGCGTTGCTACTCCGACCACTTCTGCACCGGATGGCGCTTCCGCAAGGGCGCCGAGCGCTCCGTTCTGGACGGTTGCATCTGCTTCTGGTACGCCGCCACGCCGGGCCGCCGCCACACCGCCATCCGCTGCGACGGCCCCTTCGAGGCCGAGGTGACGGGGCTCTACGCCGGCTTCAAGGACAAGCAGGCCGTCAACACCGTGCTTGACGTCGGCGCGCCCGGCGGCAGAGGGTTCATCGCCGACCTGCGCGCCTATGAAATCCTGCTCAACGATTCCGGCGATGTCTTCCGCGACTTCCTCCGCGGTACCCTCCACGGAGCCGGCTATCCGCCTGCCGGGCCGGTGCTGCGCGTCCCGCGTGTCGATTCGGCCGCCGCGCTTTTCGGTACGCCGCCGGCGCTTCCTCCTCCGGACGCCCTGGCAAGCGGACAACAGCAAGCGGGCGGCTGGACATTCGTGTCCGTCACCAACGGCGTCTGCGACGATGTGTGCGCGGCCCCCTGCGGCGACGCCGACCTCTCGTACCACTTCCGCTGCCTCCACGATGCCGGTGGCCTGCTCGTCGAGACCGTCGTGCGCGACGACGATGTCTCGACGGACACGTGCCCCGAAGGTTCGACCTACTGCCGCTCCTGGCTTGACGACTGCGCCGAGGTCTTCCTCGACGGCGAAATGGCGCGCCTCAGCGACAGCCGCAAAGAGGACGGCAGGCACCTGTGGCACGGCGGCGAGTTCGTCCTTGTCGCCAACGGCGCGGCGCAGAGCCGCTCGTCCGCCGCGCCGGAGGGCTACATCGCCCCCGACCGCGCCTTCGGCGGCGGCGTCCCCGATGCCAACTGGTGGACCGGCGAGGCGTTCGTCCTCCCGGGATACGGGCATGCCGAGCGCTTCTACATCCCCTGGCGCTCGATGGGCCACTCATCCGTTCCGGAGCGTATCGGCTTCACCATCTCGCTTCAGGACGACGACAACGGCGGCGAGCGGGACCACACGCTCTACTGGCAGGGCAACCCTGCCAAGCCCCACCTCGACGAACGAGCCTTCGGCGTCCTGGAGTTTGGTCCGGCGCATGACTGACTGGGGAAGTCCCGAATTCACAAACGCCTGCCGCTTCGGGAAAACCGGCCGGCAGGCTTCGTGTGGGACTGCCAATGCGTGTGCGCGTTGCATTCCTTCTGCATTTGCGCCTTTCGCGGTGATATGGTATAGTTGGGCCATCCCATGAAAATCCATGCCATCCCTTTCGTCGCGTTTGCGCTCGCGTCGGCCTCGACCGTCTTTGGTGCCAACATCACCAATCTTTTCCTCAAGGCCACCACGGACAAGGAGAACCCGATCGACTACGCCGTCGGCGAAACCATCCGCTTCGACTTCTTCCTTGATGGCGCGGAGCTGCCCCCGGAGATGGCGACCAACACGCCGCTTTCCGTGAGCTGGACGCGCCGGGGCGACGACGGCGTCAAGAAGACGGGCAAGAGCGCGATTTCGCTGGAGAACGGCTTCTCCCTCACCACCAGCCTGGGGGTCCCGGGTTTCGTCCGCATCAGCGCGAGGGTCGTCGGCGCGAACAACAAGGCGTACACGTTCGAATACAGCCCCGGGAAGACGCTTACCGATTTCGAGTTCGGAGCCGGCGTCGACACGCGGAAGATGCGGCTCTCGACCGTCGAGCCGGCCGACTTCGACGCGTTCTGGGCCGAGGCGAAGGCGAAGCTGGCGACCGTCCCGTTCAATGACGGGAACGTGGAGCTGGTCGACGTCACGCCGTCCAGCCAGACGAAGTATTGCACCACCTACGCCGTCAAGATCCCCTGCTTCGGGCCGCGCCCCGTCACCGGCTGGCTCATCGTCCCCAAGAACGCCGCGCCGGGGTCTCTCGACGTCCGGGCGGTCTTCGATGGCTACGGCATGATCAAGGCGGCGCCGCCGCCTCCGAACTACAACTCCGGCAACAGCCAGATCCGCTTCAACGTCAACGCCCACGGATACGACCTCATCGGCCAGGACGACCAGTACTATCTGGACATGTACAACACGCTCTATCCGTCGGATCGCAAATCCTACGCGCTGGAGGCGTCGGACTACGACAACCCGACCAACACGTACTTCTACTACATGGCGATGCGTGTCATGCGCGCGTTCGACTACCTGAAGTCCCGCCCTGAGTGGAACGGCAGGGTCGTCATCGCGGAGGGCGGCAGCCAGGGCGGCCTGCAGACGATGTGGGCGGGCGGCCTCGTCGAGGGCATTACGGAGATCCGCCCCTCGGTCACCTGGTGCTGCGACCTCGGCAACCCGTTCCCCAGCACGAACACATGTCCGCTCATCACGAAGGGATGGGGCGTCCCCAGCGTCCCGAACGCCTACTACTTCGACGCGGCGCTCCACGCCAAGCGCGTCCCCGTGACATGCCAGGCGAAGCTGACGCGCCTTGGCATGGGCGACTACACCTGTCCGCCGCGAGGGGTGCTTCTGAGCTACTATCTCATGAAGTGCCCGGCGACGGCCAAGCTCGTGCAGGGCTCGACGCACAGCTACACGCCGTCCGGGGAGAACCAGACGTTCACCTTGACGAAGGAGGCTGGCGCGGGCAACTTCTCCAACGTCGACGTCTACGATGCGGCGGGCTACGACTGGACGAACCGCGTCATCACCGTCACGGGAATCCCTGCGGGGACGGAGGTCGCGATGGCGCTTTCCCCCGCGGATGGCTCGGCGTCCGCCACCACCGTCACGGCAACGTCCGACGTGCAGGGCGTGGCGGTTCTCGACGTCCCGACGGTGCCGGGCATGAACTACGCCTACACCATTACCGAGGGCGGCGAGGTCATCGGCACAGGGACCTTTTTCACGGGCGGCTGGAACGCCGACGGCGCGTGGTTCCTAACGGCACCGGATGGACAGGGCGGAGCCATCGAGGAGAACGGCGCCTGGCGGGTTCCGCCCGTGGCCACGAACGCCGTCCGTTTCACCACGGGCGAGTCGTCGGCCTTCGCGCTTTCGGAGACCGCCCGGACGGAGGGCGGTGAGAAACTCGTCCGCGTGGAGACACGGATCGTCTTTCCGACCATCCCGGTGGAAGGCGCCGCACGGCCCTCCGTCGACCTGTCCGACTCCATTGCGGCGCTTTGGCCCATCCGGAGCATGACGGCGGGCGGAGCGGGACGGTGGGTCGCCCATGTCGGCGGCGCATGGACGGAACTTGCCGGCGACATCGAGCCCGACGCTGACACGCCCTACGTCGTGCGGATGGAAGGCGACTTCTCCCGAGCCGTACCGCAAGTGCGATTCAGCGTCAGCGGCGACGACGGCGCCACCTTCGCGCCGCTCTCGGACGCCACCGGCGCCGAATGGCTTGTCGCGATGGACGCCACGAAGAACGCGCTCGCCGAAATCGCCACCCTTGGCGAGAGCGGCATTGTCGGCATCAGCGGAACGCTCGCCAACGCCGATGTCGCCACGGCGGCCGGCACGGGCTACGCCACGCTTTCCGACGCCCTCGCGTCCGGCGAGCCGGTCACGCTTCTCACGAACGCCACCTGGCCGACAAACGCCCCGGTCGGAACATATACTGCCCCGTCCGGCGACTACGACATCCGCGGCGCGGCCGTACAAGACGGCAGGATTGTCGTCCAGTCCGGCTACGCCGCCGTTGCGGGCGACGGGAAAATCAACATCGACTTTGAAGCGCTCCAAGGCCTCGGAATCGCGACGGCAAACAAGTCGCCCGCCGAAATCGCCGCCGCGCTCCAGACACACGGCGCGAACGGGATTCCGAAGTGGCAGAGCTATGTGCTCGGGCTGGATTCGACCGACCCCGACGCCAAGCCGCAGGCGACCATCGCGGTAAACGGCGGAAAGATCGAGCTCTCGCTTCTCGGAATCGAGGTGAACGACGCGGCCGGCGCGACGGTCACGTACAAGGTCTACGAGGTGCCCGACCTCTCCGAACCTGCCCAGGTCGTCCCCGTCGGAGGCGACAGGGCGGTCGATACACCCGCCGAAATCGACATGGACGCCGAGTCAACCAGCCATTTCTACCGGCTGGGCGTGGACATCCAGACGCGCTGACGGCATCCGACAGCAACTGTTCTGTAATCGCTAGCCCCCACGACAAAACAACGCCATGAAAAAGAGCATCCTGACACTCGTTCTCGCCTGCGCTGCCGTGCAGTCGTTCGCCATCTTGGACTCCGCCAAGTTCCCGTTCCAGAAGGGCATCAACCTGTCCCGACTCGAGAGCTGGACGACGACGTCCGCCGGGTATCTTGGGCAGAATTCGACATACACCGGCCTCACGGCCAAGGGCTTCGACCACATCCGTCTGCCGGTGTATCTCAAGAACTACTATAACAGCAGCTCGCAGACGCTCAAGTCGAACATCTCGGTCATCGACGGAATCCTCGACAAGTGCGAAGAGAACCATCTGTACGTGTTTCTCGACTTCCACGGGTGGTCCTCGATCAACACCACCAACGGGACGGACAGGGCGGACTTCCTGAAAATCTGGGAGCTTGTCGCCGACCGCTACAAGGACCGTTCGGACTACGTCATCTTCGAGCTGCTCAACGAGCCGCATGACACCGAAGGCGGCAACCTCAACGCCGCCAACTTGTATGCGCTTCAGGCCGAGGTCCTGCCGCTGATCCGCCAGACGAACCCCAACCGGCTCGTCCTGCTGGCGGTGGCGGAATGGAACGGCGCCTGGATGCTTCCGAACTATACCATTCCGCCCAACTGCGGTCCTGTCGGGGTCGTCTGCCACACCTACGCGCCGATGAACTTCACGCACCAGGGCGCGACCTGGGCCGGGCATTCCTCCGCCCATGTGAGCTTCACAAGCACCGACAAGACGTCGGAGACGGGCACGGGAGACCTCGACAACGCCTTCCGGTGGATCGACGACTTCCAGGAGAAAACGGGCATTCCCGTCGTGATGAACGAGTTCGGCGTGTACCAGAACAGCCAGGCGACGGACGCCGAGATACTGGATTGGACCTCCTATGTGGCCCGCAACTGCGAATCCAACGGCATCGCATGGTCGTGGTGGGAGTACAACAGCGGCTTCGGCGCCTACAACAACGGCCAGTGGCGCGCCCGCGTCATGAACGGACTCTTTCCGGCGGAGCCGGCGGGCAACACATACGCGGATTCGTTCAACGCCGCGGACTACGAAAAGCAGATGACGATCTCCTTCCCGGGCTACGCGGGCTCTGCGCCCCTTGCGGACTTCCCCGTGCTCGTCAAGCTCTCGTCGAACATCGAAGGCTTCGCGTATTCCGACTTCCAGCGGACGGACGGCGACGATCTCCGCTTCACCGATGCGGACGGCAACCTGATTCCGCACGAAATCGACACCTGGAACCCGAACGGCGTCTCGACCGTGTGGGTGAAGGTCCCGTCGCTCACCGCCGCGACGACGATCACGGCGCACTACGGCTGCGCGCTCCCGGTCGCGGTCGATTCCTCCGCGGTGTGGGACGACGACTACGTGGGCGTGTGGCACCTTGGCGAGGGCGGGCTTCCGCTCAGGGAGTCGAGCCAGACCTCGACGGACTTCACGAAGCAGAACGGCAGCGGAATCCAATACGCCGCGACCGGCATCGTCGGCGGCTCGGTCGATTTCGGCACGACCGGGAATCGCCGGATGATCACCGCGCAGGACTGCGATGCGCTCGACGGCTTTTCGAATTGCACCGTCGAGGCGTGGACGTACCAGACCGCCAATGCGACGGCGGCGATTCTGTCGAAGCGCTATTCGTCCAGCAAGAACCTTTCGTACTTCCTCTACGCCAACGGCTCGAAGACGCAGATCAATCTCGCCGCCAACGACTCCACGACCGGCAACTCCGCGCAGATCGAGCCGACGCTCAACCAGTGGACGCACCAGGCGTACACGTTCGCCGCCGGAACAGTGAAGGGCTTCAAGGACGGCGCCAAGGTCGGCTCCGACAAGACGCTCTCCTTCGGCCAGATCGGCAACTCGGACGGCTATCTCCACCTCGGCAACTTCAACCGCGACGGAGCCTGGAACGCCGAAACGCGCAACTTCCCCGGCAAGATCGACGAAGTGCGAATCTCGAAGGTGGCGCGCTCCGCGGACTGGCTGCAGGCGACGCATGACACGGTTGCGAACGCGGACTTCGCGACATACGCGATGGTGGTCCCGGAACCCGATCCGCCGCCCGTCGTGACCGACGTCGAGGGCTACGACTGGACGAATCGCGTTGTCACCGTGACGGGCGCGGCGGCCGGCGAGACGCTGGCCCTCACGCTGACCGCTTCCGACGGGACGACGCTCGACACCGTCACGGCGATTGCCGACGAGACCGGCTCGGCTTCGTTCAACCTCTCGACGACGCCCGGCGCCTCCTACGGCTACGCCCTTTTGCAGGACGGCGCGACCGTCGTCTCGGGTTCCTTTCGCGCAGGGGGCTGGAATGCCGACGGAACGTGGTTTCTCGCGGCGCCGGACGGGCAGGGGGGCTCGACTGAAATAAACGGGACCTGGACGACGCCGCCCACCGGCACGAACGCGACGAGCTACACCGTGGGCGAGTCTGCCATGTTCACGCTCTCATCCGACGCCCTCGCGGCGGGTAGCGAGAAGCTCGTCCGCGTGGAAACCGGGCTCGTCTTTTCCTCTCTGTTTGAGGAGAATTCCGATCCCCAGTCGGATGTTCTTGCCGGTTCCATCGGGGCGATCATCCCGGTCACGAACTCGGTCGCCGGCGGCGCGGCCAAGTGGGCGGCACACGTCGGGGGCGCCTGGACAACGCTTACCGGCGACGTTGCCCCGGCCATCAATATACCCGTCGTCATTCGGTTCGAAGGCGACTTCTCCCTCGCCTCCCCGCGCATCCGGTTCAGCGTCAGCGACGACGGCGCCACCTTCGCGACGCTCTCGGACGCCACCGGCGCCGAATGGCTTGTCCCGACGACCTCGCAGAAGCGCGCACTCGGCTCAGTGACGATTGACGGCGCGAGCGAATTAGTCGTGGTTCACGGCGAGCTTTCCTCGTCCGACATCGCTGCGGCGAACGGCACGGGCTACGCCACGCTTGCCGAAGCCCTCGCGTCCGGCGAGCCGGTGACTCTTCTTACGAACGCCACCTGGCCGACGAATGCGCCGGTCGGGACGGTGGCCGTGGACCGGGGCGGCCATTCGATTCTCCTGCCCCTGAACGGCGTCGAGGTGCAGGGGAATTCCGTCGTCGTCAGCGCGGGGCTCTGCACAATCGCGGGCGAGGGCTCCCTCTACGTGACCTTCCCCAATCTTGATGGCCTCGGTATTGCGACCGCCGGGCGGACCCCGGCGCAGATTGCGGCGGACTTGCTGTCGGACGGCGCCAACGGCATTCCGAAGTGGCAGAGCTATGTCCTGGGGCTTGATGTCACGGACGCAACGGCGCAGCCGTTCGCGGACATTGCCGCAGGGACGGCGGAGAATACAGTCGAAGTCTCGCTCGGCGGCGTCACCGTCAACGAATCGGCCGGCGCGACGGTCACGTACACGGTGGTTGCAGTGGAGAACCTAGCCGATTTCCCGGATGGCGGCACCGAGTCGGAAGCTACCGAGCCGGACGCCGCGGTCTCTGTTTCCACGTCCGACACCGACTCTAAATTCTTCCGTCTCAAGGTGACCATTGGCCTGCCCTGAGTGGAGGAGGGGCGGCGACTCTGGGTGACGTGGTCGGGCCGCCCTTGAAATGATGAATCGCAGGCGAGCCGCCTGTGCCCCGACAATGAATCCCCTCGGGGAGGGTGCAAGACAGATTCGTGACCCTGCCCTGTAGCCCCCCGTAGGCCGACCTCCCCGAAACAGGCGGCGGACATGCCGAAACTTTTCGCTTGCGCACAGCGGCCAGACCGCGTATAATTGTATGCTATTCACATACAATTA
>JAEEGL015935160.1_pt1 | contig 13525 bp, 12 predicted proteins | sample 9134231 | NCBI WGS metagenome assembly JAEEGL01 (sample SAMN16246548, study PRJNA631951) | gut metagenome | biome: gut microbiome; feature: rumen; material: fiber-attached | host: Bos | place: Iran: Karaj | collected 2018-10
GGAATCAGAGTCCATGTATGATCTGCAGGTATATGATTATATAGTGCTGGACGGAGACGGGGTCAATGACAGTGATTTCGTGACCGATACCGATCTGAAGAACGGAAAGAAGGAAAACCAATGATAAAAGAGAATCTCAAGGAAGTGGAAGCTAATATCTGTGCGGCATGTGAGAGAGCGGGCAGGGATCGGAGCGAGGTGACGCTGATAGCTGTGAGCAAAACGAAGCCCATAGAAGACCTTATGCAGGCATATGATGCCGGGATAAGGGTATTCGGCGAGAATAAGGTGCAGGAGCTTGTAGGCAAGATGGATCAGATGCCGAAGGATATACACTGGCATATGATAGGCCACCTGCAGAAGAATAAGGTAAAGTATATCGTCGGCCGCGTGGATCTGATCCACGGAGTGGACAATGAAGAACTCGCGCAGGAGATAAACAAGCGCGCCGAGAAGGCGGGCGTAGTACAGGATATCCTCATAGAGGTAAATATCGCATCTGAGGATACCAAATTCGGAGTGGAACCCGATAAGGTAAAAGACTTTTATGTCAATATACAAAAACTCCCTTATGTAAACGTGCGTGGACTGATGTGCATAGCACCAAATGTTGACCTTCCTGAAAAAAATAGACAACATTTTGTAAATTTACATAAAATTTATGTTGACATAATGGATTATATGGGGCATAATAATCGGGTAGATGTTATGTCAATGGGAATGACCGGGGATTATCAGGTTGCCATCGAAGAAGGAGCTACGATGGTGCGCGTGGGTACCGGGATATTCGGAACCAGAAACTAAAACAGGGAGGGTTTATTAAAAATGGGAGTAGTTGATAAGTTCCTCAGATCAATGCAGTTCTCCGACGAAGATTATGAAGATGATTTCGAAGAGGATGATGATGAGGTAATAGAGCCCAGAAGAAGCAGCAGATTCAGTGCTGCAGACGATGATGAAGAGTATAAGCCTCGCAGATCAAAGATCATGCAGATGCCTTCATCAAGGAAAAGCGGAAGAGGGGGAGCGTTTTCATCCGGAATGGGAGTATGCGTGGTCAAGCCTACTTCAGTAGAGGATGGACAGGTCATTATAGATACATTGCTCGACAACAGGACTGTGGTAGTCAATCTCGAGGGCATCACCACTGATACAGCCCAGAGGATCATGGATATCACATTTGGTGCGAATGTCGCACTCGACGGTCACCTGCAGCAGATTTCAAGGAATATCTTTATAGTAACACCCAGAAGTGTGGCTATATCCGGAGATCTGCAGGAAGCTATCGGAGGCGGTCAGGTAGACATGTTTGGTATTGCCAAGTAAGGTATATCATAAGGTTTGAAGTGAGGAAAGCTGCGGTCAAAGCCGCAGCTTTCTTCAAGTAAAGAACAGATGAACAGGATAAGAGTAAGAACGGAAGAAGATAAGGGATATGACATAGCGTTTGAGCATGATTTCAATGCTCTGCCGGGTATGCTTACAGAACTCGGGTATAAAAAAAGACGCATATGCATCATTTCCGATACCAATGTATATAAGCTGTACGGAGATGAGCTTTCAAAGGTTCTGTCGGATGTTTCTTCAGATGTGAACAGCATCGTCTTTGAAGCGGGTGAAGAGAATAAGACACTCGATACCGTAAAAGACATATACAGGAAGCTGATAGGCTTTCATCTGGATCGGAAGGATCTGATAGTCGCTCTCGGCGGAGGAGTCGTAGGAGATGTATCGGGTTATGCTGCGGCCACTTATCTTCGGGGCATAGACTTCGTACAGGTACCCACCACGCTCCTTGCGTGTACGGATTCGTCCATAGGCGGCAAGACGGGCGTTGATTTTGATGAATTCAAGAACATGGTGGGAGCCTTTCATATGCCGAAGCTTGTCTATATGAATCTGTCCACTCTTCAGTCTCTTTCTGCAAGAGAGTTTGCTTCAGGCATGGGTGAGGTCCTGAAACACGGTCTTATCAAGGATGCCTCCTATTATGAGTGGCTTATCAATCATTTCAGTGAGATAAACGACAGAGAGCTTGATGTACTTGAGCATATGATACAGAGGTCTTGCGAGATAAAGCGTGACGTTGTAGAGAACGATCCCAAAGAGCAGGGAGAGAGGGCTTTGCTCAATTTCGGTCACACCATAGGCCATGCGATAGAAAAATATATGGACTTTTCTCTTAAGCACGGCGAATGTGTGGCTCTGGGCATGATAGCTGCCTGCTATATCTCGTATAAGCGTGAACAGCTTTCCACTGAAGAGTTCTATGAGATAAGGGATATGTTCATGCCGTTTTTCCTTCCGATCACGCTCGATGATGATGCGGATGCGAAAAAGATACTTGAATACACTAAATCCGATAAGAAGATGCAGGCAGGAAGGATAAGGTTTATCCTTCTAAAGGACGTAGGTAAGGCTTATATTGATACTACAGTGACGGATGAAGAGATGCTTGCCGGGATAGGCCAGCTAATAATCAATGATGAAGGTGAGTAATGGGAAAAGCTAAAAGAATTGTTTTCTTTTTCATAGATATGGTTATTATGGCGGCTCTGGTTTTCCTTGACAGGATCACGAAGGAGCTTGCAGTGGACAATCTGAAGGACAAGCCGCCGTACAAGCTTATACCGGATGTTTTCGAGTTCAGATATCTTGAAAACAGGGGAGCGGCTTTTGGCATGCTTCAGGATAAAAGGATCTTTTTCATAGTCGTAGGAGCCATTTTCCTTCTGATAATCCTTTATTTTCTGATCAGGCTTCCCGCGACAAAAAAGTATCATCTGCTCAGATTCTGTCTTGTGACCATAGGAGCCGGAGCGATAGGAAATCTTTACGACAGGATAATGCTTGGCTATGTCATAGATTTCCTGTATTTCATCTATATCGATTTCCCGATCTTCAATGTGGCGGATATATACGTGACTGTATCTGCCGCGATGCTCGTGATACTCTTCCTTTTTATTTATAAGGACGATGATCTTGACATGAAGAAGGCCAACAGGGTAAAGGTACATTCTTCCATGCTGAGACAGGAAGATGCCGACAGAAATAAAGAGAAGAATGCCAAGAATGACAGAGGGCTCGATGACATCTGAAGCCGGAGATCTCAGCTTTGTCGTAACTGATGAGCTTGAAGGACTGAGGCTTGATAAGGGTATAGCCGAATATTACGAGGATATATCCAGATCCAGGATAAACGGACTTATAAAGGACGGCGGCGTAAGAGTAAACGGAAGTACTGCCAAGGCATCCTACAGACTGGAAGCCGGAGATAAGGTGGAGTTTACCCTGCCGGATGCCGGGATACCGGATATCCTGCCGGAAGATATACCTCTTGATATCCTTTATGAAGATGCTAATATGCTCATCGTTAACAAACCCAAAGGGATGGTAGTACATCCGGCAGCCGGACATTACACGGGGACTCTTGTAAATGCTCTGATGTATCACTGCAATGATCTGTCCGGCATCAATGGCGTGCTTCGTCCTGGTATCGTACACAGGATAGATAAAGACACCACGGGATCACTCATAGTCTGTAAGAATGACAACGCGCATAAGTATGTGGCGGAGCTTTTAAAAGACCACAATATCGACCGCAGATACCGCGCGATAGTCCACGGCAGGCTGAACGACGAAGAAGGATGCGTCGATATGCCCATAGGAAGGGACAGACGCGACAGGAAAAAGATGGCTGTCGATCCGATGGGGAAGAGAGCGGTAACACACTACAGGGTGATCGAGCGCTTCAGCGAATATACTTATGTGGAATGTATACTTGAGACCGGCAGGACACATCAGATAAGGGTGCATATGAACCATATAGGGCATCCGGTACTGGGCGATGAGGTGTACGGCGTAAGGAAATCAAAGTTTCACACCGAGGGACAGACGCTTCATGCGTATTTTATCGGGATGGACAGACCCGGTGATCGTGAGCATATAGAGGTAGTGGCTCCGCTTCCCGGATACTTTGAGGATCTTTTGAAAAAGATAGCGAAATAAGATACAATCAAAGTGTGTTCTGTTTGCACAAAAGGAGGTATATATGAATTCAGTCATAACCATTGGAAGACAGTTCGGTTCCGGCGGACGTGAGATAGCCCAGAAGGTCGCTGCCGAGTTTGGCATCAAATGCTATGACAAGGAGCTTCTCGCAAGGGCTGCCAAGGATTCCGGTCTCTGTGAGGAAGTCTTCGAGCATCATGATGAGATCCCCACGAATTCGTTCCTCTACAATCTCGTAATGGATACATACTCATTCGGCTACAATTCATCTGCTTATGTGGATATGCCGGTGTCACACAAGGTTTTCCTGGCACAGTTTGATACGATAAAGAAGCTTGCTGACGAAGAACCCTGCATCATAGTGGGCAGATGCGCAGATTACGCGCTTCAGGGGAGAGACAATCTGATAAGGATATTCATATCCGGAGATGAGGATGTCAAGATAAAGCACGTTATGGAGAGGTTTGACATCACAGAGCAGCAGGCTAAGGAGATGTGCGTAAAGAAAGACAAGCAGCGCCGCAGCTATTATGATTATTATTCTTCCAGGAAATGGGGAAATGTTAATACATATGACCTGGCTGTTAATTCATCTGTACTCGGAATTGACGGGACCGCAGAACTCATCATCCAGTATGTGAATGATGTGGAGAAGAAGAGAGCTTGAAGTACAAAGACCAGAAAGAGAATGAGGCCAGACTTAAGGCCGACGCGATATCAAAAGAACTGCCGAGCTTTGTGAGGCAGTTCTTTATGCAGGAGGAGAATCATCTGGCCGGGATGACTCTGTATTCTTATGCTTCGCAGCTTCGTACTTTTTTTGAGTATCTGCAAGAGAGTAATCCATACTTTGCAAAGAAGGAGCTTTTCCAGATAACGACGGATGATATGAATGCGCTGACTGATGCGGATATAGCTGAATTCCTTCATGATCTTCGAATGCCGAAAAAGAGGAAGAGCAATGTCGGAGAGTCAGTATGTTCGGAGACGACCATCATGCACTATATGGTGACTCTGAACAGACTTTTCAATTATCTTGCGGCACACAGATATATAAAGGCAAATCCCGTGGAGCTAATCAAAAGGGGCAGGGTCAAGAAAAAAGAGATAATCTACCTGGAGCGGGATGAAAAGCAGGATCTCTTAAAGACCGTGGCAACGGGTGAAAATCTTACAAAGAACCAGCTTAAACATCATGATATTAAGACTTCAAAGCGTGATACTGCCATCTGTACGATATTTCTTGATACGGGTATCCGGGTGTCCGAGCTTGTAGGAATGAATCTGAACGATATCAATTTCACCAAGCACGGGATAAGGGTATTCAGGAAGGGCGGAAATTTTGACACTGTGTATATGAGTGACAGTGCCGAAGCCATACTGGCGGATTACCTTGAAAACGGAAGACCGTATTACAAGCCGGCTGAGAAGGAAGAAGCGGTCTTTCTTAACCGTTCCGGGGAGCGTATCAGCGTGAGGTCCATACAGAAGCTTGTGAAAAAATATATGCTTTCGTCGGTGCCTGACAAGGCTGACAAGATAACGCCGCACAAGCTGCGTACCACGTTTGCTGAAAATATGCTCTTAAAGACCGGTGATGTGGAAAAGGTACAGAAGCTTATGGGACATTCGGCTATTTCGAGTACGATGCATTACGTCACGAGTACTGAGGAAGCAATAGAAGCTGTACGCAATCTTTCACAGGACTGACCGGATCAATCCTTCTTTGCTGCGGGAAGCAGCATGGAGCCGCAGTATCCGCATATCACTGAAACCGTCCTTGTAGCATATACAGAGGTTTTGCCGCAGCCCGAGCAGGTAAGGCGTTTTAAGGTGGAACCCTTTGAGGCTGATCTTTCGCGGTGATATTCAAATTTCCTGACCTTCAGCCTGGCTGCATAGGCTCTTGCCTTATCATCAAGTTTTGTTTCACTCCATCCGAACGAGGGAGTACGGCTTACGTCAAGACCGTGATCCTCGGCGACCTTTTTGAAGTGCTTGTTGTGGTATCGTCCTTTATTCGTACAGTCAGTGACGTTATTTATGTTGTTGTACAGATGACACTGCTCGTGGAGAATGGCAGCACATATCTCATCGGGTGTACGGTCTAATGTATAGGCACTGATGCTCAGCTCGTATTTACCGCTCCCGTCCTCGGAGCGCCATGCATGCCATCCGGTAGTGTGACTGTGCGAACGGCTGGCTCCGGTGAAGGTGATGATGACCTCCGGCAGTTCGTCGTTCCAGAAATGGTGGTTGAAACGGTCGTAGATCCGTGTCAGTTCGGCTTCATATTCCTTTGCGTTTTTGATCGATTCCATGTATTTCTCCTTGAGTGAAACAACAGAGGGGTAAATGTTATTTTAAGTTTTATGTGTTGAAAAATCAATTATTATACAAAATGAACGACCTCGCAATAAGATAAAGATTGAAATCATCGGCATTGAATATACTAAAATAAGATTAAAGTGTTGAAATAACACATGTATCGCGAGTGAGGAGGGGAGTACATGATACAATGTTGCTGAATATACGATACAAATTCTTATAAAAATAAGATTAGAGTGTTGAGTAAATGGGATGCGCAAGAGTATACGTCGTATTGCTTCAGACTGATTCAGAAAATCTCTTGTCTTAGAATGCTTGAAATAAGAATAAAGTGTTGATAATGAGAAGAATTATTACATATATAGCGAAGGGATGTATTGACATCAGATGAGGTAAGACACATAATAAGGAAAAAATTCAGGAAGGTTAAGGAAATGGCAACACCGTACAATCACAATGAAATAGAGGAAAAATGGACTAAGAGATGGGAAGAAAAGCCCATAAATATAGATGACGGTAAGAAACCCAAATATTACTGTCTGGATATGTTCCCATATCCTTCGGGTAACGGTCTCCACGTAGGACACTGGAGAGGCTATGTGATATCCGATGTCTGGAGCAGATACAAGGTGATGAACGGACACTATGTCATACATCCCATGGGATGGGACGCTTTCGGACTTCCTGCAGAGAACTACGCCATAAAGACAGGCAAGCAGCCCGCACTTTCAACTGCGGAAAACGTTGCCAACATCAAGAGGCAGATAAAGCAGATAGCTGCCATATATGACTGGGATATGGAGCTCAATACCACCGATCCCAATTTCTTCAAGTGGACACAGTGGATATTCGAAAAGCTCTATGAAAAAGGACTTGCTTACGAGAAGGAGATGCCGATCAACTGGTGTCCTTCCTGTAAGACGGGACTTGCCAACGAGGAGGTAGTAGACGGCAAGTGCGAGCGCTGCGGTGCTCCCGTTACAAAGAAGGATCTGAAGCAGTGGATGCTGAAGATCACCGAGTATGCCGACAGACTGCTGGATGACCTCGATAAGCTTGACTGGCCCGAAAAGGTCAAGAAGATGCAGACAGAGTGGATAGGAAGATCTTACGGTGCAGAGGTTGATTTCCCTGTCGAAGGAAGAGAAGAGAAGATCACCGTATATACCACAAGACCAGACACTCTTTACGGCGCGACCTTCATGGTACTCGCTCCCGAGCATGAGATGGCAGCATCCCTTGCTACAGATGAGACAAGAAAAGCAGTTGATGACTATATCACATATGCCGCAAACAAGAGCAATGTGGATCGTCTGCAGAATAAGGAAAAGACCGGTGTATTCACCGGCACATATGCGATCAATCCGCTGAACGGGGCCAAGGTACCCATCTGGCTGTCTGACTATGTACTTGCAGATTACGGTACGGGAGCCATCATGTGCGTGCCGGCTCATGACGACAGAGACTTCGAGTTTGCAAAGAAATTCGATATACCCATCATACAGGTCATAGCCAAAGATGGCAAAGAGATCGAGAACATGACCGAGGCATATACCGATGCCGCAGGTACCATGATAAATTCCGGCGAGTGGAACGGCATGGAGTCTGCAGTGCTTAAGAAGGAAGCACCGCACATCATAGAGGAGAAAGGTATAGGTCATGCCAAGAAGAACTTCAAGATAAGAGACTGGGTATTCTCAAGACAGAGATACTGGGGAGAGCCCATACCCATCATACACTGCCCGGACTGCGGAGAGGTGCTCGTGCCTGAAGAAGAGCTGCCTCTGACACTGCCCGAGGTTGAGCATTATGAGCCTACCGGCACAGGAGAGTCACCTCTTGCAGCTATAGATGAGTGGGTGAACTGCAAGTGCCCCAAGTGCGGTAAGGATGCAAAGCGCGAGACCAATACCATGCCCCAGTGGGCAGGATCATCATGGTACTTCCTGCGCTATGTGGATGTGAACAACGATAAGGAACTCGTATCCAAGGATAAGGCTGACAAGTTTCTTCCTGTAGATATGTACATTGGAGGCGTGGAGCATGCGGTGCTTCATCTGCTGTATTCGAGATTCTGGACCAAGTTCCTCTATGACATAGGAGTGATCGGCTTTGATGAGCCCTTCCAGAAGCTCTTCAACCAGGGTATGATCACCGGCAAGAACGGTATCAAGATGAGTAAATCAAAGGGCAATGTAGTCTCTCCCGATGATCTTGTGCGTGATTACGGCTGCGATTCTCTGAGGATGTATGAGCTCTTCGTTGGACCGCCTGAGCTTGACTCAGAGTGGGACGACAGAGGCATAGACGGCGTATATCGTTTCCTTGCGAAGTTCTGGAACATGGTGCAGGATAATAAGGACAGGGACGTCGCTGAGACAGCCGAGCTTATTAAGATAAGACATCAGCTCATCGATACGATAAGCCAGAGGCTTGAATCATTCTCTTTGAACACCGTCATCTCAGGCTTCATGGAGTTTAACAATAAGCTCACAAAGCTTGACGGGGTGGATAAGAAGACACTCGAGACCTATGTGACACTGCTCGCACCCTTCGCTCCGCATATGGCAGAAGAGCTCTGGGAGCAGCTCGGACATGACAGTTCGGTGTTTGCGCAGAGCTGGCCTGTAGCTGACAAGGAGGCCATGAAGGAAGATACGGTCGAGATCGGAGTACAGGTAAACGGCAAGGTGAGAGGCACGGTGGAGATAGCTGTGGATGCCGCAAAGGACGAAGCTCTCTCAGCTGCTAAGAAAGCCGTGGCAGACAAGATAGAGGGTAAGGACATAGTAAAGGAAATATACGTACCGGGGAAGATAATAAATATAGTTGTTAAATAGATGCAGATATGAGCGATACAAACGATAAAAGAAACAGCGTGAAAGACATGACCATGGGATCTCCTCTGAGACTCATGGTCTCTTTCGCTGTGCCGCTGCTTCTCGGCAATCTCTTCCAGCAGATGTACAACATGGCGGATGCTGCCATAGTGGGTCGTTATCTGGGACCGGATGCCCTTGCAGGAGTGGGAGCTTCCAGCTCCGTGCAGTTCCTTGTGATAGGCTTCTGCCTCGGAGTATGCTCGGGATTTGGCATACCTGTGGCTCAGCGCTTCGGAGCAAAGAACATGTCCGACATGAGAAGATTTGTGTATCATGCGCTCATACTTACAGCCGGGCTCTCGGCAGTACTTACAACGGTGACGGCGATCTTTACTCCGCAGATACTGCACATATTGAATACTCCCGACAATATCTACAGACAGGCCTACGATTATCTGTTTGTGATCTTCCTCGGGATACCTTTTATCATGCTATATAACCTGCTGTCGTCAATACTCAGGGCTGTTGGCAATTCAAGGACACCGTTCATCTTCCTTGTGATATCCACCATACTGAACATCGCACTGGATATCATCTTCATCATCGTATTCGATATGGGCGTGCTTGGGGCTTCTGTAGCGACTGTAACGGCACAGGCTGTGTCCGGTATACTCTGCGGTATTGTGATACTAAAGAAATACGAGCTTCTTTGGATAAAGAAAGAGGAGAGGGAACTCGACAGAGGACACTTTATGAAGCTTGTGACTATGGGTGTCCCGATGGGACTGCAGTTTTCGGTAACGGCTGTCGGCTCCATGGTGATGCAGGCAGCAAACAACAGTCTGGGATCAGTATATGTGTCGGGCTTTACCGCCGGTATGAAGATAAAGCAGCTTGCCATGTGTCCGTTTGATGCACTTGCCAATGCAGTTGCGACATTCGCGGGTCAGAATTACGGAGCGGGTAAATTAAAGAGGATAAAGATCGGACTCTGGGAGGGTATCGCCATGGGAGTTGGTTACGGTATCCTGATCGGAGTAGTGCTTTTCTTCTTCGGAAGGAGCATGTCTATTATGTTCGTTGATGCTTCCGAAACAGCAGTTTTGGATGCGGCAGGACTGTACCTTGCAAGGCTCGGGCTTTTCTATTGGGCTCTCGGGATACTCAATGTATCAAGGATGATGACGCAGGGGCTTGGTTTTGCGGGAAGGACAATATTCTCGGGACTTACGGAGATGATCGCCCGTATAGTTATGGCTTTTGTCTTTGTGCCGAAGTACGGCTTCGATGCGATCACCTGGTCGGATCAGGTGGCATGGGTATCGGGCATCTTTTATATACTGCCGACCTGTCTCATCTGCATCAATATAGTCGGCAAGAAGCTTTCAGGCATGGATACGCTTGAGGCGGTTGAGAGCCTGAAGAAAGAGGGCGCGTAGAGCATGGACAATTCGGAAAGATTCTTCTGTAACAGAGAGTGCAGGTATTTCCCCTGCCACAAGGGCATTCCGGAAGAGGATTTCAACTGTCTTTTCTGCTACTGTCCGCTCTATTTCCTGGGTGAAGAGTGCGGAGGAGACTATATCATGAAGAACGGAGTCAAGTCGTGCATCAACTGCCTTCGCCCGCATCGTCCCGACAGCTTCTCTGAGATCAACAGTATCCTGAAACAGCATATCTAGGACAGAATGCCCTGTCTTTTGCATTATATCTTCTGAGAAAAAATACGTAATTCTTCGCAATAAATCCAATTTCGTGGTATATTAGTTAGGTTATGGAAAACAGATTATTACATACGCCTGAAGGCGTCAGAGACGTATACGGAGACGATTATGAGCGCAAGCTCAGACTGCAGCTTGAATTCCTGCAGATACTCCGCAACTACGGTTACAAGGAGATAGACACTCCGAGCTTTGAATACTTCGATGTGTATTCGGGAGAGGTCGGCACCACACCGTCGGGAGAGCTGTACAAGTTCTTCGATAAGGACAATAACACACTGGTGCTCCGCCCGGACTTCACACCCGGAGTGGCGCGGGCTGCCGCAAAGTACTTCATAGAAGAGAACAGCCGTGTAAAACTGTCATATTCGGGGAATGTCTTCTCAAATGCGAGATCCCTGTCCGGTAAGCTAAAGGAGAATACCGAGCTTGGTGCCGAGTACATGGGAGACGGTTCGGTAGAAGCCGACGGTGAGATGATAGCCATGGCCGTTGAGCTTTTGAAGTCTGCAGGGCTTAAAGACTTCCAGATCTGTATCGGAAACGCAGGTTACTTCAAGGGACTGTGTGACGAGACCGGTATAGACGATGAGCTCGAGATGAATCTGCGGGATGAGATAGGCAACAAGAACCAGTTCGCAGCCGAGAACCTGCTTAAAGGTACTGATTATCCCTCATCACAGGTAGACAAGATACTCCGTTGCGTAGAGCTCTTCGGAGATGTTTCTGTGCTCGACAGGGCACTCGTCGGCATAGTGAATGAAAGGTCCAAGGCTGCGATCGAAAGACTCAGGGCCATATATGAAGAGGCAGAAGGCCGCGGCATACAGAAGTATCTGACATTTGATCTGTCGATGCTCTCCAAATACAACTATTACACAGGCATGATCTTCAGGGCATATACGTCCTCTCTGGGAGATGCGATCTTAAAGGGCGGAAGATACGACAATCTGCTCTCAAAGTTCGGGCATGATGCACCGGCTCTTGGATTTACGCTCTCACTGGATGACATCGTGACTGCACTTAAGGAAGAAGAGAGCGGAAGCAAGTCAGACCACAGCGGATATCTGACCTTTGCTTTGACCAAGGGGAGACTAGCCGAGAAGACCATGGCGCTTCTTGAAGAGATAGGCATTTCGGTAGAAGAGATGCAGGATAAATCTTCGAGAAAGCTGATATTTACTGATGAGAAGAATAAGATGCGATTCTTCCTTGCAAAAGGTCCCGACGTACCTACATATGTGGAGCACGGTGCTGCAGATATCGGTGTCGTGGGCGAGGACACCATACTTGAGGAGGGACGCAAGATATACGAGGTGCTTGATCTCGGCTTCGGTAAGTGCAGGATGTGCATAGCGGGTCCTGAAAGTGCCGGGGAACTGCTCAAGCACAGGGAAATGATAAGGGTAGCCACCAAGTATCCGGAGATCACAAGGGACTACTTCCAGAATGTGAAGCATCAGACAGTTGATATCATCAAGCTTAACGGATCCATAGAGCTCGCTCCTATAGTAGGTCTTGCCGATGTGATATGCGACATAGTGGAGACCGGCAGTACGCTTCGTGAGAACGGTCTTGTGGTACTCGAAGAGGTAGTGCCGCTTTCAGCGAGAGTCGTGATCAATCCGGTATCCATGAGGATACATGCAGACAGGATCACGAAGCTTATAAAGGCATTAAGGGAAAAGACGGAAGAATGAAGATAGTAAAACTTAACAGCGAGACAAAAAAAGATATACTCGCTACTCTTTTAAAACGCAGCACCAACGATTACGGTGAGATAGAAGACCGTGTACAGGCTATCATAGACAATGTCCGAAAGAACGGTGACAGCGCGATCTTTGATTATGCGAAGCAGTTTGACAGATGTGATCTGAATAAAGACAACTTCATGGTGACACCGGAAGAGATAGAAGAGGGTGCGAAGCTCATAGATCCAAATCTCTATGCGGTCATGGAGAGAGCCTTTGAAAACATCAGATCATATCATGAAAAGCAGGTAAGACAGAGCTTTTTTACTACACGTGAAGACGGCTCGGTGCTTGGACAGCGGATCACTCCGATATCAAAAGCCGGAGTGTATGTGCCGGGCGGTAAGGCAGCTTATCCTTCGACGGTTCTCATGAACATCACCCCTGCGCTATGCGCCGGAGTGCCGGAGATCATCATGTGTACACCTGCAGGAAGCGACGGAAAGGTGACCCCGGTCGTGCTTGCAGCTGCGAAGATAACCGGAGTAAAGAAGATATACAAGACCGGAGGAGCCCAGGCAATAGCGGCTATGGCATACGGTACGGATATGATACCCAAGGTGGACAAGATAGTGGGTCCCGGAAACATATACGTGGCTCTCGCAAAAAGAGCAGTATACGGGCATGTATCCATAGACTCCGTGGCAGGACCTTCCGAGGTGATGGTACTTGCTGATGAGACAGCCAATCCCCGATATGTGGCTGCGGATCTTTTGAGTCAGGCCGAGCATGATGAGATGGCATCGTCGATACTTGTGACCACATCGAGGGAACTTGCAGAGAAGGTAAGTGAAGAGATAGATGCGATGGTTCCCGGGCTTTCAAGAAAAGAGATCATAGAAAAATCCCTTGAAAACTATGGATATGCTCTGGTGGCCGACACCATGGAGGA
>JAEEGL016513723.1_pt1 | contig 13525 bp, 12 predicted proteins | sample 9134231 | NCBI WGS metagenome assembly JAEEGL01 (sample SAMN16246548, study PRJNA631951) | gut metagenome | biome: gut microbiome; feature: rumen; material: fiber-attached | host: Bos | place: Iran: Karaj | collected 2018-10
ATGGCTGGCTTGGGTCTTGGTTTTGGTATTCTGATATCTTCTATGACCACAAAGTATCGTGATTTACAGATATTATTTGGGTTTATAGTATCTCTTTGGATGTATGCCACACCGATAGTCTATCCTATTAGTATGGTAACAGACGAAACACTCCGTACCATCATTATGCTTAATCCCATGACTTCCATCATTGAGGCCTTCAAATATGCCACTCTTGGTCATGGCTATTTCTCTTGGGGCGCGCTCGGCTATAGCTTCGCCTTCATGTCCATTCTCCTGATTTGTGGTGTCGTGATATTCAATAAAGTTCAGCGCTCCTTTATGGACACTGTTTAATGGAACAGAAAGTATATGAATGCAATAGAATTCGATCACGTAGGTAAACAATATAGGTTAGGTTTGGTCTCTACCGGTACATTCAGTGACGACCTGACCCGTTGGTGGACCATGCACGTTCGCCATAAAGAAGATCCGTTTCTGAAGATAGGTGAGACCAATGACAGAAGCCATAAGGGCAACAGCAACTATGTCTGGGCCCTTAAAGATATCCATTTCAATGTTGAGCAAGGTGATGTGGTGGGCATTATCGGCAAGAATGGTGCAGGTAAGAGTACATTGTTAAAATTACTCTCCCGTGTTACAACTCCAACAATCGGAGAAATCCGAGCCCGAGGCCGTATCGCCTCACTTTTGGAGGTGGGTACTGGTTTCCATCCAGAGATGACCGGTCGTGAGAACATCTATCTGAATGGTGCTATCATGGGTATGACCAAAGCGGAAATTACCCGTAAACTGGACGAGATTGTTGACTTCTCGGGCTGTGAACGCTATATTGATACGCCTGTCAAGCGTTATTCTTCTGGTATGACCGTTCGCTTAGGCTTTGCCATTGCTGCCCATTTGGAACCAGAAATCCTTGTTGTCGATGAAGTTTTGGCTGTTGGTGATGCTGAATTTCAAAAGAAAGCTATTGGAAAAATGCAGGATGTGTCAAAAGGTGGAGGACGTACTGTATTGTTCGTGAGTCATAATATGGCAAGCATTAGACATTTATGCCACCATGGAATATTACTTGAAAATGGTGAGGTGAAATCTATAGGTAAAATTGATGATGTGATAGGTGAATATATGAATTCTTCATTGATAGATTCGAATATATCTATAGATAAGATGCCTAGAGAAGGGAGGTTCTCTGATTTATTGCATATTATAGATATGGAGTTTTTAGATAAAGAAGGACAAGGAATCCTTCCTCAGTGTGGAAACTATTTGAAAATTCGTGTTTATTTTGAAGCTAGGATTGACGTGAAAGATTGTCGCATTTCTATTGGATTAAGAGATATTTTTGGAACAACTTTAGTAGATATGCCAAACCAATTAGTGCAGACTCCATTCCATTGTGAGAAAGGTAAACATTATATGGATTGCATTATAGAAAAGTTCCCTTTGACAGGAGGAAATTATAATCTGTCATTATGGATAGGCGATAGTGTTGACACCTATGATTATTTGTCAGGTATAAGATTCTCAGTTGCTGATGGTGATTTTTATGGATTAGGAAAAGAGATACCGGCATTATTTCATGGGAAAATAGTACTATGTGATTATAGTTGGCAGCATGAAAAGGAAGAAAATCAATAATTAATTCTGGTATATAAATATATGAGGATTATAATATTCCAAGGCGGGTTGGGTAATCAAATTTTCCAATATCTTTTTTATGAGTATATCAGGAAAAAGGTTGGAGGAATTGTTCTTGGTGTGGTTAGGGATGGAAACAATCATAACGGTTTTGAGATAGATAAGTATTTTGATGTTGATATTAAAATGCCAATTTGGTTGTATAAATGTTTTAAAATATTTGAGAATTACAGATGGAAATATCCCCAGTATTTAACTCCTTTTTATATTAATGAAGATTCCCTATCTGGACGATGGGGCTTTATCTATGATGGATATTGGCAAGATAGGAAATACATGACATTAGTTGATGTACATTTTAAAGATCTTCCTTTGTCTGATAGGAATGCTGAAATAAAAAGGCAAATGTTAGGTACAAACAGTGTTGCACTACATGTGCGTAGGGGAGATTATCTCATCCCCCCACATAACAAGTTATTTGCAAATATATGTACAATTGAATATTATAACCAAGCAGTTTATATTTGCAGAAGGATGCAACCAAATTCTACCTTCTTTGTTTTTTCTGATGATATTGAGTGGGCAAGGCAGAATCTTTCACTAGAAGATTGTCATTATATAGATTGGAATAATGGTGACGATTCAATATTTGATATGTACTTAATGAGTCAGGCAAAGATGAATATTATAGCAAATAGTACTTTTAGCTTTTGGGGCGCGTATTTAAACAAGAATTCTCCATTGGTTGTATATCCAAAGAAGTGGTTTAATGATGATTGTGGAGTTAAGGTTCCCGACATCTTTCCTAATACATGGATAGGAATTTGATAAAAAATGATATTATAAGGTTATGCCCAAAGTCTCTATAGTTGTTCCTATTTATAAATCTGAAAAATATATTGAGCGATGTGCTCGAAGTTTGTTCAATCAGACGCTGGATAATATAGAGTTTATCTTTATTGACGATTGTTCACCAGATCAATCTATAAAAATATTAGATAATATAATAGAAGAGTATAAAACGAAAATAGAAAGAAATAATTGGGTAGTCCAGGTAGAGAAAATGTCTGTGAACAGTGGTCAGGCTGCAGTTCGTCAATATGGTATTCATGTAGCTACAGGAGACTATATTATCCATTGCGATAGCGACGATTGGATTGAAGAGGGAATGATAAATGAAATGTGGTCATTGGCAAATAAAGATGATTTGGACGTAGTGATATGTGATTTTACTCATATTAAAGGCGATGATATTGTTTGTTATCAGGGAATGAAATCAAATGAAAAAAATAATGTGATTAATCAAATTCTGGGATTTCAGGCATCATGGGCTTTGTGGAATAAAATGTTTAGGCATTCTCTCTATCAAAGAATTCAATTACCACAGGATGGTATGAATATGGGAGAAGATATGGCTATCGTTGTTCAATTATTGTATTACTGTAAAAAAGTTGGTTATATTAATAAGGCTCTATATAATTATAGGAACAATGCAGAATCTATAACTAACCAGAAGACAGTTTGGGCAATTTATAATAATTTTATTCAGTGGTATGGTAATATTTGTTTGTTGTTGTCATATTTTAAAAATAGAGATATTGATGAGAAGACAAAAGGCCAACTTAATTTTTGGGTAGCTTATGCGATTAATGATGTTTATATGTCGTTAGTGAATACTGGACATGCCGGATACTCAATATTATTCAGGTTAACCCAAAAAGTATTGAATAGTCCATATATATCATGGTATGGTAAAAAACAATATCTCATTTGCATGAATAGAAGATTCTTGACATCCCTAAGATGTCGATTGTTTAAGTAGAATAAAAGATATAGTATATGAGATTTGCCTATTTGATAGTGGCTCATGGAAGTTTTAGATTATTAGAAGAGTTAATACATGCATTAGATTCTTCTGAAAATGATATTTTTGTTCATCTTGATAAAAAGTGTGGTGATATTAAGTTGCATATTAAGACTCAATATTCCAAGCTATTTTTCATCAAAAGAACTTCAGTTGAATGGGGAGGTGTATCACTAGTTAAGACTACTTTAAATCTTTTGCGTGAGTCTGTTAAAGGGAATTACGATTATTATCATTTGTTGTCAGGTGTTGATTTCCCTATAAAAAGTAATAAACACATTGCTGATTTTTTTGAGAAGAATAAGGGGAAAGAATTTGTAGGTTTTTGTGATGTTGACAAACAACTCATGGAATACCGTTTAGCATATTATCATTTAATCAATGGCAATAAGGTAAGGAACAGTTATCGCATGTATAATCTCAATGAGAAACTAATTCGTATTCAGAAAAAACTCAATATAAAACATATCCGTGATGTTAGTTGTTTTAGAAAAGGTTGTAATTGGTTCTCAATAACCAATCAATTAGCTCAAGATTTAGTGAAGAATAGCTCTAAGTTGTTGAAAGTATATAAATATACGAATTGTGCAGATGAGATTTTTTTGCAAACATATATATATCAGAATTCACTAATGGATAAGTTATATAGCGTTGAGGATGAATATATGGGTTGTGCAAGGAAGATAGATTGGCAAAGAGGAATCCCGTATGTATGGCAACTCAATGATTATGAGGAGTTAATTAATGCTCCGGCATATTATTTGTATGCGAGGAAATTTTCAGAAGTAGATTTGGAACTGATTAGAAAAATAGCAACTTATATTAGATGAATAATCCATTAATATCAGTAGTGGTTCCTGTGTATAAAGTGGAGGAATATCTTGATGAGTGTATCACATCTCTCATTAATCAGACCTATAATAATCTTGAAATAATACTTGTTGATGATGGTTCTCCAGATAAATGCCCTGAAATGTGTGACAGATGGGCAAAAAAAGATTCTCGAATCAGAGTGATACATAAAGAGAATGGAGGATTAAGTTCTGCACGCAATGTTGGAATTGATAATGCCAAAGGAGAATTTCTTAGTTTTGTAGATAGTGATGATAAATTGTTTCCAGACAGTTTGCAATCTTTATGGGACGTTATACGAAATCATCCTCACGTTGATATTGTCAAGGGAGACTTTTGTATAGAAGGATTATCCGATTCAATTTTACGCAAAGATTTTCCACCATATTCGGAAGACGCTAAATGGATAAGAACTCACTTCTGTAATTTGTCTATACCCGAATCAGCTTGTAACTGCCTTATGAAAAGGCAGCTCATTGTTGAAAATAAATTTTTTTTTAAAGAGGGATGGATACAAGAAGACACACTTTGGACTTTTAAAATACAACGATATATCAAAAGTATAGCTTTCTGTTTCAAACCAACATATTTTTATCGTACGAACCAAAGTAGCATAATGCATACTATGGATAAAGAAAAAGCAGCAAAAGCCTATTCACTCATTTTTAATGAAGCTTACAATGATATGCTTTTGTCAAAAATAGAACGATATGAACTTAGATATCTTGAAATCATGGCAGAAAGAATTTATAATGCAGTTGGTGAGAAGGGATTAAAGTCGCTTTGTACAAACTGTAATTTCATATTTAATATGCTTTTTCGTTGTGACCGAGAATTGAGTCATGGAAATAATCGTTTTGTTGACGCAGTTCTTCGAGGAAGTAGAAGCTTGTTAAGAAGTCTTCTATGTAACAAAATTATTTTCAGTTATAGATAATCGTTTTTTAATATGATACCTTTTAACAGACCCTATTGTTCTGGTCGTGAATTGAAATACATAGAGAAAGTTTGTCATTCCGATACAATGTCGGGCAATGGCGAGTTTACCAAGAAGTGCCAAACTTTTTTTGAACAGAAATATGGTTTCAAAAAATGTTTGCTGACAACCTCTGGTACAGATGCGCTAGAGATGTGTGCTATGTTGTGTGAATTGAAACCTGGGGATGAAGTTATCGTCCCGTCGTACACTTTTGTTTCTACTGCTCTGGCATTTCTTCGTGAAGGTGCAAAGGTTGTCTTTGCGGACTCATCAAGCAAGAGTCCCAATATGGAGGCTGAACAAATAGAACCTTTGATTACTCCTAAAACAAAGGTAATAGCAGTGGTTCACTATGCGGGTGTAGCCTGTGACATGGATGCTATAATGGCTTTAGCTGAGAAATATCATCTTTTCGTGGTGGAAGATGCTGCTCATTCTATTGATTCTTATTACAAAGGAAAGCCTTTAGGAGGAATAGGACATTTAGCGGCATTTTCTTTCCATGAGACCAAAAATATTAGTTCAGGAGAAGGTGGAATGCTTGTCGTGAATGATGAGCGTTTTATTCGTCGTTCTGAAATAATATGGGAGAAAGGCACTAATCGTGCAGAGTTTTACCGAGGCATGGTGAACAAATACGGTTGGTGTGATATGGGAAGTTCTTTCCTTCCTTCAGAGTTCAATGCAGCATACTTATGGGCACAACTAGAGCAGTTGGATGATATACAAGGAAAACGAAAGCATATCTGGAATCGATATTATGAGGGATTAAAAGATTTACAAAGATCATCTGTAAAATTGCCATATATTCCTGATTATGCTACAAATAATGCCCACATGTTTTACCTGATTTGTCCATCGTATACGTATCGGACAGAGTTGATGAGATATTTGAAGGAACATGATATTCAGACAGTTTTCCACTATTTGCCATTGCATAGTAGTAAATATTATGAGGAGAAACATGGCAACCGTCAGCTTCCTTATTGTGATGAATATGCTGATTGTCTTGTAAGACTACCATTGTATTATGAATTGGAGGACATAGAGATAGATCATATTATCAAGTACATTAATATCTTTGTAAAAAAGAATGGCTAAACATTTGTTGTCAATATGTATACCGACTAATGGAGTGTCACGATGGGTAATTCCTACATTGGATAATCTATATAGTCTTGGAGCTGATGAAACACTGTTTGAAGTAGTTGTTGCAGATAATGGTGGTGATGAGAGTGATCTGGCAGAACCTATTAAGAAATTCTTAAGCCATGAGAACTTCCGATATGTTCCCACCCAAGCTAAAGGGTTCTATAATATTATAGAGAACTTTGTACAGGCTCGTGGTGACTATATGATTAAATTAAATCATAGATGTATTCTCCATAAAGGAATGATAGAATATATTTATGGACAGGCGGAGAAATACTATGATACGAAGCCTTTGATGTTTTTCGTTAACGGTAATATGGGATTTCAAAAAGTACGTGAATATACTAATTTCAATGATTTCTTATATGATTTCAGTTATATGTCATCATTAAGTGAGGGTATGTTTTTTTGGAAAGAAGATATAGAACGAGTTCCCCAAATAAAATTTGCACCTATGTCGCCCAATGTGTCACTCATGTTTGACAGTCGATTTAAAAAACATTTTGTTCTTGATGGTACAAAAATATGTCATGATCAAAATGAAAAAGGGAAATATGGTTATGCTTTATTTGAAACATTTGCAGTGCTATATATGGATTTAATCAATGAAGTACGTATTGATGGAAGTATTACGAATAAAACTTTTTTAAAAATAAAGCAAGACATATATTATTTCTTGTTTCGGTGCTATATTGATATGAAGAACAATGGCGCATACGAGAACTATACATTAGACGACATGAAAGAATCCCTTTCAATTTATTATTCAAAATGGGATTACTATTATTTTTATTATAAATTAAAATATTATTATCATCCACAAGATGTGATAAGCAAGAAGAAAGAGAAGGCTACTATTATAATTAAAGAAATGATTAAGAAATATTTCTATAATAGCACAAACAAATGACGTCATAAAATGAGGTTATAAAATGAGAGAAAGCAATATAGAATTATGTCGTATAGTAACGATGCTTTTGGTTCTGATAGTTCATTCAGATTTTGCGACCTTGGGTAATCCCACAAATTGGGAAACGCCACATTTGGGCTTATTGTTTTCACAGTCTTTGAGTGTAGTGGGGGTCAATGTGTTTGTACTTATAAGTGGATATTTTTCTATAAGACCTAAGAAACAGTCCGTTTTCAGGTTGTTGTATTGTTGTTTTTTTTATGCCGTTTTATTTGCTTTTTTCTCATATTACAATAACTCCTTTTCACTATATCAACTTTTATTTGTGTCCGAGGCAAATTGGTTTGTTAGTGCTTATTTGGGGTTGATGTTATTATCGCCCGTCCTTAATGTATATGTAGAAAATATCAGCAAGAAGACCTTTGCATGGACTATTTTAGTATTATTGGTATTTCAGACATGGTACGAAGTTGTTCCAAAATTTATTCCTGATTTTCATGGGGGGTATTCTATACTTTCGTTTTGTATTTTGTATCTTATTGCAAGATATCTTTTTTTATATCCTCCAATAATTACAAGTATGGGGAAATGTCTTTTTGCATATTTTATTATTACAATATTCCTGACATTTTCTATTTATATAACTTTGATTATTGATTACAAGCCAGAAACTATTATCAGAGAGATGCTAAAATACAACAATCCTATTGTAATATTGTCTTCTGTCTGTTTATTTCTTACTTTTGCCAAGATGAATATTGGGAAATCACGGATTATAAATCATTTGGCAAAATCGTGTATTGCTGTTCTCTTAATTCATACCTCACAAGTGTTCTTCCCTTATTATAGCAAACTTTTTAAAATCATTTTTTATAACACATCAGGTATCTTAACTTTGTCATGCTGGATGTTTGCGATTATTCTCACATATCTTCTCTGTTCAATCGTTGATCAGATTCGTTTGCTTACAGAGAGTAAGTTTATTAAACTATTTTGGAAGTAATTGAAAGTTTTGGAAAATGAAAGTAATAAGTAAATTTAAGCAATGGTTGGCAATCAATATTTATAGGAAATACAAATTGATAGAGGCTAATGCTCTAAATACGATTAATGATAACTTATTAAAAAAATTCTCATCAATTGGGAAGAATTGTTTTTTTCAATATCAGGATTTTTTTATAAGTGGTTTTCAATATATTTATATAGGAGATAATTTTTCTGTGGGTAGGTGTTTTAGAATGGAGGCAATAGATGAATATGCTTCAAATCATTTTTCTCCACAAATAGTAATAGGGGACAATGTGCGTATAGAAGATTATTGTCATATTGGCTGTATTGATAAAGTGACGATAGGGAATGGAGTCCTAATTGCGAGCAAAGTCTTTATTTCAGATCATAACCACGGTAATGTTTCTAAAGATGATATTGATGTTCCACCTACCAAACGTCCACTTTCAAGTAAACAAGTACATATTGGAGATAATGTCTGGATTGGAGATAATGTAACTATTCTCCCCGGAGTAACTTTAGGTAATAATGTTATTGTAGGTGCAAATGCAGTTGTGACTCATAGTTTTCCTGCAAATTCTGTTATAGCAGGATGCCCAGCACAAATAATTAAGACTTTAAACTAAGTTTGGTGTCAGAAATGTGCTTAAAAAAGGATAGCCCTTTAATATCAGTTATAATTCCCAACTATAACCATTCGAGATTCTTGGATGAGCGTATTCAGAGTGTACTGAATCAAACTTATCAGAACTTTGAGGTGATTATTTTGGATGATAAATCAATAGACAATAGTGTGGAGATTATTAATAAGTATAAAGATAATCCACACCTATCACATATTGTTGTTAACGAAGAAAATAGCGGCTCTACGTTTAAACAATGGCACAAAGGTTTTGAATTGGCAAAAGGAGATATTATTTGGATAGCGGAAAGTGACGATTCATGTGATAGCTCTTTGTTAGAAATCCTGGTTCGTGGCTATGTTGATAATAATGCTGTATTGGCTTTTTGTAGGTCTTGTAAATATGATGTTAATGGTAACAAAAATAATTATGCATATCAAGACAATTTAATAGGCAATATTATCATGTCTGGAGAAGATTTTATTTCAAACTACATGGTACGAAAGAACGCAGTCGCTAATGCTAGCTCTGCTATTTTTAGTCGTATTATTGCAATGTCTCTTAAAAGAGATTATATGTCAATGCGTGGAGAAGGAGATTGGTTGTTTTGGATAAAATTGATGGAACATGGTAATGTCTATTTCTGTACAGAAGCATTTAATTATTTTAGATTTCATAACACTAACACTACAAAATCTTTGGTACTTCAAGGTGTTTCTGCAATAGAACACAAAATGACATTTGACTATTTAGTCATGAAAGGACATATAAAGCGAGCTAATCTCAATAATGAGAAATTAAGTTTTTTGTATTGTTGTATGAAAGCAGATTTCTCATCTCGTATGTCAAGAAGGCAAGTGCTTAAGGTTTGGGATAAATATTATATAGGTCGACTAAAGATTTTTTTTAGTTGTATCAAAGAGGCTCTGGTGCTTCTTCTTAGGAATTTTTAATAGTATTTTTAGACTATTGGAAGTTGTTTGAAAAAGGATGTAGCGCAAATAGTATAATTATGAAATTTAGTATATTAGTTCCAGTTTATAAATCTCTTTATTTGTCAGATTGTATTGATAGTATTTTAGGTCAGACATATAAGGATTTTGAATTGATTTTAGTTAATGATGCTTCACCATATCCTATTGATGAAATTGTTAGAACATATAGCGATATACGCATCAGATATTATATTAATACTGTTGGATTTGGAGCAGAAAATGTTGTTGATAATTGGAACAAATGTCTTTCATATGCCCAAGGTGAATATGCTATATGTTTGGGAGATGATGATATGTTATATCCAGATTGTTTGAGAAACTATCTGGATATAATGGGAAAATATCCTGATTTAGATATTTATCATGCCCGCACAGATATTGTGAATGCTAATAACCGGCTTATTGATCTTCAGGAAGATCGCCCAGAATATGAATCTGCGTATTCCTTGGCTTGGCATGGCTTTAGGGGGCGGATCCAGTATATAGGAGACTTTTGTTATAAAATATCTACTTTGAGAAAGAATGGTGGTTTTTACAAGTTCCCACTAGCTCTAAGTAGCGATTATGTTTCTGCAATAATCGCTGCCAAAAGTAAGGGTATTGCAAATGTTCGGAAAGCGTCGTTTGTATATAGACGCAATTCTAATAATATATCTAGCATGGGTAATTGTAAAACACTGATAGAAGCAACAGAACAAATTGAGGCATGGTATCATTCTTTTTTGAAGGAAGTTCCTCATAATGAAGAAGATCAGAAATATAGACTTATGCTAAAAACGCTGATCTCACCTTATTTCAGACACCAAAAGATGGATTTATTATTCCGTGATATGGTTAATAACCACTTTTATAGAACACTATATTGGTTTAATAATAGGAGAAAATATGGTTTTAAAAAGTTGGATGTTATTAAAACGATGGTAAAGTCGTGTGTCTGGAAAATTAGAAACTGGATGTATGCCTTTCAATATATACTGAAAAAACTTCTAAAGCAAATAGTAATAGGGGAGGGGCAGGATAAAGTATACGTTCGTAAAAACTCTGCTTCTTCTCCATGGGTGTTCATTTCATACATTCCATATGCTTTTTATATTAAAAAAGAAAAAGAGTTGAATGTTCATCAAAATCTACGTGAGATGATAGCAATGGTAGATGTATTTAATAAAAAAGGGTATAATGTTTATGTAATGCATTATAATACATCAAAATCATTGCCAGATATAGACCCTGCTATAGTTATAGGATTAGAGCCGCTTTTCGAGAAAGCATGCAATAAATATGTAAAAGCAAAAAGGGTCTATTATGCAACAGGAGCTTATTATGAACACCAAAATAGGCTGGTGACAGAATTAACAGATAAGTTTAATGATTTTTATCAGTCTCTAATTCCTTATAGAAGGATTGTTAGACCCCATCGCTCATGTATGATTGCAGATCAGATCCTTCAAATAGGTTCTGGTTTTACAATAGAGACATATCCTTTAAAGCTGCAAAACAAAATCACTTTGATTCATCAAAGTGTTCTGGCCATAAAAAATATAGACGAAATGGTGTATGCAGATACTAATGAATTTGTCTTTATGGGAAGTAGTGGTAATGCATTAAAAGGATTGGGAGTTCTTGTGGAGTATTTCTGCTCTGATAATAAGCGGATTTTGCATATAATAGGTCCTGTAGAGGATGATGTACTAATAGCTATGCGTTCAAAATTAACGCCTAACATTATATTCCATGGTTTTATGGATGTGAATAGTTCTGATTTTCAAGCGATAATGAAAAGATGTAATTTCTTGATTTATCCATCTGGTTCGGAAGGCTGCCCAGGTGCTGTTTTGAATCTTATGAGATATGGGATGATTCCTATTGTATCACGTTGGGCTTCGTTGGATAATATTGATGAGTTAGGGTATATGTTAAACGATATTTCATCAAAATCTATCTCCGAATCAATCGATTGGACTTCTCAACTAACGAAAGATCGAATAATTGATATGAAGAAAAACGCCTCAAAATATGTAGAAACGAACTATTCCCTCGAAATCTTTAAAAACGAATTAGGACAATTTATCGATAAATTGAGTTGATAATTGATAATATATAATATAGAAATAGATATAATTCAAAAAAGAGGAACAAACAGGAAATGATTCGTGTACTATATGATTATCAGGCATTCTCAATGCAGAGATTTGGTGGGGTGTCACGTTGCTTTGTAGAATTAAGTAAGTATCTGCCTGTTGGATTCGAATCGATATATGGTGTTCGAGAATCGAATAATATATACATAAGGGGTGTAGAAGGAATAAAGCCAGAAAACTACAAATATGATCATTTTATATGTAAATATAATTTTTGGGGCAAAGGACATCTGCATTTATGGTATGATAGGTTGCTAAAAATGGGATATTATCCCAATTATAATAAGAACTATACTATAGAATTGTTGAAAAAAGGAGATTTTGATGTTTTTCATCCCACATTTTATAACGATTATTTTCTCTCATATATAGGTAATAAACCTTTTGTGTTGACAGTTCATGATATGATACCCGAACTATATCCTCAGTATTTTCCTCGAGATTATGATCAAATAGTATTAAAAAAGAAATTGATACCCTTGGCTAATGCCATTGTAGCTGTGAGTGAGAATACAAAGAAGGATATAATACGAATATATGGAGTCCCTGCCAGTAAAATTCACGTTGTATATCATGGTAGTTCATTGCTATCAGAAAATAGTGATAATAATTATGATTTCCCGTATTTGTTATACGTAGGAGGAAGATGGTATTATAAGAATTTTCCTTCTTTTGTTAAATCCATTGTTCCAGTCTTATTACAACATAATGATACGCATGTGATATGTACAGGAGAATCATTTAATAAGGAAGAACAAGATTTGATGAGACAATATGGTGTGGAAGATCGATTTATTTCTTGTTTAGTAAAGACAGATCGTGATCTTTATTCACTTTACCATCATGCATTGGGTTTTGTTTATCCGAGCGAATATGAAGGATTCGGTATTCCAATCCTTGAAGCCTATCAGGCAGATTGTCCTGTCATACTGAATCGGGCATCCTGTTTCCCTGAAATTGCTGGCGATGCAGCCCTCTACTTTTCGAACGAGGAAGAACTTACAGCGCAAATTGAACGATTGTTGTTCATGTCGGCAGATGACCGGAATGCACTATTAGCAAAACAAAAGGAGCGATTATCAAGGTATTCATGGGAAAAGAGTGCCAGACAAATGGCGGAGATATATCAATCGCTTTGTAAATGACATCATAACAAAGGCTGCATCAATTTTGGTGCAGCCTTTATTGTTAATAGAGATTAGCATACTCCTTGCTCGGCAGGAAACAGGGGCAGTCCTTGTGGACGTTGGGAAGTTCGCGGTGACCCAGGATCTTGGCGTCGGGGTAATCGACCTTGAGACTGCGCAGCAGGGCTACCAGGGCTGCCTTCTGCGCTGGGGTGCGCGTGTCGGCAGCGCGCCCA
>JAEEGL010498767.1_pt1 | contig 13524 bp, 9 predicted proteins | sample 9134231 | NCBI WGS metagenome assembly JAEEGL01 (sample SAMN16246548, study PRJNA631951) | gut metagenome | biome: gut microbiome; feature: rumen; material: fiber-attached | host: Bos | place: Iran: Karaj | collected 2018-10
ACCGAAAACCGACGCCCCCAAGACCGACGCTCCCAGCGCTCCCGCTGAGAAGAAGGTCCTCGTTGTCGGCGCAGCCGCCGAGCCCGCGACGCTCGACCCCGGCGCTGCCGGCTTCAGCGGCGCGAACGCTCCCGCTCAGATGGCGATCTTCAACACGCTGATCGGCTGGGACTCTGACGCCGGCGCCCCCACCCCCCTGATCGCTGAATCCTGGGAGTGGCCCGACGAGCTTACCTGCCGCTTCCACCTGCGTGATGACGTCTATTCCCAGAGCGGCCACCACATCACCGCCAACGACGTCAAGTTCACCTATGACCGCATCGCGCAGAACCCCTCCATCGGCAACTCTATCAAGCATTTCGATATGGATGCCAGCAAGGCTGTCGATGACTACACCTTCGATCTGAAGCTGCACAACCCCAACTACAACGCCCTCTCCGGCATCACGCTGTCCGTCTGCGGCATCCTCTGCGAAGAGGATCTGAAGAGCGCCGGCGATGATTTCGCCCGCAAGCCCATCGGCACCGGCCCCTATAAGATGACCGAGTGGAAGACCGGCGAGAGCATCACTCTGACCCGCTGGGACGAGTACTGGGGAGACGCTCCCTACTACGATGAGATCATCCTCAAGCCCATCCCCGATTCCAACGCGCGTATCCTGGCTCTGCAGTCCGGCGACATCGACTTCGCCGAGAACCTCGGCTCTGCCTCCATCCCCACGCTGCAGGCCGACCCCAACCTCGTCATCGTTGAGGGCGAAGTCAACCAGACCCAGACCCTGTGGTTCAACTGCGACGACGGCCCGCTGAGCGATGTCCGCGTCCGCCACGCTCTCGAGTATGCGATCGACAAGGAAGCCGTCGGCAAGTCCGTCTTCATGGGCTACGGCCAGGCTGCCTGGAGCATCTTCAATACCTTCAGCGATCAGTTCCGTATGCCTCCGGAGCCGCGCACCTACAACCCCGAGAAGGCCAAGGAACTGCTCAAGGAGGCCGGCTATGAGAACGGCTTCAACGTCAGCATGGCCTGCTATGAGAACGTTGACTTTGCCAACATGCTCCAGTCCATCGCTTATTACTGGTCTCAGATCGGCGTCAACGCCGAGGTCAACGTCATGGAGAAGGGCTCCTTCTTCGGCCTGATCTACAGCGATGATTTCGAGATCTACAGCATCCACCAGATCGGCACGGACGCCATGGTCCGTACCGCCTCCCTGACCTCCGACGTCCCCCGTGTCAGCGGCAACCAGACCAAGTTCGCCAATGCCCGCGTGGACGAGCTCCTGAAGACGATCAACGCCTCCCAGGACAAGGCCAAGAACAACGAGATGTACAAGGAAGTCGCCGACATCATGTATGAAGAGGCTCACTTCATCCACATCTGGGAGTCCAAGTGGATCAACGGCGCCAAGCCCGGCATCAGCAACGTCAAGATGGACTCCATCAGCAACATGCAGTATCACCTCCTGAAGGGCGAATGATCTGCTGATACCCTGCACAACATTTCAGGCAGGCGGTTAAACCGCCTGCCTGTTTTATTGTAATACAACGTAATACAACAAAAAGTTTGACGTACAGAAATAAAGCATTTCTTTTTTCAGCCTGCCGTATCCTTTATAATTATGATCAGATCGATATGCAGCCGGAGTTATGTCTGAAAGGAGCTTTGCGCAATGACTCTTACCCCTCGTGAAAACGCTCTTCTGGCGTTGAATCATCAGGTGCCTGAGCGGATCGTCAATCTGATCCGCGACGCCAATATGCTGGGCACATATATCATCCACGAACGCGCTCCCGCGGTCCCCGGCCGTCCCTACGGCAGCGACGGCGTCGACTGGTTCGGCGTACACTGGCGGTATGAGGAAGTCAGCGGCGCGCCGATGGTCGACCCCGCTTATCCTCCGCAGATGACGGATATCACCGAGTGGCGTGAGATCGTCAAATTCCCGGATCTCTCCAAAATCGATTTCAAACGCGCCGCCGAGGAGGATCTGAGCAGCCCCATGTACGACCCGAACAAGCTCAATCAGGTCACGATCATGCAGGGTCCGTTCGAGCGCCTGCTCTCCCTGATGCCGACCGAGGACGCCCTGTGCGCGCTGCTGATCGAGCCTGAGGAATGTGAAGCTTTTTTCAACAGAGTCGCCGATCACAAGATCGAACTGATCGACCGTCTGGCAGAGGTCTATCCCATCGATCTGATCGACCTGCATGACGACTGGGGCACGCAAAAAAGCACCTTCATGTCCGTCGACACCTGGAAGGACCTTCTCTCCGGCCCCATGTCCCGCATCGCGAAGCACGGAAAGGAAAAAGGCATCCACATTCAGATCCATTCCTGCGGCAAGATCGAGACGATCGTACCGGAGATGGTCGCCGCCGGGATCGAACACTGGTCCTCCTGTCAGGGCATGAACGACATCCGGTCTCTGGTGCACCGCTTCGGCGACCGCATGACCTTCTTCGGCTGCATGGACACGCCTGAGGTCCAGGCCCCCGGCGTCACCCAGGAGGAAAAGGATCGCTGGACCGCCGAGCGCATCGATGACCTGTGCCGCGGCGGGGCGGTCTTTCCGCTCGGCAACAGCACCGTCCCCGGACTGAGGGACTCCGTAGACAAAGCACTGAACGCACGGAAGGATTTCTTCGCGAAGCCGGAGAACAGGGTGCTTCCGTAAGGAACGTCCGCACGACTGGGAAAGGGGAGAACACTATGTATCAATTTCGTCCTGCAACACAGCGAGTGATCCATATGCGCGATCGGATCCGTGACAGAGTGATCCAGATCGATTCGGAGCGCTCCATGCTCCTTACGGAGGCCTGGCAGAAATACGGCAGCGCCGCGCCCCTGATCCGTACCGCCGAGGGGCTGTATCACACCTGCGCCAACATCACTTGCCCTGTGGAGGATTTCGAGCTGCTTGTAGGCAGTCTCGGCAAGACGTTCTGCGGCACCGGCGTCAGCACCGACTGGTTCGACTACAGCTGGTCGCTGGATCGGGTGGAAAAGGGCCTGTGGAAGCTGGCCGACGACAGTTTCTATTACAGTCCGCCCACCGAGCAGGTCAAAATGCGCGTTCACAAAGACGATATTGAGAATTTCAGGTATGTCCGCGAATTCTGGAAGGGAAAGACCATTACTTCAGCCGCCAACGCATGGAAGCCGGAGTTTTTCGACGAGCTCGCCCGCTCCTGCTCCACCAGCTATGCCTGGGATCCCAAGATGGAATACTCCCCGCTGCAGATCATGAAGGTCCCCTGCGGGCACATTGCTCCGGGCCATAAAAAGATCATCGATCTGGGCTACGCGGCCATCAAAAAGGTCGCGGTCGACTGGATGCAGGCGCACCGCGGCAATCTGATGGGCGAGGACGTAGATCGCTATGTGTTCTATTATGCCGCCGCCAGGACCTGCGACGCCGGGTCCGCCCTGTGCAGGGGCTATGCCCGCACCTGCCGCAGCCAGCTCGCCGTATGCACGGATGAAGCACGCAGGAAAGAGCTCGAAATGATGGCGGACGGGTTGGAGTGGATCGCCGATAATCCCGCCCGCACCTTCTGGGAAGCCTGCCAGGCCGCGCTTTTGTACCAGAATCTGATCCATATCGAATCCATGCCGCCCGCCGTCGCCTTCGGCCGCTTCGACCAGTATACCTGGCCCTATCTGAAGCGGGATCTGGAAGCCGGACGTCTGACCCTGGATCAGGCGCAGGAGATCTGCGACGCGTTTTTCCTCAAGGCGGAGTGCTTCTATACCGGCGGTTCAGGACTGATGGCCGTCGCCTCCGGGCTTGGAAACACCTATCAGCACACGACGGTGGGCGGTGTGGATCCCGCCACCGGAGAGGACGCGACCAATCCCGTGACCTATATGGTGCTGGAGACGATGGGCAGACTCAAGCTGCACGATCCGACGATCTCCCTGCGCTTCAACAAAAACACGCCGGAGAAGCTCTGGGACTGCGCCATCGAGACGAGCAAGCTGGTCGGCGGACTTCCCCTCTATCAGAATGACGAGGTCATTATTCCGACTGTGCAGAAGGAGTTGGGCTTCGACCTCTACGACGCCAGAAATTACTGTTTTATCGGCTGCCAGGAGATCGTGGGCTCCGGCGTGGACTACCCCTGCCCCTCCGGCGTTCACCCTCCCCACAACGGTCTGCACTACGGCGTGATCCTGGATATGGCGCTGAACAACGGCCTAAATCCCTTCAACGGAGCCGAGGTCGCGCTGAAAACCGGCTATCTCTATGAGATGAACAGCATGGAGGAGGTCAAAGGCGCGTTTGAGAAAATGTGCCGCTACATCTTCAACATGTACATCTCCATCAATAATTACTGCGACTATCTCGGACAGCTCCGCTCCGCTCACCCCGCCCTTTCCATCTCCATCGAAGGGTGTATGGAAAGCGGCAGGGACTGTGTGCAGGGCGGCGCGAAATACAATTCCTACGGCGGCACCGCCACGGGCCTGGCGACGATCGCGGACAGCCTCTCCACCATCGAATACATGTGCTTCGACAAGCGCCTGTGCACGACGCGGGAGCTCTTTGACGCTTACATGGCCGACTGGGTGGGATATGAGGACCTGCAGGCAAAGATCCTCCGGGAGGTCCCCCACTTCGGGAACAACGACCCCTATGCGGACAAATATTTCAAGTGGGTCGTGGAGCTGTACCATGACATGTGCGCCGGCGTCTACTCCAAGCGCGCCAGGATCTACCGGTCCGGCATGTACGGCGCCTCCGATCATGTGATCCAGGGCTCGCATACATGGGCAACGCCGGACGGGCGGAAAACCGGCACGCCCATCGCCGACGCCGCCTCTCCCGCCCAGGGTAGAGACAAGCACGGTCCGACCGGCGTGTTTATGTCGGAGCTCTGTTTTGATCACAGTGTGATGGCCGACGGAATGGCGCTGAACCTGAAGATCCATCCCAGCTCGCTGCAGACCGACGCGGACAACGCAAAGCTGCGGGAACTGACAAAGGCCTACTTCGCCAACGGCGGGATGGAGGTCCAGTACAACATCGTCAGCGCGGAAACCATGAAAGACGCGCAGAAGCGCCCGGAGGCGTACACGGACCTCGTGGTGCGCATTGCGGGTTACTCCGCATATTTCATCGACCTGTCCACCGAATGCCAGAACGATCTGATCTCCCGGACAGAAAATCACCTGTAAGGACGCCCCGTCCCCTGATCCAGCGCCGCCTGCGATATTGACATGACGGGCAAAATGGTGGATACTGTAAGGTAATGTCACTCTGAAGCAAAACGATCAAAGGCCGCGCTCCGGAGCTCGCCGGGCGGTCTGAGCGGGAGGGATCTCATCATGGAAAACAGAAGGAAACCGCTGGACGGGATCAAAGTCGTCGATCTGACGCGCGCGCTCTCCGGTCCCATCTGCACCTGTATGCTCGCCGACTACGGCGCGCATGTCGTCAAGGTCGAAGGCCTTGACTGCGAGCTGATGCGCGGCTACCCGAACGGCGGCATGGCGAAGGCGACGGAGGCCAACGACGGGTTCCGGAACTTCGCCTCCATCCACCGCAACAAGGACACGGTCTGCATGAACCTGCGGGACAAGGAGTGCATGGCCGTGCTGTTCGACATGCTCAAGGACGCGGACGTGCTCATCAGCAACTATCGGCCCGGCACAACGAAGGCCATGGGGATCGATTACGCGTCGCTGAAAGACCGCTTCCCGCGCCTGATCTGCGCGGAGATCGCCGCGTTCCGGGAAAAGGGCAGGGAGATGGAGCCCGGCTATGACGTCGTCGTCCAGGCCGCGGCGGGCATTATCGCCGCCACCGGTTATCCGGGACAGCCGCCCTGCAAGCCCGGCCCCTCCATGGCGGACATGGCTTCCGGTCTGCAGATGACGCAGGGCATCCTGCTCGCGATCATCGAGCGGGAGCGCAGCGGCCTCGGCCAGGAGGTCCTCGTAAAGATGCAGGACGCCGCCATGTTCATGATGGCGCAGTATTCAACGCCGCTGATCGACAACCCGGACTATGAATTCAGGCCCAACGGCATGGCGCACATAGAGGCCACGCCCTCCAACGGCTTCAAGACCGCAGACGGCTACATTTTCACCGCCCCGGCGGGGGAGAAGCTCTTCCCGATCTTCTGCAGGCTGATCGGCATGCCGGAGCTCCCCGACGACCCCCGCTTCAACACCCATCAGAATCTTGTCGACAACCGCGACGTCCTCTATGATGAGATCCTCGGGCCCATGTTCCTGACAAAAACGACGCAGGAGTGGTACAAGCTGCTCAGCTCCGCGGGACTTCCGGTCTCGCCGATCGCCACGCCGAAGCAGGCCTGGTGCAAGGCGGCGGAGCAGGGAGCGCAGATCGTCGCCACGGTCCACCACCCCAAGTTCGGCGACATGCACGAGCCGGGCCTCGCCATCGAGCTGAGCGCGACGCCGGGCAGCGTGGACAAATATGCGCCGTATCCGGGCGAGCAGACCTACGAGGTGCTCCACGCGCTGGGCAGAAGCGACGAGAAGATCGCCGAGCTGGAAGCGCGCGGCGTCATCCGCTGCTGGCGGGACGACGGCTGAACGGCAGGGGAGGAGATCGAATGATATTTGTCGGCGTCGACATCGGCTCGACAACTACGGAAGCGGTCCTGCTGGACGAAAACAAGACGATCCTCGCCTCCGCGCAGACCAACACCGGCTATGAGCTGGACAAGGCCGCGGACCATGTGATCGACGTCTGCTGCGAGGCGGCCGGCTGCGGCAGGGAGGACTTCACTTACTGTGTTTCTACCGGCTACGGACGCGACCTCGTGCCCTTCGCGGACACGCAGTTCACCGAGATCGCCTGCCACGCCAAGGGCGCGAACTATTATTTCCCGGAGGCGCGGGGCGTGATCGACATCGGCGGCCAGGACAGCAAGGCCATCAGCATCAACGCAGCGGGCGGACTGGTGGATTTCGCGATGAACGACAAGTGCGCGGCCGGCACCGGCCGGTTCCTGGAGGTCATGGCCCGCATCATGAATCTGGAGATCGGAGAGATGGGGCGATTGTCCCTGCGTTCGACGCAGGATGTGAAGATCAGCAGCATCTGCACGGTCTTTGCCGAGTCGGAGGTCATCTCCCTGCTGGCAAAGAAGCTCTACGACCCCTGCGACATCATGATGGGCATCCACAGCTCGGTGGTGCGGCGCGTGAACATGCTGGTCCAGAAGGCGCGGCTCGAGCCCCCCATCGTCATGACGGGCGGCGTCGCAAAAAACGTCGGCGTGGTGGCGGCCTTTGAACGCCTGCTGGGGACGAAGCTTCTGATCCCGGACGATCCTCAGCTGATCGGCGCCGTCGGCGCCGCGGCCCTCGCACTGGAGACCTATCAGAAATCCCGGAATGAGGGGCAGACGAACAAGCCCTATAATCGCAGAAGGTACTATTAAGGAGGGTGTTTCGAAATATGGATGAATTGAGGAACCTGCTGGATGCGTTCGGCGCCATCGCGGACCATCCGGAGAAAACGGCGCTGGCCTGGAAAGAAAAGACCGGCGGCAAGGTCGTCGGCGTCGGCGGACTGGATATTCCCGAGCCGCTGGTTCACGCCGCGGGGATGCTGCCCGTCGTGCTGCTCGGCAACGAGGACGAGGTCACGCTGGCCAACGCGCACGTCGAGATGCATCAGTGCGGTTATATCCGCTCCCTTGTCGATCTGGCTCTGAAGGACAAGCTGGCGTTCTGCGACGAGCTGCTGTTCCACGACTGCTGCCACATCGTCCGCATGCTGGTCGACGCCATGCATACCTATAAGGACGGGATCCCCAAGGCAAAGTTTGCCTACTTCAGCCCGCTGCTGGAGTATGAGACCGCCCAGCGCTACACGGCCTCCGAGATGGCCAAGCTGCGCGACACGCTGGGGGAGGCCGCCGGAAAGCCCATTACGGACGAGGCGCTGAGCGAGAGCATCCGCCTGTTCAACCGCCAGAAAAAGCTGTTTCAGAAGCTGTACGCGCTGCGGCAGGCAAAGCCCGGCGTGATCAGCGGCTGGGACATGACCCAGGTGGTGGCCGCCGGCATGGTCATGCCGCGGGAAGACAGCATCCCGATGCTGGAAAAGCTCTGCGCGCTGCTTGAGGCCGCTCCGGCTCCCGCCGCGCCCGGCATCCCCGTCGTAGTCCACGGCAGCCTGTGCGAGCGCTGCAGCCGCAGCGTGCTGGACGAGATCGAGGCCTGCGGCGGCGTGATCGTCAACGACGACCTCTATGTCGGCTCAAAATACTTCAATACGCTTTATAAAGAGGACCTCGCGCCGATGGACGCCCTGCTGGACGCCTATCTGCACCGCGTCTCCCCCTGCCCCACCCGCTACGAGGAGCGCGATCCCGGCGACTATCTCGCCCAGCTTGTCAGCGACAGCGGTGCCAAGGGCATCATCATGGTCGTCGTGAAATTCTGCGAGGCACATGATTACCTCTACTTCACGGCCCACCGCCGCTTTGAGCAGCTCGGCGTTCCCGAAATGCTCGTTGAAACGGTGCATGAGGGCGCCGCGGAGGGACAGATCAAAACCAGACTGCAGGGATTCTTCGAGAAACTGGGGGTGTGATCCATGTCGAAAGTAAATCGTATCAAGTGCACAGCGAAGATCTCTCCCATGATGGACGAATACTACGCCAGCATGGCGCATTACGACTGCGTGGCGTGGTGCATGGGACCGTCGGCCTATGAAATGATGGGGGCCGCCGGCGTCAGCTGCTTCCAGGCGGAGAGCTCCTCCGCCCGCATCGCGGGTCAGCATGCGGAAACGCCCTTTATCGAGTACGGGCAGGCCCACGGCGTCAGCCCGGATATGTGCTCCTATGCCAAGATCAATCTCGGACTGGTGCTCATGCAGCAGGACGGTCTGACCGACCAGATCGACGAAAAGTACCGCCTGAACCCTCCGGACCTCATCGTCGCGGGCAATATCTGCCCCAGCATGATGCAGTGGGCCCATGTGCTCGGCAAGATCTATAAGGTCCCGGTTTTCATCATCGACTATCCCTTCGCCTATGACGACAGCGAGGAGAACCTGCTGCGCAACGCCCGCTATGTCCGCGAGCAGCTCGAGCAGCTCAAGAGCTTTCTGCTCAAGTGCAGCGGGAAGAAGGAATATGACGAGGCAAAGCTCCGGGAGCAGACCGAGTGCTGCCGCGAAATGGCGATCTATCAGCGCAACATCTCCCAGCTGGCGCAGGTCGTTCCCGCTCCCGCCAGCTTCATCGACAACGCCGTCTCCATGACGCCCGCCATCTCCATGAAGAACCAGCAGGCGGCCGACTTCTACAAGGAATACATGAACGAGATGATCGAGCGCGTCAAGCACGGCGTCGGCAGCCTCGACAACGAGCGCTACCGCATCATGTGGCGCGGCAACTTCCCCTGGTTCAAGATCGGCTTCCTGTCCCGTCTTCTGGGCAGCTATGACGCGCTTCTGGTATCCGGCGCCTACGGCCTGACCGGTCTGGAGGAAAACTCCGGCTACAAGCTGGTCCCGCCGGACGGCTTCGATCTGGAGGATCCGCTCTGGGGCATCGCCTGCGGCGGCATCAACGGCGGCTACATCGCCAACTATGACACCAAGTGGCGCACCGAGTTCATCCAGTACATCAAGAAATACAGCATCGACGCGGTCATCATCCAGGCGCCGCACACCTGCCGTCCCTGGACGCTGACGACGCGCGACATGGCCAGACGCGTGGACGAGGAGCTCGGCATCCCCGCCATCGTGCTGGAGGCCGACCACACCGACCCGGCCTATTTCAACGACGCGCAGGTCGAGACGCGCATCAAGGCGCTGCTGGAGACCGTCGACGCCCGCCGCGAGCAGAAGGCACGAGAAGAAGCGGCGCAGCGGCGCCCCTTCTGACCCGGGCGGGACCGTCATCATTCATGGAGGTGGATCTGATTTGATTGAAGAGGAAAAAACCGCCGCCGGACGGCGGCCGCTGGACGGACTTGTCGTGCTCGACATGACGCAGGCGCTGGCCGGACCCATCTGCACCTGCATCCTCGCCGATTACGGCGCGAAGGTCATCAAGGTGGAGTCCCCCGGCAAGGCGGATATGACCCGGGCAAAGAACTACGACGTCACGCTTCCCATCGACGCCGACGCGGGCGGCGACAACTTCTATGCGATCAACCGGAACAAATACGGCATCTGCGTGGACAACCGCAGCCCGGAGGGCAAACAGCTCCTGCAGGACCTGGCGGCGAAGGTCGATATCCTCGTCAGCAACTACCGCCCCGGCGTCACACAGAAGATCGGCATTGACTATGATTCGCTCAAGGACCGCAACCCGCGCCTGATCTGCTGCGAGATCTCCGCTTTCCGGGAGAAGGGGCGCGAGAACGATCCCGCGTTCGACGTCGTGATCCAGGCGGCCTCCGGCATCCTCGCCAGCACCGGCTATCCCGACCAGCCCCCGGCCAAGGTCGGCGCCTCCATCACGGACATGGCCGCCGGGCTCAACGCCGTGCAGGGCATCCTTCTGGCGCTGCTCGAGCGCGGCATCACGGGGCACGGTCAGCTTGTGACCGTCAAAATGCAGGATGCGGCGATGTTCATGCTGGCGCAGTATGTGACGCCCTGCGTGGTCGACCCGGTCTTCGACCTGAAGCGCAGCGGCATGTGCCATGTGGAGGCGACGCCCTCCAACGGCTATCAGACCTCGGACGGCTACATCCTCACGACGCCCGCTTCCGACGGCCTGTTCGCCAAGTTCGCCGACGCGATCGGCCGTCCGGAGCTCGCGACGGATGCGCGCTTCGCCACCGGCGCGGCGCGGTATGCAAACCGCGAGGCGCTCGACGCCATCATCTGCCCCGTGATCCGCGGCGGGACGACGGACGAATGGTTCCGGCTGCTGAAATCCCGGGGGATCCCGGTTTCGCCCATCCGCACGCCCAAGGAAGCCTTCCGGCAGGCCTACGACGACGGCGCGCCCATCGTTGCGACGGTGCAGCACCCGACGCGCGGCCCCATGCCGGTCATCGGCACGGTCTGCGAGCTGTCGGAAACGCCGGGCAGGGTGGACCGCAGAGCGCCGATCTTCGGCGAGAACACGCAGGAGGTCCTCTCCGGCATGCTCGGCTTTTCCGATGAGCGCATCGCGGAGCTGGAGCAGAAAAACGTGATCCACCGCTATCACGGCGATCTGAAATAAAAGGAAAGGGAGGGATAAACAGCGTATGATCCGTTACATCATCAAGAGAATCCTGTTGATGATCCCGGTCATCTGGGGTGTCGTGACGCTGATCTTTCTGATCAACACCTTCGCCCCCGGCGATCCGGCCACGCAGATCCTCGGCACCAGTGCGACAGAAGAACAGAAGGCGGCGCTGCGCGAGGACCTCGGTCTGAACGATCCGACGATCGTGCAGTATTTCAACTATCTGAAAAACCTCGTCGTGCGCGGCGACATGGGCATCTCATACAGCTCCAAGCAGTCGGTTTCAAGCGAGATCGCGAGCAAGTTCCCGACGACGCTGAAGCTGGCCGGATTCTGTACGATCTGGTCGATCCTGGTGGGCGTCCCGATGGGAATCGCCTCGGCCGTCAAGCGATACACATGGGTCGATAACCTGGCCATGACCTTCGCGCTGGTGGCCGTGTCGATCCCGACGTTCTGGCTCGGCATCATGATGATCATCGTCTTCTCGGTCAAGCTGCACTGGCTGCCGTCGTTCGGCGTCGACAACCCCCTGGGCTGGATCCTGCCCACGGTCGCGCTGAGCGTCATGTCCATCGCCCAGATCGCCCGAACCACCCGTTCGAGCATGCTGGAGTATCTCAACAGCGACTTCGTGCGCACCGCCCGGGCCAAGGGGCAGAAGGAATCCGTGGTCATCTTCCGCCACATGTTCAAAAACGCGCTGATCCCCATCATCACCGTCGCCGGCGGCACCTTCGGCGCGCTGCTCGGCGGTGCGGTCATGATGGAGCAGGTCTTCGCGATCCCCGGCCTCGGCAAGTACATGGTGGACGCCATCAAGGCGAACAACTATCCCGCCGTCCGCGGCGGCGTGCTCTACCTCGCCGTGGTGCAGAGCATCGTCAACCTGCTCATCGACCTGATCTACGCATTTATCGATCCGCGCATCAAGGCATCCTTCAAGTCCCGTTCCATCAAGCGCACGCGCCGCGTCAAGCAGGCCTGAAGGGAGGGGTGAGCTTATGTCAAAAATCATGACTCCCGCCATGGAACGCATGGCGCAAAAGCAGGCAAAGCGCAAGGGACGCAAATCCACGCCGCTCGGCGACGTCTGGCGCCGGCTGCGCCGGGACAAACGCGCGATGATCGGCCTTGTGATCTTCGTGATCCTTGTGATCATTGCCCTTTTCCCGTCCCTCTTCACGCACCAGAGCTTCTCTGCCCAGGACTATAAGGCCATCCACCAGATGCCGTCGGCGGAACACCTGTTCGGAACCGACCATCTCGGGCGCGACATCTTTACCCGCGTCATTTACGGGACCCGCGTCTCCATCGGCATCGGCATCGCCAGCGTGATCGCCGCCCTCGTGATCGGCGGCATCCTCGGCGCCGTCGCCGCCTTTTACAGCAACAAGGTAGACAACATCATCATGCGTATCATGGACGTGCTGGGCGCCATCCCGGGAACGCTGCTGGCGATCTCCATCGCGGCGGTCCTCGGGCGCGGCATCGTCAACCTGATCCTTGCGCTGGGCGTCAGCGCCGTGCCGCTGTTCGCGCGCATCGTCCGCGCCAACGTCCTTACTGTTAAGAGCAAGGACTATGTCGAGGCCGGCAAGTGCGTCGGCGCCAGCGACGCGCGTCTGATTCTGAAGCACATGATCCCGAACGCCATGGGCCCGATCATCGTGCAGGCGACCTTCGGCGTCGCTTCCAACATCCTGATGATCGCCGGCCTGAGCTACATCGGTCTCGGCATCGCGCCGCCGACTCCCGAATGGGGCGGCATGCTCTCCGAAGCAAAGACCAACATCCAGCTCTTCTGGCATCCGATGGTCTTCCCCGGCGTCGCCATCTTCCTCACGAGCTTCTCGCTCAACGTGCTCGGCGACGGTCTGCGGGATGCCTTCGATCCGAAACTGAGATAAGGGGGTGCCGGAATGGAACAACCGATCCTTCAGATCAAAGATCTGATCGTCCATTTTGAGATGGACTACGGCATCGTCGAAGCAGTCAACAACCTCTCGCTGGAGATCCGCCGCGGCGAGGTGCTCGGCCTCGTGGGCGAGACCGGCGCCGGAAAGACGACCGTCGCGCTGAGCATCATGGGCCTTGTGCAGAAGCCGCAGGGACACGTGATCCAGGGCTCCGTTGTCCTGGACGGCGAGGAACTGCTGGACAAGAACAAAAAGCAGATGCGCCACATCCGCGGCCAGAAGGTCAGCATGATCTTCCAGGACCCGATGACGGCCCTGAACCCGCTTGAGACCGTCGGCAGCCAGATCGCCGAGGTGATCAAGATCCACCAGAAGGTCTCCGCCGCCGAGGCGCTGCTGAAGGCGAAGGAGCTTCTGAC
>JAEEGL010671434.1_pt1 | contig 13524 bp, 9 predicted proteins | sample 9134231 | NCBI WGS metagenome assembly JAEEGL01 (sample SAMN16246548, study PRJNA631951) | gut metagenome | biome: gut microbiome; feature: rumen; material: fiber-attached | host: Bos | place: Iran: Karaj | collected 2018-10
GGAAGGCATCGACCCGGAATCCCCGGGTGTGAACAACGGCTACTATCCGCAGCAGCGGAACATCATGGGCGGCATCACCCTCACCCTTTAAACCAGGAAGCCTTATGAAAAAGATTCTCATTGCCCTTTCTCTCGCGGGTGACCTGACAGCCTGAAACGGTTTCCTGGACATGACGCCAACCGACAGCATCTCCGACAAGGTGATGTGGGCCGACGTGCAAAGCGCCGAGTATGCCGTCAATTCCATCTACTCCTACGCGTATGCCATCTTCGCGGCCTGGCCCTCCAGCGTGGGAATGACCGAGGCCTTCACGGACCAGTTCAAGTACGGGTCCTATGTCAATTTCGCGATGTGCTTGATTCCCAGCCAGGTAGCCTATGGCGGAACGAACCTGACGAACAGTTTCGTGAGCGTGTACCTGGGTTGCTGGAGTTCCCTGTACGATGCGGTCCGCCGGACGAACGAGGCCATTTCGAACCTCAAGTCCCTGGGAACCAACCTTCCCGAGGCGGATCAGACCCGCTTGCTGGGCGAACTCCGCCTGATGCGCGGCTGGCTGTATTTCGAACTGGTGAAACGCTATAAGGAGGTGATTCTCTATGACGAGGACTTGACTCAGATAGCTATTGAGAAAGCCCTTTCATCCGAAGCGGAAGGCTGGCAGTTCATCTGGAACGACCTGGACTTCGCGGCGCAGAACCTGCCGGAGCAGGCTGCGGCGAAAGGCCGGCTGGACAAGGGCGTCGCCCTGGCCCTGATTACCCGCGCCATGCTCTATGCCGGTGAAAACGACAAGGTGATTGCGGCGGCCGACGAACTGGCCGGTCTCGGCTATGCGCTGATGCCCGACTACGGGGATGCCTTCACCGTTCCGGTAACGGGCGGCAATACGGAGACCATCCTCCAGTACAGCTTCTCCTATGCCGACGGCGTTACGCACGACTTCGATTTCTACTATTCTCCCGGCGGCGACTACAAGCTTGTCGGCCAGCAGGGCGGCGGCTACGGCACGCCTACCCAGGAGATGGTCGAGAGCTATGAACTGGCTACGGGCGGATTCCCCGACTGGTCTCCCTGGCATGGCGAGACCCTGGCCCAACCGCCGTACGAGCAACTGGAGCCGCGGTTCAAGGCAACCATCCTGTATAATGGCGCCCCCTGGAAAGGCCGTACCATCGAGCCTTTCATCGGCGGAACCGACGGCTGGTGCCAGTGGAACAAGGAGCCTAAACCCGAGGGACGTACCACGACCGGTTATTTCCTGAGAAAATTTGTCGATGAGACCCATAACTTGGCCGAGCGCAGCCAGAGTGTCCAGCATTTCGTGCTGATCCGCTATGCGGAAGTCCTTCTGAACAAGGCCGAGGCCTGCTACCGGAAGGGCGATACGGAAGGAGCCAATGCTGCCGTCAAAGCTATCCGCGGCCGCGTGGGCCTGCCTTATACCTCCAAGAGCGGCGACGCCCTGTGGAAGGCGATCCGCCAGGAACGCCGCGTGGAACTCGCCTTCGAGGACCACTGGTACTGGGATCTCCGTCGATGGAAGGAGGCAGCGGAGGACTGGCCTGTCGGTCTGAACAACTATCAGGTCCACGGCCTCAAGATCGAATCCACGGCCGTTGCCGGGCAGTTCAAGTATACCTATGTCTCCGTCGACGACCGGGACCGCAACTTCCCGGCCAAGATGTACCGGTTCCCCGTCCCTGACGGAGAACTGAATTCCAATCCGCTTGTCAATCAATACCCTGAATGGAACTAGCCATGAAAAAGACCGTATTCCTATTGATTGCCGCCGTCCTTGTGTCGGCCTGCCACCAGCCGGAATTCGTGGAACCCACGGCCGACCGGCAGGGAATCACGTCCCTTGCGGCGTATTTCGCCTTCGGCCCCTACGAGGGCCAGGAAATGGGACGGCTGGAGATTTCCGACCCGAACGTGGAACGGTATGAGATTCCCATTCCGTGGTATTTTCCGGAATCCTCGGACGACGTTACCACGCCCTATCTGATGAAGGTCCGCGTACGTGCCTCCCTGCAGCCCAACTGCAAGATCGAGCCGGCCCTGACGGTCCTGGACCTGACGGAAGAGAACCATTTCACCTATACGGATGCCACCGGCGAGAGCCACGGCATCATCATCACGGGCAAGCGCGTGAAATCCGACAAATGTGAAATCGTCACCTTCTCCCTCAAGCAGCCGCAACTCAACGGCATGGTGGACAAGACCGCCCGCAAGGTATCGCTGATTACGGCGAAGGACCTGTCCGTGGCCGAGGCGACCGTTACCCTTTCGGCTCATGCGACCATCTCCCCGGACCCGGGCGAGCCGCACAACTACAACGAGGGTTTCAAGTTCACCGTAACGGCCGATGACGGTGTGACCAAGGCGGAATATCTGGTGGTCAAGGATATCCCCGAGAAGATCGACTATGGCGTGAACGCCACCAGCGCCGAAAAGCTGTTCAACCTGGACCCGTCCTCCGGAATGGGACTCCCGGGCTACCAGGCGGTGGCGAACGTGTCCATGGGCGTGATCGACTCCGACCTCATCGTGAATGTGGGTGACGGTTCCACGCCGCGCTATTACAACAAGATCGTGGGTACTTATGGCGGTCAGATCAAGATCGGCGATGCTGTGCCTACCGGTGCCATCGCCTCCGACGAAATGGACCATCTGCTGATCTGCAACCTGGCCGAAACCGGCGAGACCTTCACGATCTGGAAGACTTCTTCCGTGAAGGAGGCGCCGACCGTGCTGCTGTCCTTCAAGAACGAGGAAGATATCCAGCTGGGTCTGGAGATGAAAGTCATCGGCAACATCGAGGATGAGGCCTCCATCTCGGTCACTTATCCGGGACTTGCCGGGGTTACCCAGAGCGGCCGCTTCCGTTCCATCCACATCGTGGGCGGGGAAGTGGTGTCCAACGAACTCAAGGACGTTTCCGGAACCGGCTTCCTGTGGGGTGCCGCTTCGTCCGGCAGTACCTGCGTGCCGGCCGCTTCGGCCCAGAATGACGGCGGATGGTACAGCTGCGCGTATTCCGACAACCTCCTGACCTGGTTCAAGCCGGACCTGACCATCGGCAAGCAGCTGAACGGTTATGGCGACGGTACGGACGACGTGCAGGGCGGCGGTACCTATGTGGACAGCAATACCTCTCCGAACAATCTGGATACCAAGGGCTTCAACAACGCACGCTATCTGGCGCTGTTCGTCTCCAACCACTTCCCGAAGTGGTGGCCCGGTCCGCAGCTGTATGTCTATGACATTACCGGCGGCTCCCTCCAGGGCGAGAATATCTGGAACAGCCCCGGCCTCGTGTTCTCCATGCCTTTCATGTACAATCTGCAGTTCAATACCGGCGGCCACGACGGCAACGGTGCCTGCGGCGATGTGATCCTGGCCCCTTCGGCCGACGGTTACATGCTCTATATCTACTATTATGACCATTATGCCCAGATGCTGGGCGGATACAGTCTGGATTGCATCAAGCGATGAAGAATTTCAGCATCATAGTATGGCTGTGCCTTGCGGTTTCCTGCAGCGGAACCGCCGGGACGGACATGCCCGAGTGGCGCTGGCCCGACAAGGAACAGCCGGAGTTCGTGGAACCGCATCCTGCCATCACGAAACTTGGATGGACCAACGTGACCGCCACCTATTCCACCCTGCCGGAAGGGATCGACATCTACCGTTCCCCGGACATGCTGGACGGGAACAAAGCCATCGCCTACATCGCCGTGGCCGATCTGTCCAGGATCGGCTGGGACGTGCGGAGCATTGACGATCCCACCATCCAGGGAACGGAGGATCCGTTGAAAACGCCCTCCGGGTTTTACACGGAGACGGCGGCTCCGGTTATCGTGAACGGCGGTTATTTCTTCGCTGAAGGCGGAAAGCGCTATAACGCCAGCGTTGCCGTGAGCGGCGGGCGTACCTACGGCGTCAATATCAATTACGCATCGGTGGACTGGGTGACGATGTACTATCCCACAAGGGGGGTCTTCTATGAAAAAGACGGCACATGCCTGACGGGCTGGACCTTCTGGAGCGGGGGAGCCAAGCACTATCTGTATGACGTCCCAGCGCCCAATTCCTGGTCCAAGGATCCCCTTCAGGTTCCGGATGCCTCTTTCCCTGCCCAGGCCGTGGATTTCGCTCCGGAAACGGCCATCGGCGGCGGCCCCGTGCTGCTGAAGGGCGGTAAGGTGGTAAACACCTGGGAGGCCGAAATGCTCTATGGGGACGGTGCCGACGACAAGATGCCCGAGGCGCGTCATCCCAGGACGGCCATCGGCGTTACGGCCGACGGTCTCATGATCCTTTTCGTCTGTGAAGGACGGGGTATGACAGAGGGCGTGGCCGGTATGACTTTTGCCGAAGAAGCGGCGGTCCTGAAATCCCTGGGATGCACGGAAGCCCTGAACTTGGACGGCGGCGGCTCCAGTTGCCTCCTGGTTGAAGGGAAGGAAACCATCAAGGTATCCGACGGGTCCCAGCGTGCTGTCGCTTCCGTCGTCGTGTTGAAAAAGAAATGAGAAAGATAACCATCATATTGGGTGCCTTGCTGCTGCTTGCCATGGCTTGCCAGCCGGAGGAAACCGGTTATAAATGGCGGGAGGAATGGGAATCCGGAAACCCCGATATCGGCCCGGATGGTCCTGATGGTCCTGACGGACCGGATACCCCGGAAATCAAGGGGAAGCCCCGTTATGTCTGGGTGGACGCCGCTGCGAATTTCCCTTATTACGCCAACGACGCCGCCTGCATCGCCGAAGACTGCAAGCGCATTGCGGAGATGGGCTTCACGGACATTGTCCTGGACGTGCGGCCGACTAGCGGTGACGTGCTGTTCGCATCCAGCGTGGCCCCTCCGTGCCAGAAGGTTGCCGCCTGGGTGAACGGGCGCTACCGCTGGGTGGAAAGGACCGCTGCTTTCGACTATCTGGCCACATTCATCGAGAAAGGCCATCAAGCGGGCCTCCGGGTCAATGCCGCCATCAATACAATGGTGGGTGGCTATCACTCTTCCATTGGGGATGTGGGGATGGTTTATGACCAACCGCAACTGAAGGACTGGTGCGCCGTGGACAATCTTTCCGGCGGTTTGACCAACTCCATGAACGATCCTGAAACGGGTCCCCGTTTCCTGGATCCGGCCAATTCCGAAGTGCAGGGATTCCTGTTCACCTTGTTGGAAGAACTGGCTGCCTATGAGGGTCTTGACGGTATCGTCCTGGACCGCTGTCGCTATGATGATTACGGTATGGACGCCGGTTATACCGATGCTGCCAGGGAGGCCTTCACGACCTATCTGGGTGACGCTCCGTCCGCCTGGCCGGTGATGCCCCGCGGGCAGTCGACCGTCGGTTCCCCGTCGACCCTCCAGCGCAACTGGCTTACGTTCCGGTGCAAAGTCATCCACGATTTCATCGCCCAGGCGGCCGAAAAGGTGCACGGGGTGAATCCGGATGTCCGGTTCGGCGTCTATGTGGGTGCCTGGTTCTCAACTTATTATACGAGCGGTGTCAACTGGACCAGTTCCCAGTATGACCTCAAGGCCAATGAATCTTCCTACAAGTGGGTCTCGCCGAACTACCAGAAGACGGGCTTTGCAGACCTGCTGGATTTCATTTTCCTTGGTGCCTATGCAGGTACCGGCAGCATCCATGGCAATACCGAATGGACGATGGAAGGCTTCGCCAAGCTGGGGGCCAAGCGCCTGTGCGGTGCCGTGCCTTTCGCAGCCGGCCCTGACATCGGCAATGCCACCGGGTTTGAGGGCGGCCATCAGGATGCCCTGCTCCCGGATATCGTGAAGACCATGCTTGCATCTTCCGACGGCCTGTTCATCTTCGACCTGTGCCATATCCGCATGTTTGATTATTGGGATGCCTTCGAGAAGGGCATCGGCGAATACCTGGAAACACTTTAACTTTTAATCTAATACGTTATGAAAAGAATTCTTCTTTATGTACTTCCCGTCCTGGCGGCGTTCCTGATGGTTTCCTGCCAGAAGAAAGAGACGGTGGCGGATTCCGTGACCGTCAAGAGCGACGAGCAAGTCGTCCCCGTGGAAGGTGGCGTGCTTTCCATCGCGATCAATTCCACGGTGGCCTGGACTGCTAAGGCTTCCGAATCCTGGGTGACCCTTTCTCCTACCAGCGGTGAGGCGGGGGACGCGACTGTCAAGGCCTCCGTCCTTAAGAACGACGCCAATGACAGCCGTACGGCTACCGTGACCTTCACGGCCGGCACCAAGACGGCTACGTACAAGATTGTCCAGGCGCAACTTGATGCGATGAACATCGCCACGACCGATTTCACCGTCGAAGCCGCAGGCGGCACCGTGGAGATTCCCGTCTCCGCCAATGTGGAGTATTCCGTCATCGTTCCCGATGCCATCGACTGGATCCACGTAACCTCGACCCGCGGGATGGTGGACACCAAGATCACCCTGACCGTGGACGGTACGCATGAGTATGTCCAGGACGAGAGTACCGGGGAAATCCTTGCGGATGCTATTGCCCGTACTGCGAATATAAAGATTGCCGCTGGCGGGCTGGAAAAGACCGTTATGGTCGGGCAGAAAGCTTTCGTCCCTTATTGTGACTTCGAGGGTGATTACAGCTCCATCCAGTACGGCGGACGTCTGACCGTCCCGCAGGAGGGCGGTACATTCACCATCAATGTCGCTTCCAATCTCTCATGGCGCGCACACTATGACGAAGAGTGGCCGCCGGAGGACACCAGCTGGCTGGAATTCCAGCAGCAAGAGAATGCAATCGTCATCACGGTCAATCCCAACGAAGGTTTCATCGCGCGTGACAACTGGATTTATGTCAATGCCGCGGAAGATTGGTACGGCGATGTGTTCGGCGGTTACTTCCAGGTCTATCAGGAGCCGGTTCCCGCTCCCGTCACTCCGCAGCTTGTGTGGAATGTCAGTGTTCCTGAAGCTGTTACGCTGGGGTACAACCGGCTGGCTTATTCCCAGAGCGGTGCTCTGCTGATTTCCGACGGCGAGAAGGTTCATGCCATCAACCCGGCGGACGGTGGTTATTGGAAGGCCATCACCTGGCCTGGAATAACCCCGACTTCCATCGATGTAGATGACGCTGGCCATGTCATTATCGCTGACAATGTCACAGCGGATATGGACTGGGATGCCGGTACGCTGATCAGCGGCACGGAACTGAAGGTCTACTATGCCACGGATGTGAACGAGACGCCTAAGGAGATCACACTTCCGAACGCGCTTTACGGTACCATCGGCGGCTTCCGTGCCCGGGGTGACCTGGCCACGAAGGGAGCCATCACCGGTGTGGCGGCGGGTGCAATGTATTGGTTCGGCTATGACATCGCCAATTTCGAGGCCGTAGCGAATTACTATGGCACGCAAAACAGTGGCGCGGCACCTGGAGACAAGATGTGGGTCCCGGAGTATGGCGCTGCTGTTTCCTATGGCGCTGACCTGCATGACGGCCTCCTCTTCCGTGCTTATGACGGTACAGAGTGCGTCTATTACCGGAAGGATGCCTATACCCCCCAATGGGCGGCGGAAATGGCAGGTATCGAATACGAGCCGTGGACGCTGGTGACCAATGCCGGCGCCGGCGGCAACGAGAACCAGAACAATATGGACATCATCGACTTCAACGGCAAGAAGATCATCGCCTTCACGCAGGGCTATCACTTCACCTGGGCCGGTTTCAATGCCGACATCTATGTGGTGGACGTGACGGATCCGAAGCAGCCGCAGGTCCTGGCAACCGTCAAGACGGCGGATTGGATCCTGAGCGAGTGGCCGAACGGTCAGAACAGCGCCGATGTCCTGCTCCGTGAAGGCGACGGTGTCGTGGAACTTTACGCGATCCACTCCGGTCTGGGCACCCTGGCCAAGTTTATCTTCCGGCCGTAAGGATGTCTGTCGGTAAGTGTTTTTTGCTGGGAGCGCTCGTCGTCCTTTTGGGCGCGTGCGCTCCCTCTCCTTCCGGGGAGAAACCCCGCTTCCTCTGGATCGACGCCGCGGCGAATTTCCCGAGTTACGGGAACGATGCCGATTCCATCGCCCGGGATTGCAACCGGATCGCCCGGATGGGCTTTACGGACGTCGTCGTGGATGTCCGGCCCACCAGTGGGGACGTCCTGTTCGCGTCCACCGTCGCCCCGGCCCTGAAGAAAATGCCCGGGTGGGTTGACGGAGGCTGGGGTTTCCGGGAACGGACGGCGGATTTCGATTACCTGCGCGCCTTCATCGATGCGGGCCATGCGGCGGGACTGCGGGTCCATGCCGGCATCAATGTGATGGTCGGCGGCTGGAAGGCGCCGGGGATTGAGCATGGGATGGTCTATGACCGTCCGGAGCGGCAAACCTGGTGTTCGGTGGATTACCGGAAGGACGGCGAGTTGGTCAGCCAAGCCCTGGACACGGCCACCGTGGGCGGCCGCTTCCTGGATCCGGCGAATCCCGAGGTGCAGGCCTTTGCCTTTGATTTGCTGACCGGCCTGGCCTCGTATGAGGGTCTGGACGGAATTGTGATGGACCGCTGCCGGTACGACGATTACGCGCTGGATGCAGGGTATACGGAGGCCGGACGGAGAGCGTTTGCGGACTTCCTGGGCCGGGAGCCGGAACGCTGGCCGGTCTTCGAAGAGCCGGGCCACATCTTCCTGGACAAGACGCCGGATGCGCTGGAAACCCAATGGCTGACGTTCCGCTGCCGGGTAATCCACGATTTCGTGGCCCAGGCTGCGGCCAAGGTCCATGCGGTGAATCCGGACCTGGATTTCGGCATTTATGTCGGTGCCTGGTTCTCGGAGTATTACCGCAGCGGAGTGAACTGGACCAGTCCTTCGTATGACCTGGCGAAGGAGGAGCCTACGTATGCCTGGGCAACGCCGGAATATCAGGCGACGGGATTGGCGGATCTGGTGGATTTCATGTTGTTGGGCACCTATTGCCCGGCCGCCAACGTACACGGCAGAACTGAAAAGACGATGGAAGGATATGCAAAACTGGGACGGAAACGCCTTGCGGGCGATGTCCCGTTCTTTGCCGGCCCTGACATCGGCAACGAGAAGGGGTTTGAAAGAGGTGGCAGGGGAGAACTGCTTCCGGAGATCCGGGAGACCATCCTGCAGGAGGCCGACGGATTCTTCCTTTTCGACCTGTGTCACATCCGGATGTTCGACTATTGGGACGCTTTCGGGGCCGGGCCTAATCCGGGAGATTGACCCAGGTCTCGTTCGCCCATCCTACGGAGCGGCCTTGTCCCCGGACGAAGCCGCTTATTCCGTCTTCCTGCAGTTTCCGGAAGCCTTCGTCTCCGGGCTTCAGGTCCAGGAAAGGAAGCAGATAGCAGCCGTGGTCCAGAAGCACTTCCTGGACATCCCGGACCGGCACTTCGGACGGATGGACCCGTTTTTTCACGGCCAAGGCCGCCAGCGCGCCGGAAGCCTGGCCCAACTCTGTCACCACCGGCTGAAGCCGGGTGGCTCCGTTCATTTCCCAGCTGACGGAAATGGCTTTGTCGGCGATCAGCAAGTCTTCCGTCCGGATGGGAATGACGACGCCCAGCGGGACGCTGAAGGAGGGTATCTTGCCGAACCAGAGATGGCCGAGCTCTTCCCGGCGGGGATTCTGGACGTGATGGTGGTCCACGGGATAATCGCCCACGGCCACCGCCCGGGTGTACAGGTCAAAGTCATAAGGACGTTTGGCTGCGTCCACGGTCATGGTGTCTTTTCCTGCGATGCGGCGGGCTTCCCGGTAATAGGGGAAGAATGGCAGTCCGTCTTCCGTGGGATAGACGTCGTCGGCAATGCCCAGGTGCGTATAACCCAGTTCGTGCTGGAGGAAATAGAGATAGCCGAGCGTGCGGTTCTTGGCCTTGTGGAACATCCCGGCCCGTTCCTCCGGAGTGTAATCCAGATATTCGAAATAGCTGTCGTTCGCGCAAACGGGCCAGTTGAGCATGATATGCCCGTCCGGCAGCCGGCCGTAGGAGAGCATCATTTCCGGACTCCAAAGCTGTTGCCCCAGCGGGTTGACGCCCCCTTCGTTGTCCGCCAGCGGATTGTCGCAGCAGTTGCGGTACAGGTCGATGTCATAGCCTTCCGGTTCAGGAATGCTGACGTCGTGGCCATATTCCTTGACGATGGCCACGTAGGTCATGTCCTGGACCGAAACTCCGTCCTGGAGGGCTTCCGCTCCCACGGCCCTGGCAACGTCGCCCAGTTCGGTACCGTCGATGAGAATCCGGCACCGGAACCGCAGGCCGTCTTCGGTGCGGACCTTCCATCCCCGGCGCGTTTTACGAGCTTCCAGGAAAGTGGTTCCGTGCCGGACCTCGACACCCGCTTCCCGGGAGATGTTTGCGAATACTTCCGCCCCGACGGCCGGATTGAACAGGATATTGCTCACCCAGCCCGACTTGAGGGCCTCATAGCCTCCATATCTGGCTGCGAGGGAATCGCAGAATTCCCCGAAAAAACCACCCCGGAGACGGTAGTTCCCGTCGATGGCGCTTACACCGGCGCTGGTGAGCATTCCACCCAGCCAGGGGGTCTCTTCCAGGATCAGCGTGCTTGCCCCGTTCCGGGCCGCTTCGACGGCCGCGGCGGTTCCGCCGGTGCCTCCGCCGATGACGATGACGTCATACGGATGGGCGCAGGAAACCGTCAGGAACAGGAGGGGAAGCAGGACGCGTTTCATCAGATTTTCAATTTGATACCGGCCTTGCCCAGGAGGGCGGTGATGCCGATGCACAGGAAAGCGACCACCACGCATTTCAGGACGCCGACCCAGCCGCACAGCCAGGCCGGGATGGGCGGATCGACGAAAATCCATAGGCTGATCAGCAGGTAGGGGATCATGTACACCGTGAGCGTCGCAGTACCGGCGGGACGGAAAGGAGCGAACCAGCGGGTCCAGCCTTTTTTCTCCAGGATCCGGAGAAACAGGTAGGCGGCCACGGAAATGGCTGAAACATAGAGGCACCAGGGGAGAGTCCCGAGATTTTTGGAAGTAATCTGCAGCTGATGGGCCAGGATACCGCCTGCCGTCAGCAGTGCGATGGCACCGATGCCAGTAGCGACTTGGACCGGTTTCCTGCTGGACGCGAGCCGGCGGCAGGTAAGTGTCAGGACCGTTCCGCCGAGCGCCATCAGCACAGCGTGCCCGTTGCCGATGTGGAGGGCATTAGCGAAATCGGTGATGAAGTTTCCTTTGGGAAGGAGGGGGGCACCGCCGCGGGTGGGCGCCGTAAAGAGGTTGAGCAGCAGGGCTGCGCCCCAGAGGACAGCCATGATGCCGGGCTTCTTGCGGGCGAGCAGATAAGCGGTGGCCGTGAAAAGATACATCCATCCGATCTGTCCCAGGATTCCCCACCAATGGGCGCGGAACAGACTGCCTTCCGCCGACCGGAAAGTAAGGGCCAGGAAAAGAAGGATTCCAAGGCCTGCCCCCCGGAGCCACCGGGCCGGACGCCAGTCTTTCGGATAGGCGTTCCAGACCAGGAAGAAGCCGAGGATCGTCAGCATCCAGTAAAGCCCCCCTCCATAGCCAAGCAGAGGCGCGATGTCTCCGCTTTCCCCATTGACGATGAACACTCCCATCAGCAGGAGGGCCAGCGTACGGGAAAGGATATGTCCCAGGGTGGATTCTCCGGAAAAGCCTTTGTCGAAGCGCCGGTCGATGGCGTAGGGAACGGACATCCCCATCGCAAACAGGAACATCGGGTAGACGATGTCCGAGACGCCCATGCCGTCCTCGAACGTGGCATAATGCTCGAGAAAATGCGGTACCTCGTGGACCTTCCAAAAGTCGTTGACGGTGACCATCAGGAACATCACGAGTCCCCGGAGCATGTCGATGGCGCCATTCCGGCCTTGCTCTTTCATAACCCCTTTCTTTTTTCACAAAAATACGAAAAAACCGGGAGAATTTGAGTAAGTTTGTATGGGAACAAAACCCTTCCTTTTGCTATGAAACGCAGGTCATTTCTGAAAGGGTCGGCCCTGGCTGTCGCCGCGGCAGCGGTCGCTCCTTCCCTGGTCTTTCCTTCCTGCTCCCGGGAGCGGAAAGGACCTTTCGGGTCCGCGCGGGATTTCCATTTCCGCCCGGACGGAACGTTCAAGATCCTCCAGCTTACGGACACCCATTATATCGCCGGCGATCCCCGATCAGACCGGGCGCTCCGGTGCGTGGAGGAGTTGCTGGACACCGAACGTCCTGATTTCGTGATCCATACGGGCGACGTCATCTTCGGGTCGCCGTCCGGAGAATCGGCGCGGATCATCCTGGCGCCGATGGCGGAGCGCGGCATCCCGTTCGCCGTGGCGATGGGTAACCACGACGGGCAGTTCGACCTGGACAGGGCGGCGCTATACGACGTAATCCGCTCCGTGCCGGGTTGCCTGAACACGCCTCCGGACAAAGGCATCTACGGGCATTCCAACGACTTGTTCACGCTTTCTTCCGACCGGTTGGAACGGGCTTTCTTCCTGTTCGATTCGGGCGACGCCGTCGTCCTGCGGGGCGAGGAAGAAATCCATTGCTATGACTATATCCGTTACGACCAGATCGGCTGGTACCGGCAGGAAAGCGAGCGGCTGCGGGAGGAGAATGGGGGCAATCCGCTGCCCGCCCTTGCCTTTTTCCATATCCCGTTGCGGGAGATCGAGGAAGGCTTGGTTTCTCCCGACCGGGAACTGGTGGGAAACAATGAGGAACCTCCTTGTCCTTCCCGCCTGAACTCCGGGCTCCTGGCGCAGATGCGGGAGATGGGGGATGTCGAAGCGATCGTGAACGGGCATGACCACGACTGCGATTACGTCCTTCGCTACGGCCCGATGTTCTATGTTTACGGCCGGTTCAGCGGATGCGATACGGTCTATAACCATCTGGGTCCCAGCGGCGGACGCGTGTTCGAATTCCGAAAAGGCGAACCCGGGTTCCGTACCTGGGTCCGCCTTGTGGGGGGTGAGGTGTGTCAACGCCTGTCCATCCAGGACGGCAAGATGACGGGCATCAGCTGATGAACTGCGCCTTGAGGAGTTCGATCTTGGCGGGTGCGTCGTCGCCGCGGGCGCCGAAATAGAACTTGATCTTGGGCTCGGTGCCGGAAGGACGGACGGATACGACGTCGCCGGCCTCGTTGAAGAACTGGAGGACGTTGGACTTCGGAAGTCCGGTCTCCTCCGGCTTGTTGTAGTCGATGACCTTGGCCAGCGGGCTGCCGGCGATTTCCTTCGGCGGGCAGGCACGGTAGTCGGCCATGATCTTCTGGCTTTCCTCGGCGCCGCTCTTTCCCTTGCGGACGATGTACACCATCTTTTCCACGTACAGGCCGTACTCCTTGTACACCTTCTGGAGGAGCTGCCACAGGGTCATGCCATGGTCGGCGGCCCAGGCGGCGCACTCGGCAACGGCGCAGCCGGCGACCTGCGCGCACTTGTCGCGCACGAAGGAGCCGAGGTTGAAGCCGTAGGACTCTTCGCCGCCGCAGATGAACGCGGCC
>JAEEGL011222383.1_pt1 | contig 13524 bp, 11 predicted proteins | sample 9134231 | NCBI WGS metagenome assembly JAEEGL01 (sample SAMN16246548, study PRJNA631951) | gut metagenome | biome: gut microbiome; feature: rumen; material: fiber-attached | host: Bos | place: Iran: Karaj | collected 2018-10
GTTCATCAGGTTGCCCAGTCGGATGAAGCATGCGGTGGTGCCGGTGGCAATGGCAATGTTGTCGAGCACCTGCCACAGAGGCACTTTGTGTTGCCTTACATAGAGCACCAGTGCAATGATCAGTCCTGCCGTTCCGCCGTGGGAGGCCAGTCCCTGATACCCAGTCATGTGCCAGTCGCCCTGCGGATCAATGTGAATGGGCAGCAGCATCTCTATAAAGCCTTTCCACGACGTGAGAAAGTAGTCTGGCTGATAGAAAAGGCAGTGGCCCAGGCGTGCTCCGATGAGGATGCCTAAGAAGCAGTAGAGGAACAGCGGATCGAACTTCTCGTCGGCTATCTTCTGCTCCTTATAGAGCCGTTTCACTACCAGATAGGCCAGTAGCAGGCCCACCAGCCAGCACAGCGAATACCAGCGGAAGGCCAGCGGACCGATGTGGAAGGCTTCGATCGATGGGTTCCAGAGGATGTATGAAAGAATTTGGGTCATGATGATAAAGTAATAATCAGCACGCAAAAGTACGAAAAAGCGGACAGACTGCCAAACAATCTGCCCGTTTTTCTTTCCTTATACATTGAAACGAAAGTGCATGATGTCGCCGTCCTGCACCACGTAGTCCTTGCCTTCTACGCCCATTTTTCCGGCCTCGCGCACAGCGGCTTCGGAGCCATATTTCAGGTAGTCGTCGTACTTGATCACCTCGGCCCGGATGAAGCCTTTCTCAAAGTCGGTATGGATCACGCCTGCACACTGCGGGGCCTTCCATCCCTTCTTGTAGGTCCAGGCTTTCACCTCCATTTCTCCGGCGGTGATGAAGGTCTCCAGGTTCAGCAGGGCGTAAGCTTTTTTGATGAGGCGGTTCACACCGCTTTCCTCCAGTCCCAACTCTTCGAGGAACAGCTGCTTGTCGTCGTATGACTCCAGCTCGGCAATGTCCTCTTCGGTCTTGGCGGCGATGACCATTGACTCGGCACCCTCCTCCTTGGCCAGTTCCTCTACCTTCTGCGTGAAGGCATTGCCAGACTTGGCGTCCTGTTCGCCCACGTTGCACACGTAGAGCACGGGCTTGGCCGTGAGAAGGAAGAGGTTGCGGGCAGCGTCCTGCTCGTCCTTGGTCTCAAACTCCACCACACGGGCGTTCTTGCCCTGCTCCAGCACCTCCTTGTAGGCTTTGAGCACGGTCACCTCCACCTTGGCGTCCTTGTTGCCTGCGGCGGCAGCCTTCTCAGTCTTGGCCAGTCGGCTCTCGATGGTCTCAAGGTCTTTCAGCTGCAGCTCGGTGTCGATTATCTCCTTGTCGCGTATGGGGTCGATGGTGCCGTCCACATGGGTGATGTTGTCATCCTCAAAGCAGCGCAGCACATGGATGATTGCGTCGGTTTCGCGTATGTTTCCAAGGAACTTATTGCCTAATCCCTCGCCCTTCGAAGCACCCTTCACCAGTCCGGCGATGTCCACGATTTCGCACGTAGCAGGGACGATGCGGCCCGGATGCACCAGTTCGGCCAGCTTCGTCAGTCGCTCGTCGGGCACGGTAATCACGCCCACGTTGGGTTCAATCGTACAGAAGGGAAAGTTGGCTGCCTGCGCCTTTGCGCTCGACAGACAGTTGAACAGCGTGGACTTTCCCACATTGGGAAGTCCCACGATACCACATTTTAATGCCATTTTTCTTTGCTTAAACGTTTAAATCTGGGTGCAAAGTTAGTAATAATTTCTGACACCTCCAAAACTGAGGCTCAATAAAGCGATAATGGAGCCTCTGTTACAACACAACTGAGCCTCCGTTATGTGGCAACGGAGGCTCAGTTGTGGCAGGTGGTCCTGGCTGCTGAACAGCACGATTAATGGGCCTCCAGCCAGTTCTGGCCGAAGCCGCTGTCGGCCACTAAGGGAACGGCCATTTGGAAGGCGTTCTCCATCTCTTCAAGCACGATTTTCTCCACCTGCTGCTTCTCCTCTGGCAGGACGGAGAAGTTCAGTTCGTCGTGTACCTGAAGGATCATTTTGCTGCGCACTCCCTCCTGCTGGAACCGCTGGAAGATGCGGATCATGGCCACCTTGATGATGTCGGCTGCTGTGCCCTGGATGGGGGCATTGATGGCATTGCGCTCGGCAAATCCTCGCACGGTGGCGTTCTGCGAGTTGATGTCGGGCAGGTAGCGGCGCCGACCGAAGAGCGTCACCACGTAGCCCTGGCGTCGTGCCGTCTCCTTGGCCTCTTCCATGTAGTCATGCACACGTGGGAAGGTCTCGAAATAGCCGTCGATGAGCTGCTTGGCTTCGTCACGGCTGATGTCGAGCCGTTCGGCCAGACCGAACACGGTGATGCCGTAGATAATGCCGAAATTGGCCCTCTTGGCCTTCGTGCGCTCGTCGCGCTGCACCTCGTCGATACCTTTCTTATATACGCGCGCAGCGGTGGCTGCATGGATGTCGTGGCCCTGTCGGAAGGCTTCTATCATGGCTTCGTCGCCCGAGAGATGGGCCATGACGCGCAGCTCAATCTGACTGTAGTCAGCCGAGAAGAACAGGCATCCTTCTTCGGGAATAAAGGCTTTGCGGATTTCCTTTCCGTCTTCGCCACGAACGGGGATGTTCTGAAGGTTCGGGTCGGAAGAGGAGAGGCGGCCCGTGGCCGTGACACACTGGTTGAACGAGGTGTGGATGTGGCCTGTGCGGGGGTTGATCAGACCGGGAAGGTTGTCTACGTAGGTGCCCAATAGCTTCTTCAATCCTCTGTGTTCCAGTATCTTAGAGACAACGGGGTGCTTGGCGTGCAGCTGTTGCAGAACCTCTTCTGAAGTGACGTATTGCCCTGTCTTGGTCTTCTTCGGCTTCTCAACGATTTTCATCTCAGCGAAGAGCACGTCGCCCACCTGCTTAGGTGAGGCGATGTTGAACGAGTGTCCGGCTAATTCGTAGATTTCGTGCTCTATCTGGATCAATCGTTCGGTCAGCTCCCGTGATGTCTGAGCCAGCGAGGCAGTGTCGAGTCGCACGCCGGTCAGCTCCATCTCGGCCAACACCGGCATCAAGGGCATCTCGATGTTGTAGAACAGCTGTTCGCAGCCCAGGCGTTTCAGCTCCGGCTCTAAGCAGTTCTTCAGTTGTAGGGTGATGTCGGCATCCTCGCAAGCGTACTCATAGACAAGGGTGGGGGAGAGGTCGCGCATGGACTTCTGACCCTTGCCTCGCGGACCAATGAGCTCGTCGATGTGAACGGTCTGGTATTTCAAGTAGACCTCGGCCATGTAGTCCATGTTGTGACGAAGCTCCGGTTGAATGAGATAATGGGCAATCATCGTGTCCCACATGGGTCCGGCTAGGTGAATGTTATAATTTCTTAAAACTTCCAAATCATACTTCAAGTTCTGTCCCACCTTCAGAATTTCAGGATCTTCATATAGAGGTTTAAAGATGTTAACAATCTGCAACGCTTCTTCACGTTTTGCGGGAATGGGCACGTAAAATGCCTCATGAGGCTCTACTGAGAAGCTCAAACCCACCAATTCTGCATCGATGGCACTTGTTGAAGTTGTCTCTGTATCTAGACTGAGAATTTTTTTTGTCTTGAAAATCGAAAAAATACGAAGCATTTCTTCCTGATTTTCAACGAGATAGTACTTATGAGGGGTCGTTTTAAGGGTCTCAAAACTCGAAAATTCTGTAGCAGCCTGCCCTTCGGTCGGAAATTCTTCAAAGAGAGACAGTTGTCCGTTAGCAGGTTTTTGCACCTTTTCAACCTTTTTAAGAACTCGCTCTTTCAACGTCTTGAACTCCAATTCTTCGAACAGTTTCCTCAGTTTCTCATCGTCGGGCTGCTGTAGCTTCAGATCGTCGAGGGTCAGGCTGACAGGAACGTCGGTCTTGATGGTGGCGAGGAAGTAGCTCATGCGGATGTCATCCTGATGTTCCTCCACCTTTTTCTTCAGGGCACCCTTCAGCTCATCGGTGCGTGCCAGCAGTTGGTCAACGCTACCGAACTCGTTGATGAGTTTCACGGCTGTTTTCTCACCGACGCCTGGACAACCGGGGAAGTTGTCTGCTGAGTCGCCCATCAGGGCCAGGAGGTCGATGACTTGGCCTGTGTTCTCAATCCCGTACTTCTCACACACCTCCTTTGGCCCCATCTCTTCATAGCCGCCTCCATGTCGTGGACGGAAGATTTTCACGTTCTCGCTCACCAACTGTCCGTAGTCCTTGTCAGGGGTGAGCATGAAGACTTCCGCACTATCGCCCAGTTGTCGGGCCAGTGTGCCGATTACATCGTCAGCCTCGAATCCGTCAACTTGTATCACAGGTATGTGCCAGGCTTCGAGTAGCTCCTTGATGATGGGAACGGCACGACGGATGTCCTCTGGCGTAGCCTCACGCTGCGCCTTATAATCCGGAAAAGCATCGCTACGGAAGGTTGGCCCGTGGGGGTCGAAAGCCACACCAATATGGGTGGGGTGCTCTTTGTCGAGCACTTCCTGAAGCGTGTTTACAAAGCCAATGATGGCCGAGGTGTTCAGCCCTTTGGAGTTGATGCGGGGGTTCTTGATAAACGCATAATAAGAACGGTAGATGAGCGCGTAGGCATCTAAAAGGAAGAGTCTGTCCATAATAGTTTCTGAATTTTCGTGTAAAAGTACGAAAAAAATTTCCATTATCACGAACTTTTCACTAATTTTGTATCAAATTTTCAGTTACTTATGGATTATCTGAAGCTCATCAAGCAGCCCATTGAGCAGAATTTGCTCGATTTCATCGAACTTTTCAACCAGTCGCTCACGCATGAGAACGGTCTGCTGAGTCAGGCATTGACGCACATTCGTCAGCGTGGTGGCAAGCGTATGCGACCTATTCTTATGTTGTTGCTGGCCAAGAACTACGGCGATGTGAGTCAGGTGACACAGCATGCTGCCGTTGGTCTGGAACTGTTGCACACTGCGTCGCTTGTACACGACGATGTTGTGGACGAGAGTTCGGAGCGACGTGGACAGGCTTCGGTCAACGCCTTGTTTGATAATAAGGTGGCAGTTTTGGTGGGCGACTATATCCTTTCAACTGCTCTTCTGCATGTTTCCAAGACTGGTAGTCAGCGCATTGTGGAGTACTTGGCCGAATTGGGTAGGGTATTGGCAGCCGGAGAAATCCTTCAGTTGACCAACATTCAGAATCAGGAGATTTCAGAAGAGGTCTACTATCAGGTCATCCGTCAGAAGACAGCTGCGCTCTTCGAGTCCTGTGCCGCAGTGGGTGCGCTCTCGGCTGGTGCCGATGAGAATCAGGTCAAGCTGGCTTCAAAGTTCGGTCAGGATCTTGGTGTGATGTTCCAAATCCGCGACGACATCTTCGATTATTACGACTCAAAGGAGATAGGCAAGCCTACGGGCAATGACATGGCTGAAGGTAAGCTCACCCTGCCTGTGATCTATGCCCTGAACACGGTCAAAAGTGACCCTATGCTGACCCTTGCCCGTAAGGTAAAAGCAGGCACAGTGAACACCGATGAGATCGCCGTTTTGGTGGAGTTTGCCAAGCGCTCTGGCGGAATTGAGTACGCTGAAAGCCGTATGCAGGACTACCACAAGCTCTGCCAGCAGTACATCGATGAAAACGTAAAAGAAAAGGCCATCAGCAATGCGCTGACAGCCTTTATTGATTTCGTGATCAAGAGAAATCTCTAATCTCTCTTTCTTCAGCTGATTCTTAGAAGAACTTCACCTCTTCTCCCAGTACTTCGCTCAACAGGAGGTTGGCAAGGCGGCTGGTGCCGAGGCGCAAGTACTTATTGGTGAGCCATTTCTCGCCCAGTACCTCTTTGACAATGGTGTAGTAGATGAGGGCATCCATCACCGTGTTCAGACCGCCAGCAGGCTTGAAGCCGATCATTATGCCCGTTTCATCGTAGTATTCCTTAATGGCCTGACACATGACGTAGGCGGCTTCTGGTGTGGCTGCAGGCTCCAGTTTGCCCGTTGATGTCTTGATATAATCGGCACCGCCGTACATCGACAGCAGCGATGCAATCTTGATGTTCTTTGCTGTCTTCAGGCAACCTGTTTCCAGGATGACCTTCATGTCGTGGTCACCGCAGGCTTCCTTCTGCTGCTGAATCTCGTCAACCACCGTTTCGTAGTCGCCCTCCAGGAACGAACCTACGGGCAAAACGATGTCGATTTCGGTAGCTCCATCCTTGATGGCAAGCGATGTTTCCACTGTTTTCACCTCAATCAGACTCTGCGATGAGGGGAACGAACCGCTGACGCAAGCCACTTCAACACCCTCTACTTCAAGCGTTTCGGATACCACTTTGGCAAAGCGCGGATAGACGCAGATGGTAGCTACATGCGGAAGGGTGGGGTATGCTTCTTCAAACTGGTTGACCTTCTCCGTGAAGGCCATCACAGAAGTCTCAGAATCGGTTGTTTTCAGCGTTGTCAGCTCTACACTGCCCATCAGGAACCGCTTCACTTCGGTCGTGTCGTTCTCGTGTACCTTTTCACCAATCAGTTTTTGCACAGCAGCTTTCACTGCCTCGTCGCTGATGTCGAGATTGTACTTCTTCAGAGCCTCTTCAATCTGGCTCACGGGCTGAGCATGCTTATGCTCATGGTCATGATGATGTTCTGCCATAGTTTTTACTTTAATTTCAGGTTATTAATATGTCGTTCTTTGTCTCGTAACGTCTTCTTTTCCAGGTTCTTACGAAATTCTTCCGTCAGGTTTACACCCGTTTGGTTGGCCAGACAGAGCAGCACCCACAGCACGTCGGCCATCTCGTCGCCCAGTGCCTTGAGGCCGTTGTCAGCAGCACGTGGGTCGGTAGTCTTCCATGACTGTTCGCCATATCTGCGGGCAATGACCTTTGCCAGTTCGCCAACCTCCTCTGTCAGGACGGCCATGTTGGTCAGTTCTGAGAAATAACGTACTCCGTATTCCTTAATCCACTGGTCTACAGCCAGTTGTGCTTCTTTTAGGGTCATCTTTTCAAGAATAATACAAGGAATAGAACTACGATGGCACCCAGCATGATGATGATGTTCTGAATGTTGTCGCGACGGTATTCCTGCCAGTTGAATGCTTTGTAGACGATTTCCAGAATGAACAGTAACAGGCCAATTCCAGCTGCTACCAAGCCTGCTTCCAAGTTGAAGAGGCGGTACGAAATGCAGCCAATGAACATGAGCAGGACGCCCGAAATCTCTATTTCCTTGAGGTATTTTTTCATTGTTTTACTCCTTGTTTTTAGTGTCCATACAGATAGTTACCGGGCCGTCGTTGACGAGTGACACCTGCATCATGGCGCCGAACTCGCCCGTCTGAACAGGCTTGCCGATGGTTTCGCTCATCAGTTGACAGAAAAGCTCGTATAGCGGTACGGAAATCTCATGACGGGCGGCACGTAACCATGACGGACGGTTGCCTTTCTTGTAGCTGGCGTAGAGCGTGAACTGGCTTACTACCAGGATGTCGCCGCCCACGTCCATAATGCTTCGGTTCATCACTCCGTTCTCATCGTCGAACACGCGCAGTCCGACGACTTTACGTACCAGCCATTCCACATCCTCACGGGTGTCGTCTTCGCACACGCCCAGCAGGATGAGATAGCCTTGCTTGATTTGTCCGTGTACCCGTCCTTCGATGGTGACGGATGCTTCAGTGACTCTTTGTATAACGATTCTCATGCCGCAAATTTACGCATTTTTGTTCATACTTCCAAGCTATTCTTGAAATATTCCTTCAGAATCTGTGCTTTTGCTGCGCCTACCAGTCCGATCAGGGTATCCAGATCGGCTTCCTTGATGCGCTTTACGCTCTTCAGTTTCTGTAGCAGCAGCTCTTTGGTCTTGGGTCCGATACCTTTTATATCGTCCAGTTCGGAGTGCAGTGCATGCTTCGAACGTTGGTCTCGATGGAAGCTGATGGCAAAGCGGTGTACCTCGTCTTGTAGTCTGGTGAGCACATGGAATAGCTCCGAGTCGGTCTTCAGCTGAACGCTTTTGGGCGGGAATCCGAAGAGCAGTTCGTTAGTGCGGTGACGGTCGTTCTTTGCTAGTCCGGCGATGGGAATGTTCAGGTGCAGTTCGTCCTCAATCACCTCGCGGATGACCTCCATCTGTCCCTGACCGCCGTCGGCCACGATGAGGTCGGGTAGGGGTTGTTCTTCTTCCAGCAGGCGACGATAGCGTCTGCCTACCACCTCCTTCATCGAGGCATAATCGTCAGGTCCCACCACCGTTTTAATATTATATTTCTTGTAGTCTTTCTTTGAAGGCTTCAGCGATTTGAACACCACGCAGGCTGCAACGGCATCGGTTCCGGATATGTTCGAGTTGTCGAAACACTCTATTTGATACGGCAGCTTTGGCAGTCCCAGTTTCTCCTGTAGTTCTTTCATCAGTCGCACCTGCTTCTGTTCGGGATTCAGCTTTTCGGCCTGCTTCAGACGGTCGAACTTATACTGCTTTCCGTTCATTTCTGAAAGGTCGAGCAGCGTCTTCTTATCTCCTTTCTGCGGCACTGTAAACGTAATCCCATCCAGTTCCAACCCAGGGTCGAAGGGAACGACGATTTCCTTGGACTGGCTGTTGAAACGCTCTCTCATCTCCACAATGCCAAGCTGCAGCAGTTCCTCTTCGCTCTCATTGAGCCGCTTCTTGAACTCGAAGGTGAACGACTGGTTGATGCTTCCGTTTGACACATGCAGGTAGTTGATGAATGCCATGCGGTCGTCGTTGGTGATGGTGAATACATCGACATCGTTGATGGTGTGGCTCACTACCTCGCTCTTGGGTACAAACGACGAGACGAGCAAGTACTTCTGTTTTACTTCCTCTGCCTCTTCAAAGCGCAGCTCTTCAGCCAGTCGGGCCATCTCCTCCTTTAGTTCTCGTTCAATCTGGCGTGTGTTTCCTTTCAGGATTTCACGAGCCTGTGCAATGTTTTTCTGGTAGCTGTCCCATGACTGTTTGTCGACGCATGGTCCGCCACAATTCTTGATATGATACTCCAAGCATACCTGATATTTCTTTTCGGCCACCCCTTCGCGCGTGATAGGCATCCGGCAGGAGCGTGGATGGTACAGCTTGCCGATGAGTTCAAGTATGGCGTACATGGAACCGATGTGGGAGTAGGGTCCGAAATAGGTGCCCCATTTCTTGTTGATGGTTCGGGTCTTGAAAATGCGGGGATAGGGTTCATTGGTCACACAGATGCTGGGATAGGTCTTCCCGTCCTTCAACAACACATTGTATCGTGGGTTGTATTTCTTGATCAGGCTGTTTTCAAGGAGAAGAGCATCTTCCTCCGTGTTTACCACCGTGTAGCTGATGTCCCAGATCTTGCTCACCAGCACTTTGGTCTTGAAGCGGTCAACTTCTGTGTGGAAGTAGCTCGACACGCGGGACTTCAAGCTTTTTGCCTTACCTACATATATAATGGTGTGGCTCTCGTCATAGAACTGGTAGCTGCCCGGCTTGTCAGGCAGTCGTGAAACAATACCCTTTAGATAGTCAAGGCGTTTTGCATTTTCTTCTTTCGTCATTTCTTGAAAAGCCTTTGTTTACAGGTGTTTTGATACTCGGTGTTTCACGTGAAACAACTGCCCTGCCTTTTCTTTTCCAGTGAGGCAGGGCAGGGGTGGTTAGATGGTGAGCAGTGTGGTCAGTTCGATGCCTTTAAATAGGTCGCGACCGTGCAGTCCCTCGTCGCGTATTTCAATGATGAAGTTCATCATGATTTTCTTTGGGTGGAAATGTTTCACCAGTTTGTAGGCAGCCTTGGCTGTGCCACCAGTGGCCAGGAGATCGTCATGAATGAGCACGACGTCGTCGGGTTCGATGGAATCGATGTGCATCTCGATGGTGTCAACTCCGTATTCTTTTGAGAAAGATTCCTTAATGGTGGTAAAAGGCAGCTTGCCCGTTTTGCGAGCCATTACCATGCCGCATCCTAAGCGGGCGGCTAGGGCTGATGCCATGACGAAGCCACGGCTTTCGATGCCCACAATCTTGGTGATGCCCTTGTCCTTGTAGATCTCATAAAGCTCGTCGAGCATGATCTTCATGCACTCACCACTTTTATAAAGGGTGGTAACGTCACGGAAGTTGATTCCTTTTTTGGGAAAATCAGGTATGCAACGCAGATTCTCCAGAAGAGTTTTGTTGTTCATTTTCAGATAGTTATAAGTGTTATACATTAAAATTGTTTCACGTGGAACGAGTACTTGTTGTCTTGCTTCTTCTTTCTTGCTCTGCAACTGAGCCTCACCTATCATGCAACTGAGCCTCCGTTGTTGTCAAACTGAGGCTCAGTTGTCGTGCAATGGAGCCTCAGTTGTCGGGGCGTTTTCAGCGCCCCATGAGAACAAGGAGTACGTTGATGTCGCTGGGACTGACACCAGGAATGCGGCTGGCCTGTGCCAGCGATGTGGGTTGTATGGCCATGAGCTTCTGCCGTGCTTCGGTAGAAAGGCTCTGAATGTTGGCGTAGTTGTATGACTGCGGAATGCGGATGTTTTCCAGTCGATGCATTTTTTCTGCCACCTGACGTTCACGTTCGATGTATCCGCGATATTTCATTCTTATCTCTGCCGCTTCAACCGTTTCTTCCTGGCGGTCGTCAATGCGTTGAATCCGCTCTTTTAGTTCGGGAATAATTTCCTGAAGATTGCTAAAGTTCAGTTGTGGTCGGGCAATGAGTTCCTCTAACTTCACGCCGAACTGGAGTGGGGTAGTGCCAAGGGCTGAAAGTTGTTTGTTGATTTCTTTCGGTTTAATCGGGAATGATTTGCAAAAATCCTCGATTTCTTCGATGTGCTGTTTCTTCTTCATCCAGTGTTCGAAGCGGGCTGTTGAAGCCAGTCCTAAGTGGTAGGCACGCTCCGTGAGTCGTGCGTCTGCATCATCCTGGCGCAGGAGGATGCGGTATTCCGCACGCGAGGTGAACATGCGGTAGGGTTCGTCTACCCCCTTTGTCACCAGGTCATCGATGAGAACGCCGATGTAGGCTTCGTCACGGGCCAGGGTGAACGATTGGGTTCCTTCTGCAGTGTCACTTCCTGCGGAACCTGCTTTTATGGCAGCGTTGATACCGGCAATGAGACCCTGTCCGGCGGCTTCTTCATAGCCGGTGGTGCCGTTAACCTGTCCGGCCATGAACAGCCCGTCTACCAGTTTCGACTCCAGCGTATGACGCAACTGAGTCGGGTCGAAGAAATCATATTCGATAGCGTAGCCTGGGCGGTAAACGCGGGCATTCTCCAGTCCGGGGATGTGGTGAAGCGCTGCAATCTGAACATCCATGGGCAGCGACGACGAGAAGCCGTTCAGATACATCTCGTTGGTCTCTGAACCTTCCGGCTCCAGGAACAGCAGGTGCTGGTTGCGGTCGGGGAAGGTCACGAGCTTCGTCTCGATCGAAGGACAATAGCGCGGGCCGATGGACTGAATCTGACCGTTGTAGAGCGGTGAGTCGGCCAGTCCTGAGCGCAGCGTCTCGTGTACCTTGGGGTTGGTGTAGCATTCCCAGCAGGGCAGTTGGGGTAGGGTCGAGGGATGCGACGATGTTGCACCAGTCCGTGCGGGGTTGAAATAAGAGAAGCCGTAAGGGCGGTTGTCGCCGTCCTGACGGGTCAGCTGACTGAAGTCTATGCTTCGCTTGTCAAGGCGTACTGGGGTGCCCGTCTTCATGCGGTCGGTACGGATGCCATGACGGGCGATGCTCTCAGTCAGGTGTTCGGCTGCAGGCTCGGCAATGCGACCGCCCTTCACCATGCGACGGCCTATGTGCATGAGTCCATTGAGGAAGGTACCTGCCGTGATGACCACGCACCGGGCATGCAGTTCGCAGCCCCAGATGGTGCGCACGCCGGTGACCATGGTACCCTTGTCTGTGGATTCTACCAACAGCTCTTCGGCCTGGTCCTGCCAGATGTCAAGATTGGGTGTTTCGTCGAGATGGTGGCGCCACTGCCAGATGAACTTACCTCGGTCGCACTGTGCCCTGGGACTCCATACGGCAGGTCCCTTACCCACATTGAGCATGCGGAACTGTATGGCGGTGGCATCGGTCACCAGTCCCATCTGTCCGCCCAGGGCGTCAATCTCTCTAACAATCTGTCCTTTGGCAATGCCACCTACGGCAGGATTGCACGACATCTGTGCAATCTTGTTCATGTCCATGGTCACCAGACAAGTCTTAGCACCCAGTCGGGCCGAGGCACAAGCAGCCTCGCAACCGGCATGGCCTGCTCCGATGACCAGCACGTCATAAGTCATTATCATGTCTTCTCGAAGAATGTTTTAATGCCGCAAAATTACAAAAAGTTTTGGAAATAGTCAGATTTTTGCCGTAAACGTTTGCGGTTTCATTTGTTTTTATTACTTTTGTAGCCTAAATGCGCGTGTGCGTACTTAATATTAAGTATTTATCCGGAAGCCGTGAGGGCCTTTGCTAGCAAGAATAAATCTAAAAAAACTTTTTATAATTCATTTAATTTCAACAACTTATGTGGTTAATCAATTCATCAATTGGTAGAAAAGTTGTGATGTCCGTTACGGGTATTGCGCTCATTCTGTTCCTGACCTTCCATGGTTGCATGAACGTGGTGGCGCTGTTCTCGGGCGAGGCTTACAACATGATCTGCGAAATGCTCGGCGCCAACTGGTATGCCGTAGTTGCAACACTGGGACTGGCCGCACTGGCCGTCATTCACATTGTCTATGCCTTCATCCTGACGGCTCAGAACCGTACCGCCCGTGGCGAGAACCGCTACGAGGTGGCCACGACGGTGAACCCCGGTAAGGTGGAGTGGGCATCGAAGAACATGCTCGTGCTGGGTCTCATCATCTGCCTGGGCCTGCTGCTGCACCTGTTCAACTTCTGGTGGAACATGATGTTTGCTGAGCTTACGGGCATGACCACCGTGCTGAGTCCCTCCGACGGATTCGGTTGGATTCAGGAGACGTTCTCCAATCCGCTCTTCGTGGTGCTGTACATCATCTGGCTGGTGGCTATCTGGTTCCACCTGACCCACGGCTTCTGGTCGGCTATGCAGACACTGGGCTGGAGCGGCAAGACATGGCTCTGCCGCTGGAAGGCCATTGGCTTCATCTATGTGAGCCTGCTCATGCTGGCTTTCCTCGTGGTGGTGTTGGCTTTCGCCTTTGGTTGCGCTCCTTCGCTGTGCTGTGAGCATGGTGCCGACTGCTGTCAGGCTGCTGCCGCATGCTGCAATTAATTTTTTAATTCTAAATTTTGAAAAAAGATTATGGCAAAAGTAATTGATTCAAAGATTCCCGCAGGTCCAGTACCTGAGAAATGGAAGGAATATAAGGCTCATCAGCGTCTGGTCAATCCGAAGAACAAGCTGAAGCTCGACGTGATCGTGGTTGGTACGGGTCTGGCCGGTGCTTCTGCAGCAGCTTCGCTCGGTGAGATGGGCTTCAATGTGATTAACCTGTGCATTCAGGACTCGCCCCGTCGCGCTCACTCCATCGCTGCCCAGGGTGGTATCAACGCCGCCAAGTGCTA
>JAEEGL014650062.1_pt1 | contig 13524 bp, 4 predicted proteins | sample 9134231 | NCBI WGS metagenome assembly JAEEGL01 (sample SAMN16246548, study PRJNA631951) | gut metagenome | biome: gut microbiome; feature: rumen; material: fiber-attached | host: Bos | place: Iran: Karaj | collected 2018-10
CATGCCCGACTTCAACCCCTGGGCTATGATGCGCCGTCCCGCCCCGGCGGCCTCGAAGTAAACAGTGAAACTCGCCGGCCGCCCTGTCGACCGTCGAATATAATTGGTTGTTTTAAAATAGGTTGGAAGAAAATGCCTGGTCCGGACGGACCAGGCATTTTCCTGTAAATAAAGGTGGAACAGGCGGTTCCATTCTACGGCCTTTCGGCCGTGTTGGCGAGAGAAAGGCCCACGCTGAACATCATGTAGATGTTCGCCATGGTGCCGGAGAGATCCCAGTCTTCGCGGTACTCGGCGCGGGGCTGGTGGTACCAGTAGGACATCGGGTATTTGTCCACCTTGGCGGGGTCAACGGGATGGAGTCCGTTCTCCACGACGACGGCGGGGACGCCTTTCTTGACGAAGTTGTAGTGGTCGGAACGGAAGAACCAGCCATCGGAGTTGTCATCGTCGAAGAAGATGGTGCGGCCCTGGGCCGCCGTGGCGGCGACGAAGTAGCCGTCCAGGGCGCTTTCCCCGCCGCCCAGGATGACGACATCCCGGGTCAGGAGAGCCGGGCCGATGCTCTCGAAATTCAGACAGGCCACGGTCTTGTCCATGGGAAAGACGGGATGCTCGCAGTAGTACTGGGAGCCGAACAGGCCGCTTTCCTCCGAGGAAGGGAAGAGGAACAGGATCGAGCGCCGGGGCGCCTGAGGCAGGGCGTGGAACTTCCGCGCCGCCAGCAGGACGCCGGCCATGCCGGAGGCATTGTCCGCCGCGCCGTTGTAGATCTCGTCCCCGGTTTCATCGGGCTTACCGAATCCCAGGTGGTCCCAGTGCGCGCTGAGGACCACCACTTCGTCCTTGAGGTCGGTGCCCGGCAGGAGCGCGCCCACGTTGCGGGTTTCCTGGATTTCGGCCTGGATGTCCATGTCCACGCGGCCGCGCACGTTCAGCGGAATCGCTTTGAAGCCGGGCTTTTTGGCGGCGGCGACGGCGGCGTCCATATCCATTCCGGCCGCCTGGAATAACTTCCGGCAGCCGTCCTGGTGCAGCCAGCCTTTCATCGCGAGTTCATCGGCATTCCCCGTCTCGGGGTCGTAGATGGCCAGGTTCCCTTCCAGGTGCCCGTTGACACACACGTCCCAGCCGTAGCTGGCTGCCGCCGTCTCGTGCAGCACTAGGCACCCGGCCGCGCCCTGCCTGCGGGCCTCCTCGAACTTGTAGAGCCATCGGCCGTAATAGGTCATGTTCCGGCCGCGGAACAGGGAGGCGTCATAGTAGCCCGGGTCGTTGACCATCGCGATGACGATCTTGCCGCGCACATCGACATCGGCATAATCGTCCCAGCCGTACTCCGGGGCGTTGATGCCGAAGCCGCAGAAGACGTATTCCGTGGTCGGGACCGCCACCTTTTCTGAGGTCCGCGCCGTCCAGACGATCAGGTCGTCGGGATACTTGAGATCGGCCTTCCGGCGGCCCTTGACGGTGATTTTCCCGCCCACGGGCCGGCAGGTGACGGCCGCCATCCGGAACGGCTGGGTCCAGCTGCCCCCGAACGCCGGCTGCAGCCCGAGCCCGGCCAGCTCCTGCTCCAAGTACCCCACGGTGACCTCTTCGTATGCGGTCATCGGCTTCCGCCCGCCGAATGCGTCGGATGCGATGGTCTTGATCCATTCCCGGACGGCCGCCTCGTCGTCGGGAGAGGCCGATGGCTGCGCTGCGGCCTGCCAGGGGAGGGCCAGCAGGACTATGAGGAGAAGGCGTTTCATGACAGGTCGTTTTTGCAAAGATAATCCTTTATTTCGTATTCACTGATTCCAATAGGTTGCAGTTGGTTCTTCTCGACAGTCCATTTTGCAACAAGGTCGTTTTTTTCCTTGCAAATGAGCAGGCCGATGGTATCTTGGTCATAGGGCCCTTTCAGCAGGTGGTCCACGGCCGTACAGTAGAAATTCAACTTGCTGACATATTCCGGTTGGAATCTCTTTGTTTTCAACTCGACAACAACAAACCTCCGCAGTTTCAAATGGTAAAACAGTAAGTCGCAGAAAAACTCGTCTCCGCCGACCTCCAGCCGAACCTGTCGGCCGACGAAGGCGAAACCGGCACCGAGTTCGATGAGGAAATGGGCGACATGTTGTTCTAGAGCCTTCTGGAGATCCTTCTCCATGTAGTTTTCTCGAAGGGTAAGGAAGTCAAAGTTGTAAGGGTCTTTCAACATGTCCTTGGCAAGGTCGGAGTCTGTCGAGGGAAGAGCGGTGTCAAAGTTATGGACGGCCTTACCGTTCCGCTCGTAAAGATCAGTATTGATATGGTTCAGCAGCATCGATCGCGACCAACCGTTTTCGATGGTCTTATGGACAAAGAACAGAGCTTTTTCGAAATCGTTCCCAACTTTGTCAAGGATGATGCAATGATGTCCCCACGGGATGGAGAAGATGTCATCGCCCAAATTTGCAACAACTTGTTGCACTTTTTCAAACGCCTGATTATAAATCAGATAGAACCTTTTGATATAATATAGGTTTCTTGGTGAGAACCCCGCCACATCAGGAATGACTACTTTCAAGTCCCGGCTTAGTGTTTTCAGTATTTCCGCACCATACTTCTTCTCCACCTGCTTCTTGACGATATCTTCACCAAGGGACCAATAGAATCGCAACAGTTCCGAATTGACCTTTACTGCTGCCTTGATTTGACCCTGCCGGAATCGCTTCCCAAGTTCCTGGATCCATTCCCGATATTCCGGGTCGATGTTCACGGAATTGCTCATAATCTTTTTTCTGCAAGATTAAGGTTTTCCTCGCAAATAAAAGAACGGTGGCAAGCCTTGCCGTGTACGATTTCCGGCAAGGCTTGCCAACTTTGTAAAATATGATGATGGATAACTAAGAGATTTCTACGGTTTCACATACCGGTCTCCCGTCACCTCTTTCAACACATGGACGAAAGTTGGAGCGTAGGGAGGTGTGGCTGCCCCTGCGCTCCTTCATTTTTAAACAGGACATGACGGAATCCAATGTAAAACAGCCTTCCGGAGTTGGTTTTTTCGTTTGATTCGCGTTTGTTCTTACAAATTGAAAGTGGTCCGACCCGGTCTTAATCTTCGAATTATGGATATTATTCGCATATTCTTCGTGAAATGCTTTAATAATTCAAGTTTATATACTTAAAAGTTGTTTTTGAGATTTCAATTTATTATTTTTATAGGGCTTATTAACCAGCATTTGCTTGATTCACTCGTTATTGTGTATTTGCCATGGATCCTGACAGTATTAAAATAGCTTCTAGTATAGTTCAATCTATCATTGATGGCGTTTTTTCTGATCTGAAGGATGTTTTTCCGTCGAGTTTTAGTCCATTAGCTGCGTCTACTGTGTCTGCACAGGTCGGACAATCTGGTCAACCTATACAACCGCTTCAACCATTGAATCCTATTGAGGTGTCCGATTATGTGTCAGAGAAATCTCCAGAGGATGATGGCTCTGTTATTTTTTATACGGAAGATCAGATAGAGGATGTATATAGGAATCAAAGCACAGAAACAATTGATGAAATCAAAAAGAATCGTCGTTTTTACTTGGATTTATTGCGGTCATTTAATAGTCGTTCGGTAGATAGAAGGGTTTTTCGTGAGATACACCAGTATCCGAGTGATAATAATTTTACGATAGGCTTTCCTCATTTTGCAGGAGGTAGTGAGACGAGTTTTTTTAGTTCAATGCCTAAAGGAATAAAAGTTCTTCTATGTAATGGGTTGGCCAGTAGATTGTTGAAGAACAAAAAGTACTTTGAACAGTATAAGGCAGATTATAAAGATTTGTTTGGGAAGAACAGTAAGGTGACATATAATAATAACCAACAGAGTCTTCTTGAGGAGGAGCTTTCAGCGTTTTTCAGTGATAAAGGCATTTTGAAAAAGAGGAGTGTCAATATACTTGGTAAAATGCATACAGGATTGGCTGCTTGGAGTGATGGACGGATTTTCCACTATGGCAAAATTAAGGGTTTTAGTACTGAGATATACCAAGTAGAAACAATCAAAGGCGTTAGTGATAAAACAATAATTGTTGACTCTATTTCAAATGAATACTATGAGTATATTGGTGGCAAAAGTCCGTTTCAAACAAAATCGAATGGTTTGTTTAAGAGAGTTATTATCAAAGGGGTTGAGTTTTATTTCTATAAAGATCATTGCCATGAAAAGAGTGATTCCCCATATGTAGATTTAAAGGTTCAGGGAGCGAAACTCTTTCCCGGCGATGCTGACACTAGCGGATACTGGTTTTATGACTTGTTGCGAGAAGTTTTGGTGCTTCGAGAAGTTGCCGAATGGCAAGTCTATCACTGGTGGAATAGTCAGTTAAACGAAGTTTGGAGAATTGCTAGCAATGACTCAATAAATCTGGCATCAAATTTAGGTGCGTTAGCTGCGATGTATTCTTGGAAGAGTACAGGGTATGGTTTTGGAGAAAAATGGGTCAGTAGAGTTGTATCAGGATTGGAAGATGAGATGCTTAAGACCAATTTAAATGTGTTCACCTTTCAGATTAATCTTAATTCAGTTTATTGTCGTCTCAATGAGAATGGCTTATATGTGATGTGTTCCCCTGACAGATTTGAAAAGAAAGGCAGTGCATATGTATTTAAAGATGAAGGCCCATATCGCCGAATTATTAACACGAGTATTTTCGTGAAGCAATCACAATGTGTAATGGTCAAGGATGCTTCTAAGCTCTCCAGGCAGGAATGTCCATTAATCAAATGGCGCTTCCTTCCCGAAGCAAACAATCTGATTCGTTTGGTCACTTACGATAAAGACAAAAAACAGATAGATTGTTTTTCATATGAACAAAGTGAAGATGTGTTTTTCTTTGGGTGTTCAGAAAGAAAATACAAGAAAGAGGATGATATCTATCATGAAGATGAGAAGGGATCCCTTCGACAAGTTTTAGGTTCAGGTATTTATGTGACACAAGATAAGTGTATAGAGAACGACGGTACTTATTTGGTTGAGTGGGATAAGCAAGATGGGTTAAGATCAATAGGCATTTATCCCATTTTTATTCGTGTCCCCAATGATAATACTGTCTTTGTAAAGTGCTCTAATGAACAATATGTTAAGAATAAAACTGAGTATAATTTGGACCCAGATGAAAAAGGGAAGAAACTCTTTCGAAGAATATGTGGGACTAGATTGTATATAGAATCAAAGAAATGCAAACATAAAGAAGGTTTTTATCTATTATCTACTGCAGATAAGGCTTTTACTATTAAGCTATTTCAAAGTGATCGCTTTGAGTGTTTTACCGAATCGAGAGAAGACGCAGTTTATAGAGAGGAAAAGGGGCGATACTTGAGTGTGGATAAATACTACTTTAGGAAAGATACAGATGACGCAAGTCGTTATATTCGAGCCGATTCAAGTACTGGGAATTATCGTCGAATTGATAAAACTCAAGTGTTTGTTGATGATATTGATTGCCTTGAAGTAAATGATCAGGCATTCTACAAGATTGATGATAGTGTCGAGTTTAAAGATTCTGGAAGTGTGAATTATAACAAAAAGGACGAATCGGGAAATTACGTTAACTCAAATAAAAAGTGTTTCAGTATTGAGGTTAATGGAAAGACTCTTATGGTGGATTTGTCCACATTGAACGCTTCATTTGAAGAAGATCTAGGTGGCCCATTTGTGGGGTTGACAAGTAGTAATCCTCCCATGGTAGTGGGGAATCAAATCAAAAACACAAAGAATATCATTTCCACGTATACTTCTTTTCGCCCAAATAATAAAACTAGTGCGGTTGCAGATTTGGATTTTGAATCAGACCTAAAAGCTTTACGAATTTGGCTTTTTTATAACAGGCATAGAATATTGAAAGATAACAAGGACCCCGAATTCCGGACCCGTCAGAAAGAGATTTACAAGTATTGGTTTCAAGAGGCATGGGGGGAAATCCCTCCAGTTGATTCTGATTGGGAAGAGGTACATAGTATTAAGAAATCAGATGGCTCGGTAATAAAGCAGCAATTTAGCTTTGTAAAAGAGCGTTATGCCTACACTAGTCAACCCGATAAACGGATACCCAAGGGGAATAATCTCTTCCTTTGGGAGACACTGAAAAAGTGTTTGATTATTAAATCCGATGAGATAACAAATAAGTAGAATTAATAACCAAGAAAGAAAAGAATCTTTTAGTTGTGGGCGTTTTGCTTACAATTTGAAAGCGAATCGAAAGCGGCCCGTATTCCGTACGTATGTATACTTTTCGCAGATTCTTTGTCAAATGTTTTATTAATTGCGCCTTGTGAGTTTTTATTTTGTTTTTGAGATTTCTATTAGTTATATTTAAACGATAATACGTATTACCTTACTCATTCGATCATAATCGTTATTTATCATGGCGAATCCTTGTTGTGATCCATATTCCGATCTTATTTATAGGATTGGTGAATGTATTTGTGAAGATATTAAGAGGGCATATCCGTATAGTTCACAGGCCATTAACATGTTTGAGCTTTCGGGTATAGATTCTGGGGGGGGGGCATTAGGACAGACAGGTCAGCCCGCTAATCCTAATGTGTCTACTCAGCCTACCCTGCCTTCTGATCTTAACCAAAAGGTTGATTCAGAGAAACCTACAGAATCAAGTATTGTTAAGCCGGGGGTTTCTACGATAAGGAGTGTGTTGGAAGTGATGACCGAAGAGGGAGATGACGTTGGCTCTAGGTTTTTTAATGAGATTCATCAGAATCCGAAGGATCCCCATCTTACTTTAGGATTTGGTCATTTTGCGAATGGAACCGCATCAGGTTTTCTCCGCAGTATACCGAATAAGATTAGGAATCGGGTGCTAGAGGAACTCTCTATACTTCTGAGAAATGATAATGATTACCTTAATCAGTTTAGGTGCGATTATTTTGACTTGTTCCCTTCAGAAGTTACTTTTGATGTTAATAGGCTTCCTGATTATCTAAAATCTTTTTTCTCGTCGACAGGAGCGTTATCCGAAGAGAAGAAGACAGTCTTGTATGTAGAACATGAAGGAATATGCCGTTGGGCGGATGGTCGCATCAAAAAGTATGCGGAGAATCATGATTTTAGTCAGTTTATATATTACAAAAAAGCAAATGAAGCAGTATTTGAACATATTTATTTATATGATTTGAATGTTATAACATGGAAACAGGCAGAAGGTGACTTTTTTATTGACAAAAATGGTGATTGGGTTGAGGTTTCTGATACTCTGTATAAAAAGAATGAATTAGGGGCATTTAGAAAGGATTTAAAAGGAACATTCCGTAAAGCTCTTTTTCTAAATAAATACTTTGCTTCAGATGCCTGTACTCAAGGTGGACATAGGTGGTTTTTTTGTATAGATAGTACTTCTGATTATAGACTTGAGGTTTCTGAACGGACTTATTCAAAGGATGAGTCAGGTGTTTTTCAAGAAAATGATAGCGGTCACTTCCGCAAAGTATTGGTTCCTTTTGTTCAATCAGATAAGTGTGTTAAAAAAGGAGACTCATGGAAAATATGTATAGCTGGAATAGAAGAGGATGTTTCGGACCAATTGTATTCCGAGTTATTTAGAGGTGTTTTTAAGACAGATTCGAAAGGTAGCTTCCGAAAGTTAACGAATGAGTACAGAGATTCAAGCGAATGTGTATTAGAAAAGGGGTCTCGTTATTTTATCTCCCGAAAAAGTATTAATACTAAAAAATACACCGTTCCCGTTAACTGGTTATCTTATGGGAAGAGTTCAGATGGACTATTCCATATTGATGAGTTTGGGGATTATGTTAAGGTTGAAAAAAAACAAGATAAGTGGGAGTTTGTCGGATTGAAGGTTAAGTCTTTATCTGAGGACCAAATAAAAAAGCTTCCATTTGAGTTTGAAAAGGGCTCTAGTACGACGGGTTTTCTTCAATTATGTCGGTGTGCAAATCTTTTCCCTGGGGACCAGAAGAGCAGTGGATACTGGTTCAACGACTTGATGCCATCTTTATTAATGCGTCGCGATGTGGCAGAATGGCAACTGCAATATTGGTGCAATGATGCTACTCTAAAAAATGTAGTAACTGAAGCGAATAAGGTGGAATTGTCTTCACATATAGGAGCTCTTCTGGCTATGACCTCTCTTCGTAGTTCAGGCGGATGTAGTGCAGACATAATGAAAAGAGCTTTTCTTGGTGTGTATGATTGCCCCTTGAATGTGACATTGAATATTAAGACATTTTCATTAAATGAAAACAATGAACTTGTATCTGATACGAATGGCGTTTTTTTATTATGTTCAAATGAGGTCTTTTACAAACATAAGTCCGAATGGTTTTTCCCTAATCCTGGAGAGGAAAAAAAAGCCACACACCGTTTTGTTCTCGGTTCAGGAGGGTTGAATAACACTGAACTTTGTTCGGGTGTTTTTATAATGCGAGAAAATTGTCAACAAGATGATAAGGGCAAATTTTACTGCCGGATTGATAATAAGTTGAGTGCTCAAAAGATTCAAGTTGAAAAGCAAACGTTATATGTCAATATTTTGACTTATAGGAAAGATGGGCCTTTTATACAAGATAATAATGGTGAATACGTTACAGCTACAAAAGTTGATAATACTACTTTTTGTGTCGGACCAGTTCAAGTGCCTATAGCAGGAGTAGTAGAGGAGGAGAACGGAGCATATTATTATAAGTTTAGAGAAACGAAGGATAAAGTTTTTACAAAAACAGATGACTTAAAGATGAAGTCGCAAGATTTACAAGCATTAAAAATATGGTTGTATTATAATAAAAAACGATATCTTGAAGACAAAGATAAGGGGAAATTGCGCAAACGTCAAGAATTGATGTATCGTGATTGGTTCAAAAAATCGTGGGGAGATCTTCCTGTATTTGACGAGTTGTGGGAACAATGTTGCAAAATAGAGAGGGATAAAGAGCGAACGAGACAGTATAGTAATGTAAAAGAGTTTTATGCTCATACTGGAGAAATGATGGAAAGAGAGGAAGGTGCTTATGAATGGGACAATCTAAAGAAAGGGCTGAATCTATTATTCGAATCTGATTTTGAATAAGAAAAAGAAAAGGGTTTTTTATAATAGATTAAGATGTCTTTTTGAGGAAGCATGAGGGAATGACTGGTTAAGTTTGGTTAAGTTGTAATAATCGGACATATGTCGGAGAAAGAATTCAAAGCCATTGTAGAAGGCATTTTCGAACGGATTGGGTTTGACTTATGCCATTATCCTACAATTTCTGGGTTGAGCGAGATTGTAGAAAAGATTATCGACCATTTTAAAGGCCTAGGAGATAGTATCCAACTTATCGCAGACAAGACTTCCGATGGGAAGTTGGAAGCTGAGGAAATGGCCGAGCTCGCTGAGGACTTGCTTCCTCGGCTCAAGGATCTTCTCGCCTTGGGCAAAATGGTAGCTGATACGGAATTCGACCGCCTTTGCTCGGATGTGGCCAAAGAACTCTACGGGGCGGCTAATGACATGCAGAAAAAGATAGTGTCGGATTATTTGAGCGAGTCTTTCGTCCGGGAGATTATCGATTACCTATTGATGACCCTTCTTCGGAATGCGCGCATAGTCTTTCAGGACCATATCGATTATGTCCGTCTCAAGAAAGGTCTGCTTCGCTCGATAAACGATTTGGCTGGCGATGCCGCCAATGATTTTTCCGCCGTTCAGAACGAGTTACAGTTGGCCTTGAATGGCGTTAAAGATGCTGGAGCCAAGATTCAGGGCTTGCTCGGTGATAGTCTGGAGGAATTCCGGCTGGTGTGTTTGCGTTTGGGTGTCGACCCGGGTCTTGATGCCGATAGCACTGGATATGAGAAGGTCGCTAAGGCGTTCACATCGACCTATGCCATTCTAGAATTTCTGGGGCTGATTCATCAGAAGCAGGTTTCCTTGAAGCTTCCGAAGCAGATGGTAAATGCCCTGGTCAGTGTCTCGAAGAAGGTGGCAGTGGCCTCTCAGGAGATTCAGGACACGACAGAGAATGTCGCGAGTCAGGCAAAGAAAGCGACCGTTGAATTGACCCGGGCGATTCAGGATGAATTGGGCGTCACCTTTGATGCGCTGAATCTCAGCCAGGGCTCCATCGTCACGTTCTCCACGCAATTGGGCAGGTTGATCTCTTCTTCTGCTCAGATGGGCTCGTCGATGGTCGGGGAGGGCGCGGAAGCCGTAAAGTCTGCACTCCAGGATTTGCAGAGTTTCACCTATCCTGTCCTTATTCCGGTCATTCGGTGGGGGAAGGTTAAAGATCTTTTCACCCGTCCCATCGACTATTTCCGGGAGCTTTATCCCCTGGACAGTGTCGAGGATGCCCAGGAGCTGGCCACCCGGATCATGGACATTCTGCATGGCATCAATCCGGATATCCCGGATTTTTCCAGCCTGATGAGTTTGCTGGAATCTTTGGTCAAGAAACTGCAGCGGTTGGTTCTGGAAAGTGCCCAGGATGCCCTGAAGGACGTTTATGAAATAGTAGAGCCGATCATCGCCGTTCTCCGGAAGGTCATCGACATGCTCAAGGAAATGGGCAAGGCTATCGAGAGCCAGCTTGGACAACTCTTGATTCAGCTTCAAGCGAATCTGGAGGCGATTGCCGGCCAGATGCAGAAAGCTTTGGAGGGGACGGTTCAAGAGATTGCAGACGGTGCGAATGCGGTTGCCCGGGATGTGACTCGCATCGCCATTCCAATCCCGAATAATGCAGTGATCACGGCCATTTATTCGGATATTCTTGGCCCTGCGCTTGCAGAGTTCCTTGCTGATAATCTGGATATCCCCGTTCCTGATGTGCAGGGCGTTGTAAACAGTGTCAAGGACTCTGGCGCTGCTCAGTTGAAGAACTGGGCCGATGCGACATATCAGGATATTAAGGCTACACTCGACCCATCTGTCTGGAAGGACCGTCTCTCGACGCTAATATCTCAGTTGGAGGCAGAATTCTGGTCGGATGCCGAAGCCATTCGGGGAGTTGTCAGCGCAAAGGGTATCGCCCAGCTGGCCCGTACCAGCGGTTCGAGTCTGAAGGATTCCCTAGATATCAGCAGCTACATTACCATTATCAAGGAGGCGGTTCAGGATGTCGTCCTGCCGGATCCTGAACTCTATTTCTACAGTTTTGTTTCTACGGTGAGGACACTGGTAAAGTCGGCCGTGGAAAAAGTGTCCGGATGTGCCGCCGCCAAAACGGATCTGATCAATACCCTGGAGAGCAAGGCGGAGGTGTTTGCCGCCTCGATTTGGTACCGCATCAAGAAGAAAGTGATTGACAAGGCGATTTCCACGCTTCGGGAAGTGATCGTCAGCGAGGTGCGCTACTTGATCCGGTCTCTGCTCTCGTCTGTCCTGGAGGGCACCGCCAGGAACCTGGAGAGTGCGCAACTTCCTACGTATCATGAACTGTACGGTATTGCGCAGTCCAAGGGAGAGACTCAATCCATGAGTGTCACCATCCATGCCAGTAATGTTGATACCATCGTCAACATATCTTCGGCCATGGTCAAATGGGCCGTGGATGTGGTTTCGACGACAGTGATGTTCGTGTCATCTCCCATGGCTTATGGAGATATTCTCTCCCTTGTCCTGTCCATCTATCGCAGTATCCCTCCAGAGGTAAAGGATACGGTTGCTTCCATCCTGCCACCCATCCCGGATTTCCTCCAAGGATTGGATGCATCCGGCTTGAACAGAATCACTTCGGCGCTGGGATGTTCCGCCAATTTGGATGGCCGTTTCTGCGCTGTAAATCTGCTGAATATTAATGCGAACAGAGACGATCCTCCCCGGTTCATGAATCCGGATAGCGGTATCAGTCTGAATCTGTTCTTCTTGTTGGGTACTTACAACCAGGATGAGCAGGAGCAAGGGGATCCGATACCGGCTCTCTACTGTATGGTGTGTCTCAAGGGAAAACTTGGCATGACGTTTCCAATTGGGCAAAAGCATAATCTGAGTTTTGAATTGGAAGGGGGGCTGGGCGAAATCCTGACAAAGGATAGCGGAAGCGATAGCATCAGTGGTATTGGATTGAAACTCACGCCCAAGAACGATGTAACGAAGGGATATATCCACCCCATTGTTGACACGGATTCCATCCAAGGGATGGTTACGCTTAATTTCCAAAGAAGCTCCCAGGAACCTTGGAAGGTCTTCGACACCAAGTATCTTTCTCTGGAAATTGGCAATTATCCCCAGTATGGGTATGTCGGATATGGCACCGGGTATTCTTCCACCCTGACACCGTATGTCGGTGCTCCGTCACCGGGAGAATCGGGCTTGCAGGCGGGTTATTTCGGCGCTGTCCAGGGTGCGGTTATTGCGTTGCACCTCCAGGACGTGGCTTTTATCAAAGAGGTCGTCAAAGATGATGTCAAGCTCACGTTCGATACTTATCTGTGGTACGATTTGCAACGGGGATTCGATTTCGGTGGGGACGTGTCGCTCCATCTGGACTTCGACATGAACCACAAGAAGCTGGGACCGCTCGTCATCGAATCTTTCAGCGTGGATGCCGGCACTCCTGAAGGTGCGTCCGGAAAAGTGGCGTTGCAGGTCGGAACCACCTTCCAGGTGGATTTCGCCGACGTGCTGGTCGTCGCCATCGAGAACCTGGGCATCGGCTTCCTCATCAATTACAAAGACAAGAACGGCAAGTTCGGCGACCTGGACCTGGACGCCTCCCTGAAATATCCATCGGGCATCGGCATCACGGTGGACGCCACCGCCGTCAAGGGAACCGGCATGATCTCCATCGACCAGGAGACCGGCGAGTTCTTCGGCATGCTGGCCCTGGACATCCTCAAGAAGATTGCCGTCTCCGGCTATCTGCTCTGCGACCCGGGCACCGCTGACGGCCATTTCTTCAGCCTGATCGTGCTTCTGAGCGCCGAGTTCTCGCCCGGCATCCCGCTGGGCATGGGCTTCTCCCTGAACGCCATCGGCGGAACCATCGGCCTGAACCGCCAGATCAGCCGCGACGCCATCCAGAGCGGCGTCCGCGCCGGCACCCTGGACCAGGTGTTCTTCGTGGGCAACCTCGAGGAGCACCCGGAGCAGTTGTCGTCGATGAAGAGCAACATCATCACGTACTTCCCCGCCAAGAAAGGACAGTTCTTCTTCGGCCTGCTGGGCCAGATCCGGTTCGAACCCGTCGTCAAGTGCGACTTCGGACTCCTGCTGCAGCTGCCGTCCCCGACGGAGATCATCATCGTCGGCGCCCTCCGCGTGAACGCGGCCGAGGGAGTCGTCAAGATCAACGTCTACTTCGCCGGCGGCATCAACTTCGCGGAGGGAATGTGGTTCGACGCATCGATCGTCGATTCCCAGATTGTCGGCATCACCATCTCCGGCGACATGGCCTTCCGCCTGAACTGGGGCGGCCAGAAGGGCTTCCTGCTGTCCATCGGCGGCTTCCACCCGGCCTACAAGCCGGAGGAAGGCCTCCATGTGGGCAAGATGAACCGCCTGGCGATGAAGCTGGACTACGACATCCTGAAGATCTCCTTCGAGA